>Ga0335081_10005510_pt1 | contig 20039 bp, 19 predicted proteins | sample Lox_Sample_35_FD_206713 | JGI IMG/M metagenome (GOLD analysis project Ga0335081, IMG submission 206713) | Soil microbial communities from Loxahatchee National Wildlife Refuge, Florida, United States - Lox_Sample_3.5 | ecosystem: Environmental > Terrestrial > Soil > Wetlands | place: USA... | reverse complement strand
AGCACACCAAACAGACACGACATCAGCAGCAGCCAACGCCGGGCCACCATGCAAGCCGGAAGGTCAGACCCAAACGTGAACATGGGCACTGGTGAAACGTGAACACCACTGGGAGCCGCCTATCGGAATCGAACCGATGACCTACGCATTACGAGGGGCGCGATCCTGGGCCGCGCACACGCTGGCTGCACCGATAGCGCTGGCCATCGCTCTTGTGGCACTCGCCGCGCTGGGATTATCTGGCGACCCGGTCCACGCCCGAGGTCCTTGCGTCCCGCCATCCTGCTACTGTGCGTAACGTCATCTACCGTGCCGTCGGAGGGTAAGGCTAATGTGCTGTCCGCGGAGGTCAGGCTGCGCGGTGGCCAGTCCCCTTGATCGCCACCGCCGGATTTCCCTGAGGAGGACATCGTGGCTGGCAAATTCCTGGTGCTGTGGAAGCTGGAGCTGAGCCGGGCTACCACCGGGATGGTCCAGGCTGTGCTGCGGCAGCAGGACTACGGCGCCCGGCTACTCGCGGAGGGAAAGCTGGAGGCCCGCTACCACCTGGTGGGCGGACACGGCGGTGCGTGGATCTACAACGTGGAGTCCAACGAGGAACTCGACCACCTGCTCGCTCAGGCCCCGGTGTACAACATTGCGAGCTTTGAGGTGCACGCGCTGGCCGAGATGGTTGCTCCGACCGTGATCGGCGAGTCACGGCCCGAGTAGCACCCCCGATCGCGGGAGTGCCAGCGTTTCCTGGGCCTGAGGTGCAAGTCGCAGGCGGCCTGGTCATCGAGGGCTCGGTCGGCGTCCTCTGAAGTCGTGGCACGTCAAATGGCCGAGGCCGTAGCGGTGTTGCCTTCAGCTCAGCTGAGGTGACTTTGGGCTCATCAGTATGTGCCCTTGGGCTCTATCAGAGTCGGCGAGCGGCATCTCCAATGACAAAAAACTTTGTCATGTGCATGAAAGCGGGGACCCTCCGCACGAAGGGAGGTGCTCCGTGAGCTTTTCGCAGCCGGAGCTCGCATCAGGCTGGCCCCTGGATGCAGCTGAAGAGGTGCTGCCGCAATTCTGTATCCAGTGCGGTACCTGCACTGTTGTCTGCCCGATGATCGAATACATGGACTATTCTCCGCGCGTCCTCAACGCGATGCTGACAGCCGGATGCTACGACGATGTTCTGCGTAGCCGCGCCATCTGGACCTGCACAGGTTGCTACGCGTGCACGGTCGAATGCCCGAAGCAGCTCCCGGTGACCGAGTCGATCTACACACTGAAGCGGGCGTCCATGCGCGCCGGCGTCTATCCGCGGCGGTTCATCACTCCCGTCCTGGCGCGCCAGTTCGTGCGCTACGTCAACAGGCGGGGACGGAACACCGAGGCATGGCTCTCGCTGTCCCTTTACCTGCGAACCCGCCCCTTCCAGTTGCTGCGGTACGTGCCGGTGGCGCTGCGCCTGATGCGGCGCGGCCGGCTGCCGCTGCGTCCCGACTCGGTGCGGGAGCCGGCACAGCTGCGGAGGGTGCTCGCTGCCCTAGATGCGACGACCGGGGAGGACGCATGAGTTACGCCTACTATCCAGGATGCTCCGCGAAGGGGACCGGCCGTGCCTACGAAGAGTCGCTGCATGCCGTGTTCGAGGCGCTCGGCACCGGGCTGGATGAGCTCGAGGACTGGAACTGCTGCGGCGCCTCGGGGTACCCCGCCGTCGACGCCGCCAAGGCGGCCGCCCTGTCTGCTCGCAATCTCGCACTGGCCGAGAGTGCGCGGCCCGGCTCAGGCCCAGTCGATGTCATTGCTCCGTGCGCCGGCTGCTACCGTGCGCTGCTGAAGACCGAGCGCACGCTCGCCGACGGCGGGGCAGTAGCCGCTCGCGTCGGCCGGGCGCTGGGCGCGGTCGAGTTGCGGTATGAGGGCCGGGCCCGGACACGGCACCCGCTGGACGTGCTGGTGAACGACATCGGGCTCGACCGGATCGCCGAAGCCGCCGTCCGGCCGCTCGGGGGACTGCGGGTCGCCTGCTATTACGGCTGCCTGCTCGTGCGCCCGTACGCCACATTCGACGACCGGCGCGCGCCCACGTCGATGGAGCGGCTGCTCGAGACGGTAGGCGCCGAGCCCATCGACTGGCCGCTGCGGACGCGCTGCTGCGGCGGCTCCTGCTACTGCGGCGGGCCGCTCATCGGCGCGCTCCCCGAAGCAACACTTCGGCTCAGCTACCGGCTGCTTAAGGACGCCAAGCGGCGCGGCGCAGACGCGGTCGCCACGGTCTGCCCGCTGTGCCAGTTCAACCTCGAGGCATTCCAGGGCCAGATGGCCCGCAAGTTCGGCGAGCCTGTCGACCTCACGGTCGGTTTCTTCACCCAACTGGTGGGGACCGCGCTCGGGCTCGACAGGCGGGCGCTCGGCGTCCACCGGATGCTGCGCTGGCGGCTGCCGGAGCCCGCCGGGGCGGAGGGAGGTGCCCATGCCCGAGCCTGACGCAGACCGCACACAGGCGGCACCGCCCGCGAAAGTGGGCGTGTACGTCTGTCACTGCGGGCATAACATCGCCGCCAAGGTGGATGTCGAGCGCGTCGTGGCGTTCGCCGCCTCACTGCCTGGCGTATCGGTCGCGCGCGACTACAAGTTCATGTGCTCGGACCCGGGCCAGGAGCTGATACAGAAAGACATCCGCGACGGCCTGGTGAACCGGGTAGTCGTCGCCTCATGCTCGCCGCTCATGCACGGGGCGACGTTCCGGAGGGCCACGGAGGCCGGCGGGATCAGCCCCTTCTACTCCCAGATGGCGAGCATCCGCGAGCATGTGAGCTGGGTAACCGCCGATAGCGGCGACGCGACGGAGAAGGCGAATGCGCTCATCGCCGGCGCGGTGCGGCGCGTCGCCGCGCACGAGCAACTGGACCGGCGCCGCGCGCCGGTCCACCCGGACGTGCTTGTCGTCGGCGGCGGGATCGGGGGGATCCATGCGGCGCTCACCCTCGCCGAGGCCGGCAAGCATGTCTACCTGGTGGAGCGGGAGCCGTGCATCGGCGGCCAGATGGCCAAGTTCGACAAGACCTTTCCGACGCTCGACTGCGCCGCCTGCATCCTCACCCCGAAGATGGTGCAGGTCGGCCAGCATCCGAACATCGACCTGCTCTCCTACAGCGAGGTGGAGCAGGTCTCCGGCCATGTGGGCAACTTCAAGGTCAAGGTGCGCAGGAAGGCCCGCTACATCAACGAGAACGCCTGCACCGGCTGCAATCTCTGTGTCGAGAACTGTACCTGGGACGGGATCCTGTCGGAGTTCGACTGCGGCCTCGGCACCCGACCCGTCGCCTACAAGCCGTTCCCGCAGGCTGTCCCGGGCTGCCCGGTCATCGACCGCGCGGGCACATCGCGGTGCACTCATCGCTGCCCGGCCGGCGTCAAGGCCCACGGCTATGTGTCACTTATCAGGAAGGGCGAGTACGAGAAGGCGTTCCACCTCGTGCTCGATGCGACGCCCCTGGTCGGGAGCCTGGGCCGGGCCTGTTATGCGCAGTGCGAGGCCGAGTGCACCAGGGCGAGCCTGGAGGGTCCGCTGCCAATCCGGCGGCTGAAGCGCTTCATCGCGGACACCCACTACGACCGGGGAGCACCCGCCGCGATCGAGGCGGCTCCCCCGAACGGCAAGCAGGTGGCGGTGGTCGGCTCGGGCCCGGCCGGCCTGACCGCCGCCTGGCAGCTCGCGCGCAAGGGCTACCGCGTCAAGATATTCGAGGCCGCGGCCGAGCCTGGCGGGATGCTCCGGCTGGCCATCCCGGGATACCGGCTGCCGACGTCGGTGGTCGAGCGGGACATCGAGAACGTGACCGCGCTGGGCGTGGAGATCGCCACCGGCACGCGTGTTGGGAACCTCGAAGAACTGCGGCGTGAGGGGTACGACGCGATCCTGGTCGCCATCGGCGCACCGGTCTCGACCAGCCTCGGCGTGCCGGGTGAGGACCTGGATGGCGTGATGTCCGGCCTGGAGTTCCTCGAGGCGGCCAAGCGCGGCGAGGCGATCGGCCTGGAGGGGAAGCGGGTCGTCATAGTGGGCGGCGGGAACGTGGCGATGGACGCCGCGCGGACCGCCCGGCGGCTGGGCGCGGCAGCGGAGCCGGCCGAGGCCGGCGAGATCCTGGTGACGGATGCCGCGCGGACCGCCTGGCGGCTTGGCGCGCCAGAAGTGACCGTGGCGTACCGGCGCGACCGTGGCGAGATGCCGGCCTACCCAGAGGAAGTGGACGCCGCAGAGCAGGAAGGGACCAGGTTCAGTTTCCAGGTCGCGCCCGTCGAGGTTCTGGGCGGCGAGCACGGGAAGGTGAGCGGGCTGCGCTGCGTCCGGACCGGGCTCGGCGCACCTGACGCCTCCGGCCGCCGACGCCCGGAGCCGGTCCCCGGGAGCGAGTTCGTGATCCCCTGCGAGGTGGTGATCGCCGCGATCGGGCTGATGCCTGAAGCCACGACCATCGCCCCGCGGCTGGCAACGGCCGCGACCGGGAGGATCCAGGCCGACCCGGAAACGCTGCAGACCGATATCCCCTACGTCTTCGCCGCCGGCGACGTCGTGTCGGGTGCGCTCGACATCGCGCACGCGGTCGGACGCGGGCAGCGGGCGGCCTTCATGATTGACCGCTGGCTGCAGGGAGCGGAGCTGGATCCGGCGAGCTTCGACACCAAGCTGCCGGTCGTCGACCAGGCCGACGTGCTGGCGAAGCCGCATCCGGCGCGCGGTCATCTGGACCCTAGGGCGCCGGCCACCCGTTTCGCCGCCGCGCCGGCCGATTTCGCGGAACTCGAACCGCCGCTGACGGAAGCGGAGGCCCGCTATGGCGCCGCGCGGTGCCTCGACTGCGGCGTCTGCTCCGAATGCGGGCAGTGCATCGCGGTCTGCGAGGCCGACGCGATCGATCTGGCGATGCGTGACTCGGAGGTCGAGCTCGACGTCGGGGCGATCATCGTAGCCACCGGCTACAAGCCCTTCGACGCCAGGCGGATCCCCCAGTATGGCTACGGTAAGTACCCGAACGTCTACACGGCCCTCGAGGTGGAACGCCTCCTCAACGCCTCCGGCCCGACCCAGGGCGAGATCGTGCTGCGCAACGGAGAGCGCCCGCAGACGGTCGGCATCATCCACTGCGTCGGCTCGCGGGACGCCAGGTACAACCGCTACTGCTCCCGCGTGTGCTGCATGTACTCGCTGAAGCTGGCCCACCTGATCAAGGAGCACACCGGGGCGGAGGTGTACAGCTTCTACATCGACATGCGGACTCCGGGCAAGGGCTACGAGGAGTTCTACGAGAAGGTAATGAAGGAAGGGGTGCACCTGATCCGCGGCCGCGTCGCCGAGGTGAGCGACGAGGCGGACTCGCCCGGGGCCGAGGGGAAGCTCGTCCTCCGGGCGGAGGATACGATGGCCGGCCGCGTGCTGCAGATCCCGGTGGATATGGTCGTGCTCGCGGTGGCCCTGGAGCCGCAGGCCGACGCCGAGCATGTCCGCAGGCTGCTGAACATCAGCTGCAGCTCTGAGGGTTTCTTCACCGAACGGCACCCGAAGCTCGCGCCCGTGTCCACGTTCACCGACGGCGTCTTCCTCGCCGGCGCCTGCCAGGGGCCCAAGGACATCCCGGACACTGTGGCCCAGGCCGGTGCGGCCGCGGCAGAGGCCCTGGTGATGATCGACCGCGGCTCCATGGAACTCGAGCCGAGTACGGCCTTCGTCGACGCGGCGAAGTGCTCCGGCTGCCGCGTCTGCGTCGGCCTCTGCCCGTTCGGGGCGCTGTCCTTCGACCCCGAAGCGGGGGTCGCGCTTGCCGACGAGGTGCTTTGCAAGGGGTGCGGCGTGTGCGTCGCCGCCTGCCCGTCGGGCGCGATGCAGCAGCACCTGTTCACCGACGAGCAGGTCCTCGCCGAACTCGAGGGGGTGCTCAAGAGTGCCTGACAATCACTTCCAGCCGAAGATCGTCGCATTCTTCTGCACCTGGTGCACATACACGGCGGCCGACCTGACCGGTATCTCCCGGCTGGCCTATGCGCCGAACGTGCGGGTGATACGCCTCATGTGCTCGGGCAGAGTCGACCCGCAGTTCGTGCTCGCGGCCTTTTACCACGGCGCGGACGGAGTTCTGATCGGCGGCTGCCACCCGGGTGACTGCCACTACCAGGAGGGCAACTACAAGGCCCTCCGCCGGATCGAGCTGCTGCGAGCCGTGCTCCGCGACCTGGGCGTCGAGGACCAGCGGCTCCGCATCGAGTGGATCTCGGCGTCCGAGGGCGAAAAGGTGCAGCGGGTCTGCAACGAGATGACCGAGGAGCTGCGCGGACTCGGGCCGCTGCGCCTGGAGCGCCCCCAGCGCCAGGCCGCGGAGCCCGCCGGAGCAGGTGAGGCACGATGACAAAGCCGAAGATCGCTTTCTACTGGTGCGCCTCCTGCGGTGGCTGCGAGGAAGCCGTCGTCGACCTCGGCGAGGACCTGCTGGCCATCGTCGAGCTCGTGGAGGTCGCTTTCTGGCCCGTCGCGCTCGACTTCAAGCGCGAGGACGTCGAGGGGCTGGACGACGGCGAGCTGGCGGCGGCGTTCATCAACGGCGCCGTCCGCACGTCGGAACAGGAGGAGATGGCCCGGCTGCTGCGGCGCAAGTCCGCCGCGGTGATCGCATTCGGCAGCTGTGCCATGTTCGGCGGCATCCCCGGCCTCGCCAACCTATACGAGAGCCAGGACATTCTGGACGCCGTCTACCGCCGGGCGCCGAGCGTCCAGAACGGCGACGGGACCCTGCCCGCGGAGGAGAGCCACGTGGCCGAGGGAGAGCTGACCTTGCCCGCGTTCAGCGCCTCCGTGCGCACGCTGGACCAGGTCATCGACGTCGACTACTACCTCCCCGGCTGTCCGCCGCCCACCGGCCTGATTACCTCGGCCGTGACGGCGCTCGTCGAGGGGAAGCTGCCCGGGAAGGGAGCCGTGCTCGCACCCGACGTGGCACTGTGCTCTGAGTGCCCGCGTGCTGCGACGAAGCCGGACAAGCTCCTGGTCCGAGCGTTCCGGCGGCCGCACCAGGGGCCCATCGATCCGGAGCTCTGCCTGCTCGCGCAAGGCCTGGTCTGCCTCGGCCCCGCAACCCGCGCGGGCTGCGCGGCCGCCTGCCCCGGCGCGAACATGCCCTGCACTGGATGCATGGGGCCCACGAGCAATGTCATCGACCATGGGGCGAAGGCGCTGTCCGCCATCGCGTCGGTCCTCGACGCGGACGATGAAGATGAGATCGCCGCCCGTGTCGCCGAGATCGCCGACCCGGTCGGTACCTTCTACCGCTACAGCCTGCCGGCTTCGCTGCTGCACCGTCGCGTGCGGCCGGCGGAGAGGGAGGACAAGGAAGAAGAGGTGGCGCCATGAGCCGTGAGATCCTCATCGACCCCATGACACGGCTCGAGGGACACGGGAGGATACACATCTTCCTCGACGCCGACGGCGGTGTCGACCGGGCCTACCTACAGGTCCCGGAACTGCGCGGCTTCGAGAAGTTCGCCCAGGGGCGGCGCGCAGAGGACATGCCGCAGATCACCTCGCGAATCTGCGGCGTCTGCCCGATGGCCCACCACATGGCCGCGACGAAAGCCCTCGACGACCTCTACCAGGTCGACCCGCCGCCCGCCGGCCGGAAGATCCGCGAGCTCCTCTACAGCGCCTTCATGGCCGAAGACCACGCGCTGCACTTCTTCTTCCTCGGCGGCCCCGATTTCATCGTCGGCCCCGATGCGCCGCGGCAGAAGCGGAACATCCTCGGTGTCATCGACGCCGTGGGCCTCGAAGTCGGCAAGGAGGTGATCGGTGTCCGCAAGCAGCTCCGCGACCTGGTTGCCGCGGTGGCGGGCAAGGCGATCCACCCCGTTTTCGGGCTCCCCGGGGGCGTGTCGCGCTCCCTGAGCGGCGAGCTTCAGCAGCAGGCTGCCGCCGCGGCGGCCCGCGCCATCGAGTTCAGCCAGTTCGCCCTCGGCGCGTTTCGCAAGACCGTGCTCGGCAACCCCGGCTACGTCGAGCTCGTCACCTCCGAGGCCTTCACGCACCGCACCTACTACATGGGTCTCGTCGACGAGGCGAACAAGGTCACCTTCTACGACGGCACTCTCAGGGTCGTCGGCCCGGACGGGAAGGAGCTACTCGCGTTCACGGGGAAGGATTACCTCGATCATGTCGCCGAGCACGTCGAGCCGTGGACGTACATGAAGTTCTGCTTCCTGAAGGACATCGGCTGGCACGGGTTCGCCGACGGGGCCGCCAGCGGCGTCTACAGCGTCGCGCCGCTGGCCAGGCTGAATGTCGCCGATGGCATGGCGACACCCCGCGCGCAGGAGGCATACGAGGAGTTCGTCACGATCCTGGGCCCCAAGCCCGTGCACCATACGCTCGCCAACCACTGGGCCAGGATCATCGAGCTCGTGTACGCGGCGGAGCGGATGGCCGAACTTGCCGGCGACCCTGAGATCACCGACCCGCAGGCACGCACGCTGCCGACCGCCGTGCCCCGCGAGGGCATCGGCGTTGTGGAAGCCCCGCGGGGGACCCTCTTCCACCACTACCAGACGGACGAGCGCGGGCTCATCACGGCCGCGAACCTGATCGTCGCCACCCAGAACAACGCCGCCAGGATCGCGCTGTCCGTCGACAAGGCGGCGCGTGCGCTGATCAGGAACGGCCAGGTCGACGAAGGGCTGCTGAACCAGGTCGAGATGTCGTTCCGCGCCTACGACCCGTGCTTCGGCTGCTCCACCCACAGCCTGCCCGGCCAGATGGCGCTGATCGTCGAGGTCAGGGACGCGGGCGGCGCGCTTGTGCAAGAGATCCGCCGGGACTGACCGTGCGAACGCTCGTCCTCGGCCTGGGCAACGAATACGCGGGAGACGACGCTGTCGGCATGCTCGCGGTGCGGGCGCTGCGCGCGGAGCTGGCCGGGAATGCCGACGTGGTGGAGAGCTGCGCCTCGGGCCTGGCGCTGCTCGAGGTCTTCGCCGGGTATGACCGCGCGGTGGTCGTCGACTCGATCCGCACCGGCCGCCGCCCGCCGGGCACGATCGTCGAGGCCGGGCTCGCCGAGCTGGGCCTGGCCGTGGCACCCAGCCTGCACCAGGCTGGCATACCCGAGCTTGCCGCGGTCGCCAGGCGGCTCGGCATGGGCTTCCCCGACCGGACGCGCGTGCTCGCCGTCGAGGTCGTCGGCCCGCTGATGTTCGGCGCGCCGCTGAGCGAGCCCGTGGCCGCGGCGATAGCCCCGCTTGGCCGGCGCGTCCTGGATCAGGTCAGGCGCTGGGCGTCGGAGGACTCCGGGCGCGGGCTGCCGGAGGCCCCGGACGCGGGCTGGAGGACACGGTGCCCCGGGGGCCGGGAGGAACACGGTGCATGACTACCACGCGGTGTGCGCGCTCGTAGCGCGCCTGGCCCGCGATCCCAGCCTCGCGGAAGGCATCGCCGAGGTCCGCGTGCGCGCGAGTCCGGTGTTCTCGCCGGAGGCGCTGCGGCAGGCCTACCAGATGCTGACGGTGGACACGCCGCTCAGCGGATCGCGCCTGCTCGTTGAGGAGCTTGCCGACCGCCGCGAGTGCGCGCAGTGCGGGTCGGCCTGGGCGGTGTCTCCCGACGACGTGGCCGGCCACCTGGTCATCTGCCCGTCGTGCGGCGCCCTCGCGCCCCTCGATGCCGGAGCCGTGATCGAGCTGCTCGAGATCAGGAGTCACCCGTGCGTGTGACCGGATGCTGAGAGTAACCGAGCGCCGCTGCTGGACATCGCCGAACGCTACGACGTGCTCATCGCCCTGGGCCACGGCGTGTTCCCGCTGGCCGCGCAGCTGGCTCCCGGCTTGGCCGGATGGCGCCCGGGCGTCCGGAGCCGCCTGCCAGGCTGGAAGCGGCGTAGCCGCGGGCCAGCCAGGGAAACCCCATCCGCATACCCGCCCGGCCCGCGGCGCCGAACAACAGCGCGTGCAGCGACCACAGGAACGCGGCGGTCACCCCGACCGAGATGAGCGTGTCCATGGTGGCCGCGCCATGCCGGGCATTGACCGCGGCGGCACGGTGGAACGGCCACGCCCCCCACGTCGCAACCGGGGAGGCAAGCGCAAGCGACACCCACTGCCAGTACCGGAACTGCCAGGCCGGGACCATCGCCAGCACCACGACCGGGATCGCCAGCGCGAGCGAGACCAGCAGCCGCCGCAGCGTGTCCGCCTCCCCGGCGCCATCCTCCTCGCCCGCTACTCGGGCCAAGGCGTGCTCCCGCGGGGCGGGCAGGGCAGCGGTGTAGCCTGCCTGCTCGATCACGTCGATCAGGTCGCGGGTGCTGAGCGTAGCCGGGAAGGTCACCTGCGCGGTCCCGGTGGCAAAGTTGACCGCCGCGGTGACCCCATCCAGCTTGTTCAGCTTCTTCTCGATCCTGGCCGCGCACGATGCGCAGGTCATCCCGCCGACCGCCAGTTCCGTGCCGTGTGTCATGGCGCCGGGCGCTCTGGCCGGGCTCTCGCCAGCGACGGAACTTATCCGCGCATCCTCTTCCCGTGCACCCCGGTCCGTTCGGGAAATCATCGAGTTAAGCCGAACAGGCAGTGGCAGCACACCCCAAGCCGCCCGCTTTGCTGCCTCGGCGGGCCCCGCCCTAGCCGACATGCTCAGCTCTGGCGAGCTGGTAGTCGCCGGCCTCGTCCAGGGCAGCTGCGACGGCGTGCTCAGGTAGCGGCGCCTCGCCGATGACCGTCACCGTGGACGTCCCGGCAGGAACGAGGTCGACGGTCACGCTGGTGACCCCGCCGAGGTTCGTTAGCTCCTCGGTGACCGCGTGCACGCAATGCTCGCAGGTCATCCCGGTGACCTGGTAGGTGGCCGATATCATCACGCTGCCTCTCGTGATGTGGTTTGCCAGGACTTCACCAGGTGGACGATCGCATCGCCACGAACCAAGGTCCCGGCGCACCCGCCGAAGGTCCTCGCCCAGAGGGGGATCACTTCGCGCCCGCGGACTGGGGCGGCCGCGTGCCCGAGCGGGCCGTCGGCCGCCGCCATATACGGCAACTCCGTGAAGGAGCGACACTTCGGACGCGTCATGTGGTATTCGTGGACCGGCCATCTCGGTCCACGGTGACTGAACGCAATATCGAAATTTATCGATTAACCTGAGCCGCCTATCGGAATCGAACCGATGACCTACGCATTACGAGTGCGTCGCTCTGACCGACTGAGCTAAGGCGGCACGCCGTCCGGCAGGACGACGCGATGAGTCTACCGGAAGCCGGGCGCACGTCCGGTCCGGCCAGCAGGGCGGAACTCGTAATATCCTCGGCGTGAGGCTTCCCGAAGGCGAAGCGCGGGCCCGGTCCGCCACCGTGCCCGCGGTGCGCCGGGGAACCGCTGATGGTCAGGGCGGCCGCACGTGGTGGTGGTCACCTTCGCGGTCGACGGTGACACGATCTACCCGGCCGTGGACCGGAAGCCGAAGTCAGGGACGGCGCTCAGACGGCTGCGCAACGTCGGCGAGAATCCGATGGTCACCATGCTCGCCGGCCATTACTCCGACGATTGGGAAACGCTGTGGTGGGTTCGCGCCGATGGCCGGGCGACGATCCTGGCCGGCCAGCGGCCGATGGCGGCGCCGTTGAGGTTGCCGGCGAACCGCTGCTGGCAGTACCGGCAGGCACCGCCGGCGGGCGTGCCGGCATCCCGGCCGCCGGCGAGCCGAGCCGCGCCGCGCGAGCCGCCGGAGGGCTCCGCAGGCACTGGGTCTTCGCGGTGCTGCTCGTGCTCGGGGCCGCCATCAGGGCCGTGGTCCTGCTCGCCTACCACCCGGCGCTGATCTTCCCGGACAGCGTCCGGTACCTGCAGTATGCGCACAACTTCACCGCCGGGCAGTGGAGCCCCGACGCCCTGCGGCAGAGCGGGTACTCCGTCCTGATCATCCCGGTGGCGCTGCTGCACGACCTGTGGATCATCCCGCTGGCGCAGCACCTGGCCGGGCTGGCCACGGCGGTGCTGGTGTACGCGGTGCTGATCCGCTTCGGCGTCCGGAGGTGGCTGGCGGCGGCGGCCGCCGTCCCGGTGCTGTTCGACCCGCTGCAGCTGGTCCTCGAGCAGTACGTGCTCGCCGACGTCTGGACCGTCTTCCTGATCGTGGCCGCCCTGGTCATCCTGGTCTGGCGGCGGGAAGAGCGACGGGACCAGGGGCAGGACGGGGGGCCGGGAAGACGAGGCTGGCTTCCGGCGGCCGCCTGCGGCCTGCTCCTCGGGGTGGCCGTGACGTTCCGGGATCAAGAGCTGATCATGATCGCCCCGGCCGCCTTGTACGTGCTGGTCGCGGTGCGGCCGCGGCGCCGCCTGCTCACCCGGCTGGCCGCGCTGACCGGGTGCTTCCTCATCCCGGTGGCGGGCTATCTCGGCTGGTTCGAGGCCGCGCACGGCCAGTGGAACTTCACCACCTTCGACGGCACGTTCCTCTACAGCCGGGTGGTGGACTTCGCCGACTGCCAGGGCCTGAGCCTGCCCGCGTACGAGAAACCGCTGTGCCCCGCCCAGCCGCCCGCGCTGCGCAACGCGGACTTCTACACCTGGAACCCGCAGTCACCGCAGTGGACGTTCCATCCCCCGGCCCCGATGTCAAGGAACGCGGTGGTGCGCGACTTCAGCCTGCGGATACTGCGCCATCAGCCGCTCGCCTACGCCGAAGCGGCCGCCCGTGACTTCGTTTACGGGTTCTGGCCGGCCCGCGGGGCCGGGCCGGAGCGGTACCCGCCGGCCTACCTGCAGTTCCACACGTCCATCCGGCCGGACCGGCAGGCCTACGCCTCGATCGCCGCGCTCGGCTACCCGGCCCCCGCGCTGCGGCCGGGCCCGGCCGCCTTCCTGACCGCGTACGGGCGGTGGTTCTACCTGCCCGGGCCGCTGTTCGCGGCCGGGCTCGTGCTGGCGCTGGGCGGCCTGATCGTCAGCAAGGCCCGGAACAACCCGGACAAGCCGGCCCGCCACGCCGGGCTGCTGTTCACCGTCAGCGCGGTGCTCGTGCTCATTCCTCCGGCCGCTTTGAGCAACTTCGACTGGCGTTACCAGCTTCCGCAGCTCAGCCTGATCCCGGTCGCCGCGGTACTCGGCGTCCACGCGGCCGGCAGCCGGCTGACATCAGCCTTTCAGCCGGTCCGGAGGAACTCGCAAGCCAGGCCGAAGCAGGGCCCGCCAGCCTGAGCCCGTGGCGGCTACCGAGCAGGCACCGCACGCTCCAGATCTGGGCCGGCCAGACCTGGGCCGGAAGGCGTTCCCGCGGGGAACGGCTCCCAGGGTGGCCAGGGCAGCCAGCAGGACCGTTCGGCGTCATTGGTCTTTTGCCCTGGTCCTGTCGGCTGGCCTGGTGCTGCGGGTGCTGGCCCAGGTGGCCTACCGGCCGGCGCTGCTCTACATCGACTCGGCCAAGTACCTGGTCGGCTCGGGCGGCACCGCGCCCGAGGGTTACCAGGCCCTGCTGCGGCTGCTCGACCCGGCCGGCGGCCTCGCCCTGGTCGCCGCGGTCCAGCACGCCTTCGGCCTGGCCATGGCGGTGGCCCTGTACGCGCTGCTGATCCGCCGCGGCGCGCCGCGCTGGGCCGCGACGCTGGCCGCGGCGCCGGTACTGCTCGACGCGTACCAGCTCCAGCTGGAGCAGACCGTCATGCCGGACGTGCTGTTCGAGACCATGATCGCGGCCGGCCTGGTGCTGCTGCTGTGGCCCCGGCGGGCTGGATCCGCCGATGCCTGGCTGATCGCCGCGGGCGCGCTCGTCCTGGGAGCCGCTGCCACCGTCCGGGAAATTGGGATAACCCTCCTCGTTCCGGTCATGATCTTCGCTCTGGCGGCCGGACCGGGCTGGCGGCGCCGGACGGCCCGTACGGCGCTGGCCGCGGCCTGTTTCGCGCTGCCCGTGCTGGGCTACATGACCGGGGCGTACTACGTCCGCGGGGACTTCGGGCTGGGCAGCAACGGGCCGGGCCTGGAGTACGGGCGGGCGGCGGTCGCGGCCGACTGCGCCACCCTCGCGGTCCCGGCCGATGAGCGGGCGCTGTGCCCGTCACCCGCCGAGGTGCGCGCGCTGGGCGGCATCGACGGCCTGCTGCACAACCCGCGATCGCCCGGGCACACCGTCCCGGTGCCGCCCGGCCTCACCCGCGGGCAGCTGCTGGACCGCTTCTTGCTGGCGGTGCTCGGCCAGCAGCCGCTGCGGGTGGCCGCTTCGGTGCTCCGGGATTCGGTCCGGCTGTTCGCGCTGACCAGGGACGGCGACCCGCAGATCACCAGCATCACGCGCTGGCAGTTCCAGACCTTCTACCCGGTCTACCCGCACCGGTACACGATGGCCTTCTTCACCCGGCTGGCCCGCGAGCACGGCAGCGGCGGCGACCTGGTGGCGGTCGAGCCGGCCGCCGCCCTGCTCCGCGGCTACCAGCTCGGCGGCGGCTACACGCCCGGCCCGCTGTACGCGGCGGGCCTGGCCGCCGGGCTGCTCGGCGCCCTGTCTGGCCTGGTAAAACGGCCTGGCCTGGTGAGACAGCCCGGCCTGGTGAGACGGCCTGGCCTGGTGAGACGGCCCGGCCTGGTGCGGCGCCGGACGGTCACCGCCGCGGGCACCGAACTCGGGACCGCCTGCCTGCTGGTGACGCTGGCCGCGGTGGTGCTCCTGCTCAGCTCCGACGCGTTCGAGTTCTCCTGGCGCTATCAGCTGCCCGCCGTGGTCATGCTGCCGCTGGCCGGCGCGCTCGGGCTCACCGCCGTCACCGCGCGGGCCAGGCGGGCTATTGCTGCTCGGACCGCCACCGGCGGTACAGGTCGACGAACTCGTCCCGCATCTGCGGAGTCAGGTCCTCGGGCGCCAGCCGGCCGGTGAGGCTGATGGTCTCGCGCATCTGCGCCAGGTACTCGGTGCAGTGCGGGCAGCCGGCCAGGTGCGCCTCGAAACGGCGCCGGGCGGACCGCGACAGCGTGCCCTCGAGGTAGCCGGTGACCAGCTCGACGGCCTGCTGGCAGACGAGATCACGGTTCAGGAAGGCAAAGACCCTCATCGCGCCTCCCGGAACTCGTCCTCGAACAGCTGCCTGAGCCGGCTCCGGCCGCGGTGCAGCAGGACCCGCTGGTTGGCCTCGGTGAGGGCGAGGATCGCGCAGACCTCTTCGCTGCTCATCCCCTCGACGTCGCGCAGCAGCACGACTTCGCGCTGGCGGGCGGGCAGCTCGCCGATCCGGGACCGGACGCGGTCGGCGAGCTTGCCGGCCTCCATCCGGACCTCGGCCGCCTCGATCCAGTGCTCGGGCGGGTCGGCCCAGCCGCCGTCGGCGCCAAACCGGGAGGGATCCACGGCCGGCTCGGGGTCCGCGACCGGGACGCTGCGCTGCTCCTTCGTGCCCGTGCTCCTGGCCCGGTTGACCAGGATGCGGAATACCCAGGTCTTCAGCGACGAACGTCCCTCGAACCCCGCCAGGCCGCGCAGCACCGCCAGCCAGGTGTCCTGGACGACCTCCTCGGCGACCGCGCGGCTCGGCACGAACGACGCCGCCAGTTGCAGCATCGGCTCGTGGTAGCGCGCCACCAGGGTGACGAACGCCTGCTCGTCGCCCGAACGCAGCCGGAGCAGGAACTCGGAGTCGGGATCCATCACCGCAAGGATAGGACGAGCCGGCCGTCCCCCAAGCCAGGGCCACGGCCGGCTCGTCGCTGAACTCGGGTCAGGTGACGACAATGCCTGCGGGGGCGGCGCCAGCGGGCAGCGAGACCGGGGAGCCGGTCAGTTCGGCCAGGTTGCCGCCGCTGACGGCGAACTCGCCGACGGCGCCGATCCTGCTCTCATCGACGTACAGGAAGCCGCCGCCGGGGCTGAGCCGGGCATCGACCGCGCCGACGCCGCCGGTGGCGCCGACCGTCGTGCTGCCCAGCAGGGTCAGCGCGCCGCTGGAAGCGATCGAGTAACGCGAGATCGTGCCCGACCCGGTGTTCACGGTAAACAGGAACCGTCCGTCGTGGCTGATCTCCACCCAGCACGGAGCCGTCTGGTTGTCGGCGAACGGGGAGCCGGTGATCGACGACAGCGTCCCGTCGGCGGCGTCGCTGAACGCCGAGACCGTGCCGGTGCCGGTGGTGCCTCCGTTGTGGGCGTTGGACACGAACAGCTGGCCGGGATTGGTCGGGCGGAACTCGCTGCCGAACGGGCCAAGGCCCTCGGCCGGGAACGGCGATCCCGGCGCCGCGGTCAGGCGCCCGTTGGGGCGGACCGTGAAGCTGTCGATCAGGGACGTCGCCACCCGCGTCCCGGCGAGCTTGGTGCCGGTGCCGTTGAACAGCACGTCCCCTGGCTGGGAGCCGCTGGGCAGTACGACGGTCGAGTGGGGGATCGGCCGCAGATAACCCTCGGGGTTGAGCCTGAAGCCGGTGTAATTGCTGTCGCTGGTTCCGGCGTTGGCCACGTAGACCAGGTCACCATGCACCGCGATGCTGACGGGCAGGACCCCGCCGGAAGAGACGACGCCATGGCGGACCAGGCTGAGCGAGCCGCCGGGCCCGATCCGGAGCACCGAGATCTGGTTGCTGCCGGCGTCGGCGGCGATCAGGAAGCGGCCGTCCGCCGAGATCTGGATCGCGCCCTGCGACGCGAGCCCTGCCCCGGTCCCGGCGCCGCCGGCGGTGAACGGTGATCCGGCTTCGGGGGTCAGCGTCCCGTCCGCGTGCCGGTCAAACGCCCCGATCGTGTTGGTCCCGGCCGTGTTGTCGTTGACATAGACGTGTCCCGCCACCGGGGACGAACCGGTGGAGGCGGAGGCGGCCGCGGGCACGGCCACCGCCGCAGCCGTCGCCGCGGCGACCACGGCGGGCCTCAAGCGTTTTGGTATTCTCACGGAAACTCCTCGCGCGTAGGGGACTCGGCATTGCCCCCTTCAGTCCCGCGTGAGACGTCCGCGTTACACGCGGCCTGTCCGCTCAGCCGTCAGGAGCAGACCATCCCGCTGCGCGGCACGGACAAGCTGATCAGGTAGGCGTTCACGATCGTGTCCACGCAGGCGCTGCCCTCGCCGTAGGCGGTGTGCCCGTCGCCGTTCCAGCCGAGCAGCACGCCGGACGACAGGTCGCCGGCCAGCGCCTGAGCCCACCGGTACGGCGTGGCCGGGTCCCGCAGCGTGCCCACCACCAGGATCGGCGGCGCGCCCGCGGCCCGGATCCGGGGCAGCGGGTAGGACGGCACCGGCCAGTAGGCGCACGGCAGGTTGCCCCACACGATCGGCGCGCCGAACAACGGGGCCGCCCGCGTGGCCGCCGCGGCCGCCGCCTGCCACGACGCCAGGGACCGTGGCCAGGGCCGGTCCAGGCAGCTGATCGACGTGTCGGCGTCCACCAGGTTGGCGTAGGTCCCGTTGGGGTTGCGCTCGTACAGCAGGTTGGCCAGCTGGACCAGCACCGTTCCGTCGCCGGCGAAGGCGCCGGCCAGGCCGGCTTTCAGGTCGGGCCAGGCCGACCTGCTGTACAGCGCGGCGGCCACCCCGGTCAGGAGCATGGCCCCATCGGCCACCTGCCCGTCATCGAGCTTGTTCGCCAGCGGCGCGGAATTAGCCCGAACGATGAGGGCTTGGAGCTTTCCCGCTGCCTGAGCGGACCCGGCGGAGGCGCCCGGCCGGCCTGCCCTGGTCCGGCCAGCGCCGGCCTGCAGCGGGCAGCCGGCCGCGGCCAGGCACCACGCCGCGAACGAGCGGAGCGCGACCTGGAAACCCTCCGCCTGCGTGATGTCCTGCTGCAGGGACGGCTCGTCGGGATCCACCGCGCCGTCCAGGACGAGCGCCCGCACCCGGCGCGGGAAGAGCTGCGCGTACCACGCACCCAGGTACGTTCCGTACGACTTGCCGAGATAGGTGAGCCGCGGCTCGCCGAGCGCGGCGCGCAGCACGTCCATGTCGCGGGCCGCGTTCTGGGTGCCCACGTACGGCAGCAAGGCGGCCGAGTTCCGCGCGCACCGGGCCGCGTACAGCTTGCTCTGCGCGACGACCACGCCCAGCTGCGCGGCATTGGCCGGCATGTCGTCGATGGCCAGGTACTGGTCGAGCTGCGGGCCGGTCATGCAGCTCAGCGCGGGCTCGCTGCCGCCGACGCCGCGGGGGTCGAAACCCACGATGTCGAACCGGGCCAGCACGGCGGCCGGGAACTCGCTGCTGGCACCGAGCGCGTACTGGACGCCGGAACCCCCGGGCCCGCCCGGGTTGACCACCAGCGCGCCGATCCGCTGGGCCGCCTCAGCGGCGGGCAGCTTGATCACCGGCAGCGAGAACCGCGGCCCGGCGGGCCTGGCGTAATCGAACGGCACGAGCAGCCGGGCGCACTCGAAGCCGTTGTCGCACGGCTGCCAGTCCAGCCGCTGCGCGTAGTACCCGGCCAGCGTCGAAGGTTCCGCCGGCCGGGCCGAGCCGGCCGCGCCGCCGGAACACCCGGCCGTGAGCCCAGCCGTGAGCAGGGCCAGCGCCGCGGCGGCCGCGACCCAGACCCGGCGCGCGGCGCGCGCGCTCACCGGTCCTCCCGGGCCGCCTTCCCCCTGGTTTTGCCGTGCATGGACTCGTACGCCTTGCGGGACCCGCAGACGCTGGCCTTGGAGCACGCGCAGGTCCGGCCGTCCGCGGCCAGCTTCACCACCACGGTGTCCGAGGGGACGTTGTGGCCGACGACCGTGCCCTGGCCGACCGGGGTGTCGACCGCGGCGCCCAGCGGCGGGGCGTCCTTGCGGAAGTCCTGGTACAGCGGGTGCTCGTACTTCAGGCAGCACATCAGCCGCCCGCACGCCCCCGCGATCCGCAGCGGGTTCACCGGCAGTTCCTGGTCCTTGGCCATCCGGACCGACACGGGCTCGAAGTCCTTCAGGAAGGTGGCGCAGCACAGGTCGCGCCCGCACGGCCCGATCCCGCCCTGCAGCCGCGCCTCGTCCCGGGGGCCGATCTGCCGTAGCTCCACCCGGGCCCGCAGCCGGCCGCCCAGGTCACGGACCAGCGCGCGGAAATCCACCCGGTGCGGGGCGCTGAAGTACACCACGAACACGTTCTCCGAGCTGATGAAGTCCACCGCGGTGACCTTCATCGGCAGCCCGTGCTCCCTGATCAGCCTGCGCGCGGCCAGCCGCCCCTCGGCCCGCCGCCGGCGGTTGTCCTCGTCCCGGGCCAGGTCGTCCGCGCCGGCCAGGCCCTCGCATACCGGCAGCCCGTCGATGTCCTCGGGCACCCACTGCGGCGCCCACACGCATTCGGCCACCTCGGGGCCGGAGTCGGTGGGCACCAGCACCTTGTCGCCGATGGCCGGCGAGTAAGCCCCGGGGTCGAGATAGTAGAGCCGCCCGTACCGTTCGAAGCTCACCGCCATCATCATGCCCACAGGGCCAGACTACGTTGTCCCCCGTACAGCCCCCAGGCGGCGTTCCTTACCAGGCCCTTATCAGCCTTCGGCCAGGGAGAGGGCCATTTCTTCCACGGCTAGCAGGGGGGCCACGTTCAGGGTCAGGCGCTCACGGCAGTGCATGATGGCCTGCAGCCGCCGCAGGGTCCCCTCCGGGGACGATCCGGACGCCACCGCACGCAGGTCAGCTTCAGAGCTCGCGAGCTCCACCTCGGCGCCGAGCTGCACCATCAGGATGTCCCGGTAGAACAGGGCCAGGTCCAGCAGCGCCTGGTCGAGCGTGTCCCGCTTCACCCGGGTGGCACGCGACTTCTGCCGGTCCTCGAGGTCCTTCATGGCGCCGGCCATGCCGCGCATCGCCTTGGCCACGCCCTTACCCGACGATCCCTCACCGAAAGCACGCCGCAGCGACTCCCGCTCCGGCTCGTCCAGTTCCTCGGTGACCGCCTTGGCTTCCTCCTCGGCGGTGCGCACCAGGGCAGCGGCCGCGGAAAGCGCCGGGCCGAGCGACGTCACGGACAACGGCACCCGGAGCACGTCAGCCCGGCGCCTGGCCGCGGCCGAATCAACGGCGAGACGCCGGGCGCGGCCCACGTGTCCCTGCGCCGCACGGGCCGCGGCCAGCGCTCTCGCGGGCTCG
>Ga0335081_10005509_pt1 | contig 20047 bp, 20 predicted proteins | sample Lox_Sample_35_FD_206713 | JGI IMG/M metagenome (GOLD analysis project Ga0335081, IMG submission 206713) | Soil microbial communities from Loxahatchee National Wildlife Refuge, Florida, United States - Lox_Sample_3.5 | ecosystem: Environmental > Terrestrial > Soil > Wetlands | place: USA... | reverse complement strand
GGCTTCGGACTCGCCATGGGGCCAGTAAGCGGCATCACGAAGGAAGGTTTGCCTGAGTTTTACATCAAGGACATCCCACCGGTCACGAGTGCTGGACCGAGAGTGACCCGGCCAGAGATCTATTACGGAGAAACCCCGAACGATTATGTCATCGTGAATGCCAGGACCAAGGAATTCAGCTACCCCACGACCGGAGAGAATGTCTATTCCCTATATACGGGGAAAGGCGGCGTCCGGCTATCTTCGATCCTTGAACGACTCCTCTATGCGGCATATTTCGGAAACTTCAAAATAGTCCTTTCAAGCGACGTGACCAATGACAGCAAGATACTCTATAACCGGAGGATCATACAACGGGTGGCCGCGATCGCCCCGTTTTTTACCTATGACTCCGACCCTTATCTCGTAATCGGCGACGACGGCCGGTTGTCATGGATTATCGATGCTTATTCACACTCGTCTAATCTTCCCTATTCAAAACCCACGTACGAAGGAAACAACTACCTGCGCAACCCCGTAAAGGTGATTGTGGACGCCTATGACGGCACGATCTCATTCTACCTGGTGGACCGTACCGATATCATGGCCAGAACCTATGCAGCTATCTTCCCATATTTGTTCAAACCTATCGACAGCATGCCATCCGACCTCCGCAACCATATCCGCTATCCCCGGGCACTGCTCAAAATCCAGGCAAGGATGTTCACCACCTTCCACATGACCGATCCCTCTGTGTTCTACAACAAGGAAGACCTCTGGGAGATACCGTCCTACGGACAGCAAACCATGGACCCCTATTATCAAATCATGAAACTCCCAGGAGGCGCGGCTGAGGAGTTCATTCTTCTCCTGCCCTTCACACCGTCAAAACGGGACAATCTTGCCGCGTGGATGGCAGCGCGATGCGATGGGGAGAACTACGGCAAGGTTATTGTCTACACCTTTCCGCGGGACCGGCTGGTTTTCGGCCCACGTCAGATCGACGCCCGCATTGACCAGGACCCCTATATCTCACAACAACTCACGCTCTGGGGACAACACGGATCAGATGTGATCCGCGGAAGTCTCCTTATCATTCCCATTGAGGACTCACTCATCTATGTCCAACCGCTCTACCTTGTGGCCACGGACAAGGGGGGGTTGCCTGAACTGAGTAGGGTCATCGTCGCTTACGGGAACAATGTGGTTATGGAGGATACGCTCGAGACTGCTATCCAGCGACTGTTCGCTGGCGCGTTGCCTAGTCCGCGAATCAGCGGTGTAGAGATGTCTACGAACAAGTGGCGGCCAGGGGAACTGAACTCCCGTGCGCTTGAACTGCTGAGGAAGGCACGAGAATCGATACGAAAAGAAGACTGGTCTGGGTTCGGGAAGTATTTAAACGAACTGGAGAAAACGCTCCGGGAGTCCGCAAAGTAAATTGCTCGAATTTCCGCGAGAATAACCATTGTCTTCCGCCTCTTATACGATTAAATTGATGCAAAAATATCGCTAGTTTGTTACAATGAATCTGCCAAAACCATTCTTGACGGAGGGAAGATGAGGATATTCGAACGTACATTGAGCCTGCTGCGGAGGAAGAAAGAGAATCCACCGGCAATCAGACCGGGGAGAAACGAGGAATGCTGGTGTGGCAGCGGTCTGAAATATAAGAAATGCCATCTTGCTGAAGATGAAAATAAAGCTGCTCAAGTCTGCACCCTAAACTGCGGCCCGAAATGAAGCTCCTAATGAGCTGAGTTCAGCTCAAAAAACAGTTGATGCACGTAAATCGTCGGCAATTTGCAGTTTCCTGGATTTATACAAACTCGCGATTCCTTTGCTTCAGATGCGCCTGTTCCGATAAAGCTACACTCATCTTGATGTCTTTGAACGGCCTTCTAATATTGGCTGGAGAAAAGAATTTGATCTCACTTATGCATAAACGCAGTCCTGCTAAACCCTTGTTCGTCTCCTCAATAACCGGTTGTTGCCGAAAATCGATCGGCAAAAACTGGTTGATATTCTCAACAGCCTGAACCTCACCGGTAACAGACAACTTCCCGTCAAGTTCATCACGAAGAAACAGTCCAGAGCGAGAGGGTGAATACGCGGCAGAGACCTTTAGAACATCGTGAATGCCCAGAAGTCAAGCCTGGGAGGGGACCGATTCATGAATCGGCAGCATAACTGGCCGCAGAGAATTTTGGTGAAAGACCGATTTTGGCTATTAAGACGGCAGCCGTGGAAGCAAAAAGTGATTTTCTCCCCAGATGAACATAGATTTGTTCCCGTCGATCACGATAGGACTTTTTCGGAGGTGCCTGAGGCAGGGTCTAATAAAGCGATATAAACTTAGCAGAAGGTCATCCATTCCCTCAACGATTTCTTCGACCAATTGACAACGGTTCTCCTTGTCAAAACAATTTGGCCGCAATCTCGATGCACTCTGGGAGGTTCTGTCTCTGCGGACATCAAATGACCCTTTGAGATCATCTGGCGTTACTCTCAGGTTTCAAGAACCGCGATGGGCCAAAATTTCGAAAAAATCACAGGAGTTTTCCACGAAGTGGAAAACGAGCGCAACGACTTTATCCTGGTCTTGGACAAGAAACCCTTTATCTTTTGCTCTTCTTCCCTGATCTCTCTTCGAAAGCCTCTTGAAGTTTGTGCCGGACTCGTGTTACAATGACCTAACTTTACATCTCATTCTTAATAGGAGGTTTTCCTAATGGATAAGGTTTCATACAATGATATCGGCCTGGTCACAACCAAGGTCATGTTTGAAAAGGCAATGAAAGGCAAGTATGCTATCCCGGCGTATAATTTCAATAATATGGAGCAGCTGCAGGCCATTGTCATGGGGTGTGTGGAATCCCGGTCGCCCTTCATCCTGCAGGTATCGAGCGGAGCCAGAAAGTACGCAAACCAGACTCTTCTACGTTTTCTCGCCATGGGAGCAGTTGCTATGATCAAAGATGCTGGTTCGCTGGTGAAATTCGCCTTGCATCTGGACCACGGCGATACTTTCGATCTTTGCAAGTCTTGCATCGATTCCGGATTTTCTTCCGTCATGATCGACGGATCCCACCATTCCTATGAAGACAATATCAAGCTGACCAAACAGGTGGTCGAATACGCTCACGCCAACGATGTGGTCGTGGAAGGAGAACTGGGCGTCCTGGCCGGCATCGAGGACGCAGTCTCGGCCGAGAAGTCAACCTACACGAAACCTGAGCAGGTCGAGGACTTTGTGAAAAAAACCAATGTCGACTCCCTTGCCATTTCGATCGGGACATCACACGGCGCCATGAAATTCAAGCCTGAACAATGCACCCGCGATGCACGAAGTGTATTGGTGCCTCCGCCGCTTCGGTTCGACATTCTCGATGAAATCGAAAAAAGGATACCCGGTTTTCCGATTGTGCTGCACGGCGCATCATCAGTGATACCGGAGTATGTTGAGATGATCAATAAATACGGCGGAGCTTTGAAAGACGCTGTGGGAATCCCCGAAGATCAGCTTAGAAAAGCCGCGCGGAGCGCCGTATGCAAAATCAATATCGACAGTGATGGCCGCCTCGCCATGACCGCGCTGATCCGAAAGACCTTTTCCGAGAAACCAGCCGAATTCGACCCGAGAAAGTACCTTGGGCCGGCCCGTGATGAACTGATGAAGATGATCATTCACAAAAACAAGGAAGTTCTTGGTTCAGCTGGACAAGCTTAGCAAAAAGACACACGGGGCCGGATCATCGGCCAGGAAATAGCGCTGATTGACAATTTTGATTTCAATGATATCATTTAAAAAGCGATTTTTATGCGGATGTCTCCGATTTCAGAAGGGAAAAAACAACTCATGTCCTGGGATAGCAGTACGATTTTGCTTGTGGATGGAAGCGATACTCTGCGGTATTATTATGCGATCCTGTTGAAGCGTCTTGAATTCACCGTGATGGTTGCAGACTCCGCTGAAGAAGCATTGAGACTTATAGAAATCACAGTACCGTCTCTCATTCTGACGGACATCGTGCTGCCGAAGATGAGCGGCATCGATTTTATCAAAACAGTGAAAAATACAGATCGTATGAAACAGGTTCCCGTTATTGTGCTCGCAGACCGAGATGATTCTGCAGCGAAGTCTGCCTGTCTTGGTATTGGTTGCTTCGATTTTCTTATCAAACACGTTGAGCCGGGCAAGCTTTACAGGTCAATTCAATCCGCACTCGTACCGACACCGCGTGCTTACATCAGACTCAGTATGCCTCTCAAGGTAGTCGTGGGGGACGGAACTTCCCTGGGTGGTGCAGAGCGGACGGAATTTGCCACAACTATCTCAGAAGGGGGGATTTATCTCAGGACGCTCTTTCCGCGTCCGAAAGACTCATCTACACCGCTGAGGATACTCATCAGGGATCGTTCGATCAGGGCAAAAGCAACGGTTGTATACAGCCGTGTCATGGAAGGGGGGTTCTTTCGGGAGCCGGGCATGGGAATGAGATTTGTAGATATCTCACCCGAGGACCGGACCTTTGTTCGGCATTTTATAAAAGAGCAGCTTACCTCAGACATTGTGATAGGATTGTGACGGAACGGCAAGCTGTAAATATTTTAAGTGCATTATATACTGGTTTTTTCACTCAACATTTGCACGATAACGAATGCAAATTAAGGGCATATTTTCTGAAAGGCCTCACCGCTGCTTAAACTTGTGAGGCCATCTATATTTCATGACCGAACGAAATAGTTCTAATCTTCCCAATATGTCCAATATGTCATAGAAAGAAGCTTATTCCTTTTCACTCCGAAGCCTGTCCCCCTCTTTGGCCTAGCCTCGAATGATGCCCCATCTGCACAAATGTTCTCGAAAAATTGTTTCGTCATTCGAGCAGTCAGGCTGATTTTGTTCCCACTTTACACAAATATATTTAAATGAAGAACGGCAGAGCATTTTGTAAAAATGGCTCTCTTTTTCGGCAAGATGCATTAAAATGCAGCATATTCTATTTGCATATGCTATTATTTGAAAAATAGCTCTTCGAAATGCAACAAGTGACAAGAGAAATTGCACTGCCGCCGAAGGTCGAGGAATATCTTGATCATCGACATGACTTCATGACATGAGGCGTCAACTCAGTCAATTTGATATTTCCGTTTGCTCTTTTCGATCCGCACGGGCATCCTGCCAATAAAATTTTCCGGCAATGGGCGACGATGGTCATTGGTTTTGCTGAGGCACTCTGCACGAAGACGATTGTTATTAACCCTAAGACCCGGTCGCAGGATATGCAGTGCATTAAACAGGTCATTAAATCTATCGTTCTTTTATCCTAAAAACGGCAGTTGATACGATGGTTTCATTCAAAATCAATACGATGCTTCAATTTTCCATCAACCCATTGGGTGAGAATTTAAACTGCTCCGCAGTTGCCCTAACTTGCGATAATATATTGTTTTTTAAAGACTAATTCGACTATCAACTGCCGAATTTAGGTTTATAGTTTTTCTTTAATGAATGACCTTCCTATAAAGCACCAAGTATGGGGATGTATTTTCTAAAGTTCTCAGAAGTAAAACTGGACTTTAATCAAAATGTCGCTTCGGGGTTTAGTGTGGGAAGCCACAATAGGTAGCGCCGACATGTTTAGGCCACAAATTGTTTAAGTGGCTATGATCGCAGGCATTTTCACCTTAAGTGCCGGGGTTATGCTTTACTAAATATTGGGGCTACCACACTCATTCCTGAAGGACCATCAAAATATTTATTGTGGACCCAATCGGGATAGGATTAGAACATAAGTACACTGCGAAGACGGATATCCTGTATTTCAATTATGTTTAAATACCCGACATTAATTGTCCAATTACCAACTAAACCTGATGCCGTTCTGGAACGTACTGTAGCACACATGCCTCTATATAAGGTGCTGCTGCACGATGATGACAGAAATACAATGGACCATGTAATCAAAGCGCTTGTGAACGTTTTCCGCTTTGAACTTTCCGAATGTGAGCGAATCATGCTGGAGGCGCACCGGAACGGCATCGCGCTCTGTACAGTCGAACCCCTGGAACAGGCAGAACTGCACCGTGACCAGATCCAGTCTTATTCTCTGATTGCAACTATCGAGCCTGAATAGGGCAGAAGAGGTAAAAAGTGACCATAACGACAAGTACTAATAAATTGCAAAAAAAGAATAAATTCATTGAACAAGGCATTCGTTTCGAATGCCAAGGTGAGGGCAAATGCTGCGTATCGCGCGGCAAGTACGGCTATGTCTACTTATCATTCGGAGACCGGAAACGTTTGGCCGCATTTTTAAAAATGAAAACTGCTGAGTTTACTGCTAAATTCACGAAAAAAGAAGAGGGGATGGTTCAGTTGAAGTACAGAAACAAGGACTGTCCCTTCTTGGAGAACAACCGCTGTCGCGTTTATGATGCACGTCCCTGGCAGTGTCGCACGTGGCCCTTCTGGCCAGAGAACATGGACAGTGACATATGGAAACGAGAAATAGTGCCTTACTGTCCCGGTGTAGGTAAAGGCAGGCTGTATTCGGACAAGGAGATTGAAAATATTCTCAAAAAGAAACAAGATGTGTCAGGATGCATAACCAGAAGCGGATATAAACACGGTGCCTAAACATCGGCAGATCCGTGAAACGCTGCAAGGGATACTTTTGGTATAAATATACTGCCGTTAACAAAAACTGCCATGACATAATTACCTGATTCAGAGGGAATATTTTTTATCATGCGGGGATTGTTTGGTTAATTATATATAATAATAGATAATGTGACTGAGCGGGCGACTGATCAGTATTTTCACCAGATGGTGGGCAGTTTTCATTCCTTGATGCTTTTTCTGTAATACATCTCGTTTGGCACTCAATTTTGATCTCTACGGGAGTTCACGCCACGCCGGGCAGAAGCAGCGGTATTCTGAATATGGCGAGAATGAGGATTGATGGCACTGTCCTGTTTAGTATCCAAGTATGAGCCCGGCGTTTTTCCAAAATGGCTAAACTACTGAATTTCATTTTATCATCATCCGATCATTTGAATCAGACATTTTAGGCTCAACTTCAGTATTAAATTCGTGAACGGATGAATAAGCAACTACTCCTAGGAGGAATAATCTGTCGTGACATGTTTCTATTATAGACGTCATTTCCTACACTTATGGGTTGAAATATTTTCCGTGGTAATTATTCTCACCTTGTTCATTAGATGTTAAACTGGATGGTAAATGTTTAGCAACAAAGAATACCCCAAGGGATATAAAAATGCTAATGCAGGCAACAGTGAATGCAAGTGATTTCCCATGCCACAACCCGCCAAACCAATTCTTGAATTCATTTGCAAGTACAGCCGCCTTACCGCCAAAGAGCTCCAAATCATGTTCATACATCTTAGAATTTTCAGGTGTGATAGGATACACATCTCCCCCTACTACTTCATAACCTAAAACACTGCCCGAATCATTTTCAGCTGTCAGATAAATTAAAATGGCACTCCCCAAACCAACCAATAGAATAATGGCGCTGATGAGGTTAAGACGTGCTTGCATATTTAGACTTTTCAATTCCATTTTATTCTTTGCCCGCTATATTTTTAATCATAGCTAATATTTGTATGAAATACGATAGCCGCGATGATAAGTCCCCATTCTTCCTTTTTCGAACCAATAATGTAATGCTGGTCCAATCACCATGCTGCACATAATTTACGTATTCTTTGACTCCATCGGAGTATCCTTTTTTGGCCACAGATGCTCGCACAACTGCTATGAGTAAAGGGCTCAGACAATAGATACCTGAAAAAGCGATCTTTCTGCGGAGGTTTTAAAATAAATTCATGATACTTCAAAACTTTACATCCTTTGTCATGCTGCTGATAATATAGACACTACATGCGGGAGAAGGTTTAAGTCCTCCTCCAGGAAAAAATAGTGGCAGGGTGCCGCACGAAAAGGGCGCGCTACAGGTTTTCTGTGCCTTTGTCACAATATTAGCAATGCAGACTTGTATGTGTTGCAAATAGGAACCGTGACAATTCATAATTGAAAAATATCGTTTGAATCATTCAAGGAACAATACTGAATTACGCGCCTGTTTTTTTATCTTTTTGAAATTGTGGAATACATTAAGAAATTGCCAGGTGGGAACACCAGAAATACGTTGTATGTACTACGTAATTCGAAAATGATAGGTTAATAAGATTCTTTTCTGATTAGAAGTTGTATTTCAACACTGCTTGGAGATTTTTGATATCGTCTATCGGATGGAGACTGAACCTATCAAGCGATGGAGCAAGGCTCCATATAATCTTATCACCGTCTTTGCGCAGTGCAATGGAACAAGTTTTTTCAATGTATTCTTTTATCGAGCCGGTATTCATATCTTTATGTTCTGAAACGATGAACTCGCTCTTGTAACTTTTGAAATCTCCAGCTAAACCATCAATGTTCAACCCTGCGGATGCTACTATTGGCGTCTCATTTGTTGTGTGAATTGTCTGAGAAATAGTACCAGTTTGCAAGTTCAGGTCATTTGCGGCCGCGAAAGAAGCAGAAGCGTAGCATATGGCAAGAATGAACGCTGCGAAGTAATTTTGAAGTCTATTGTATGACAACACAGATCAATCCCACCACTAATCTTATTAGTATCATGTTAACGTGAGCATGCTACATTGTTTATGGTCGGATGTCAATAGTCTACTAAACCGTTGTCTACCAAACTATCAACGAAAACTGTTCATTCTGTCACCTCTGTCATTATATTTTACATGACTTTGATGTCCATATTCACCATCCTGCCTCGCCTAGCAGATGTCGAGGACGCTATAGCTTAAGATAACCAACTGTCCCACTTGCTGAAATGTTGTTCAATCGATCGTATGTCTTCTTCCTTGCACGATATGGCAGAACTCGTGGTAATGCTGTAATCGATAAAAATCTATAGACCGACGATATTTAAGAATAAATATGCTATACTTTTGCTAGCGATTTTGTATAAAAGTCCCAGAAAGGAGGAAATTACGGCAAAAGGCAAATATTGCTATATTAATAAACTCAGGTTTACAATTATCAAGCAGGCTGTTATATAAATCTTATTTTTGGCGAAAGGAGTAGATGAAATGACCAGCAAGAAGAGACACTTAGGGGCTGTAATGGCTGTGGCGTTCATGCTGACCATGGGGGTATTCGGTACGGCTTATGCCAAACATGGAGGCGATGCATCCATGGATATGCACCATATGCACATGCTGATGAATCATGGGCTTGAAATGGTTGCTGAGGGCTCGAACCTGGTTATGCTTGCCAAAATGAATATGACCGCCGCACTCGATCCGATGACCCTTGAACACGGTCAAAGTATGATCAAAGACGGCAAAGAGGTCATAGAGCACGTCCTGAAGGGACCGGAGATGCAGGCCATGCACAAGGGTGGTCATGGCGATGATCCCATGATGAAATACACCCATGAATTGGGCAATGCTGAATTGGCCGTAGTGGACTTGCTCGAAAATATGAGCATGGAAGGCCCGATGACGGACGACATGATGACCATGCACCACATGCATATTATGATAAACCATGCCCTGGAGATGGCGGCCCAAGGATCCAATATGGTGATGCTCGGACAAATGGGGATGTCGAGTATGGACAAATATTCCATCGAACATGGGAAAATGATGTTGGCCGACGCCAGCTCCTTACTGAAGGAAGTCATGGAAGGTAAGGCGATGATGGATATGCATGCAAAAGGCGTTACTGGCGGCAACGCAATGATGGCGGACACGCACAAGATCGGCGCTGCGGCAAAGACTGTCATCGAACTTCTTGATAAGATGGCGTCCTCAGAACCGATGAAGATGAAGATGTAGTAGTAGATACCGATTAATTCGTTCTATAGCAATAATGGACATTCCGGCCTTGTTTAAATGCTTTTGGGACAAGACCGGGATGTATTTTTTACTTTACTATGGTCATCTTCCCGATACGCATAGGGATGCCAATTTCCTCGTGACAATCCAGCTACATACTTAAAGCATGAACATTAAAGCATGAACACGACACGGGGCCTCTTCCTGCTACTTCTATTCTTGATACCCATTTCAGCCCAGGGCCACGCACATCCTGATCACGCCGATCCCAAAGCTGGCTCAACGATTTCCGTTGCACCCACCAGCGTTCGTATCTGGTTTGACGGCGCTTTGGAGCCTGTCTTTTTCTCGATCATGGTCCATGCCGCGAAAGACAACGCGATTGTGGACAAAGGAGACGGGCATGTAGATTCGTCAGATCCTACTCTTCTCGAGGTCAGCGTGCCCTCTTTGCCTTCTGGTGAATATATTGTCTATTGGAGTGTTGTGGCAAGGGACGGACACCGGACCTTTGGCAGCTACACATTTACGATCAAGTGAGAAATAAGATCAGCTATCTATGGGTGAGTTATCCGCAGCATTCTTCTTTGAATCGAAGTCGTTTTCATAGATTTCTATACAGAAATTCTTATTTTATTATCTGGATCTTTCATCCCGCAGAATATCCTGATCCTCGAAGCGGTGCAAACTCCTTTCTGAACCGAAACGATAGTTGCAGTTTTTTTAAAATTGTGGACTTCATATCAAATTCGTTATAGCAAACCTAATAATATTTGACTGGCTTTGCCTTTTGTAATAATATGTTACTATCTTTTATCTTGTCTTTTTTGACTATGTGATTTTTTTCACTTCGGAGTGAAAATAGTATCTTGGACAAAGAACATAGCAACAAGATCATAAGTGAGAAATTCTAAAATCTGATTGTTTGGTAATAAATCAAGGGAGTTTATGACCACATTTATGAGGTAAAGCCGAGGGTGCGCTTTTGTCTAAGACTTTAGGCTGCCAAGCCAAATTATGTGCGCTGTCATTTAAATCATTTGCAACTTACCGACGTTTTTAACGTAAAATCGTAGGGAATTCCATTAATTTTTCTCGACGTCCAAGCGTCTCAAACAAAGCTTCGATCGCAGTTGTATGGTGCAGCGGATAATAACCAAGTTGTCAAAATCATGTAGACAAAACATCGCGGTACATCGATGAGGTCAACAGGATAATTGACTATCTACGTGAAACAGTGGTCCAAGAAAGAAGGTCTGAGTAGAAACTCGCATCGTATATTCTGCTTATATCTCAGTTCTATTTCCCTTTATGATCAATCCCACAATGAAATCTCTCGTTGCAGCGATCCTTGAAGGCGAGGCGGCAATTTCCCATGCTGAATGTCTCCATGAAATGAGGGTAGATTATCGTTCATGGCGTCGAGGCCGCTATGGCTAAACTGGATGATAAATGCACACTTGAGCAATTCAACCTCCTGGAAATCATGCCCGCTGGCCGCGCTGTAACAGAGGTCATGAAGATCCTTCAGCCCATCGGCGAGGCGACCATGTACGCGAAGGGTACAGTAATAATCGCTGCACTGGAAGAGGACGTTCACGACCTAGGCAAAAACATTCTTAAAATGATCCTCATCGGCAAAGGTTATCGCGTCGTGATCATCCTTTCGTCACATGTCTTGGCCGAGATGGCAATGATAGAATACAATATAAAAAATAAGACCTGATGGGCTATAGTAAAGGGGAACTAATGAACTCAGACCATATCAGGGTATTCCTGATCGAAGACAACGACAACGATGCCGTACTCATTCGAAGGTTCCTCACCTCAAGTCAGAACCCGCATATTGATGTTGAGGTAGCAGATAGACTTTTGCCCGCCCTCAAGCGTCTTGGTAGTGAGAAGTATGATGTCATACTGTCTGACCTCAGTCTACCCGACAGCTGGGGGTTGGAAACATTCGTCAAGGTCCATTCCGCAAGTCCTGCCGTCCCCATCATCATACTCACGGGGCTGGACGATGAAGCGGCAGCCCTCGAAGCGGTACATCTGGGCGCACAGGACTATCTCGTCAAAAGCCAGATCAACAGCAGAAATCTGATCCGGGTCATCCGCTATTCCATCGAGCGCCAGATGCTTCTGGTCCAGCTTGAAAATAGTCTGAAGGAAATAAATATCCTGCAGGGGCTGCTCCCTATATGTGCTTCTTGCAAAAAAATATGTGATGATAAGGGATCATGGACTCAATTGGAGTCATATATCAGCGAGCATTCCCAAGCACTATTCAGCCATGGACTTTGCCCTGATTGTGCAACAAAAACTCGGGATAATTTTCACAAATTTAAACAGGATAGAAATATTGCGTAACACCCATCCCCCCCAAAAACCGCTGGTTAACATCATGGCATTGAATGCATGCAACTTCTGGATTCTTTACCATCGACACAAAAATGACAGTGCAGATTTGTTGGCGTGCCCCGCGGAGGTCCGTCTATTTTATCTATCCTCTTTATTTTCATACTCTTGAAAATTACACGTTATCGCTTGACTCACAAACTGCATGGGTCTAATATTTTTGACAAATGGCACCGCGACGAATTTTTGCGGCGTGCACTCAATACGCTCATGGACAATGTTACAGAGATCCGCGCCGACCACAAGAGAGATCTTACTGTGGAAGTCATTATCGGCAACATGCTCCAGTCGCGCGCCAACTTGCTGCAACAGGTAGTGCAGGAACTGCGCGACGAAGGCCTACCAGTGCTCAAACCTTTTTTGTCTACCTGGTAAAAATCAAAGAATCACATCAGTAGACAAAGTCGATGATTTATCTCGATCCCCGCCATAAGCCACCGACGAGTTCAGCCGTCTTTTCGATGGGCTTGAGCAGATGCATCGAACAAAAAAGCAAAAGATAGTCTGATCTCTCAGCAATCTTGAACCGATTAGCCAAATGCTCGTGCGACGCATTCAAAGAAAAACAGTGTGAGTAACCACTCGCTTCGGGAGTGACGCAGTAAGACGTAGCCCTTTACTTGAAACGCTATAGAATTATAAAATCTTTCCATTGCCCTGATTTATCTTTTTTGGTGAGCTATCTCTGACTCCAACATACTGCGTAGTGTAGTTTGTCTTTCACAGTTTCCACAATGAATTGCAATTTCCTAGGAATAGGTGTAGCCAGAGAACCAGAACTCTACGGGAAACTGGTATTGCTTCTGCTAACACATTTTTACGAGTTACGACAAAATAAACTTAACAATTTAAGAAAAAGATACTACCTCAAAAATAAGAACTACCAACAAAGGCAAACTCCCTGAGAGGGTCAAGCGTCCATTTGCACCCGCTACCTCATAAGGTAGGTTTTATTGGAGGTTATCACGCAAACAAGAGCAATAGTAGCGCAACGGCATTAGTACTCCTCACGCGTTTTTTGATTATAAATAAATCGAGGGAGCGCAAGTGGGAGTGACAGATTTAATCGGAGTTGCTGTGTCGCAAAAAGCTATCTAACACATAGCAATTAGTATCACACCGAGTATGAGCAGAAAAGACAATTGTTATGATAATGCCAATATAGAGTCGTTCTTCGGCACTCTTAAAAGAGCGCTGGCCCAGAGTGAGCGTATCGGACGCGAGAAGAAGCGAGATTAAGTATCTTCGAGTACGTTGAAGTGTTCTATAATCGTATCAGGAAGCACTCGATATTGGGATACCAGAGCCCGGAGCAACACGAAAAAGGGCTAAAGAAACGTAACTAGGTGTCCACTTTTTCGAGATAAGATCAAACAGTATTTATTAGATTTACTGTAAGCTCAAAAAGGACCAGAACAGCCTCGCAAATATCTATTTCTGAAAATCAAGTTAGCCTTGAAAAAACAATTGTACCTAAATGAAGTGATATACTAGTAACATAATGTCATTTAGATTCATTAATGCGGAATTGAATGCAAACGCGTTAAGCGTTAGAGATGAGCCGTGTCCATTTTTCAAGAGATATAACACAATGCAGACAAAAAGGGTACCTAGATCGAAAATTAGCGCTGGTTCCTGTCGTCCGGCACTGGCTGTTGTCATCTTGATCCTTACAATCACCGCTGTTGCTGCACCGACGCCGTCCTTGTCCGAACTTAAGGGTATGACTGTTTCATTTCCGGTCGAGGGTGGAGCGATGTCTGGGGTTCTGTTCGTGCCGGCCTGGACACCGGCCCCGGCTGTAATCGTGCTGCACACCAAAGGTCTAGCCGTCGAACCAGCGGACGTGAAGTTCGCAGAAACACTCGCCAATGAGGGCTTCGTCGCGGTCGCGGTGAACTACCTTGAAGGGGCAGGAGGTAAGCTTTGGGCGCCCGTGATCGATGAGCGACTTTCGCAGGTGGTCGACCTCCTCAGAGAGCGGCCTGAGGTCGGAGACAAACCGGTCGGGGTGGTGGGCTTCTCGCTTGGTGCGCATGGCATCCTGGTGTCGGCCCTCAATCCGGCCGTGAAGGCCGTCGTGGTCTATTATGGCGCCTATGACCCACGTAAGGCGAAAGGTAAACATTTCGGGCCTGATGTAAAGTTGCCGATCGACGTCGTTACCGAGGTCAATGCCGCGGTTATGATGCTACACGGCTCGCTTGACAACGAGGTTCCCGTGCAGATAGCGCGCGACATGGAGGCGGCCCTAAAATCTGCAGGGAAAAAAGTGGAGTTGGTGGTTTATCCCGGAGCATATCACCGCTTTGATCGTGGTCCGACCGCCCGCATGAGCGGCAACAGGACAAGGGATGGCTTCATCTATCAATATGATGAAGCTGCGGAGAAGGATGCGAGGAAGCGAACGATCGCATGGTTTCATACATACCTGGATGGCCCATAGTCATGCACGAGTCTGCAGCTAGAAGAATGATTATGCATGCCTTGATTCTGAAACATGCATTCGCGCGGATGACGTCGTCAGTAGACGTTCCATCCTGAAAGACGTCACAGCGACGGACATTGGAATTTATGTGTTTTATGCCGGAATTTCGGTTCTTACGCCTACTACTAATTATCATTTCACTCAATCCCCTATAAATACCCCATTCCCCCAAACGAAGAAGCTAATTGCAGATAGCGAACTGGAATATAACAAGGTTAAATGCAACCATTACTCCACTAATTGTTTATCAAAAAGAGGAATATAAATATCGAATTAATATCACGACTCACTCACTACCAATGACACACCAAGAATCACTATTGTGTAAATATATTTTACAACATGGCTATTTGACAAACACCTTCCTCTTTTAAGGAGGTTGTGAAGTCGAGTTTCATATAATATTAGCGAAGATGCGGAATTCATTTCGTACAATGCATTTCGTGAAAAGGTTTTCTGTCAGTAACTTCCTATACTCTTGGAGTTTCTGTTCTTTGCAATAATCTCATTTTCAAGTTGTATTCTTCAATCAATATCTACCCTCTGTAATCACACGATATCCGCTTATGACGCCACGTTCCGTTGTTTACTAAAAGTTGGACATTTGTATATTAGTTAAATTGGGCATTTACATGGTTAGGTAATGCTTAATATTACGTTTCTACTGTAGTGGCCGTCTGTCGCAACCTCGTAATATCACGCAACGGCGGTGCGCCGAACATACGGCCGTACTCGCGGCTGAATTTGGAAGGTCTCTCATAACCGACCTGGAACGCCGTGGTCGTCGCATCCTTGTTTTCGGCGAGCATCCACCGTCGCGCTTCGTTTAAACGCAGCCATTTTTGGTACTGGAGGGGGGCTCATGGCCGTCACCTCGCGTAAATGATGGTGGAAAGTCGAGGTGCTCATATTGACCTGTGCTGCAAGGTCATCGATACGAAGGGGCTTTGTGAAGTTATACTTCAACCAATAAGTCGCCCGCGTTATCTGCTGGCTCTGACTTCCCACCGCCGCCATCTGGCGGAGTCGTGTACCCTGATCGCCCACCAGCAAACGGTAGAAAATTTCCTTCTCGATGATCGGAGCAAAGATAGGGATGTCCTTCGGCTCGTCAAGCAGATCGATCAACCGTTGAATGGCGGTGAGGACAGGCCTCATGACCTCGCCGGTCGCCATTCCACGGCTCGATTGCTGCGGTCGGGGCGGGGGGATGCTGTCAACCATCAGTTGAGATATCTCGCGTTGATCGAGCCTCAGTACGAGCCCCAGGTAGCGTTTCTCCCGGCTCGCACTGATGACCTGCACCACCGTGGGCAGATCCACCGATGTAAGCAGGAAATGGTGTGCATCATATACTTACGTGTCGTCTCCAAGCTGCACGCGTTTGGCCCCTTGTCCGATCACGCAAATGCGCGGTTCATACAGGATACTCACCGGTTCACTCGGCTTGTCCCGCCGAGCAAGTATCAATCCCGGGATCGCGGTCTCGACCCGGTCGCTTATGTCGGTCCATCGAGCAATACTATTTCCCAAGGTTTCGAGTGCACCTTCCAGCTCGGTATTCCCAATTACTTACTTATGAGTTCTCTTTCGCATGCATGCCTACTGTTCATATACTATCAGACGCAACTTCGCTGTCAATCCAATTATGGTAGATTTCGGACGATTAGGCAAGAAATGAACAGGATTGGTCTACAAACCTTTGCTCTTTCAGGGGTAGGATATGATCACAAGAAGGGCAGAACATAGCTGAAAGGCTGTTTACGTAATAGTTTTGTTCGTATGGAAAGGAGAAACAATGCAAAGGCGTAAATTAGGAAAAAACGGCCTGGAGGTTTCGGCACTCGGGCTCGGCTGCATGGGAATGACCTACGGTTATGGACCTGGTGGAGACAAGCAGGAGATGATCGCTCTTATACGGAAAGCCGTGGAGTTGGGCATCACGTTTTTTGATACTGCCGAGGCCTATGGTGCCGAGAATGAAGAGCTTATGGGAGAAGCGCTCGCTCCTTTCAGTGGCAGAGTTGCAATCGCATCAAAGTTCGGGATCAAGCATGATGCAAGCGGTCAGCAGTTCCAGGACAGTCGACCCGAAGGCATCAGGCAGAGCCTCGAAGGCTCGCTCAAGCGGCTCAAGGTTGATGCAATTGACCTCTACTATCAACACCGTGTTGACGTGAATGTGCCGATAGAGGAAGTGGCAGGAGAGGTGAAGGACCTGATCCGGGAAGGCAAGGTCAAACACTTTGGCCTCTCAGAACCGGGAGTGAAAACGATCCGCCGTGCGCACGCGATCCAGCCCGTAACTGCGATCCAGAGCGAATACTCCCTGTGGTGGAGACGCCCTGAGGAGGAACTGCTGCCGACGCTCGAGGAACTCGGGATCGGGCTCGTTCCATTCAGTCCTCTTGGCAAAGGTTTCCTCACGGGAAAGATCGACGAGAAAACGACTTTCGATAAGTCTGACTTCCGCAACATCGTTCCTCGCTTTACGCCGGAGGCAAGGAAAAAGAACCAGGCCCTGGTCGATATGCTTAAGAAGATCGCAGAACGGAAGAAAGCGACGCCTGCTCAGATAGCGCTCGCCTGGCTGCTTGCCCAGAAGCCCTGGATAGTACCGATCCCGGGCACCAAGAAACTTTCTCGCCTGGAAGAGAATCTAGGAGCCACTACACTCGAGCTTACGTCCGACGATCTCAGTGAGATCGATAGTGCCGCTTCAAAGATCAAGATCGAGGGGGCGCGGTACCCGGAGGCTTTGGAGAAAAGGACTGGACTTTAAGTACTACATGGCATCGTTCAGAGATTGATATATAATTATAAGAGTATGAACAATATCTGCCCACCACGCGTCGGTGGCGAGCAAAATTCATTACGGGGAGATATACCATGAAAGTATCTGTTATCCACGGGCCGCGCGATGTGCGTTTCGAGGAACGCGAATACCCAAAAATCATCAAGCCGACGGATGCCATTATCAAAATTTCAGCCACCTGCGTGTGCGGGTCAGATTTGTGGCCTTACCGCGGCATCAACCCGATCACCCAGCCGACACCGATGGGGCACGAGTACTGCGGCATTGTCGAAGAAGTCGGCAACGCGGTCACCTCAGTCAGGCGCGGCCAGTTCGTGATCGGTTCGTTCTTCGCCTCAGATAACACCTGCCCCACCTGCCAGATCGGCTATCAGTCGTCCTGCCAACATCGCGAACTTATGGGCGGTGCGCAAGCGCCGTTTCTACGCGTACCGCTCGCAGACGGCACCCTAGTTGCGACTCCGGCAGTTCCCTCGGACAGCCAGATCCCGAGTTTGCTGACGCTCTCCGATGTTATGGGCACCGGCTGGTTCGCTGCGGACGCGGCCGACGTAAAGCCGGGCAAGACGGTCGTGGTCGTTGGTGACGGCGCGGTCGGGCTGCTCGGCGTACTCTCTGCCAAACAGATGAGTGCTGGGCGGATAATCGCGATGAGTCGTCATGAGTCTCGATCAACGCTCGCGCGCGAGTTCGGCGCGACTGACATCGTAACCGAGCGCGGTGACGAAGGCGTGGCTCGCATAAGGGAGATGACCAAAGGAATCGGCGCTGACTCGGTACTGGAATGCGTCGGCACGAAGGAGTCGATGATGCAGGCGATTCATGCCACCCGACCGGGCGGTCACATAGGATTCGTCGGCGTTCCGCACGGAGTCGAGCTGAATGGTCAGGAGTTGTTCTTCGCCCATGTCCATCTTCATGGCGGTCCTGCGCCGGTGCGCCGCTATTTGCCCGATCTGATCGGCCTTGTGCTGAAGGGGAAGAACGACCCCGGCAAGGTATTCGACCTGACCCTACCCCTCGACCAAGTAGCCGAGGGCTACCGCGCGATGGACGAACGCCGCGCAATAAAGACGCTGCTACGCACCTAAATCGCTTTGTGCTTTCTGAAGAGGTAATGACTGATAGCAACGATACTAGCAAGGAGTGTAAAATGGACATCAAAAGAAGTGGATCACAGCCTTCAGCAAAAGGACCGGCCGATTGGTTTACCGGCAATGTACGAATCGATCCACTGTTTCCTGCAAATGATACTGCGCACTTTTCCGGCGCGTATGTCACTTTCGAGCCAGGGGCCAGATCCCATTGGCACACTCACCCGACAGGGCAGCATCTGATTGTTACTGCCGGCGTTGGCCGAACGCAGGAAGCAGGCGGCCCAATAGAGGAAATCAAAACAGGAGACGTGATCTGGTGCTCACCAACAGTAAAGCATTGGCATGGAGCTGCACCAACAACTGCAATGACGCATATCGCCATCACGGGAACACTCAACGGCAAGAACGTTGAGTGGATGGAAAAGGTCACGGATCAGGAATACAACGGTCAATTAAGGAAGTAATTATGAAAAGACAGATCGTAGCATTTCTGGCCATTATGTCTGCCATTATGTCTGCCATTCTGTTTAGCTCTGCAGTCATAGCGGAGGCGCATGATATGGACAAAAATCAGACCTTGAGTGCAGTACAGAAAAGTATTATACCCATCGCGGCCTTTACCGCCAACGGCGATATGGCGAAGCTGAAAACGGAGTTGAATGATGGCTTGGATGCAGGTTTGACCGTGAATGAAATCAAGGAAGTCCTCGTGCAGATGTATGCCTATTGTGGTTTCCCCCGCAGCCTGAACAGCATCAATACCTTTATGGACGTCCTGGAAGAACGGAAACAGAACGGCATCAAGGACAAGCTTGGCAAAGAACCTAACCCCATTCCTGCAAACAAAAGCAGCATCGAACTTGGAACGGAAATTCAGACAAAACTGATAGGAGCGCCGGCTACCGGGAAGTATATTACTTTCGCTCCCGCCATTGATGCATTCTTGAAAGGACACCTTTTCGGAGACATCTTCGGACGCGACAATCTAGGTTTCCAGAGCAGAGAGATAGCAACTATTTCAGCCCTGGCCAGCATCGAAGGAGTCAATCCCCAGCTGCAGGCTCATATCACCATCGGATTCAATACGGGTCTGACTGAGGCGCAGATGAGGAGCCTGATATCCGTTCTCGAGGTCAAAGTTGGCAAGAAAGAAGCAGATAATGCCTATGAAATATTAGGCAAGGTTCTCAGCACTAGTTAAGGATGAGAATGAAACCGCTCACGATGAACACCGTGTCACTTTCCCTGAATCAGTAGAATAAAGAACGATTAGGGAATAAGGATCTTGAGGAGTGTTTTATTATGAATGCAACTAATAAAAAATGCCTGATAGCCTATTATTCCCGGAAGGGACAAAATTATGTC
>Ga0335081_10005508_pt1 | contig 20047 bp, 18 predicted proteins | sample Lox_Sample_35_FD_206713 | JGI IMG/M metagenome (GOLD analysis project Ga0335081, IMG submission 206713) | Soil microbial communities from Loxahatchee National Wildlife Refuge, Florida, United States - Lox_Sample_3.5 | ecosystem: Environmental > Terrestrial > Soil > Wetlands | place: USA... | reverse complement strand
GTTCCTGCAAGCCCAGGCGGCGAAGGGCAAGAAGATGATTTTGCTGACCCACCATAATGGTCTCACTCAGGATGGCTCGGCCACCACGACGCTCTGGTCGCAGGTGATGAGCGCCTTGCCTGCCGGTTCCGCTCCTGCTTACTGGTACTGGGGCCATGTCCACGCCGGCATGGTTTATCAGACCACCGCGCTCACCGGCAACGTTCTCTGCCGGTGCAGTGGTCATGCCGCTTTGCCGTGGGGCCTTGCCTCCGATCTGGCGAACCCGAACGTGGCTTGGTACGAAAAACGCCCCGCCAACGATCCGGCGGTCCCCGAGCGTGTGCTCAACGGTTTCACAGTTCTCTATCTCGACGGGCCGAACGTCAAAGAGGTGTACTACGACGAGAACGGCGGGGTGGCGTGGCCGTAGGAACGGTGGCTGGTGGAACTAGCCACTAGCACTAGCCACCAGCCATTTCTTCTTTGGAGGCGCTATGAAACGGAAAACCACGATCCTTTTTCTGATCGTCAGCACCTTACTGGCAGGATGCGCTGCCTCCGCTCAGGACTGGGCGCGCGACAAGGTTGAGAAGTCGCCGCGGCATCGCGAGTGGGTGAGCATCAAGCACGACAGCCGCGCGGTGGAGACCTTTGTCGTCTATCCTGAGTCGAAACACAAAAGGCCGGTGATCCTGGTGATACACGAGATCTTCGGCATGACGGACTGGGTGCAGGATTTGGCGGACACGCTTGCCGAGGCCGGCTACATTGCCGTCGCCCCCGACCTGCTTTCGGGAATGGGACCCAACGGTGGCCGCAGCAGTGCCTTCCCCCAAGGGCAGGGAGGCATGAGTAGCCCTGTAGTTGAGGCGGTGAGCCACCTTAACCCGGATCAGATCACGGCGGATCTCAACGCCGTCGCCGATTATGCCCTGAAGATCCCCGCGTCGAATGGGAAGCTGTACGTGGCGGGCTTTTGTTGGGGCGGCGGTCAGAGCTTCCGCTTCGCCACCAATCGGCCTGGCCTCGCGGCTGCGTTTGTGTTCTATGGCCCGCCTCCGGATAAGGAAGCCATGGCGCGCATCAAGTGTCCCGTCTACGGCTTCTATGCCGGCAATGACGCACGGATCGGGGCGACCGTTCCCGACGCGATTGCGGAGATGAAGGCCGCAGGTAAGACCTACGAACCTGTCACCTATGAGGGCGCCGGGCACGGGTTCATGCGGGCCGGCGAAGCTCCAGACGCCTCCGAGGCTAATCGCAAGGCGCGCGCCCAGGCGTGGGACCGGTGGAAAGGTATTTTGACGGCAGGCCAGTGAGGAATTGGTGATTGCCGATTGACCAAAGTGGCGAATCGAGGATTGGAGGAGAAGGAGCAGATCCCCGTATCAGCGTAGCTCGATAAGCCCTGAGGGCAACCATGCTTATATACTCCGAACAAAGGCGCTGAAGCCGGCTCGAAAATTCGAAGACAGGAATCGGGACGGTTTTCAAGAATTCATTGCCGCAAGCGCGCCGTGACGCGCCGCAAACGGGCGGCCGGGGCCAGTCCATCCAACACCGCTTTGGTGGCGCTCATCTGGCTGATCGGCGCGCTCTCCAATTCAACCAGCACAACCGAAGCAATCCGAGCCGGGTCTTCGTACGCCATGGCGAGGCCAACCAGGGCCGACTGGAGCGGCGACAAGCTGGGGTTGAAAGCCGCATTTTCGAGGTAAGAACCAGCGTAAACGGTGCTGGTGGATGCGATCAACGCCACCCCTGAGTGCGCCCTGGTGTACGGAGCATACGACTTGGCAGCGGCTCTGAGAGCGAGGGAGGCGAGATCACCGGAGGAGCCGCCGACGAGGTCCAGGCCGACTTTTCGTGAACGGAAGACTCGCTCAGTGACGCCAAGCTCGCCCGGACCAAAGGCAGCAGGCAGAAGTGCCGAGAGCTCAGTTGGGTCACGTCCTTTGATGATCAGTTTCAAGTCCGGCGCGTTCGAGAGCTCGTTGAGGAACTGCCGGCAGTGCCCGCACGGCGCGGCCGTGATGGCGATGGACGTCAAACCATGCTCATCGTGCATGAAGGCATTCGCCACCGCCGACTGTTCGGCGTGGACGCTGAAACCCAGCATTTCGCCGGGAACTTCGAGGTTCGCGCCCAGATAGAGGCTGCCGCTGGTCCCACGGACCACCGCCCCAACATGGTATTGCGACAACGGCGCCAGCGAGCGAAGCTGCGCGATGGGGAGCAGATCGAGCATCAACTGGTCGACCGATACGTGCTCGAGGCTTGCAATGGCCTCGACCTCGGAGCTAGGAATCTTGCCTCCCTGGGTGGAGTCGTTCAAGACGGGCAGGAGCCTATTCCGTGGCTGCGCTCCCAGCGACGGCATCAACCTTCGCAATTCCGCCGCGCTCAGTAGTTTGCTTCCCTCGGACACCGCTCCCCGTCCCATCGTTACCCCCATCGGATACGCGAGCGCAAGTATGGAAACGGCTCGTCGCCTGTTCATCAGCCTGGATTCAGGCAGGCTCATCTCTTGATCTCAAGCGCCGTTCGATTGCCCGCCCGCAACAGCAGCCGGCTGAAATGGCGCACGTTTTCTCCCACGCCGGGTGCCGCCAGTTCTTCGTCGGTGAACCATCGGTGCCGGGAGGCAGCCGCGGCCGCCGGAGTCGGATCAACCAGGCGGCATTCGTAGGCGAGGTCGAGGTGATCGTGCAGTTCGTCGATGTATTCCACCTGAATGTGATGGGGCGAGGGGAGCACCTGCACGCCTGGTTCGTTGCCGGCGAGCGATGTGGCACCCCGAACCGCAACCGCGTAGCCCGTCTCTTCCAGTACCTCCCGCACCACCGCTTCGGTGGGCAGTTCGCCTTCCTCGACGTGCCCTCCGGGAGGCAACCACCTTCTCAGTTTCTCGTGCCAGACCAGCAGGACCTTGCCGTGATCGATAATGTAGCCTACCACGACCATGTGTTTGAGCTTGCCGGGTCGAGGAAAGCCAGGCGCAGGCCCGGCCGAGCCAAGCGCCGGCTCCGTGCTACTCGTGGGGCCCCCGGCGCGGGTTTTGCTTTCGCCGTTCAAGGGCTCGTTCATTGCTTTCCTTTGCCAGTCGCTAATGGCCGCCCTCTTTCAGCGCTTCTGAAAAGTCACGTCAACGACGCGTAGAGCGCTTCTTTCCAGCGCGCGACATCGATGGTCCAGCAGACCTTGGCACGACGACCCGTGGCCAGGAGATCGGCCCAGACCGCCCGATTGCGCTCGTTGGCGGCGACGTTGAGCCGGTCGACCACCGTCATGCCGCGCGTCAACTCGCTCGCGGTCTCGACGTCCACATAGTGCTCGCTCCAACTCGTGCCGATGGATGGATCCAGCGCGACGGCCATGGCCACCGGATCGGGCAGGGAAATGCCGTCTTGGCCGGTTTGCTCAAGGTAGGCCCGCTGCGCGTGACTGTTGCACTCGATGGCGAAGCGAGCCCGCTCGGTGTCCAACCTCAGCACGGACACAATGTCGCTCGGACTCAGGGCGGCGTCGAAGCGGCAGAGATGCCAGCCGATTAATTCGATGGGAAGACCGCTGCGCAGGACCATACGCGCGGCTTCGGGATCGACCCAGATGTTGTATTCGGCGGCGGGCGTCACGTTACCTTCGCAGCAAGGATTGCCTCCCATCACCACGCACCGGCTGATGTTGGCGGCGATTCCGGGACTTCGAGCCAGCGCTTGGGCGATGTTGGTGAGAGGCCCCAGCGTCACCAGAACGAGACCGGGATTCGCTTCAATGGCCGAGATGATCGCCTCCACGGCCGGTTGGGACTCGGCAACTCGTACACGAGGCGAGTAGCCGTGATCGCCCAGTCCGTCGATCCCGTGGAACCAGGTGGCGCTTTGATGAGGCCTGGCCTGGGGCTGCGCGGCGCCCCGGTAGACGGGCACCCCTGCAGCGCACAGTTCCACCGTGTAGAGAGCGTTGCGCGTGGCCTGTTCCACATCCACGTTGCCGGCCACGGTGGTGATGGCTGCCACGTGCACGCCAGGCGCGCGCAAGGCCATGATGAGGGCCACGGCGTCGTCGGAGGCGGTGTCGGTGTCGATCAGAAAGACGCGAGGCGTCATAAAACAGTGGCTAGTGGCCATTGCGGATTGACGATTGGCGATTGCCGATCGGAAAAGAAAACGCCAGCACCCTCGGTCTTCCAATCGGCAAATCGGCAATCGCAAATCGGCAAGGCATCATTGTCCTTCGCCCGTCGAGGTGACCGGACGGACCACCTCGCCGTCCACCAGCGAGTCCGGCGGGTTGATGATCACCGCGTCGCTCTCTTTGAGCCCGGTCAGTACCTCCACTTGGGTCCCGAAGTCGCGGCCCAGTTTGACGGACTTCAGCACCGCGTGCTTGCCGTCGTCCACCGTGGCCACCTGCAGGCCTTGGGCGCGGAAGATGAGCGCCGGCACCGGTAGCAGGAACGCGCGGGCAGACGGCGGCAGCTTGAAATGGGCCTCGGCAAAGGCGCCGGGCAGAAGCTCGCGGGTGGGATTCTTGACGTCGATCTCCACCAGCAGCGTGCGGGACGCCGGGTCGATGGCATCGGCGGTGCGGACCAGGGTGCCAGAAAACCGCCGTCCCGGGTACTGGGGCAAGGTGAGGTCCACGGTAAGGCCACGCCGGGCCGCCGGAGAGTCGGTTTGCGGCACATTCACAAACACGCGAAGCGTATCGATGGCGGCGAGATGGAAGAGTTCGGTGGTGGGTCCGCCGCTGGAGCCCGAGTTGATCAATTGACCGACGTCGGTCTTGCGCGCGGTGATGACCCCGTCAAAGGGAGCGTAAATCTTCTCGAAGGACACCAGGTCCTCGAGTCGATGCACATTCTCCTCCGCGGATCGAACAGCACTCTGCTTGGCAGCAAGGTCGCTGAGCGCGTTATCCAGGTCCTGCTTGGAAACCGCATCGGTCTTGATAAGTTCCTGGTCGCGCCCGGCGGTGATCTGAGCGAGCCGAAGGTTCACTTGGGCCGTGGCCAGGTCCGCCCGCCCCTGCCGAAGCTGCGCGTCCACCTCCGGCGTTTCGATTTCCGCCAACAGTTGCCCTTTCTTTACCGACGTTCCAATATCGTTGACCCAGCTCTTGAGGTAGCCGTTGGTGCGCGCAAAGACGGGCGCATCGATAAAAGGCTGAATGTCGGCGGGCAGTACGATCTCCTGGGCTCGCGAACTTGCTTGCAGGTGAACGACACTGACGGAAGGTATGGCCAGATCTTCGGTTTCTGCGCCTATCGCCTGGCGGGCCTTGACTCGTGGCAGGATTCCTGCTACCACGACGCCCACTACGACGGCCAAGGCGAAGATCGCTGTCACCACCACCCTGGCCGCGCTGCTTCTTTGAGTTTCCTCTGGAGCACGAGGTTCGACCGGCGGCCGGACTTCCAGCGTGCTCTGCTCGTCCATTCTCATCCCCACTCCCTTACTCGATCCGTCCTCAACCCGCGCCTTTGATTCTGCAAGATGTTGTCCCCTTCGCTCAGGGCCGGCTCTTCCGTTCCTGCTGGCGGCCATGGAAAATGGCGAACACCGACGGCACAAAAGAAAGGGTCGATACGGTGGCGAACACCAGCCCTCCGATCACCGCACGCCCAAGCGGGGCATTCTGTTCGCCGCCCTCGCCCAAGCTGAGGGCCATGGGGACCATGCCGATGATCATGGCGAGCGCGGTCATGATCACTGGCCGGAAGCGCGTGAAACCGGCCTCCAGCGCGGCCTCCGCCGCGCTGCGTCCCTCGGCCATGCGCTCCTTGGCGAAGCTCACCACCAGAATGCTGTTGGAGGTCGCCACACCCATGCACATGATGGAGCCGGTCAGGGCGGGCACGCTGATGGTGGTGCCGGTAACAAAGAGAATCCAGACAATTCCGGCGAACGCCGCGGGCAGAGCCGAAATGATGATCACCGGGTCAAGCCAAGATTGGAAATTTACCACAATCAGCAGGTAGACCAGAAGGATGGAGAAGACGAGCCCTCCGATCAGCCCCAGAAAAGAAGAGCGCATGGTCATGATCTGCCCACGGACAATCAAGTGCGAGCCGCGCGGCAGGTGCTTCTGGCTAGCCTGTATGATTCGGTCAAGATCGCCGGCAACTCCGCCCAAGTCGCGGCCGTGTACCCCGCCGAAAATATCGATAACGGGCGCGACGTTGTAGTGCGACACCAGGGCCGGCGAAGCGTTGCGGCTGATCGAGGCCAGATTGCCCAGAATCTGCGGCGCGGTACCTGTGCCACCGACGATTGGGATGTTCTCCAGGTCCTGCAAGGACTCGACGCCATACTCCGGCGTCTGCGTGGTAACGCTGTAGCTCACGCCGTTCTTCGGATCCAGCCAGAACGACGGCGTGGTCTGGAAGCTTCCGCTCAGCGACACAAGCAGGTCGTTGGCCACGTCGTTCTCAGTGAACCCCACCTGCGCCGCCCGCGTGCGATCGACATTGACCTCCAGCTTGGGCAGGTTGAAAGGCTGCTGGATGCGCAAGTCGGACGCGCCCGGGATGTGCTTGATCTTTTCCAGAAGCTGGTCGGCGAACTGCTGGTCGGCACTGAGGTTCGATCCCACCACCTGGACGTCAATGGGTGCCGGCAAGCCGAAGTTCAGAATCTGGCTCACCATGTCCGAGGGAAGGAAATAGAACAGAATTCCGGGAAAATGTCTCGCCAGCCTCAAGCGCAGTCGATTCACATAGTCGGCGGTGGGGTGATGCTCAGGCGTCAGCGACACCAGGATATCAGCGTCGCCGGTGCCGATAGGGGCGGAATTGCTGTAGGAGAGATTGATGCTGCTGTTGGGGAGCCCGATATTGTCGATCATCGTAGCGATCTCGTGCGGTGGGACCACCTGGCGGATGAATTCCTCCACACTTGCGCAAGTCCGTGCCGTTTCTTCAATCCGGGTTCCGGTGCGGGCCCGCATATGCAGGGTGAACTGGCCGCTGTCGACGTTGGGAAAGAAGTCCTCGCCCAGCCAGGGGAACAGGGCAAAAGAGGCCAGGCCCGCGGCCAGGAAGCACAGCGCGAACGCGCTCCGGTGCTCCAGGCAGGTCCGCAGCCAGCCGCGGTACCTCTGCCGGAGCCGCTCAAACGCGTGCTCGAACTTCACCTGCCAGCGCGCCAGAAAGTGGCGGCTAGCCTCGGCCTCCAACTTCTCGATGTCCTGCTCGTGGCCGCGCAGCAGATACTTGGCCATGGTGGGCACCAAGGTTCGCGAGAGCAGATAAGAAGCAAGCATGGCGAAGGATACGGCCTCCGCCAGAGGTACGAACAGATAACGCGCCACGCCGGTGAGAAAGAACATGGGCACGAAGACGATGCAGATGGAGAGGGTGGAAACGAAGGCAGGTACGGCAATCTGTTGCGCACCGTCGAGGATGGCCTGCTGAATCTCTTTCCCCATGGCCGCATTGCGGTTGATATTCTCGATCTCCACCGTGGCATCGTCCACCAGGATCCCCACCGCCAGGGCGAACCCGCCGAGCGTCATGATGTTGATGGTCTCGCCCAGGGCGCTCAGCACCGTGAGGGACGTCAGAATGGAAAGCGGAATGGAAACGGCAATAATCAGCGTGCTGCGCCAGCTTCCGAGGAAAATCAGGATCATGGCCGCGGTGAGGCAGGCGGCGATGATCGCTTCCCGCAGCACGCCTTGGATTGCGGCCCGCACGAACAGCGATTGATCGGCCAGAAAGCGCACCCGCAACTGGGGAGGCAAGCTGGTGGAAAGTCCGCTCACCACCTGTTTCACCCGGCTGATGATGTCCAGCGTGGAGGCGCCGCCCGTCTTGAGAACGCTCATCAGCACTGACCTCTGGCCGTCCACGTGAGCGATGTTGGTCTGGGGAGGGAAGCCGTCGCGCACGTGGGCTACGTCGCGCACGTAGATTACTGCGTTCCCCACGCTCTTCACAGGCAGATCGTTCAGCGCATCGACTCTGGGCGGGCTAGCGTTAGTCTCGACGTCGTATTGGAACTGGCCGATTTTGGACGTCCCGGCCGGAAGGATCAAGTTCTGCTTGCTGATGGCGTTTACCACGTCCACCGGCGATAATTGCTTCTCCTGCAGTGCCGCCGTGTTCAGGTCCACCATCACCTGCCGCTGTTTTCCTCCGTACGGGTAGGGTATGGCCGCGCCTTCCACGGTGGCCAGTTGGACGCGGATGAAATTCACCCCCAGATCGAACAGGGCTTGCTCGGAGAGCCCCTCTCCCGAAAGTCCGATCTGCAGGATGGGAACGCTCGAGGCGCTGTATTGGATAATGAGCGGCGGTGTGCTGCCGGGCGGCAGAAAGCGAAGCTCGGTCTGAGAGACGGAGGTCACTTGGCTCAGCGCGGTGCTGATGTTGGCGTGAGGCTGAAAGAAGATCTTGATGATGGCCCGGCCGTCCCACGATTGGGATTCCAGATGCTCAATGTCGTTGACGGTGGTGGTGGCGATGCGCTCGCTGTTGGTTACAATTCGATCCGCCATCTGCTCGGCGGAAAGACCGTTGTAGCTCCAAAGCACGCTGATCACTGGAATGTCGATGTTGGGGAAGATGTCCTTTGGAGTTTGCAGAATGGCGAGTGCGCCCAGAATGAGGATGAGAATCGCCGCCACCACAAAGGTGTAAGGCCGCCGCAACGCTAGCCGAACAATCCACATGCCTTGATTCCTTCCGCAATACTATAGCAAAGAGCGGCACCCTGAGGTAAGGATCCACGTCACTCCGGTGTCAGCTCTTCGTGGCCTCAGATCATCAATACTGACTTGGTGTGCTGCTCGCCGGCACCGGAGAATTGATTCGCGGAACCAGGAGTTAGGAGACGGGAGCCGGGAGACAGAAGGAAGACCCCAGGGTTCTCCCTTCTGCGTGACCGGCTGATTGGGATGGTGTTTCCTTCCGATACTCTCTCCCGAATGTGTCATATTGGCGGAGCTAGCCCTACTGCCTGCCGCCTATTGCCCTCTGGCTATTGGTTGTCTGGGTCGTGCCGAAAATGGGTTCGTGTTGGCTTCGGTCCCGTGCTGATTGCGATGGTGTTTCGTACTGATACTCCTTCCTTCGCCTTTTGCCTTCTGCCCCCCCCTCGCCCGCATTCGGTCCGTTGCGATGGTATTTCGTTCTCGTTAACCGCTTGCCATATAGATTGCCTATCCGCATTTGAACGCCGACGGAAGGGCGAGGCTTCAGCCTTTGGCTTCACCACCGCCGAAACTGCCGCTCCTACGCCTTGCTTCTCCTGCGACCTAAACAGATTGGGCCCACACTCTGTGCAGGTCGCAGGACTAGGAAGCCGGGCTAGGCGCATAGCTCGTGCTGTTAATATATATTCTAGATAATAAGTCGGCCGATGGGGCCTCGGTGTCAGTTTCACCACCCAACCTAACTTATCAGATGGTTATCAGAAAGTCAAGTCTGTCTTTGGAAAGCCCATGAGTTGCGGGAGAGGGGCGTCGCCTGGGCCGCGATACTGGGCGAGCACCTTGAAGATGGCTCCCATGCCTTCGGGGTGAATCAGGCGCTTCAGCTTGAGCCGGGCGTCGAGTTGCTGTACCGCCGTCTGACCGGGATCGTAGAGGTCCCCGAAAGCGGTGCTCTCGCCGAGGGCCATCAGGAAGCGCTCCTGCGTGGTGAAGCCCAGGCACGCGAGGCCAGCCTCCTTGCCGGCATCGATCAGGGCGCTGAAATTGACGTGAGCGGTGAGGTCCTGCTCGCCGGGTTTGGCCAGAACGTCATCGGACGCGGTGTGACCACGGTACGCCATGATCGTGCCGCGCGGGCGGTCCTGGGTGTAAAGCCGCCGGGCGAGATCGCCGTAGTCGATGGTCAGGACAAAGCCCCGGCTCAGCTTTTCGGCCACCGACCGCATCCAGCGTCTGGCTTCGAGACTCACCTCGACGCGGTGTCCTTCCTCGAGTTCGTTAGCGTAACGGGCCACGGCCGCCGCCACCGCCGGGTCGCGAATGGGCCCGGTGGTTTCGCGCAGCGTTTCCCCCTCCAGGGCCACGTAGATTTCCTTGAGGCGGCCTTGGGAGCGCGTAACAATGGCGACGGGAAAGGAATCGATGAGCTCGTTGGAAAAAAAACAACCCATGACGGTAGATGCAAGCCCTGTCTCTACCCTCGATTTACCAGTAGGACTGGGGCTCGATGGCAGAGAAGAGTCCAACACAGAGGACACTGGAACGGAGCTCGCTGACTCTCCGTGTTCTCGGTGTTCTCCGTGGTGAGCTCTTACCTGTGGGGCCAAGTCCTCCAGATTGTCGACCAGTCTCACGCGTCCCGCGAAGCCTGCCTCTGCCAGCCGCCCGGCGATGCGCTCCCGCTGCGCCACGCCGGGCTCGATGGCCACGTAGTCGAGAGCGTCGGCGAAATCCGGCTGCCGGGTCGCGACCCACAGAAGAAAGTCGCGCGCGAACCAGCCGCGCCCGGCGCCCATCTCCACCCAGGTGAACTGCGGGGGACGGTCGAGGAACTCCCACATTTCGGCCGCCTGGCGGACGATGAGCCGTGCGAAGATGGGATGAAGATCGGGGCTGGTGAAATAGTCGCCGCGCACGCCCGTCCGCTCCCCGCCCTCGATGTAGTAGCCGTGCTGGGGGTGGTAGAGGCACAGCGACATGAACTGCTCGAAGGTGATGGGGCCGGACTGGCGTAACAGCTCGAACAGGATGGTCTGAAGCGGCGTGGGGGTCGAATCGGGGGCCATCACGAACCGTTGGTCTTCAGTGTGCTTTGAATAGCCTATCAGCCATGGGCTATCAGGCATCAGCTCCCAGCTATGAACAACAGCGGACTTCGCGCTGAGAGCTGACCGCTGATTCCTCAAAGCTGCTTCACATCGTCAATCCGTATTTGCAATCATCAATTCTTCGTTGGCTCAGGTTCGCATTTGCGGGTTGCGCTCGAACATCTCCACTACGAAATCGTGCAGGCAGTCGTAGAGCAGCTTTTGAAATGTCCACGGGAACTGGGGATTTTCAATCTCGTTCTGGTAAAGCGTCACCTCGTAGTGGTACTGCAGCCCGACGTTCTCGCGGAGATCGATGGCCAGCGTCACCGTGTCGCCGCTCGGCTGCGCGGAGAACCGGAAAAGCGGATGCTCGTAACGAGACAACTCCTTTTCGACTTTTTCCACCTGAGAGCCCATGGCTCATGAGATTGAGCCAGTTGAGTCATAGGGCCATTGAGCCATTCGAAAAGGCCATCTCTATTCAATGACTCGATGACTCAATGATTCAATGGCGCAATGATTCAACTCCTTCCGGTTGCCGTCCCGTGATCTCGCGGTACGTCTCTTCAAACACTCTGAGTGCCGCCTCGTCGTAAAGCACAAAGAAGACCTTCTCGAGGCTGCTGCGCACTTTGAGGTGCTCGCGAATCGTCTCGATCATAATGCGCGCACACTCCTTTAAGGGAAAGCCGGCGACGCCGGTGCCGATGGCGGGAAAGGCGATGCTCTTGATCGTCTTCTCTTCGGCGCGCAGCAGGCTCTCGTGCGTGGCGGAGCGCAAGGATTCGGCCGTGGTGGCGCCGCCCAATCTCATGCTGGCGGCGTGAACCACATAAAGCGCCTTGAGATTGCCACCGGTGGTCACCGCCGCCGCACCCAGCTTGATGGGGCCGACCCGCTCGCATTCGTCTTCGATGCGCGGTCCGCCGCCCCGGCGGATCGCTCCCGCCACGCCCGCACCCAACACGAGGTCGGTGTTGGCCGCGTTAACGATCGCATCCACCTGCATACTGGTGATGTCGCCTTGCACGAAGTAGATTTTGGCCGGCATAAGCGAGCGCCCCCCTCAAGTGCGCCGCGTAAGCCAGCATAGCTTGAGAGCGGAGCATTTGACTAGGACCAACTTGATGTGCTTGCTGTCAGGGTGCTGGCGAGTTTCCGGCGGCCAGCATCGTCTAACGGAAGTGAAGGTAGTCTTCGACGCTGAAGCCAGCGTCTCTGAGGATCCGGACTGCGAGGCTGCGGCCCACGTCACAGCCTGTGGCCGTGCGCCAACATCGAGGCCAGGTGCAACTCGACGGCCTCGCGGATATTGCGCTTCGCTTCCTCAATCGTCCTGCCGTTCGAGAAACAACCAGGGACGTTCGAGGCATAGGCGAAGTAGCCGTCGTCGGCCGGCTCTTTCTCGATCACGACCTGAAACGAATAGAACCTCATCCCAGCCCCCTTACACCGGCTCACCCGGCCCCTCGCAGATCTCCTGCTTCAAACCTCAGTCCCCTCTCGATCGCCAGCCCACAGATAAGCATACACCCGGCGGCTACGCCGTGCGGGATACCTACTCCCTGTGGCTCACAGTTAGATCCATGAACTTTCGCGGCGGTGCCGAGCCGATGGAAATCTCGTGGAATTCAGTCCAGTCGCCCTTATCGGTGATGTGCAACCTGGAATTGGTTTTGATTTGCCCCAGCGTAAAGCCCCATGTAAGGCCTCGGCCGTCCTCCGCGAGCTTGGCCTCGCATTCGAGGAACCGCCCGTCGTTGAAGGCGCGGAAGTGATAGACGCCGCTCTCGTCGTCGTACGAGATGATTCCGAAGGCCTGAAGCGCCAATTTGCCATCAGCCTTGTTACGCCCGACCCCTTCGATGGTCAGGATCAAGCCATCGAGCTTGTATTGCGCGTCTTCCGTCTGGACCATGTCTACGGGAGCACCGCCTTGAGGCGGCAGAAGGTGAGCTTCCCCGCTCCATCGTCCGATCAGAAATGCCAGCTTCGCCATGGCGCTGCGTTGGGCCTCGAGATTCGGTTGGCGCAGTGTTTGAGTCTGGGCCATCGAGGTGACCACCGTGAACATGCAACAGTAAACCAGGCACGTTAATCGCATGTCGCAGTGTAGCGCGGGCGCGGGGAGGCGGCAACTCGGTTTATAGATTTGACGATTGCGCACTGCTGATTGGAAAACAGCTTCCAACCGTTAGTCCTCAGCACGAAAGTCCGGTTCTTGCTGATAGCTGATGGCCGATAGCTATCTGCTGTTCGGATCGTCAATGGTCGATCTTTCTGTCCTGCCCGTTGAGCCACAAGTCGCGAAGCGCGCGTCGCACAAAGACGCGAATCATTCGGCGACGATACTCGGGCGTCGAGGCTGAGGTCCGCAGCGGCTTTCCGCTACGAATGGCTTCGTGGGCCACCTGCTCCACCAAACCGGCGTCATAGGTCCGGCCCTGGAGTATGCCGGTATCGACGAGCCTGGGAGCAGGATTAACCGCCGTTAGAGCGACTCGCACCTCGCGACAGACGCCGGCCCGGTCCTTTTGCATCACGGCCGCCACGCCCGCCAGCGGGTAGTCGATCGACTGCCGAATGCGCAGCTTCTTGTAGACACCGCTCCAGCCCGCGCTCGACGCGGGCACGCGGACGCGGGTAACGATTTCGTCGCGCGCCTTCGCGATATGGGCGATCCCGTCATTCGCGTAGAACTCAGCCAGAGGCACCTGCCGAGGGCCGCGCGGGCTCGTCAACTCTATTGTGGCGCCGAGCGCGAGCAGCGCCGGAGCCGTATCTCCGGAAAACACCGCCCAGCAGAAGTGGCCGCCGGGCGCCACGTGGCAAATGGAGCCGTCTTTCTTGATGCAGTAACCGAGGGAGTCGCGCCAGAAGTGCGACTGGTTGTAATAGAGGCAGCGCGTATCGAGACAGAGGTTGCCGCCCAGCGTCCCCATATTGCGCAGCAGCGGGCTGGCAATGGTCTTGGCGGCCTCGTGCAGCACGGGAAACTGCTCGGCAATGATCCGGGAAGCGACGATGGCGGAGATGCGGGTGAGCGCTCCGATGGAGAGTCCCTCTTCGGGATCGAAGCGGATAAAGTCAAGCTCGCGGATCGGCTTGAGGTCCAGCAGCGCGCGCGGCGCAAAAAGCCCCTGCTTCATGCTGGGGACCAGGTCGGTACCGCCCGCCACTATTTGCACCTCGGCGCCGTAGCGCGCCAGCGCGTCAATGGCTGCTCCGGTGGTGCGCGGTCTTATCACATCAAAGGAAGGCAGACTCATCTCAGTAATTCAGTTCCCGCTCTCTTTTCGGCACGTCTCCGGCGCCACCCGATCCTCTACGTAAAGCTCGATGGCCTCGCGAACGTTGGCGAGCGCTTCCTCCTCGGTGTGGCCCCAGGTGTGGCATCCACGCAAGGCTGGACACCAAGCATGGTACGCTTTGCGTCCGTCCTCGAACTGGTCTTCCTCGATGGCCACTCGGAAGATATGGGACTTCATGGCTGCCTCCCATGAATACGTCAGTGTTTCAACGACTCTTTTCTTCCAGCGCCTTCAGCACCTTTTCGGGCGTGACCGGCAGCGATGTAATCCATACGCCCACCGCATCGTGAATCGCCTGCACCACGGCGGGGATGGTGGCGGCGAGCGATCCTTCGCCCGCCTCCTTGGCGCCGAACGGACCCTCGGGATCGTTCGATTCAACGATGATGGTCTCAATGGGCGGCGACTCCAGCGTCGAGGCGCTGCGATACTCGAGCAGTCCCGGGTTCATAAGGCGGCCGCCCTGCCACATCATCTCTTCCTGCACGGCCTGTCCCAGCCCCATCCACACCGAGCCTTGCACCTGGCCCTCGACGGTGGTCGGGTTGATCGCTTTGCCACAGTCGTGGGCGGCAATAATGCGGTCCACTTTCACCTCGCCGGTCTCGGGATCGACCGTCACTTCCACCGTCTGAGCGCTGTAGCTGTAGGCGGGCGACGGACCAACGCCGGCGCCCTTGTACTTTCCACCCTGGGCGCTCGCGGGCGGCGAGTACGATCCGCTGGCCCGTAGTGCGCCATCGGAACCTACAACAAGCGCGGCGGCATCGGCAAAGCTCAGCCAGAGGCGCGAATCGTCGCGGCAGGTGATGCGCTCGCCCTCCATCGCCAGATTCTCGGGCGTGGTGCCGAGCTTCTGAGCCGCCGCGGCCAGGATTTGCTGCTTCGCCTCGCGCGCCGCCGCGATAGCCGCGTTGCCGGCCATGAAGGTGACGCGGCTGGAATAGCTGCCCAGATCGATCGGCGTTCGCGCCGTATCGGCAGCCACAATCTTCACGCGTTCGAGGCCGATGCCGAGCTCCGCCGCCACCACCTGTACCTGCATCGTATCGGAGCCTTGCCCAATCTCGGAGGCGCCGCTGTAGATGGTAACCCTGCCGGAGCGGTCGATGGTGAGGTCCACAGTGGTGTGCGGCATCTCGGCGCGCACGATCGCATTGGCGGCTCCGCTCACGTAGTGGCTGCCCGCGAGGCCGATTCCTTTCCCGTACGGCAGCTTGCCGTACTTCTGCTTCCAGCGGGATTGCTCGACCACTCTGTCCAGGCATTCGGGATAGCCGTAGCTGAGCACGCGCAGCCCGTTCACCGTCATCGAAGGCGGGTGCAGCAGATTTCGGCGGCGAATCTCGGCAGGATCGATGCCCAGCACCTCGGCGATCATATTGAGCTGAGTCTCGAAAGCGAAGCGGGAATTGACGGTACCGTGGCCGCGCATCGCGCCACACGCCGGTTTGTTGGTGAGCACGCGATACCCATCGAACTTCACGTTGGGGATGTCATACAGGGCGTTGAGCAACTGTCCGGAGTAAAGGATGGTCACCACGCCGTAGCTGCAATAGGCTCCGCCGTCCTGGATGATGCGCGCTTCGACGGCGGTGATCTTGCCGTCGCGCTTCACTCCGGTTTTGAGCTCCACGATCTGGCGCGGCCGCCCGCGGTGAGCGTAAAACACCTCTTCGCGCGTGTAGGTGATCTTCACCGGCGCTCCCGCCTTGCGCGCCAGCACGGCGGCAGCCAGTTCGAGCGGAACGACTTCGCTCTTGCCGCCGAATCCCCCGCCCACCAGCGGCTTGATGACACGTACCTTTTCTTCCGGCAATTCGAGTGTGGCGGCGAGAGTTCGCATCAAGTAATAGGGCACCTGCGTCGACGACCACACGGTCACGCTTCCATCGGGATCTGGATCGAACCGGGCCAGCGTCGAATGCGGCTCCAGCGCCGCGTGGGTAACCTCGGCGCACTCGAAGCGGTCGTCACGGATGTAGTCCGCCTCGGCAAAGCCCGCTTCGACGTTGCCGAAATGATGGTGATACTCCTTCTCGATGTTCCGCGGTTTCCCGTCGTGGATCAGGTTCGTCTCCACCAGCATCGACTGCTCGGGGTCGAAGTAGGCGGGCAGGACCTCGTAATCCACCTTGATCAGCCGCAACGCCTCTTCTGCGACGGATTCGGAGTCGGCGGCGACACCGGCGACGTTGTCTCCAATGTATCGCACCTTGTCGGTGGCAAAAATCGTTTCATCATGACCGACGGGGAGAATGCCGTACTTCACCGGCGTTTCACGGCCCGTGACCACCGCGTGCACTCCGGGCAGGCGCTCCGCGGCCGACGGATCGATAGAGCGAATGCGCGCGTGCGCGTGGGGACTGTGCAAGATTTTGCCGACCAGCATCCCCGGCAGCGTGAGATCGTCGGTGTACTTGCCGGCGCCGGTGACCTTGTCGGCGCTATCCACCATGGGGATGCGCGCGCCCACCAGTGAACTGCTCGAGCCGCGGTGCGAACCGCGAGACGTAACAGGATCCACGGTCATCGCGCCGGCGCCTCCTGAAGCTGAGCTTCGCGAAGCAGTTCCATGGCGCGGCGCACCGACGCCAGGATTTGCGTGTAGCCTGTACAGCGGCAGAGGTTGCCGGACAGCGCGTCGTTGATCTCCTGTTCCGTAGGATCGGGATTCTGAGCCAGCAGGTACTTGGCGGTAAGGATCATTCCCGGCGTGCAGTAACCACACTGGGCGCCGCCTTCAACCGAGAAGCCGCGCTGAAGCGGGTCCAATCGAGAGCCGTCCGCCACTCCCTCGATGGTAGTGATCTCGCACTCTTGGTAGGAGACGGCGAGCATCAGGCACGACATCTGCGGCTCGCCATCGATCAGCACGGTGCAGGCGCCGCAACTCGAGTCGTCGCAGCCGCGCTTGGTGCCCGTTAACCCGAGATTCTGGCGCAGAACGTCGAGCAGCAGGCGGTTGGCCTCCAGGGAGAGCTCATACGCCCTGCCGTTAATGTGGAGCTGAACGAGTTCTTTATTCACAAACCCTCTTCATGGTTGTGCTTCGGAATTCGCCATGATGGTTGTGGTTCCTCCGAGGGGAGTGTTCCCTTCGCCGCGCCGAGGTTCAGTAACCTTCGTCAGCCGGCGGAAGGCCAGGATGGCGAGCGCCGTGAAGACGATCGCCTGCGTCACATGGATCCAGAACCATGAATCAGCGCCACCATTCGCCACCAGCCACCGTGAGGCGTCACTCGGCCATACCAGGGTAAAGAAGGTCATGTCAGCGATGACGTGAACGGCGATGCCGGGTAAAATGGAGTTAGTAAGGTACGCTATCGTGCCGAAGGTCAGGCCCGCGAGAAAATACACCAAGAGCTTGGGCCACAAGAAGCCGTGCGTGACGTGCGCCAAAGTAAACAGGACCGACGAGATGACAATGGCAATGGGGCCGCGGAATTCCCGTTCCATAATTACCTGGCAATAGCCACGGAATGCGCTTTCCTCAGACACCGGCGAAACCAGGGAGGCCATGGCCAAGATCAGCCCCACCGTCAGCAACGGGTACCGGGATAAGTCCGGTATGACATTCGGCGGCATCTTCACAAGCTGGAACATCACGATCCAATACCCGGTCAACGCTACTATCGAGAGCACACCTGCCAGCAGGGCCCAAGCGAACACCCGCCCTGATACCGGGTTGGCCCGCAGGTAACGGCACCGCGTTTCCGAGGTGCTCCGGGGCCACCCGCTGCCGCCCAGGTACTGCCACATCAGCCAGAGCACGAGCGCCATGGCGACGACCGCCCAGGGTATCGTCGGGCTGGTTCTGAGATTGCTGCCCAACAGCACGGACCAGATGCCTTGGGCGAACTCGAGGATAACGAACGCCAAAAATGCGGACCAAGCAACCCGCAAGATACGAGCGGAGAAAGAGCGCATGTTCTTCACGGCTCCCTGATCACTGCCACCGCGAGCATCCGTCGAATGCGTCTCGATATCCATAAGTCTGCAGTTTCGAGTTTCCAGTCAGTTCCAACTTCAATAGCGTGGTACGTTGGAATCAATTTCCACGGCCCATCGGTCGATCCCGCCGGTCAGGTTCCGAGCCTCAACGCCGTTTTGACGAAGCCAGTGAGCCACCTGGAGGCTCCTGCCTCCGTGGTGGCAATGGACCACCACCGGCTTGCCGGCGGGGATCTCGCTCACCCGCTGCGGCACCTGGCGCATGGGAATCAGCGTCGACCCTTCGATACGCGCCGTCTTGTACTCCCAGGCCTCGCGCACGTCGATCAGCACAAAATCGCTGCCCGATTTTCGCATCTGCTCAACTTCTTGTGGTGTGATTTCAATATCGCTCATCCTTTGCTCCTTTGTTCAGCCATTAGACTATTGGCTCTTAGCCATCAGCCGTCAGCCGTCGGCCATCAGCAAGAAGGATGTGTTGTCTCGCTGATAGCTGATAGCTGAAAGCTGATAGCTGGGCTCAAGTCAGCTCTTCTTCCTTCTTGGGCGCGATCCAACCCTTCTCTTTGAAAATCCGCCGCAAGGTCTCTTTGTCGTCCTCGGCCGGCATCACCGTAGGCAGGTACCCTGCGTATTCCTCGGCCGCCAGTTCATTGCCTTCGACGCTGTAGAACTTACCCGCGTGCTTGCCGATCTTACGATTGAACCTGATGTCGGGCACGCGGATCTTGGGCTGGTCCTCCGGAACCAACTTGTTGAGCGAGTCGGTGAGCTTCTGGACTTCCTGGTAATAAAGCGAGCGGGCGGCGTCGTTGAGATTTTCCTTGTCGGCCTGTTCGCTCGTGGCGCCCTCGTCGTACCTTCCCTTCAAGCCCCACACATACGCCCAATTCGCAGACGACGAATGGTCGGTCCCAAACAGGTCGAACGAGGTGGGCAGCCACTTGTTGAAATACTTCTGAATGATCCTGGTGGGAATCTTGCCGGCCTGGACGATGCGGCGCAGGCCATTGTTGCCCGTGCCCAGATGGAACGACTCTTCCTTGAGCATCGGCGGCATACTCTGTGCCAGCGGCAGGAAAGATGAATGCGAGAGCATGGTCAACTGGAATTTGCCGTCGCGGTCCACAAACTGGGTGTAAGTAAAGAAGTCGAGCCAGTTCTCCACGATTTCGTTGAACGCGCCCAGCAGTCGCTCGTCAGTGAAGGCGCGGCGCTCAAGCAATTTCTGCGCCTCGGTGCGCCCGGAGCGGCCGAATTGGCTGATGAGAATGTGGCTCATCTGCCAGCCGTGGCGCATTTCTTCGGTCATCACGCGCACCAGGCTTAAGTAATCGTAGCGGCTGGGTGCAGTCTCAAACAGGTGGCGCTGCTGCTCGACGGAGGCAAACTCGGTGTCGCCCTGATAGACGATCAGGTTCAAGGCCGCGTCGCGAATGCGCTGGTCCGGAATGTGCATGATTGTTTTCCAGCGCAGTTGGCCTTTGTAGTCGCCGAATTCGATCTCGTTCAGCGGTACCTGGCCGTACTTGGCCTCGAACTTGTACTCGCGAAATTCGGGCGCGTCGAGACCGATTTCCTTCTGCCAGCCGTAAAAGTAGTCGATCCAATCGTCGAAGTTAGAGATCTTGAGCATGACGCCTCCTCGGAGCAACGGCTCTAGTCTGCCAGGCTGCGGAAAAAGGGTCTTTGTCATGCTGAGCGCAGCGAAGCATCTCTCTTAACTCTTTGAAAAAAGAGAAAGAGGGATCCTTCGCTTCGCTCAGGATGACGGGCGCGGCAGGCCTTGTTGCGCACACTGCTAGACTAGTCACAAACCACTGTCCTCTCGTCACTGCCCCTTGAATTCCGGCTTTCTCTTCTCCAGAAAAGCCTTCAGCCCTTCGGCAAAATCGGCGGAGTCGAAGCACTTCATCTGCGCGCTGACTTCGTGCTCCATCATCTTGTCCAGTTCCGTCTCCAGCCTCTCGCTCACGAAATTCTTGAGCAGCGCAAGAGGCAGCGGCGGGGCTTCCGCCAGGCGCACCGCGAGTTTGTGCGTTTCCTCCGTCA
>Ga0335081_10005507_pt1 | contig 20048 bp, 16 predicted proteins | sample Lox_Sample_35_FD_206713 | JGI IMG/M metagenome (GOLD analysis project Ga0335081, IMG submission 206713) | Soil microbial communities from Loxahatchee National Wildlife Refuge, Florida, United States - Lox_Sample_3.5 | ecosystem: Environmental > Terrestrial > Soil > Wetlands | place: USA... | reverse complement strand
TGATCGTCGCGGTGGTCGCGGTGGTGCTGCAGGTTCTGTTCTGCATTGCCCTGTCCCGGTTCGTGACGACGTCCCTGGCCAACCTGCTTCGCTCGCGCCGGGGCCGGGATCTGGCCGCGTTCCTGATTATCCCGCTGGTCGCGTTGTATGAGTTCTTCACTCAGGTGGTGCCGAAGGCGGCCAGCGAGGGCGAGATCACCGCGGCGAGCTTCACCGGCTTCGACTCGTGGATGCGCTGGCTGCCGCCAGGCCTGGCCGCGCACGCGATCCAGGATGCCTCGGACGGCCGTCCCGGCTTGGCGTTCGCCCGCCTGGGGGCATTGGCCGCGGTCATCGTCGTCTTTGCCTGGCTGTGGGTCCGCTCGCTCGGGCGGGCTCTAGTCACCGCCGACACGACCACCCAGTCGTCGCGGGTCCGCGGCATGAGGCTGCCGCTGGCCGGGCTGGGCCTGCGCGGCGCGGTCGCCGCCAGGTTCTGGCTCTACCAGCGCCGCGAGCCGCTGTCGCTCGTCTACTGGGCGCTCGTCGCGGTGATAACGGCCGCGGTCTCGGCGAGTTCGGTGTTCGGCCAGCAGCATCATCCCGGAGTTATCCTCGCCAGCGCGGTCTTCGGCGCCGCGTTCGTGGGGATCTTCCACGCCAACTCGGCCGCGCAGACCGGGCCGGCGTTCGTCCTCGAGGCGACGGCGCTAAGCCGCCAACGCGACCTGCGTGCCTACTTCTCGGGCCAGAACCTCGTGCTGTGCCTCATCGGGGCTCCGCTGGTCGTCGCGGTCTGCTTCGCGCTGGCCGCCGTGGCCCGCGATTCCGGGATGGGAGTCGAGGCGACGCCGGTCGTCCTGGCCGGGCTCGGCGCCGCCTTGGGGCTGGGCGACCTGTTCACTGCGGCGCTGCCCTACCCGATGGTCAAGCGAGCCGGCACTCCTGTGTACGTGGCCGCACCAGGCTACGCCGGCCAGCGGATCGGCAGCGTCTTCGGCACCCTGGCGGGCACCGCCGCGCTGGCCGCGCCGGTGATCATCGGTGCCGTGCTCGCTGCGAACGGGCCGGACGCGATCCGGATCGGCGTGCTGCTGCCGTGTGCGGCCGTGTACGGTTTCGCGCTCGCGGTCGTCGGCGTGCGGCTGGCCGCGAAGGTGGCCGAGAGCAAAATGCCCGAAATATGCCAGGTAGCGCTGCGCACGGCGGCCTGATGGCTGGACCGCCTCGCCGTCGGCGCGGGGCACAGGAGTCGCTCCGGCGTCCGCTGTGACACAGCTGTGACGGTAGCCGGACATACCGGTGAAGCCGGTATCGCACCGTCGCAGGCATGCACATAACGAGCAGTCGGCCCCCCCGAGGGCCGGACGGAACACCAACCGGTTACCGGCGGCGCAGGACAAGCCGGACGCGCGTGACCGCGCTCGCCTGCCTGGCCGCGCTCGGCTGCCTGGCAGGCCTCGCCATCGCGATGCTGTATAAGTCTCCCGTCCGGCCGACGGCCCTCTCCCAGCCGACGGCGTGGCCCTACGGAATGTCCGCGCCGGCAGCCGGGTCTGCCACTTCGAGCCAGCCGCAGCCGGGCGCGGTCTCATGGCCGGCCGACGGGGTCTCGGCCGCCGGCATCAGCGGCTACGGCGTGACGGACGGCCCTGGCGCGACCAGGCAGGTGCCCATCGCCAGCGTCGCCAAGCTGATGACCGCGTACGTGATCCTGCACGACCATCCCCTATCCGCGAACGGGTCAGGTCCGGATATCACGGTCGGGCCATCGGAGGCAGCCGAGTACCCGTCGCAGGTCGCCGACGGTGACTCGCTGGTGGCGATCGCCGCCGGGGAGAGGCTCACCGAGCGCCAGGCGCTGGAGGCGCTGCTGCTGCCCTCGGCCGACAACATGGCCTGGATACTCGCGCGGTGGGACGCCGGCAGCCAGGCCGCGTTCGCAGCGCGGATGAACGTCACCGCCCGCCACCTGGCCATGACCGGCACCAGCTACACCGACCCTTCCGGCCTGGACCCGTCCACCACCAGTACCGCGGCCGACCAGGTGCGCCTCGGCATGGCGGCGATGCAAGTGGCCCCGCTGGCGGCGATCGCGGCTGAGTCCACGGCAGTCCTTCCCGTGGCCGGCGTGGTCCGCAACACTAACGCGCTGCTGGGACAGGACGGGATCGTGGGCCTGAAGACCGGCAGCACGCAGGCCGCCGGCGGCTGCCTTCTCGTCGCGGCCTGGCAGGAGGTAGACGGGCGCAGGACCCTGATCGTGGCCGCCACCTTCGGCCAGCCCGGCACGGCCGGGACCATCTTGCCGAACGCACTGCAAGCCGGCCACGACCTCGTGCATGCCCTGGATACCGCCCTCGACCCTGGCGCACAGCCCGGCGCGCGCGCCTGACGCGCCGTAGCTCCGCTTGCGCCAGACAGTTCTCAAGCGCCGATTCGGTGATAAGCGGGCCGCTGGCCCAGTGTCCCGATCATATTGAGTTACCGCGGTTGGTCTGGGTGAGCAGAACCGGATGATCAGCATGCTGCAGGTGCACGAGCGGTTTTCTTTGTCCGTGTGACAGCGAATGCGCGGGAGAAGTCACGCAAGAGGTGCCCGAGGACAGCGGGTATCGCGGCGCGCGGGCCTCCCGATACGTCGCCTTAATCCGTGACCCGGTGCGGCAAGGGGAGTTCGCCGCTCAGGATGGTTCCATGTCCTGGCCGCGAGCGGACGTGGAGGGCTCCGCCGAGCGCGGCTAGCCGGTCGGTCATTCCCTGCAGGCCGGTGCCATGCCGGGTGGTGGCGGTGTCGAAGCCGGTTCCGTTGTCGGTGACGGTGAACTGGAGGCTGCCGCCGGAGCAGGACAGGCCGACGGTGGCGCGGGATGCGCTCGCGTATTTGGTGATGTTCTGCAGTGCTTCCAGGGTGCAGAAGTACACGGCGGCCTCGGTGTCCTGCGGGTAGCGGCCGATGCCGTCGGCGTCGATCTCGACCGGCAGGGCGGCCTTGCGGGCCTGGGCCTGCAGGGCCGGGATCAGGCCCTGGTCGGCCAGCAGCGGCGGGTAGATGCCGCGGGCCAGGTCCCGCAGGTCGTCGAGCGCCGCGCGCACGCCGTCGCGCACCGCCGGGACCAGTTCCCGCACGGCTGCGGGGTCGGCGGCGGACTCCTCCAGCAGTGCGAGGTGGATAGTGAGCGCGATGAGCTGCTGCTGCGCCCCGTCGTGCAGGTTCCGTTCGATCTTGCGCCGTTCGGCGTCCTGGGCCTCCACCAGGCGTCGGCGGGAGGCCCGCAGGTCCTCGATCGTCGCCCGCAGCTCGGCGGTGAGCGCGGCGTTGCGCAGGACCAGGCCCGCCTGCGACGCCAGGTGCACCATGAGCTCATCTTCGGTGCTGCTCAGCGGCTCGTTCGGTGGCTTGCGCAGGGACAGCGCGCCGAGCAGTTCACCGCCGTGCTGGACGGCTACCGCGCGCGATACTCCCTCGACGGGCGGGAGGCTGTCCCCGGCGCCGATCGTGATGGCGGTGGACGGGGGTGATCCGCGCGGCCAGATCGCAGCCGGCCGCAGTTCGGAGCCCACCCGGATCCACGCCTCGGCGCGGTCGGCCCCGGTCGCGCGGGCCAGGACCGACACCATCCGGTCGACGGCCCCGGTGAGGTCGAGCTGCCCGGCCATGTCCCCCGCGAAGTCGGATAGCGCCTGGTACGGCGTGGCCCGCTGGCCGTAGACCAGGCGGTTCGCGAACAGCTGGGTGCGGCGCCGCAGCGGCTGGAACAGCACGGCGATGGTGACCGCCGCGGCGATCGTGAGGACCGGGCTGCGGCGGTGGCCCGCGAACGTTCCGATGCCGAGCACGATGCCGGCGTACACGGCGGTGGTGGCGGCCGAGAGCAGGCCGCAGAGCACGGCGCGGCTGATGATGAGATCGATGTCGTACAGCCGGTGCCGCAGGATCGCGATGGTCATCGCCGCGGGGATGCCGAAGAGCGCGATGAGCTGCACGGCCGTGTACGCGGCCGTGGTCAGCCAGGCCTGGCCGCCCGCGAGGCCGAGCAGGGCGGTGAGCTGGCAGGCGACGAACGCCACGGCGGTCAGGGCGAGCCACTTGACCTGCTGGCGCAGCAGCCGGCCGCCCGTTCGGTACCGGACGGCGAGCGAGACGAACGTGGCCGCCAGGAACGGGACGTACACCGCCGAGAGCCCGTTCAGCGTGCCGGGCAGGACCGTGCGCAGGACCGGCCCGGGATCGCCGGCGGCCAGCGGGTTCGGGTAGCTCAGCGAGGCCCCGCCGGGGGCGATGAGGGCCACCAGCCGCGGGTGCACGACCAGCCCGGCCGTGGTCAGGACGGCCAGCGCCAGGCCGACCCCGGCCACCGGCCGCCAGCGCCGCGACGGCAGCGTCCCGGTCGGGAAGAGCAGGAACATGAACGCGACCGTGAAGACGACCGCGGGGAAACTGCACTCGGCGAGCGTGCCCACCTGCTTAGCCGCCGGGAGCGACCCGGGGAACGTCGCGAGCCCGAGCACCGCGTACGCGGACGCAAACGCGAGAAACGCCTGGGTCGCGCCTGCGCCCAGCATGATCCAGCCGATGCGGTTGCCGGCCCGGCGGACGATGAGCGCGCCGAGCGTGGCGTAGGCCGCCACCGAGACCGAGAGGGCCAGTTGCGAGGCCAGGTCGCCGCGGGCCAGGTTGCCCCGGGCCACGAGGGACAGGGTCGCCTCGGCCGCCGCGGCCAGGACGGTCGCAGCCCAGAGCACGGTGATGACCGGCAGGGACGAGCGCCGGGCCAGAGTGCCGTCCGCCGGGATCACGGAACCCCTGGGTTTCCACCGGGGCAGGCTTCGGCCACCGACCGAGATCGCGATGGCCACCACGCACACCACCAGGACGCTCCACCACAGGGGGTCCGAGGACGGGCCGTCGGCACCTGGTGCCGGAAACGTGCGGACCCAGCGGGCGACGTGCGGCACGAGGCTGGGCGTCATCAGCACCAGTACGACGGCGGTACCAGCCACCGCGCCCGGTTCTCCGGTCCGGGTCCGGAGCACGCACGCCACGGCGAAGCCGAACAGCAGGTTGCCGGCCAGCGCGAGACCCGCCGCCGCCCAGGGCAGCGCCTGTCCGCGCAGGGCTGCGGCCAGCATCACCAGCGCACCGGCGGCGAGCGGCGCCAGCAGCGCGACGGCGCGGATTTCGGTGCGCCGGACGGGCCCGGTGGGCGTTACGTCGACGACCAGGCTGGCCGGCTCGTCGAGGGTGAACGCCGCGGCCGCGGCGAGCAGCGCGAAGCAGGTCGGGATCAGCGCCGTGGCGGCGGCCGGGAACGCGGCCCCGCAGCCGCCGACCACCACCGCCACGCCGCTGACGCCCACCACCACCGGCCACGCCCCGGCCCGCAGCACCGATCTGATCATCACGCGGCGACGGCGTGGGTGAACCCGCCGGTGACCGCCAGCATCAGCAAGACCACGGCCGCCGCTGCCGTGATCGCGAGGGTCCGGATGATCCGGGTGCGCACCCGGCTCTCGGCCCCGCGCAACAGCGCTACCAGGACCGCGATCGCGCACAGGGCGAGCTGCCAGCCGATGAAGAACCACGGTGACCCGCGCCAGGCCGTGACAGCGCCGGAGTCCAGGGTGTCGGTGAAGAAGGCGAACGGCGCGAACAGCCGCAGTACCATGACGGGTGCCGAGCCCGGATGCCACATGGTCAGGATGGTCACCAGGCTCACCCAGCCATACAGGACCAAGAACAGCACGAACGCTGCGCCCGGGAACCGTACCCAGCGGCCGAGGGCGACCCCGAGCAGCGGGCCGCCGAGCGCCGGGATCACGATCTGCCCGACCAGGACGGCGACCCGCGCGGATGGGCCGAACGGCCCGTAGAGGGGACTGCTGACCGGGATGAGCTGCACGAACCTCAGCAGGGTGAGGCAGCCGCAGGCGAACGGCACCAGCGCGACCAGGCACAGGGCGGCGGTGCGGGCCGGCCGGGTGATCGGCGTTACACCGACGACCGGCTCGCTCACCCGCATCGACCGGGTCAGCCAGTACGCAGCCATCATGCCGAACCCGCCGAGGAAGATCGCCGGATACGGGTTGATGGTGTCGATCTCGGTGGTCCCGGCGTCCGGGCCGACCCATTGCGCATACACGGTGATCGCTACGGCGAACAGGAAGACCGGGTTGAGAACGAACCGGCGCAGTTCCCGGGCGGCGAGCGCGGTGAAGGCGGCGCGCCCCGGGGAGGTTACGGGCGGCCCGAACGTGAGCGTCGTGGTCACGACGCCACCTCCTCGGCGGTCTCGGGTTCCGGTGACCCGCCGCCCAGCAGCAGGTACGCGTCCTCGAGCGACGGCTCAGCGTGCTCGACGTCGTCGCGCACGCGGGTGCCGATGTTGCGATACCGGCCGGTGCCGGTCCGCCAGGAGACCTTCGCGGCCGGATCCGGCTCGTCGGCCAGCCAGACCCGGCCCGCCGCCTGGCCGGTCAGGTCGGTGACCGGGCCGTCGTAACGGACCCGGCCGCGGTCCAGCACGATCACACGCTCGCACAGGGCCGCGACGTCCTCCGTCTGGTGGGTGGACAGCACCACGATCGACGTCCGCGCGAGTTCTGCGAGCACGGTCCGCAGCGTCACCCGCTGCTCCGGGTCGACGCCAGTGGTCGGCTCGTCCAGGATCAGCACCGGGGGGGAGCCGAGCAGCGCCTGGGCGAGCGAGACCCGCCGCCGCTGACCGCCGGACATGGCCCGGATCCGCTTCGAGCCGAGGTCGGACAGCCCGACTAGATCGAGCACACGGCGCACTTCCGCGTGCCGCGCCGCCGGCTGGCTCCACTCCTTGAGCAGCGCGATGTAGTCCACGAACGCGAAGGCGGTGAAGCCGCGCGGGAAGCCGACCTCCTGCGGCTGGTAGCCGAGCTGGCGGCGGATGCCGGTACGTTCGGCCGGTACCTCCGGGTCCAGGCCCAGCACGCGCACTTGTCCCTGGCTGGGCGGCAGCGCGGTGGCCAGCAGGCGCAGCAGCGTGGTCTTGCCGGCGCCGTTGGGGCCGAGCAGCCCGGTCACGCCGGGCTTCAGGTCCAGGTCGACGCCGGCCAGCGCCCGGGTGGCACCGAACGTGCGCCCGACGTCACGCAGGCTGATCGAAGCGGTCACCATCGCTACCTCCACGGTCGAAGCTGGCGCAGCTGACGCCGGCGGATCAGGAAGATCGAGAACGAAGCCGCCGCCAGCGCCAGGAAGCCCGCCTGGACCCGGGCCTGGAGCACTGACTCCGGCGAACCGGACCGCGCCGCCAGCAGCCAGACCGCCGCGAGCCAGACGGTGCTGACCGCGATGGCCGCGCGCAGCGGGCTGATCCAGGTCGACGCGGCGAGGACCACCGCGACGAAGCCGACCGCCGGCAGCAGCCAGGCGAACGCTGTCTCCCCGGGTACGACCAGCCCGAAGAGCAGCACGGCGGGCAACGCGAGCGCGAGAACCGCGATCGTGCGCAGCAGGATCAGCCGGAGCGCCGGATAGGGCGTGACGAGCTCCGGCTCGAGCGCCGGGTCCATCCACGGGTCGTAGCTGGACGCGACCACCAGGCAGGGCACGACCGGCGCCACGGCCAGGAACAGCCACACCCCGCGGGCGTGCCCGAGGGCCGCCGCGAGCGCGGCGAACGTGAGGACCGCGGCCACGCCGACCAGCCACACACTGCGGAAGGCGCTGGCCACCGCGACCAGCCGCGCCTCGGGGGCGGGCAGGCCGGCGCCGCGCAGCAGCCGCTCGAACACCGACGGCCGCGGCACTTCCACGGCATCACGCGTGCGGTCCCACACCGCGGCGAAGTCGATCACACTGCGCTCGATCACGCTGGCCGCGGCGGTGACCCGCGCCCGGCACGGCTCGCAGGACAGCAGGTGCTGCTCGGCCGAGGCCCCTTCGGCCAGCGAATCGGTCCGCTCGACGTAGCGCCGCAGTGCGTCGTCGTCGAGGTGCCAGGCGGTCATGACGGTCCTTCCGCTAGGGCGGCTCGCAGGTGCGCCTTGGCCCGGTAGAGCCGGGTTTTCACGCTGCTCACCGGTACGTGCAGCAGGTGCGCCGCCTCCTTGGCGGACAGGCCGTCAAGCACGACGGCCTGGATGACGGCGCGCATCTCCGGCGACAGCCGGGCCAGCGCCTGGCCGACGTCGCCGTACTCCACCGACAGCAGCACCTGATCTTCCGCGGCCGGCGCCACGCCGGCGTGCTCGAACACGGCGGCGACGCTGCTGCGGGTCCGTATCCGGCTCACCAGCCGGCGGATCGCGATTCCCCACAGCCACGCCGCGATGTCGCCGTCGCCGCGGAAGCCCCGCGGTTTCTGCCAGACGGCGACGAAGGTGTCCTGAATTGCGTCCGCCACGAGGTCGCGGTCGTTGCACCGCCGGGCGAGCCGGATCGCGAGCCAGCCGGCGTGGCGTTCGTAGAGCGTGCGGAAGGCGCCCATGTCGCGTTCGGCGACGGCGAGAAGCAGCATCTCGTCGCCCGGGCGGCTGTCCATGTCCTAACTGTCGCGTCCCCGGGCCGGAAAGGATTCACCCCGCGGCGGAAATTTCCTGACCAGCCCGCGCTCGGGTGAGCATCCGCCCGGGCTTCTTCCCTGCGCCTGCCTGAGTGCCCCGACATGGCGCCGGGCCCGTCATCAGCGCCGAAGTGCCAGGTCACAGGACCTGCTGCCCGGCGTGCCGCTCGGTCATTGCCAGGCCCTCAGCAGTCATAAGAATCCGGGTCGTCGTAGCAGGTGTCTACCGGACTCTCGTCCGGTGCGTACACCGGGTTCCCGTCCGGCGCGTGCTTGCGGATGTTGTTGAGGTCGCTGTCGTGGAAGTCGCGGACCTGCTCGGGCACGTGCGGAACCTTGACGTGGGATATGCATCCCGGGCTGCATCCCGCCGATGCGAAGGCGAGCGCGAGGGCCATGAGTATCGCAATCAGGCACCGCCGCATGCCTTCGTGGAGTCGCATGCCCTTACGGAGCGGTCCGGGGCACGGCGTGATACGCGCTACCCGAACCCGTGGCTGATCCGGACGCGGACAGTGCTCAATGTCCCTGTCCAGCAGGGCGCAGGTCCCTATCGCCGGCGTGGGTGGCGGGTCACGATGAACCTCGATGGAACGGTTGTTCCCGATGGGCGGTGAGTAAGCGATGCGGGTGATCTTCGATGATGCCCAGTTCGACTTCCAGACTCTGCGGTTGCTCGGCTCCGTGGCCTCCGGCGACGCCGAGGTGGGCGAGGTGCTGTCGACCGCGGCGCGCATCACGCCGGGTGACTTCGGCAGCTGGACCGCGCAGTGGCTGGCGACGGCGCGGCGGGTGCACCGCATCGCCGATGAGTGCCGCGAGCGCGGTCATGCGGTCAGCGCGCGAGAGGCCTACCTGCGCGCGGCCAACTACTACCGCGCGGCCGAGTTCTACCTGCACGGCGACCCGGCCGATCCGCGGATCCGCCAGTTGGCCGGCGAGGCCCGGACTTGCTTCCGGGCGGCCCTGGCCCTGGACCGCCGGGACGTCCGGGCCCTGGCCATCTCATATGAGGGGACTACGCTGCCCGGCTACTTCTATCCCGGGCCCGGCGCCCCGGACCCCCGGGCCACGCTGATCGTGCACACCGGGTTCGACGGTACCCAGGAGGAACTGCGGGCCATCGCGCTGGCGGCCAACGCGCGGGGCATGCACTGCGTGACCTTCGAAGGCCCCGGCCAGGGGGCCGTCATCCGCGAACAGCGGCTGCCCTTCCGGCCGGACTGGGAGGCGGTCGTCACGCCGGTGGTGGACCACGCGCTGACGCTGCCCGGCGTGGACCAGGACCGGATCGCGCTGCTGGGGCTCAGCTTCGGCGGCTACCTCGCCCCTCGCGCGGCCGCGTTCGAGCACCGGCTGGCGGCCTGCATCGCCAACGGCGGCGTCTACGACTACATGGCGCCGAACCTGCCGCCCGGGATGACCAGGCAAGCAGCCGCCGTCTGGATCCGCGAGGACCCGCAGGCGGCCGACAAGCTCATGCGCGAGATGATGAACGCGAGCACCGACACCCGGTGGGCGGTACAGAACGGCATGTTCACCTTCGCCTCCGCATCGCCGGCTGCCTGGTTCCTCGCCGCGCTGGATTACACCCTGGCTGGCGTTGCCCAGCAGATCCGCTGCCCGACGCTTGTCATCGACACCGAGGCCGAACGGGCCTTCGCAGGCCAGGCCAAGATCCTCTACGACGCGCTCACCTGCCAGAAGACGTTCCTGATGTTCACGACCGAGGAAGGCGCCGAGGACCACTGCCAGGTGGGTTCGCCGCTGCTGTCGGCGCAGCGCACCTTCGACTGGCTCCAGGAAACGCTCAGCCGCACACCCGTCCCCAGCACCGCATGAGCTCGCCGGCTGGCCGCCTTGACCGGGACGTTGGTCTCTTGCAGAAGCGACGCTTGACCCTGGTGGCCGGCCCGCGGCCGGCGAGACATTGACGATGCGGGAGCGTGTCCCGTGGCAGGACCGCGTGATGGCCTGGAGGCACCGATGGCGGCTGGACAGGGCTATCGAGAAACCCGCGGCGAGCAGGCCCGGATCCGGGCCGCTGACGCGGACCGCGACCGGGTGGCGGACATCCTCGGCACCGCTTACACCGAAGGCCGGCTCTCCAGGGACGAGTACGACGCCCGCCTGGAGAGCGCCCTGTCGGCGCGGACCTACGCCGACCTGGACCACGTCGTGACCGACCTGCCCGCGGCGCAGCCGGCCGTGCCGGGCTCCGCGGCCCCGGTGCCCATGCCGGCCCGGACGAACGGGCTCGCGATAGCCAGCCTCGCTTGCGGCGTGGCCCAGTTCGCCTTCGGGCCGCTGGCGACCATCCCGGCGATCGTGCTCGGCCACATGGCCCGCAGCCAGATAAGGCACACCGGTGAACAGGGGGCAGGCCTGGCGCTTGCCGGGCTGGTACTCGGCTGGGGAGCGGTGATCCTGGGCATCATCCTGATCGCCGTCGGCCTCGCCATAGCCGCCGGGATGCACGGCGCCATGCCCATGCGCGGCCCTGCCGTGATGGGGTTACCGCCAGGCCGGGCGGAGCCCGTCACGCGGTGGCGTCCTCGATGGCCGTCTGCGGGCCAGCCGGCCGGGCCTGCCTCCCCGGTCCCGCCATCACCGCCACCGTCACACCGCGGAGCCAATCGGCTCAAGAGGCGAAGGTCCCTCCGGCGGGGTCCCGTGCCGGTTTTCCTTGCCAGCCGCCGCGTCACAGGATGCAATAACAAGAGCAGGTCAGTCCCTGGCGCTTCGGAGGTACTCGATGACCCCAGCGGAGATCAGAGCGGTGAGCAGGCTGGGCGGCCACGCGTTCGCCGGGCTGGTATCCCGGATCGAGCAGGTGCACCGAGCCGTCGCCGACCGGGCCTTTACCACGGCCGGGACGATGAGCGTCCCGGCCCGGGTTATCCACGACTCCATCACGCGAGGCGTCTACCTCGCGGTCCGCGGTGCCGGTACAGCGGCAGGCGCGGCGGGCGCCGAGACCGCGTCGCTTCTCGGCACCGCCGGGCGGTCCGTGGGCCGTGAACCGGGAGGAAATCTGGCACAGGCCGCCCTGAACGCGATAGCCGGTGGTCATCTCGGGCCCGACCTGGCCCCGCTCGCCATCCCTATGGCCGTGCGGGCAGCTGGAACCGATATCGGCCTGACCACGCGGGAGCTGTCGGCCGTCTCGAGCCGCCCGACGCCCAGGCTGGCGGTCTTCGTCCACGGGCTAGCCGAGACGGAGAACTCCTGGCAACGGCGGGGCGCCGAGTCCGAGCCCTATGGCTCGCGGCTGCAAGCGGAATTCGGCTTCACGCCTGTCTATGTCCGTTACAACACCGGACGGCATATTTCCGACAACGGCCACGACCTGGCCGCGCTGCTGGACGGCCTGACAGCAGCCTGGCCAGGGCAGGTGGACGAGCTGCTACTCGTGGGTCACTCCATGGGCGGCCTGGTTATCCGCAGCGCATGCCACTATGGCCGGCAACACGAAGCCGCATGGGTGGACCAGGTTCAGCACCTGTTCTACCTCGGCACGCCGCATCTGGGCGCCCCGCTCGCCCGGGCTGCCGGGTTCGCGGGCTGGGCACTCGACAAATTGGCCGAAACGAGGCCGTTCGTCACCCTGATCAACGGCTCGAGCCCGGGCATCAAGGATCTGCGCTACGGCTACGTACTCGCCGATGACTGGGCCGGCTGCGATCAAGACAGCTGCATCCGCGACCACCGGCATGACACGCCACTGCTGCCCGGGGCGAACCACTACGCGATCAGCGCCACGATCACCACCGATCCCCGTCACCCGCTCGGCGTCGCAGCCGGCGACCTGCTCGTCCAGCCGGCCAGCGCGCACGGCAGGCACGGCGCCCGCCAGCACATCCCGTTCCCGGTCGACGCGCACCGCGGGGTTGGCGGAATGCATCACTTCGACCTGCTCAACCACCCCGCCGTGTGGATAGCAATGCGTGACATGCTCGCCGGCAACCCCGGCCACTAGCCACGGCGGTACCTGGTCGGCTTGATGCCGGTTCACCGGCCTTGGCCGGCCGCGATGGTCCCGGCGTGCCTGGTCCCCGGGGTTCCCGGACCCAGCGTGGCGGGCATGATGGACTGCAGCGCGTGCAGCAGGGCGGGACTGGATACGCCCGTCCAGTCCTGCGCGAACAGCCCGTACCCTGACCTGTCCCCGTCGGTGAACCGCAGCGTCTTGGCCTGCGGAGTGGTGCCCTTGCGCATCGTGCCGTCCAGCAGCCACAGGCACCAGTCCACGTCCCGCAGTTTCGCCCAGGCGAGGAAGTTGGCGAACCACGCGCCGAGCGTCCAGTCACCGGGGCTGGACGCGCCGTGCGCAGTCCCGGCACCAGCCGCGGCGGGTGTGTCGTTGCCGGTGCCGAACTCGCCCACCCACACCGGCGCCGTGCCGCCAGTGAGCAGATAACCGCCCTTGGCGTCCATCGAGGAGATGTAGTCGGCCCGCTGCTGCCCGGACGGGTGGAACCAGGCGTAATCGTGCATGGAGTACACCACGCACCCGCCCCTGCCGGGCGTTACCGGATGCGCGCCGGCGGCCGTGAGGTTGGCGGCATAGGACAATCCCTCGCAGAAGAACAGCGCGGTGCTGTCAACCGCCTGGATCCGCGTGGCTATGGTGCAGTACAACTGCCGGAAATCGGTATTGACGTTCCCGTCACCCCAGGACGGCTTGTACACCGTGCCGCCGATGGTGGCCGCGCGTGGCTCGTTTTTCAGGTCGTACCCGATCACCAGCGGGTTACCGGCGAACGCCCTGGCGACGGTGATCCAGCCGTTGGTGAACCTGGCAGGAGGCCAGTTGGCGTTCCACCACAGCCCGTTCCCGTCAGAATCCGAGCAGCACCACCCCTGATACAGCAGGTGGCAGTTCGGGATGACCATGAGCCCGGCGCGGGTCAGTGCCTGCACGCACGCCTGATACACCTGCCAGGGCGTGTACCCGTACAAGTCGGGGTTCGCGGCGATCAGCGTGGCGGGAACCGGAGCGGTGGCGGTGACCGTGGCCAGGGCGAACGGGAACCGGACTGAGTTGAATCCCCAGGCGGCGATCTGCGTGGCGATCTGGTCGCGGTGCCGGTAGTCCAGCCCGCCGGGTGTCATGTCATCCTGATGGGCGCCGGCCCAGTTGACGCCGCACAGCTTGACCCTGTTCCCGGAGGCGTCGACGATGAACCGGCCCGAGACCGACAAAGGCGTGTTTATCAACATGGTGATACTTCCGTAACTCCGCATTCTTCCGGGAACGTTTACAAGCGCATAACTTCATGGCTCGTCATAAGTACAGCAGCGACAATGCTCCATCCCGGATTCACTCTGCCTCTTTAACGCTTGGCGTCCGCCTGCCGTGCGCGTTAGGGGACTTGGCCACCAGCGGCCGGGACAATCGTCCCTTTCCGGGCCGGGTATCAAAGTGAAAGCAGACTTCCCGGATTGAAGGCAGGCCCCGCACCGGCCAGGCACCGTTCGGCAATCACCACCGCGACCGGATCGGGGCCTGCCACGATGACCCGGGCCTGTGCCGCAGTACCTGACCGGCGTGTGTCAGCGGAGGGTGATGATGGTTTCCAGGTAGGTGGCGGGGATGGCGATGCTGCCGCCGTGATCCCGGTCCCATTGGCGGGCCAGCCCGGCCAGGTCGGCGGCGAGCGCGGCGCGGCCGTCCTCGTCGAGTGCCTGGAATGCCTTCAGGGCCGGCCCGTACCAGCGGCGGAAGAACGAGACGAACTCCTCCGGGGAGGTGAACCGCCACGTGCAGGTGCGCCGCACAGATTCGGCATCGGCGGCAGCCGCGCCGAACAGGCTGGACAGGTGCTGTTCGGTGCCCCACAGCAGCGGCGACGCGACGCCGGGCGGTGCGGGTACGTGCCGCGTGATGACCCCGAACATCTGGCCGATGAACCCGTCCGGGGTCCATGAGGCCAGGCCGATGGTTCCGCCGGGGCGGGTGACCCGGATGATCTCGCTGGCGGTGCGCTGATGATCGGGCGCGAACATCACCCCGAACACGCTCAGAGCCGCGTCGAACGACCCGTCCGCCAGGGGGAGGTCTTCCGCGTCGCCGAGCCGGAACTCGACGTCGAGGCCCTCGGCTACCGCCCGTCCGCGGCCGCCCTCGAGCAGTTCGGGAACGTAGTCGATGCCCAGGGCGTAGGTGCCGTAGCGAGCCGCTGCCAGGGTGGCGTTGCCGTTGCCGCACGCGACATCCAGCACCTTCCAGCCCGCATGCAGGTCAGCCGCGTCGGCGAGCAACTCGCTGACCAGCACGATGCGAGAGGCGATAACGGCGTAGTCGCCGCTGGCCCAGGTTTTCTGCTGACGCGCCTTGACGACCGACAGGTCCGTGCGCGCCGTTGCCGTTGTCATAACGACTCCTCTTTACTCGGGCCCCGGGATGGGGCGCTCCGGTAAAGAGCTTGCGGGTTGGCGATGTCCCGAACGAGTGATGATCTCGTACCACCGCCGGCTGGGAGGCGACCCCGCGAATCGGTGCCAGGCGGCCAGCAGTACCCGCGCGTGCTGCGCCGACTGGGGTCGGCAGCGGTACAGAACCTGTACTACCCGGGGCCCGGACAGCCCGGCATCATGGTCATATGGCACGTTACGCGGACTACTGCCCGATCGCGGTCGGGGTCGAGGTGCTGGGCGACCGGTGGACGCCGCTGGTCATCCGCGAGCTCATGGTGGGCGCCTGCGGATTCAACGAGATCCACCGGGGAATCCCGCGGATCAGCAGGACCATGCTCGCACAGCGGCTCCGGCTGCTCGAACGCCGCGGACTGGTCCGCCATGAGCCCGCGGCATCTGGCCGGCCGGGACATTACAGCCTGACCCCGGCGGGGGAATCGGTGACCCCGATCGTCTGGGCCGTCGGGCACTGGGCCGCCGAGTGGATCTTCGGAGATCCCGCTGAAGAGGATTGCGACGGCCTGTCCCTCATGTGGCGCCTGCACCAGCACGCGAACCCGGCCAAGCTCCCCCGGCAGCGGACCGTCTTGCACCTGACGCTGACCGGCGCGGGTGCCGCCGAGGGCTGGCTTGACATCCAGCGCGGCGCGGTCACCGTGTGCAGGGACGACCCCGGCTACGACGTAGACCTGGCGATCCAGGCCGACACCGGGCAGATGCAGAGGTGGCTGGTGGGCCTCGTGCCATTCCATGACCTGATCACCAACGGCTACGCCCGCATGCTCGGACCCAGCCGGCTCGCCCGGGCATTCCCTACCTGGTTCGACACCTCCCACTTCGCCGAAGCCCTGCACCGGGCCGGGCAACGCCACGGCCGGCCGGCACTACCCGCCCAGGGCCTGACCGCCTGATCAAGCCTGGCTCATACTGGGTCCCAGCCGCGCAGGTGCTTGACGGACTGGCGGTATTCCCACTCGATGGCGTCTTTGAGCGTGTGGGCCAGTCGTCCGCCGATGGTGACGCCGGCGATGTCGGCGACCCCGCGGCGGGTCCCGACCGAGACGACGAACCCCTTGTCGCGGAAGGTGAACGCCTCCAGCGGCTTGCCCCTCAGCTCCGCGTCCAGGTTGCGGGCCACCGTCTCGCCCTCTTCCAGCGCTACCTGCGCCAGGGAGGGCAGCACGTGCCCGGTCCCCGGATCGGTCACCGAGGCAAGGTCGCCGGCGACGTAGATCTCCGGGTGATCCAGCACGCGCAGGTACTGGTCGACCTTGACGCGGCCGTTGTGGCCGGTCGGCAACTCCGAATCGGCCACCAGTTCGGGTGCTTTTAGCCCGCCCGCCCAGATGAACACGCCGCCCTCCACCAGATGGCCGTCCGTGAGCCGGAAGCCATCCTCGGTCGCGGCGGCGATCAGCGCATTGGTGCGGACCTGGACCCCGAGGTCAGAAAGGATTTTCGCTGCCTTGTCGATCAGCTGCGCTGAGGAGCCGGCCAGGATGGCAGGCCCCGCCTCGACAAGCTGCACGGCGGGCCGGTCGGGCGCCAGGCCGTGGCTGCTGGCCACCGCGGGCAGTATCTCGGCCAGCTCACCGGCCAATTCGACTCCGGTGGCGCCGCCGCCGCCCACCACCACGGTCGCCAGGCGGCGCTGCCGCTCGGGGTCGGCCTCCGCCGCGGCAGCCGTGAGCGCTTTGCCGACCGCCGCCCAGACTCGCTCGGCGTCGCCGGACGAGTACAGCGACAGCGCGCGCTCGGCCAGGCCAGGGATGGCGAAGTCGTTGGGCCGGCTGCCGAGAGCCAGCACCAGCCGCCCCCAGCCGATCGGCCCAGCCCCGGTAAGGAGCCGTCGGCCGGCCAGATCGAAGCCATGGATCTCGGTCTGGACGAAGCGGACCCGTGCGGCCAGCATGTCCTGAAGCGGGATGCGTACCGCGTCGGCGGCGCGCGTACCGCTGGCGACCCGGGGTAGCTCGGTGATCGCCTGGTGGTAGTCGTGCCGGTCGACCAGTGTCAGCTCCATCGCAGGGTCCTTGCGCAGCTTGGCCGTCATGCGCAAGGTGACGTGCAGCCCGGCGTAGCCCGCGCCGGCGACCACGATCTGCCCGCTGCTCCCGGCAGTGGATGCATTCACGGCGTTTTCCATGAGTATTGCCCGCCCTTCTCGGGAGAAGGCTGCTGGCTGGTTACATATCGCGGCCCGCGGCTGCCCGCCGTTGCGGCACGTCTCCACTTTCCTGACACTTCTGTCTAACACCCGCCAAACCCGCGCCAGGTACCGGCCCCCGAGCTTGTTTGACAGGGGTCTACGGGGCAGTTCTCAGCGCAGGCGGATCCAGCGGTAGCCGTAGCCGCCGACCGTGAGCTTGGCCAGGTCGATGTCGCCGTAGTCGTGGTCGGCGAGCATCTGCGCGGGCGATTCGGCAGTGCCGGCCAGGCTGCTGAGGTCGGCGGCGGCGTCCTGGTCGCCGAGGTTGTGCAGGAACAGCATGGTGCCGGTCGTATCGTCGGCACGGTGCGCGAGTACGCCGGGTGGGGTAGGCACGTCGACGTGCGTACAGGAGCCGGTGTTGATCTCCGAGCACTCGCGCAGCGTGCGCATCATCTGTTCGAACCAGCTCAGCAGTGACCCGTGGTCGTTGCGCTGCGCCCTCACGTTGACCTTGCCGTAGCCGAAGGCGCCATCGGCGATCACCGGGCGGACCAGTCGGCCGGATGCGGCGGTGGAGAAACCCGCGTTGGGCAGGGGGGACCACTGCATCGGCGTGCGGATCGCCTCCCGGTCCGGCAGCGACAGGTCGTCGCCCATGCCGATCTCTTCGCCGTAGCGGATGACCGGTGTGCCGCGCAGGGTGAACTGCAGGGAGTACGCCAGCCGGATGCGGCGCTGGTCGCCGCCGAGCATTGGCGCGAGCCGGCGGCGGATCCCCCGGCCGTACAAGCGCATGTCCTCCTGCGGGCCGAACTCGGCGAAGACCTCCTGCCGCTGGTCGGCGGTGAGCCGGGACAGGTCGACCTCGTCGTGGTTGCGCAGGAACGTGGCCCACTGCGCCCCCGGAGGCAGCGGCGGGGTCTCGCGGAGCGCCCCGATGACCGGCTCCGGGTCCCGGCGGGCGAGGGCCAGCATGATCTGGCCGTTGAGCAGGAAGTCGAACAGCATGTGCAGCCGGTTCGCCGAGCCGCCGCTGTCGCCGAAGTAGGCGGTGATCTGGTCGGGGTCGACGTTCGCCTCGGCTAGGAGCAGCGCGTCCCGGCGCTGCCACTGGGCGTGCTGGCGCAGTTCGGTAAGGAACCCGAAGTCCTTATCGCCCGTGCTGCCGTCCGGATTGGTGCTCTCGATGAGGAACGGCACCGCGTCCATCCGGAACCCGGCCACCCCGAGCTGCAGCCAGAACGACGCGATCTTCTTGATCTCGTCGCGGACCCGGGGGTTGCCGATGTTGAGATCCGGCTGGAACCGGTAGAACCGGTGGTAGTACCAGGCGCCCGCGGTCTTGTCGTACGTCCAGGTCTCCTTCTGCTCGCCGGGGAAGACTATGCCCTGGCGCCGGTCGGCCGGCTCCCGTTCGGACCAGACGTACCAGTCCCGGTAGGGCGAGTCCGGGGAGGAGCGCGCGGACCGGAACCACGGGTGCTCGTCCGAGGTGTGGTTGACCACCAGGTCGATGATGACCCGGATCCCGCGGCAGTCCGCCGCCTGGAGGAACGCCGCGAAGTCGCCGAGCGTGCCCAGCCGGGGGTGCACGTTGTAATAGTCGGTGACGTCGTAGCCGCCGTCGCGGCCCGGGGAAGGGTGGATCGGGTTCAGCCACAGGCAGTTGACACCGAGCCGGGCCAGGTAGTCCAGCCGGCGGGTCAGCCCGGCGAAGTCACCGGCGCCGTCGCCGTCGGAGTCCTGGAACGTCTCCGCGTCCAGGCAGTAGATGATCGCCCTCTGGTACCAGCGCTCAGTCATGTGGCTCGATACTCCCCGCGGCCGGCCGCGGCAAACGCCTGCCAGTCTCGGGCCTAGATTGAGAAGCCACCTCACGAAAACGGGGGCGCGCACCGCCCGCCCTGACCGGGTCAGGAACGAGGAAACCGGCTGGGCATGGCCGAGCGAGCAACACCTGGCGGTTACACATCCGGGCTATAGGTCACGCGGAAGGCCGCGGTATTTTGATCAGCCTGTTAAGCGCCTGCAATCCCATGACCCGTTTTCTTCCTGTGTGACGTATGCGCTGCCTGTGCTCGTTCAGTGCTGGCAAGGTAGGCCAGATCGCCGCCTGCGCCAGGTCCGGCCGGCCTGGCCGCGCTTTCGGCAGCCCCTCGGGCGTTACCCCGCGCGGCCCCCACGATCGCGATCTTCGCGTTGCCCGCTATGACGTCTACCGTATACGGCCTGGACAGGAGGCCTTCCGGCTGGACGCCCGGGGACGTTGGTCTCTAACCCCGCAAAAGACAAACGGGTACACGTGGTAATTACCGAACACATGCTCGGCGGCAGGCTTTCTATGGAGGCGTGTCATGCCGCTCCCAGAAAACGAGCAGCGCCAGCTGCAGGAGATCGAGCGGGCGCTCTATGAAGATGATCCGAAGTTCGCGCGTCGCATCCGCGCCGGCGATCCGCAGACGCGCTATACGCGCAAGCTGATCCAGGTCCTGCTCGGGGTCGTGATCGGCGCCTGCCTGCTCGCGGCGGGGGCGGTCACCGACCGTATCTACCTGGTCGCGGCAGGCGTGGTGATTGTGCTGCTGTCCCTGGTGTGGGCGGTGGTCAGCCGGCGGCGGTACATGGCCGGAGGCCGGTCTGCGGGTTCCAAGGCGGGGTCCGGGACGGCTGCGGGCACCAAACGCCGCGGCCGGCCGACCAGGCGGGCCCGGATGATGCAGCGGATCGACGAGCGCTGGCGTCGCCGTCAGGAGGGTAACGGCGGGACGCCGGGGCGGACCCGGAGCTGATACCGTCCACATTTCTGGCCTGGCAACTGGGCGTGGCGGGTCGGCAGCCGCGAATAGTTCGGGAACAGAAGGTTCTGATGCTAGGCGGCGGGCAACCGCTGGGAGGATGCTGGTGTGACGGTGGCCGAGGATCAGGACCGCCGGGCGCTGCTGCGCCGCGGCTTTGCC
>Ga0335081_10005506_pt1 | contig 20050 bp, 18 predicted proteins | sample Lox_Sample_35_FD_206713 | JGI IMG/M metagenome (GOLD analysis project Ga0335081, IMG submission 206713) | Soil microbial communities from Loxahatchee National Wildlife Refuge, Florida, United States - Lox_Sample_3.5 | ecosystem: Environmental > Terrestrial > Soil > Wetlands | place: USA... | reverse complement strand
CATGAACGACAGCGCCCGGCTGTAGGAGGCGTAAGTCACCAAACTCAGCGCGATGACCAGCAAGAACACGGAAATCAGGGCTCCCACTCCCCGCGGCACCTGAAACCGCGCCATCAAGTCGACCAGGGGCGCCAGCACGAACGACAGCAGAATCGAAATCAGAATGACGACCAGGATCAGCTTGGCAACATAAATCAGCGACAGGATGGCGCCGCTGGCCAGGATCAACATCGCCGTGGCCTGCAGATGCAGGACGCGTCGCCGTTCCAGCTCGGCCACCGTGGAGCGGTTGATCGTCACCTGCGGAACCGGGGTCGTTCCACCGCCGGTGTTGGCTTCCACGTCCGGATCTTGCCGCGGCGTGCGCGCCGGTTTCGGATTGTCCAGCAACTGGTCAGGCATTTCGCCTATGGTACTCGCATCTCCTTGAGATTCCGAACATGATATTTTCGCTGTGTCCTGAATGGAAAACAGCGCCCAAACCGAGGCAGCCTCCCATCGACCGGGCCGCATCCTTGCTCTGGATGTGGGATCGCACACCTTGGGGCTGGCAGTCAGCGATGAATTGGGCCTCACCGCTCAAGGATTGCCCACCTACCGGCGCAGCAATAAGCGCAATGATTTCGACCACCTTCGCAGGTTGATCCGGCACTACGAAGTCGGTGAGCTGGTGCTGGGGCTGCCGCTGCGCCTGAGCGGAAGCGAAGGCATTCAAGCGCAAAAGGTGCAGGCCTTCGCCGACGAGCTGCGCCGCAAGTTCAAGCTGCCGGTGCATCTGTTCGACGAGCGCCTGACCTCGGTGGAGGCGAATCGGGTTCTACGTGAATCGCAGATGAGCATCCGGCGCCGGGCGGAGGTTGTCGACCGACTCGCCGCGGTGCTGATTCTGCAGTCGTTTCTGGAGCACAGGAGAGCATCCGGTCCGTAATAGCGTCAGGTTCATAATATTGCCTGTCATCCCGTGCGCAGCGGGGACGCCTGTCGAGCGTACTTGAGGGACCTGCTTTCCGCCTTGTGCAGCGCCGCCCAATCTCGGCTCATCTAAACTACTAATTCCGATGCGGGCCCTGTTCACTCTTGTACTCGTGCTGCTGCTGGCGTTCGCCATCTGGTTTGCCTGGGCAGCCCTGCTTCCCATGCAGCCGGCGCAGCCCACGTTCGTTTTGCTTCGTCCCGGCTGGAGCACGCGTCACATTGCGCGCGACCTTCAGCAACAAGGCGTCATTCGCAGCTCCGCGGCATTTCTCATGCTGCAATACGCTAAAGGCGTAAAGACCCTGAAGGCAGGCGAGTACAAATTCGACCGCCCGGCAAACGCCCTCGATGTATGGAAGCGGCTCGTCGAAGGCGACGTCTACGCTCGGACGGTCGTGGTGCCGGAAGGCTTCACGATGTACGACGTCGCTGCCGCGGTGGAGCAGGCGGGACTCGGCCCAGCCTCCGATTTCCTGACGGCTGCGCAAAGCGATCTCTTTCTCGTCCGCGATCTCGATCCGGACGCCAAGTCGCTGGAAGGCTATCTCTTTCCTGACACCTATCAGTTCACGCGCATCGACAGCGCCCACGACATCGCCGCGGCCATGGTGCATCGCTTCCATCGCGAGGCGCAGAAGATTGGCTTGCTGGGCAACAGCGACATGCATCGCATCGTGACCATGGCGTCCATTGTGGAGAAGGAAACGGCGGATCCCAAAGAGCGGCCCCTCGTGGCCGGTGTCTACTACAACCGGCTCAACCGGAACATGCCGCTGGCGGCCGATCCCAGCGTTATCTACGCCGCTCTCCTGGCGGGACGCTATCGCGGCACGATTTACGAATCAGACTTGCAGTTTGATTCCCCGTACAACACCTACAAGCACGCTGGTCTGCCGCCGGGTCCGATCGCCAATCCCGGCATCGCTTCGCTGCAAGCCGCCACGCATCCGGCGCAAACCGATTTCCTGTACTTCGTCAGCGACAACAACGGACATCACCGCTTTGCCCGCGACAGCCAGGAGCACGCCCGCAACGTGGCCGCCTATCGAAAAGCCGTAGCCGCGAACCCATAAGCGTTGCTGCTCGCGGATGTACGAAGTGGCTGCCGAAGTGCCGTATACTAGGTGATTCAACCGATGCCTCGCCGCGCTGCGCTGTCCCGATTTAGAACGCTCGCCGCAAGCTCTCTTCTGATCCTCTTGCTGAGCCAGACGGGATGCCTCTTCCACACCCGCGTGGTGGAGATGCGCACCAGCACGGCCAAACTGCAGAGCGCCAGCAAGCAGGAGCTGCTGGACCGCATCAACACCGAAGCTGCCAGAATCAAGACCCTCAACGCCACGGTCGACATCGCGACCTCGGTGGGCGGCGAGAAAAAGGGCAAGGTCACCCAGTACGAGGAGATCCGCGGCTACATCCTGGTTCGCAAGCCGGACATGCTGCGCATGATCGGCCTGTTTCCCATCGTGCGCAACAAGGCCTTCGACATGGTCAGCGACGGCAATCAGTTCAAGCTGTCGATCCCCGCCAAGAACAAGTTCTACGTGGGGCACAACGACGTCGTTCATCCGACAGGCAATGCGCTGGAAAATCTTCGGCCGCAGGTCATCTACAATGCGCTACTGCTACCCGACATCGATCCCCAGAACGATATCGCGGTGCTGGAGGACAGCACCGAAGTCATCTACGATGCGAAGAAGAAGAAGAACCTGGAGCAGCCCGACTACGTGATAGACCTGATTCATCGCGCGGGCAACGACTGGTACCTGTCGCGCAAGATCATCTTCGACCGCACCAACCTGGTGCCCCACCAGCAGATCATCTACGACCCGAAGGGCGCGGTGGCCACCGAGGCCACCTATCAGGTCTATCAGGATTACAACGGCGTCAGCTTCCCCAACGTCATCCAGATCAACCGTCCGCAGGAGGAGTATTCCATCCGGCTGACGATGGTGAAGCTGACGATCAACGAGGAGCTGCACGACGACCAGTTCGCCCTGCAACAGCCGCCTGGCTCGCAGCTGGTCGATCTCGACCAGCCCGACCAGACGGCGTCGTCAAGCCCTGTCGCGCCGGTCCAATCCAACAGCAATCCACCAAAGAAATGAATCGCTGACTGCTTACCGCTTCGACTGGCCACGCGCCAGCTTCTTCACTTTGCGCTTCTGCGAGCCGCGGGCGTAGGTGCGTGGCGCCTTGGGCGCGGCTTTCTTGCGTGCGGCACGCTTCAGCTTCTTGCGTTCTGCTTTGTCGGTGATGCTCGTGGTGTTTGCCATGAACTCTGTGCTTTCCTCTTTGTAGGATGTGATGTGCCGCAGGCTGCAGCCTGCTCAAACTATAAAAAATATCCGCTGAGACGCCGGCCTGAAGGCCGGCTCTACCTCTGCGCGCGGCGCCGCTTCACGCCTTTTCCAGTTGGGCGTATTTTTCCACCAGCTTCTTCAAACCAAACCTTGCAAATTGTACCGTAATCTTCGCGTCTTCCCCATCGCCCTCGCGCCGATAGACCGTCCCTTCGCCATACTTGGGATGTCGCACGCGCTGCCCGGGACGAAATCCGGTGCGCCCGCTCGGCGCAGGGACGTCAACCTTGGGCCGCGTGAACTTCTTGCCGCGCGAGGCGAAGAACTCCGCAATGTTGTCGATTGAGTTGTACGTCGGCCCGCCGTAAGACCTCCGCTGCGGCGTATTGCGACGTCCGTATTGCGGACGCTGATCTTCGTCCTCGTACGCGTAGTGCCGGCTGCTGCCGTAGTCGCTGCTGGTCTGCGACGAACGCCGCTGCGATCCGGCGCTCCTGGACGATCCCAGGTCCTGCAGCAGCTCCTGCGGAACCTCCTCCAGGAATCGCGACGGCACGCTCGCCTCCGGCATATCCGTTCCATAGCGCCGCCGATAGCGCGCTCGCGTCAGCACCAGCGTGTCCATCGCACGCGTCATCCCGACGTAGCACAAACGTCGCTCCTCTTCGATGTCGTCGGGCGCCAGCAGCGTGCGGGAATGCGGAAACAAGCCTTCTTCCAGCCCGATCAGAAAGACCAGCGGAAACTCCAGGCCCTTGGCGGAGTGCAGCGTCATCAGCGTCACCCGCGCATTTTCGTCGTAATCGTCGGCGTCGCTGACCAGCGCCGCGTGGTCCAGAAACTCGCTCAGCGTCTCACCGCGGTCCCTCGAATCCATCGCCGCGTTCACCAGCTCGCGTAGGTTGTCGATACGGGCCAGCGACTCCGGCGTGTCCTCCTGCTCCAGTTGCTTGATATAGCCGGTGCGATCGAGCAGAAACTTCAGCAGCTCTGCCGTATTGGCGGGATCGCCCGGGGCGCGGAAGCCCTCCACACGTTCCTCAGATTCGCTGGACGTAGCGCCGAACGACTTGTCCTCAAACTCAGCCGCCTCAGTTTCCTCGTGGTTGTCATCCCGAGCGAGGCCAGCTTCAGCCGGCGAGTCGAGGGGCCTGCTGTCCGCCGCAGTGGCAGAAATCTCCCCCTCCTCGAACATCTCCGGCGAGAAATCAATCGCGTGTTGCAGCTCATCTTCGTCGTTGGCAACGACTGCTTGAGGCACCGCAGTCTCGGCCACCCGCTCGCGGAACGTACCCAGATGCATGGCGCGCGCGTCCTCGATCAGGTCGCGAAAGCTCTTCAGCGATGCCAGCGCTCGAGCGGGCAGCAATTGCTGCGCTATCGTGTCGCTGATCGCTCTCCACATGGAAGTCCCGGTCTCCAGCGCCAGCCGCTCGATGGTCTCCATCGAGGTCTTGCCGATGCCGCGCGTCGGAACGTTGATCACCCGCTGCAGCGCGATCGAGTCATCCGGATTTCCTATCACCTTCAGGTACGAGATCATGTCTTTGATCTCGGCGCGCTCGTAGAAGCTGAAACCTCCCACAACGTGGTACTTCATCTGGTAGCGCCGCATCGCCTCTTCTACCAAACGCGATTGCGAGTTGGTCCGATACAGCACCGCCGCACGCGGCGTTTCGCCGTGTTCTGTCTGCGTCTGTCGCAGGTACTTCGCGATGTAGTCCGCCGCGAACAGCGCTTCGTTCTCCCCGTCGGGCGCCTCGTAATAGCCGATCTGCGTCCCGCCCTGGCGCTCCGTCCACAGGTTCTTTCCCTTGCGCTTAATATTTCTACCGACCACCGCCGACGCGGCTTGCAGGATGTTCTGCGTCGAGCGGTAGTTCTGCTCCAGGCGAATGATCCGCGCCTCGGGAAAGTCCTGCTCGAACTCCAGGATGTTGCGGACATCAGCGCCACGCCACGAGTAGATGCTCTGGTCCTCGTCGCCAACGGCGCAGACATTGTGCTCGCTGCCCGCCAGCATCCGCATCAACTCATATTGCGGCCGGTTGGTGTCCTGATATTCGTCCACCAGAATGTGGCGATAGCGGCGGTTGTAGCGCTCGCGGGTCTCGCCCGACGCCTTCAGCGCACGCACCGCGTATAGCAGCAGATCGTCGAAATCCAGCGCGTTCGACTTGGCCAGCTCCTGCCGGTACACCTCGTAGATATGCGCCACCTTCTCCGTCTGCGGATCCGCCGACTCCAGGTAAACCTGCTGTGGATCCAGCATGTGGTTCTTGGCCCAGGAAATCCGCGCCAGGATATTGCGCGGCGTCAGCTGCTGTTTGTCGTCGACTCCGAGGCGTTTCATCGCCGCCTTCACCACGCTCTGCTGGTCCGCCTCGTCGTAGATGACGAAGTCCTTGCGATAGCCTTTGCCACCGATCTGCAAGGTCTCGATGTCGCGCCGCAACAGGCGCACACAGAACGAATGAAAAGTTGAGATCAGCGGCTTGGTCACCGAACGAGTGCCGACGAGCGAATCGACACGTCCGGCCATCTCGGCCGCGGCCTTGTTGGTAAAGGTGACGGCCAGGATCGAGTCCGGCTGGACGCCGATGCCATCAATGAGGTGCGCGATGCGATAGGTAATGACGCGCGTCTTGCCGCTTCCCGCGCCGGCCAGGATGAGCACCGGCCCGTCGACGGCCTCGACGGCTTCGCGCTGCTGCGGATTCAGTTGGTTCAGGTACGACGACAAAGTTGAGGACACTCGATTTGATGGTTTTGCAGAGGTGCAGCTTTAGCTGCGCCGTTGAGACATTTCCTATATCTGTCCGAGCGGGCTTCAGCCCGCAGGATCTGGAGCTCCGGATTCTTACACTACAGCTCCAACCCAGCTGCCTTAGTTGGGTTTGCTATCGCTCACCGGCGCTTCCATGGCCCGCCGTGCTTTGCACTCGCCGCACGGGCAATTTTCCCGCAGATACTGCCAGGAATAGATGCCGTGCTGATGGCCGTCGTTCCACGCAAAGCTGATCGCGTATTTGCCAACCGGCTTGACCTCGGTGGGCCGCGCCGCTGCCTTAAACATGGGCAACTGCCCGGCGATCGGCTTAATGGGATCGCCCGGCTGCCGGCCTTCTTTCTCCCGCTCTTCGTTGCACAGCGCGCAAGGGCAGGCGTTGCGCAGGAACGGGAAGCTGTAAACGCTGGTGTGCCCGTCCTTCCACTCGATCTCCATGCCGGTACCGGTGGTGACGTTAACCTTGACGGATTTTGGGTCGTGCTCCATGAATGCTTCCTGGTGCAAGAGCAGGCCTTCCGGCCCGCGTCAACGGTTTCCCCTGATTCGGCGAGTCTGATCAGCGCATCGAACACAGGGCTAAAGCCCTGCTCCACCACCTCCAGTATCGCACGCAAGAAGGCCCGGAGTTGGCTCCGGGCCTCTTGCATCACCCCACTGTCACGTTCAGGAGAATACGCGTTGTCGCTGTTCGTCTTTTCGTCTGTACGCTTGCTTGGACGGGCCCGTTACGCTTTCGTTATCACCGTCGAAGCGAAAGCATGGCTGCTCTCCATCGCTTTCGCATCTACATTACAATCTCTTTCCCCCGCCGGGTGATCGGGTGCTGCATCTCTTCCAGATCGCCCTTCACCAGGTTCAATCCGTATACGCAGGACTCGAAGTCACGCGCCAGCTTGGCGAACAGCGGCGCCAGACGCGCATACTCGAACTGGTCGAACTTGGAGACGATGTAATAGCTCTCCTTGCCGGCCTTGATGAAGTCGACAAAATTCTCCAGCCGCTGCCGCCGCAGCCGGTAATGGTTGATGCTCTCCGGAAACATTCCTGAGAAGAACAGGATGTAGTCGCCAACATGCTTGCGCACCTGGCGCTCACGGTCGAACGATGGCGCCGGCCCGTAAACCGGGTCCGCCTCCAGCAGCATTTCGCCGACATCGCTGAGCGGCCGGCCGGCGGCATTGCATACCTTGAACAGCTGCTCGCACTCGCAAAATTCGCCGAGCATGTTGACAATGTAATCCTGCACTTCGCTATCGCGCAGCCCGATGTCCCGATCAAAATGCTGATGGATCAGTTCCGTGAACAGCTCCTGCAATGCGTGCGATTCCGGGATCATGGCCTTGGCTGTTCGCTCCTCCCGCTTGCAGCTACTCCGATTTGATGCGATTTCTTATCGCAGTTTCGCCGCCAGCGCAAGCTTTTGTCGCGTGCTGCGTTACTCAACCAGGTTCATTTGCATAAACCCGGCTGCAGACGAAACGCTTCGCAATCAACTTCGATTGCCAGCGGACATCGATTCAGAGTGCGATTTATATGGGTTTGATTGCTGTCGGCCGATTGCCGGCAACACCTGCCGGCTGCCTGTCAGCAGCCGGGGCTGAGGACTGCCAAAATGCAGGAGTGCGGATCCAAGCCAACTCGTGTGTCAGGGCGCGACCCTTCGGCTGCACTCAGGGCAGGCTCTTGGTCGTGCCCAACGAATGCGCAGGAAGGGTACACTCCTTCAGGAGGGCAATCTTGGAACGCAAGAACATTGCAGGTAACTCGCCGTACGAGCCGATCGTCGGCTTCTCGCGCGCGGTCAAGGTCGGACCGTTTGTTTCCGTCGCCGGCACCGTCGCCACCGGTCCCGACGGCAAGATCGTCGGCCCAGGAGACGTTTACGCGCAGGCGGTGCAGGCTCTGAAGAACATTGGCCGCGCGCTCGAACAAGCGGGCGCCAGCTTTCGCGACGTCGTGCGCACGCGCACCTTCGTCACCGACATCAGCCAATGGGAGAAAGTCGGCAAAGCGCACGGTGGGGTTTTCGGCGAGATCCGTCCGGCGGCCACCATGGTCGAAGTCACCGGCTTCGTTTCTCCTGAGATGCTGGTCGAGATCGAGGCCGACGCGATTATCGCGGCAGAGATGTAGCGTTTCGCCGTTCGGTCGGCGGCGGACCGCCGCGAGATTCTCCATCGAAGCCGCCGGCCGCGTCATCGAAGTTGCGGGAGGCCGCACAGCGACATGAAATCCCCCGCCTTTTTGAAGAAGATCGGGATCTGGACCGGCGCTTTCGAACAGCAGCCGGCCGGCAAGCTCAGGGAGGCCGTCGCCGAACTGGAACAACTTGGCTACGGCGCGCTGTGGTACAGCGAGGGCTTCGGTCGCGAGTCCCTGACGCAGGCTGGCTTGCTGCTGTCCGCCTCATCCCACATTGTGGTAGCCACCGGCATCGCCAACATTTACGGGCGCGACCCGGTCACCATGGCGCATGCGCAGAAGACGCTCAGCGAGGCCTACCCGGAGCGCTTCGTTCTGGGCTTGGGTGTAAGTCACCTGCCGCTGGTGGAGCAGTTGCGCGGTCACACCTATGAAAGTCCTGTCCCCAAGATGAGCAGCTACCTGGACGGCATGGACAAAGCTCCCTTCAAGAGCGTCACCCCGCAATCGACGTACCGGGTGCTGGCGGCGCTCGGCCCTAAAATGCTGCAACTGGCCGCCCAGCGTAGCGATGGCGCCCACACCTACAACGTCACGCCCGAGCATACGGCGATCGCCCGCAAGGCGCTTGGCCCGGACCGCTGGCTGTGCGTAGAGCAGGCCGTCGTGCTGTCGAGCAACTCCGCCAAAGCGCGACAGATCGCCCGCGAGTTTCTCCGCTTTTATCTCAGGCTGCCGAACTACACCAACAACTTCTTGCGCCTGGGCTTTACGGAAGACGATTGCCAGGCCGAAGGCAGCGACCGCCTCATCGACGCCATCATCGCCTGGGGAGATCTGCACACGATTCGCGAGCGCATCGCGGCGCATCACGCGGCGGGAGCCGACCACGTCTGCATTCAGGCGCTCACGGCGGACTCCAAAGCGCTGCCGCTTCGGGAGTGGCGCGAGTTGGCCGGCGCACTGATAGCGGATTGATTACTGGCTGACGTCCAGCGCGATCGGCTGTCCCTGAAAAATTCTCTGCCCGGCGGCTGGCGTCGTCTTCACCACCATCCGCGACGGCGCAGCTTGACTGGAATTCGGCGGCGTCGCAGACGCCTGGGTGTGGATCTCCGGCGTGCGCAATCCGGCGTTAACGATCTCGCTTACGGCGTCGTCTTCACTGCGGCCGACCAGATCGGGCATGACAAACGACGCACGCTCTTCTGGCGCGGCCATCAGCAGGCCGACCTTCGGCTCCGACACATTGACCGCATTCGCCGGCGGACTCTGCGCCACGATTTGTCCCATCTCCGCTCCTGGAATCGTGGCGTTGGCTACTGCCCCCAACTCCAGGCCACGCCGGCGAAGATTGATCTCGGCGGCGCGCTCGCTGGTGCCCACCAGGTCTGGGATGACCACCCGCTGCGGCCCCATACTCTCGGCCACCCGCACATGCCAGCCGCGCCGCACTTGAATTCCCGGCGGCGGCACTTGCGACAGGATGCGTCCCGGCGGCACATCCGAGCTGAAGAAGCGATCGCCCTCGTCCAGCACCAGTCCGTGATCGGCGAGAATCTTCTCCGCCTGATTGGGGGTCATGCCAACAATCTTCGGGATGGTCGTCTGGCGGCCGTGAATCGCGAAGCGCATCGCGGTCAGTGCCGAAGCCATAAATACCACCACCAGCACCAGCGCCCGCAACAGAAAACGGAAGAAGCGCCGCATCAGTGGGCCTCGCTGTCGCCGGCGCCACCGTCTGGGGTGTCCACCTTTTGCGCCACTGCGCTCGGAGTCGCGGGCGGCGGCGCGGCAAAGTCTTCCGACTCGCGGCCCTCGAGCGCCACTCGCATGAAGTCGATCCAGATGGGCAAGGCCGCCCTCGCGCCGGTTTCCTTGTCGCCCAGCGTCTTCTTTTCGTCGAAGCCCACCCACACCCCGCAGGTCAGCGACGGCGAGAAGCCAACGAACCAGGCGTCGGTGAAATCGTTGGTCGTGCCGGTCTTGCCTCCCAGCGGATGATTGAGTTTGCTGGCGGCGTAGCCGGTGCCGTGCAGCACCACCTCGCGCAACATGCTGACCATGATCCGCGCGGTGCGTGCGCTCACCACATCGCGCACTTCGGGATAATTCTCTTCCAGCACCCGGCCGTCGTAATCGGTGACCTTACGGATATAGCGCGGCAGCACGCGTACGCCGTCGTTGGGAAACGTTGTGAACGCCGCCGTCTGCTCCGCTAGCGTGATATCGGCCGCACCCAGCGCGACCGGCAAGTAGGGTAGCAGCGGCGAGGTGATACCGAACCGGCGCGCATAGTCGATTACGGTCTTGATGCCGCCGATACGCTCCGTCACCTTCAGCGCCGGGATGTTGCGCGACTCGGCCAGCGCGTGGCGGAAGGTGATGACGCCCTCAAATTTGCCGTCATAATTATGCGGCGTGTAGAGGCCGGACGGCGTGCTGAAGCTCACCGGCGCGTCGAGGACGGTGTCGTCCGGGGTAAGCCCCTGGTCGATGGCGGCGGTATAGATGTAAGGCTTGAACGACGAGCCGACCTGGCGCAGCGCCTGGGTGGAGCGATTGAACTTGGACTCCTCAAAGTCGCGCCCCCCGACCATCGCCTTCACGTCGCCGCTGGAGTTGTCGAGCGCCATCAGCGCGCCCTGCACGCCTGACTCCTGTTCCAGCGACACGCGGCTGGCGGTGCCGTTCAGGTCGATCACTTTGACATACACGAGATCGCCGCGTGCCAGGAATTGCTGTGGCGAGGTGCGTTTGGTCCACTTGATTTCTTCCGGCCCCAGCCGTGCTTCATAGTTGCCGAACTTCACCGTTGCCGCCATGGGCTCCACTTCCGTCACCAGCGCATGCACGTAACTGCCGGGTGCGATGTTTCCGTCCCAATCGACGTGGTGGTATGTCGCCGGCGTGTCGCCATTGGCGACGACGTTGAGCAGGTTTCCCTTCCATCCGTGTCGCCGCTCGTAGGCCGCCAGCCCGTCGCGCAGTGCCCGCTGTGCCGCCTGCTGCATCTCCAGATTGATGCCGGTATAGACTCGCAGTCCGCCTTCGTGAACTTGTTCGGCGCCGTATTTCTTCTCCAGATATTGCCGAATCTCTTCCACAAAGTACGGCGCGATATCGTTAGGCTCGGCTGCCAGCTTGAGCACCAGAGGCGCGGTTTTGGCGCGCTCCGCTTCCGCTGCCGTGATCTTGCCGTCCTCCAGCATGTTGTTGATCACCAGGTTGCGGCGGCGCATGGCCCGTTCCGGGTTGTAGATGGGCGAGTAGTAATTCGGCGCCTTGGGCAAGCCGGCCAGCATGGCAGCTTCTTCCAAGGTCAGATCTTTGGCCTTCTTGCTGAAGTAGTAATTCGCTCCCGCCTCAAATCCGTACACCCCGTGTCCGAGATAGATCTGATTGGCGTACAGGGTGAAGATCTGCGGCTTGGTAAAGCGCCGCTCGATCTGGATCGAGAGCATTACCTCCTGCATCTTGCGGCGGAAGTTGCGGTCGGGCGAGAGAAACAGATTGCGCGCCAGCTGCATGGTCAGTGTAGATGCACCCTGGGCACGGCTTTCCAGCATCATGTCGCGCCACGCCGCGCCGAATACACGCCATACGTCCACACCCCAATGCTTCTCGAATTCCTTGTCTTCGGTGGAGATCAGCGCATCGCGCAGTATCTTGGGGAAGTCGCTGTAGCTGTCGATAACGCGCCGCTGCAGCGCGAACTGGCCGATGACCCGGTTCTGGTCGTCGTACAGCTGCGTGATGGTGCTGGGCCGGTAGTGTTCAAGTTCGGTGACCTGCGGCAGGTCGGTGGAGTACACCAGCACCAGTCCGGAGACGGCGCCGGCGATGGCGGCGATCACGATCAGCAGCACGAACAGCGCATTGCCGACCAATCGCACCCCGATGCGGCGAGGCTGTTCTTCGGTATCGTTGGCGATGGGGGGTTCTTCGACAACACGCTTCATGGGAGACTACGCCCAGCATAGCACCGAAGCCGGGCGCGTCGAAGCGTCGTTGGCCCCATCACTGCAGTAGGTTAGCTGCCCATGGTTCTTCTGTGATTTACAATCATCTATTTGGTTATCGCCATCATTTCAACTAGACGACCGCGGGCGTCTGCGATGGCCTGTTCTGAGGCCGCCGGACGTTGATCCTCGAATTCAGCACTCGCGGAATGGAGCACAACCTTGCCAGACACAATCTATGACGTCGCCATCATCGGCAGCGGACCTGCCGGATATACCGCGGCCATTCGCGCCGGACAACTGGGACTGAAGACCGCTCTTATCGAGAAAGACGATGTCCTGGGCGGCACTTGCCTGCACGTGGGCTGCATTCCCACCAAGGCGCTGCTGTTCAACGCCGAAGTCTACGATCACGTGAAGGAAGGCGCCGAGCTTGGGCTGGAGAACACCGCCGCGGTCTCGCTGAATTGGGGCGCCATCCAGAAGCGCAAGCAGGGCATTGTCGACAAGCACACCAAAGGGCTGACCTTCCTCATGCGGAAGAACAAGGTCGACGTCATCCGCGGCTACGGCAAACTGACCGGCCCGGCCAAAGACGGGGTTCATACTGTCGCCCTCGAAGGCGGAGAGCAGAAATCTATCCTCGCCAGGAACGTAATCCTTTCGTCAGGCTCAGTGGCGCGCATGCTCCCTGGACTCACTCCAGATTCGCAGATTCTCACCAACATCGAGGTTCTGAGCCTCGACAACATCCCCAAGTCGCTGATCGTGATCGGCTCCGGCGCCGTGGGGGTGGAGTTCGCCAGCATCTACAAATCGTTTGGTTCCGACGTCACCCTTCTGGAGATGCTGCCGCGCTACGTGCCGGTGGAAGATGAAGAGATCTCCAAGGAGCTGATGCGCGTCTATCGCAAGCGTGGCATTAATGGCTACGTCAATGCCAAGGTGGAGAAGGTTGAGGAGACGAAGACCGGAGTGGCCGTGACGTTCAGCGTCGATGGCAAGCAGCAGAAGCTGGAATCGGAGAAGGTGTTGGTGGCCGTTGGGCGCGCGCCGCGCACCGAGAATGTCGGCATCGAGAAGACGAAGATCGAGGTCGAGCGCGGTTTCGTCAAAGTCGACCCCTATATGCGGACGGCCGAGCCCGGTATCTACGCTATCGGCGACATTGTCGCCGGATATCCGCAGCTGGCGCACTCTGGCGCGATGGAAGGCATCGTCGCGGTCACGCACATTGCCGGCAAGCCAGTGAAGAAGATCAACCCGCTGCGCATTCCCAACGCAACGTATTGCCATCCCGAGATCGGCAGCGTCGGCCTGACTGAGGCCAAGGCCAAAGAACAGGGCTACGAGGTGAAGATCGGGAAATTCCCGTTCACCGCCAATTCGCGCGCCAGCATCGTCGGCCAGCATGAGGGCTTCGTGAAGATCGTCACCGAAGCCAAGTTCGGCGAAATCCTCGGCGTTCACATCATCGGGCCAAATGCCACCGAGCTGATCGCCGAATCGGTCGTCGCGCTGGAGATGGAGTGTACGGCGGAAGAGCTGGCGAACATCATTCACGCGCATCCCACATTGTCGGAGGCGATGCTGGATGCCTCGAACGCGGTGTTCGGAATGGCGATCAACGCGTGACGGATGTGGAGCACGCCTTCTAGAGCTGCGCAGATGAGCCGGTTTGATGCCCGGTTGCGATAGTGCGGCGCTTTAGCGCCGCGTCCAAACCGTCTATTCGTTATGCCGGCGGCTTCAGCAGCCGAGAGACCGGCTCCGTCCCTGTTCCAGCCTTTTGCCTAGGGTGGGGCCAACGGACTTGCTCAACCCACCGATTCGTGCCTGCCGAAGCTTTACAATCGCTGCGTGTACCTGCTCTACAGCCTGCTGTTCTGCCTGGCGCTGATTCTCAGCACGCCCTGGTGGCTGCTCCAGATGCTGCGCCACGGCAAGTATCGCACTGGCTGGAGCGAGCGGCTGGGCGCTGTTCCGGATCGCCTGCTGCACAGCGCCGCCGAGAACACGATTTGGATTCATGCCGTGTCGGTCGGCGAGGTGCTGGCGATCTCGCGCGTGGTCGAGGAGCTCAAAGTACGCCTCCCCGGCTGGCGAATCGTCCTCTCCACCACCACTGACACCGGTCAGAAGCTGGCGCGCGAACGGTTTGGCGCGGACAATGTCTTCTACTTGCCGCTCGATCTTCCATGGGCCGCGCGTGCCTACCTGCTGGCGCTGCGCCCTAAACTGCTGGTGCTGGCAGAGAGCGAGTTTTGGCCGAATCTGTTGCACCAGGCCCGGCTCCGGGGAGCGGCCATCGCCGTCGTCAACGCCCGCATCTCGGACCGGTCTTTACCGCGATATCTGCGCTTCCGCGGGCTGTTGCGCCGCATGATGCGCGATGTCGGCTTGCTCCTGGCACAAAGCGACGAGGACGCTCGCCGGCTGATCCGGATCGGTGCACCGGCCGAGCGCGTGCACGTCAGCGGCAATCTGAAATTCGAAGTGAAACCAGCCGCTGATTCCGCGATTTCTGCGGCATTGGCCGCGAGTGTCGCTCGCACGGAGATCGGGCCCGTGATCGTGGCCGGCAGCACTCTGGAAGGCGAGGAAGCGATGTTGCTGGAGATGTTCAGGCAAGTTAGCGCGCGATATCCCGCCGCGCAGCTGGTGCTTGCCCCGCGACATCCTCAGCGCTTCGATTCTGTCGCCACCCTGCTAGCTTCGTCGGGATTGCGATTTCAACGCCGCTCGCGATGGGATGGAAGTAGCTCATTTGCGGGTTCTGTCTTCCTGCTCGACACCATTGGCGAGCTGGCCAGCCTGTACCAGCACGCCGATATCGCGTTCATTGGGGGCAGCCTGGTGCCGCGTGGGGGTCATAACGTTCTGGAGGCCGCGCAGTTCGGCAAAGCGATTCTTGTCGGTCCCTCCACCGAGAACTTTCGCGACGTGATTGACGTCTTTCGCAGAGCTGATGCGTTGCGCGTGGTCACCTCCCAGTCGCTCACCATAGCCGTTCTCGATCTCGTAGCCAATCGCGACGAGCGGACTGTCTTGGGCAAGCGGGCTCTTGCGGTCATGCAGTCGCAGCAGGGCGCGACGCAACGAACCGTAGACGCACTTCTCGAGCTGGTCGCTGAGCGTGCTCCTGCGATGATGTCCGCGGAGAAACGTGCGTGAATATGCTGTCTGCCATCTACGGCAGCGTCGTGCGCGCCAGGAACGGCCTCTACGATCGGGGTGCTCTGCGGACCCGCAGACTTCCTGGTCCGGTCGTGAGCATCGGCAATGTCACCGCGGGAGGCGCTGGCAAGACTCCCTTCCTGATTGCGCTGGGCGAGCTGCTCAAACAGCGCGGCATCGCCTTCGATGTGCTCTCGCGAGGCTACGCGCGCGCAACACAAGGCGTCGCACTGGTCGATCCTGACGGCTCTCCGCGAGATTTTGGCGACGAGCCCTTGCTGATCGCCCGCAAGCTCGAAGTCCCGGTCATCGTCGGCGAGGACCGCTACGCCGCCGGCCGATTTGCCGAGCAGAAGTTCGGCCCGCAACTCCATCTGCTCGACGATGGCTTTCAGCATCGCAGGCTGGCGCGCGACTTCGACATCGTGCTGGTCACGCCGGCCGACGTGCAGGATTCTTTGCTCCCCAGAGGCAGGCTTCGCGAGCCGCTGGACTCACTGCACCGCGCCAATGCCGTGGTGCTCACCAACGACACCCCGATCGGCGGCCTGCCGCTTGCCGGACCAGAGATCTGGAGAATTCGCCGGGGCATCGTTTCGCCGCAAACCACCGGGCCTTGCTTCGCCTTCTGCGGAATCGCCCGTCCACAAGGCTTCTTCCAGCAACTGCAGGCGGCGGGAATCAAGCTCGCGGGCACCCGCAGCTTTCGCGACCACCATTCCTATTCCAAAGCGGATGTTCGCGATCTCCGGACTCTGCGGAAGCAGTATGGCGCCAGCGAGCTCCTCACCACCGAAAAGGACGCCATCAACCTGGGTGCGCATCTGGCAGATCTTGTGCCCCTGCAAGTCGTACCGGTGTGGATGCAACTGGACGACGCGGAGGCGGTCACGGACAGCCTTCTGAGAACGATTGCTGCCCGGAATCGCCGCGGTGCGTGAGACAATCCAGGGTTATCCTGTGCCCGGCGGCCCGTCCAGCCGGCGTTCATTTGAGCGCATGAACAAGCAGCTGAAAGACACCGAGCGCTGGAAGAAGATCGTTGCCTCGTTCCGCGAGCTGTCGGTCACGGTGCTGGCGGACCTGGTGGCTGACGAGTTCGTCTTCGGCGAGATCGCGCGCGTATCGCGCGAAGCGCCGGTCCTGATCCTGAAGCACCGCGAGCGGACGGTCGTTCCCGGCGGTGGCGCCAATGCGGTGATGAACCTGGCCGCGCTGGGCGTGAACGTCCTGCCGGTTGGCGTCGTTGGCGACGATGAAGCCGGCAGCCTGCTGCTGGAGCACTTCCGCGAGAAGAAAATTTCCGTTAGCGGTATCGAACGCCTGCAAGGACACACGACCACGACCAAGACGCGAATCCTGGCCGGCATGTCGCACACCAGCCGTCAACAAGTGGTGCGTCTGGACCGCGAGCCCGAGCCGCTCTGCGAGATGCATCCCGCGTTGCTCAATCTGGTAAACGCTGCGCGGGAGTATGCCACCGCTTCCGACGCCCTGCTCGTTTCCGATTACGGCTACGGTGCGGCGACGCCTCGCCTGCTGACGTTTGTCAAGTCGAACGGCTGTCTGGAAAACAAGCCTATCGTCGTCGATTCGCGGTATCGCATTCTGGAATATGAAGGCGCAACCGCAGCCACGCCCAACGAGCCGGAGGTGGAAGAGGCGCTCGGCATCAGGATCGGTCACGACGATCCCAAATTGCTCTCCGCCGGCGAACGGCTGATGAAGGAGATGGCCCTGGAGTCGCTGGTCATCACCCGCGGCCGCGACGGCATGGTGGCCTTCGAGAGGGATTCCAAGCCGCTGATGATTCCGATTTACGGCTCCGATCAGGTAGTGGATGTGACCGGGGCGGGCGACACCGTGATTGCGGCCTTTACCGCAGCGCTGGCCGCCGGCGCCGATACGCCTTCCGCGGCGCAGTTGGCAAACTTCGCCGGCGGCATCGTGGTGATGAAGCGCGGCACCGCAACGGTCACCAGCAAGGAGTTGCTGGCCGCGATCGATCGCTACCTGGCGGCAACATCAGCATGAACGGACATCGGCAAAAAATCGTCGCACGAAATACACTGCGTCAGCGCGTAGCGGAATGGCGGCGTGCAGGCGAACGCATTGTCCTGGCCAATGGATGCTTTGATCTGCTGCATGTCGGGCATGTGCGCTACCTGCATGGTGCGAAGGCCCTCGGCGGAAGGCTTGTGGTGGCGATGAATTCGGACGACAGTGTCCGCCGGATCAAAGGTGAGGGGCGTCCTTTCATGCCGGAGTTGGAGCGGGCGGAGATCGTAGCCGCGTTGTCGGACGTCGATGCTGTCGTGATTTTCGAAGAGCCGGACGTGCGCGCGCTGATCCGCGAGATTCATCCTGACATCCAGGCGAAGGGTACGGACTACACTCGTGACAACGTTCCCGAGCGCGACGAAGTGCTGGCCTGCGGTGGCCGGGTTGAGGTTGTCGGTGATCCGAAAGATCATTCCACCAGCAACCTGCTCTCCGAATTGCGCCGCCGGAGCGGAGGGCGCAGCTGACGGTGAGCGCTCTCGCATCTCCGCAGAGTCAGGCTTCCTTGTCGAAAGATGCTGTGGAAGCGGTCTCCAAGCGAATCCTCGTCGTGCGCCTGAGCGCGATGGGAGACATTATCCACGCCATGCCGGCGATTACCGCACTGCGTGCGGCCTGTCCGCAGTTGCAAATCGGATGGCTTGTCGAAGAGCGCTGGGCGGAGTTGTTGTGCGCCCGTGGAAGCGATCCTCATGCCCCGCGGTCGCAGCAAAAACCCCTGGCCGACTGGGTGCACGGCGCAAACTTCGCCGGCTGGCGACGGGCGCTTCTTTCCGGCGAAACCTGGAAAGAGATTGGCTCCCTGCGGCGCGAAGTCCGAAAGATGAATTACGAAGTAGCCGTGGACTTGCAGGGCGCGATACGTTCAGCGCTTGCCGCCAGCGCGATCGGCGCCAAGGTCCGCGTCGGTTCCAGGCATCCGCGCGAGGCTCCGGCGACCATGTTCTATACCCGGCAGGTTGAACCGCGCCTGGAACATGTTGTCGAGCACGCCCTATCGATCGTCTCCGAAATTGCTGCTACAGAGTTGCGGTATATGTCGCCGTTATTTCCGATCGATCTCGCAGCCGAAGCGTGGGCGGACCAGATGTGCGCCAAGTTGGGGTCCAGGCCGCTGGCGATCATCAACCCCGGCGCCGGCTGGGGCGCAAAATGCTGGCCGGCGGCGTCGTTTGGTGCGGTGGCCTGCGCCCTGGGGAAACGCGGCCTCGCCATCGCAGTCAATCATGGACCGGGCGAAGAAACCCTTGCCGAAACGGTCCGGGAATCCAGCGACAACGTCGCCATTCCCGTGAAGTGCTCCATCGGCGAACTGATTGCACTAACGCGACGGGCACACCTCTTCATTGGCGGCGATACCGGTCCCATGCACCTGGCAGCAGCTCTCTGTGTGCCGGTAATCGCGCTCTTCGGACCGACGCGCCCGGAACGCAACGGTCCCTACGGCACGCGAAGCATCGTGCTGCGTAGTCCGGAAAGTATCGATAACACCACGCACACGGACCGGCCGGACGAAGGGCTGACGACGCTTCAGCCGCAAGCCGTGATCGAGGCGGCCGAGCAGTTGCTGGGAGAGGCTCGTGACTGACGCGGCTACCGGCAGGCCGCCACTGACCTGGGCGCGTATCGCTCGCCGCGTTCGGGTGCCGCTGGGATTCGTCTTCGCTATCTTCTATGTCTGGCGCGCAAAGCCCACCTGGCTGAGCCTGGCAATCGGTACACTCATCGCCGTCTTTGGCATTTTCATTCGTGCGCTCGCATCCGGCCACGTTAAGAAGGATCGCGAACTGACCATGACCGGACCGTACGCCTACGTTCGCAATCCTCTCTACCTCGGTTCCATCGTGATCGCCGTGGGATTCACCATTGCCGCCCGCGATCTCTGGGTCGCGATCGTGCTGGTCGTTTTTTTCCTTGCGGTTTATGTGCCGGTCATCCGCGCCGAGGAACGCTATCTCGGCAGCCAGTTCGCGGGATATGCAGAGTACACGCAGCGGGTACCCGGCTTGCTGCCGCGCACGGTTTACTTTGCCGGAGCCACAGACGGCTTCTCGCGTGAGTTATACTTCCGCCATCGCGAGTACAATTCCCTGCTCGGCGCCGCTGCCATACTGGCGGTCCTGACTGCGAAAATCCTCTGGCTCTCCAGGTGAAGGTGAACTCCATCGCACGTCCTTGCGCCGTATTCGCGATTCTGCTGACATGCGCGTTGCTGGCCGGAAGCGGCTCGCCTAGGCTGCGGGCGCAGGCAACGCATCCGGGCCCGCAAAATCAAACCCAAGCAAAGATCGGCTCGGCCTCGCACATTCAGCCACTGCGGCCGGGATTCCAGTTTCCCTACGGACAGACGGTGCATTATGAAGGCGAATGGCGCTTCTGGACCGCCGGCACGGCCACTCTCCGCATTGACCACGCTGGCGGTCTGGAACATGTCTCGGCAACGGCTGATTCCAGCGGCGTAGTGGCGTTGCTCTATCGCGTGCAGGACCGCTTCGAATCCTACTTCGATGCCAGGAGTCTGTGTTCTTCCAGGTTAATCAAGCACGCGGAGGAGGGCTCTCACCGGCGCGAGACCACCATAACCTACGATTACAGCCGCGGCAAAGCCGTGCTGGAAGAGCGCAATCTCAAAGATAACC
>Ga0335081_10005505_pt1 | contig 20050 bp, 19 predicted proteins | sample Lox_Sample_35_FD_206713 | JGI IMG/M metagenome (GOLD analysis project Ga0335081, IMG submission 206713) | Soil microbial communities from Loxahatchee National Wildlife Refuge, Florida, United States - Lox_Sample_3.5 | ecosystem: Environmental > Terrestrial > Soil > Wetlands | place: USA... | reverse complement strand
GCGCAGCCGCTCGTCGACCACGGCGTTCGGGTCGGAGCCCATGCGGCAGGTCGAGGTTGGATGATAGACCGTGGTGCCGGTTTCCCGCGCATAGGCCAGGATGTCGGCGTCGCTCACGCAACCGGCGCCCGGCTTGCGCTCCTCGGCGATGTAGCGGCGCATCACCGGCTCGTTCATCACCGCGCGCAGCTTCTTGAAGCCGGCGACGATGGTGTCGCAATCGCCGCGGCTCGTCAGGTAGCGGAGCTGGATCGCCGGCGCCACGGCGGGATCGCTCGACTTGATGCGCACAAAACCGCGGCTCTCCGGACGCAGCTGACACACCGAGGCCATGAAGCCGGAGAACGGATGCACGTTGGCGCCCGCGGTCTCGGTGGAGAAAATCAGAAAGTGGAATTGCACGTCGGGCGTTGCCAGCTCCGGCCGCGTTTTCAGGAACGCACCCGCGTAACCTGCGCCAATGCTCAACAGTCCCTTGCGTTGCAGCATGTAGCGCAGACCAGCCCCGCAGCGGTGGCGCCAGTCATTAAGCACGTCGTTGGCAGTGATCGGCTCGGTGCAGCGCAATTGCATGCGGACTTGCAAATGGTCCTGCAGGTCGGCGCCCACGCCCGGCATGTCGGCGAGCACCGCGATGCCGAGTTCGCGCAGGATTTTGCCCGGGCCTAGTCCCGAGAGTTGCAGGAGCTGCGGCGAGTTGAAGGCGCCGCCGGCCAAAATTACCTCGCCGTCGGCGTAAGCGGTGCGTGTGGTGCCGCCTTTGCGGTATTCGATGCCGTTTGCGCGCCGCCCGTCGAACAGGATGCGCGTTGCCAGTGCGTCGGTCTCCAGCGCCAGATTGGGCCGCCGGCGCGCCGCCTTGAGATAGCCGGCCGCGGTCGACCAGCGGCGGCCGTTCTTCGCGGTGAGCTGAAAATAACCGGCGCCTTCCTGTTGCGGCCCATTGAAATCGTCATTGCGCGGAATGCCGGCCTGCTCGGCTGCGGACAGGAACGCTTCGCACAGCGGGTGCGGCTCGCAGACGTTGGACACGGTTAGCGGACCGCCAACGCCGTGCAGTTCGTCTTCGCCGCGCTCCTGATCCTCGGAGCGGCGGAAATACGGGAGTACGTCAGAAAACGCCCAGCCGGTATTGCCGAGCTGGCGCCAGTGGTCGAAATCTTCTTTCTGCCCGCGGATATAAAGCAGCCCGTTGATCGAACTTGATCCGCCCAGCACCTTGCCGCGCGGCTGGATTACCTGACGGTTGTTAAGCTCCGGCTCCGGCTCGCTCTTGTAGAGCCAATTGACCTTGGTGTTGTTGAACAGCTTGGCGAAGCCGAGCGGAATGTGGATCCACATGTGGCGGTCGTGACCGCCGGCTTCCAACAGCAGCACGCGGTGGCGGCCCGATGCGGTCAGGCGGTTGGCAAGGACACAGCCCGCCGAGCCGGCTCCGACGACGATGTAATCGTAGTGCGCGGAATCGTTGCTTGATGCCATGCTTTGTCCTCCCTGACTAAAGCATAGCGCGAAACGTCGTCTTGGGCAGATCGGAAAATCGCGGTGGCAAACGGCCGGACGGCCCGCCCAATTTTGAACAAACGGCGGCCATTGGGCGAAATATGGGTCCGGAAGGACTTGGCATGACCGGCGCGTGTTTAATTGGCGTCGGCTTCAGGATCCCTTGGGTGAATAAACTGCGGCGCCAACAAAACGGCGAGACTGAGCAAGCTGAGCGCCAATGTCGCTGTAATCGCCAGCAGCAGTTCCATGCGAATTCCCGCCTCAGCCAAAGGCCGGCGCTCTCGGCTTTTGTGTGAAATCAAAACCGTCGAGGAGGTTGTAAGCGGCAGCGTCACGCGTCTGCAGCGGCGAAAGGCCGAACCGCGCTTCGATCAACGCCAGCACCGAGGTGGTGTCGGCGACACGATGGTCGACATAACCGCGCCGGGCCCAGGGGCTGATCAGCAGAGCCGGGATGCGAGTGCCGCAGCCATACGCGTCGGGCATCGGCGGCGCCACATGATCCCAAAAGCCGCCGCCTTCGTCATAGGTGATGACGACCGCGGTTTTCTCCCAGGCGCTGCTTTCGCCCAGCGACTTCAACAAGCTCATCACCCATTGTTCGCCCCAGCGCGGCGCCGAGTTTGCCGGATGCTCGTCGCTCGCTCCGGTGCCCTTGAGGAACGACACCGCCGGCAACTTGCCGCGCTTGAGGTCGTCGAGGAAGTCGGCGCTGTCGCGCATGCGGCCCGCTTTGACATTCTGCGCCCAGCTCGGGAAATACTGGAACGGATTATGGTGCGGCAGGTAGCCCTCTGGATTGTCGACCACAACGGAGCCGTCGCCCGGGCCGAACGCCGTCTTCAGCGCCCAATCCTTCACCGTATCCCAGCCCTCATTGTACCAGCCCCATGTCTGTGATGCCGCCTGCAACCGGTCACCGATATTCGGATAGGTCTGCTCATCGGGCGGCGGCGATAGATCGATATCGCCCATAAACGTTTCGGTTGGCCCGTTGATCGGCGGCATGTCGTTGATCAGGATGCCGTTGCTGTCATACGGCCGGTCGAACACCGGCGGCGTCGCGCTGCCGACTTTGTTCTTTGGCACTTTCGATGACTCCGCGGAGCGGCCGGCAACGAGGTAGAGCGCATTGCCGGTCGAGCCGCCGGACATCGCCTGGAAGAAGTTGTCGAACAGCACGTATTCGTCGGCGAGGCGATAATAGTCCGGCAGATCATTGCGCGTGTAATAGCCGAGCACCGCCGCTGACGGCGTCGACTGCGCCATCATCATCTGCGCCGGGTTCAGGCTTTCGGGCGTACCTGAAAAAACGTGCTTTCCCGTCTGCGCCAGCGCTACGAAATAGTCCATCTTTCCGTGATCAATTTGCGCGAACATGCGGTAGAAATGGTGCAGCGGGTCCCAAGGAACGTTGTCACCGGCCGGCAGATAAGCGCTCAACTGAAAGGGACGGTTTTCCAACTGGGCGCCGGCAAAGCCGGGAAGCCCATAAGGCACCGGCAAGTATTTGTACGGCGCCCCTCCTGGATCCCTTTGTCGGCCGGTAAAGCGCGCATCGACCTTGCCGTCGCGATCGAGAATCCCGTTGACGCTGCCGCCATGCGGCGATTGATAGGCGCCGAAATAGTGATCGAAGCTGCGGTTTTCCTGGTAGATGACGACGATATGCTCGATCTTCTCGCGCAGGCCCGTAAGGTCGGGCTTAGCCGGCGCTTGCGCCAGCACCAGCGGCGCGAATTGGGTTTCGAATAGCGCCGCGGTGCCGGTTGCCGCGACTGATTTGAGAAACTTCCGGCGTCCGGGCCTAAGGATCGTCATCGGCTGCTCTTGCTAAGTGAATTGCCGAAATCGCCCCGGATCGGCCGTAGCAGGCCTTCGTTGCAGTTTTACGAATACGATGAGTACCGAAGATACGGGGCCACCGCCCCGATCGCCTCTCATCGCTCCAGCCACTGCGGTACGCGTTTGAGCGCATCGGAGCGCGCGGCCGGATTGGTGCCGCGATGCGCCCGGCCGTGCGGATCGGCGGTGCGCGCCAGCCCCGTGCGCAGTCGCAACGGCGCGTTGGCGCGGTCGAATTCATGATGTGCACCCGGATAAACCACGATCTCGGCGCGAGCGCTGCGCCCGCGGGCGCCGGCTACCATCTGCTGGCAGGTCGATGCCAGCGTCCAGTCGTCAGCGCTGCCGATCAGGATCAGGGTCGGAACGCGGGCGCTCCACGCCGTCTGACGCAAACGCTGGCAGCCGGGATAGAATGCGACCGCCGAGCGAAAGTCAGCGCTGCCGTCGCGCGGCGCCGCATTCGGGCGCACCGCCCACAGCGTGGCGATGGCGCCACTCGACCAGCCGAGCAAGGAAATGTGCTTCGGCTCCACGAATGCCTGGCTCGCCAGCCAATGCCGCGCCGCGTCGGCGTCCGCGACCCGTTCTCGGGATGCCCGCACTTTGGACTGGCGTACCCGGCATTGCGAACCCAGTCCGCGTGACCCGAAGGAATCTGGAAAGAGAACGACGAAACCCTTCGCGGATAGGAGCGTCGCCCATTCGCCGTAAAGCTGCGTTCCGCTGGCGGAGGTTCGGTCGATGCCGCCGCAATCGTGCAGCGCCACCACGGCCGGGAACGGTCCGGCTCCATGCGGCCGGTAGAGCTGCGCATGCAGGGTCAGATCGCCTTCGCGGATATCGACATTTTCCGCGGCGGCGCAGGCCGTCGCGACCAGTGTCGCGCCGGCCAGCGCACCTAAGTATGCCCGAATGCCCATGACTGCCGCATCACTCGGCCGCCCCGGCGGACCATAGCACGCAGCATGGGCGCGGCGCAGCGCCGGCGCGATCACATGTAAGAGGGTTTTGTTGCGGCGCGCGGACTATTATGTTGAAAGCCATCGCGGGCCGTGCGGGCAGGCCGCCAAAGGAGATGAATTTGCTCAATCGCACCGATCGTCCGGCTCCCTTGCCCGGTGAGGCCGAAGTCAAATATCTCGACGGCGATTTTCGCGTCATTCGCCCGGGTGCGTTCGTGCGCTGCGCCGTGACTGGCGCTGAAATTCCACTGGAGGAGCTGCGCTATTGGAGCGTCGACCTTCAGGAGGCCTATGTTTCCCCGGAGGCGGTCATGCAGCGCCACGCCCCGAGTTATCTGAATAAAAAGTAGAGCTCCGTTACCTGCTGCCAGCGCCGCGCTGCGCGGCGGTCAGCGTCATCTGCCTGAAGCTTTCCTCTTCATCGATCACAAGCCGCACCGGAAGCGCGCCGGCGCGTTCGGCAAGTGCGTCAAGATCGCGGCCGCCGCCGAGCCGCACATGGTCCTTTTCGGTCGTAAGCAACAGCAAGTTCTCCGCCTCCGCGCGCTTTAGAAGATCGCGCGCCTCGGCCGCCGTATAGCGATGATGGTCGGCGAATTCCTGCCGCGCGGCAATGACGATCCCGGCCTCGTCGAGTGTTGCAAAGAATTTCCCTGGATCGGCGATGCCGGCGAAGGCGAGGACCCGGCGTCCAACGAGCGCGTCGAGCGTCTGCCGATCCGGCTCGATGCGACCGTGAAAAATCGGCAGACGGCGCCGCGCCGCGGCCTGCTCCACGATGGCGGCGCTATCGCCCGTGCCGACAGCCACGAGCGCCTGCGCGCGCGCCAGCTGGGCCCCGAGCGGCGCGCGCAAAGGCCCAGCCGGAAGAATCCAGCCGTTGCCGATGCCGCGCCGGCAGTCGACGAGCAGGATTGAAAGATCTTTCTGCAGTGACGGATTTTGAAAGCCGTCGTCCATCACGATGACGCTGGCGCCGCGAAAACGGGCAGCCTCCGCGCCGGCAACGCGGTCGCGCGCCACAATGGTCGGGGCAAGCCGCGCCAACAGCAGCGGTTCGTCGCCGACATCCGCGGCGCGATGAATTTTTGGGTTGACCAAAACCGGCCCGCGAAGTCGTCCGCCGTAGCCGCGGCTCAGGAAAAATGGCCGCCGGTGCGCGGCCAGGAGGAGCCGCGCCACCAGCAGCGCCGCCGGCGTCTTGCCCGCGCCGCCGACCGTGAGATTGCCGAGACAAATAACCGGAATGCCGGCGCTGCGCCCGGCCCTTTGCAGCCGCAGCCACGCCGCCACGCCGTAAATTCCCCCCAGCGGGCTCAGCAAAAGGCCGCGGCCAGGCTTCCACCAGAACGACGGTGCGCGCATCGGCGCATGCTCCCATCAAAATTCGAAGTCGCCAAATGTACTTGGATGGAGCTCGCGCCTACGAGGCCCGCTGCTCGAGCCGAAGCTGCATCAGATAGGGGTCGAGCGCGGCGAGCGTGCGCTCCAGCGCGCCACCGAGTTTCTCCACGGTCTGAGCCGCCGCATTGGCAGCCGCGGCGCGCGCTTTCGGATTGGCAAGCCAGTCACCAATGCGCGCGGTCAGCGCGGCTTCGTCCGCCACCCTTTGGGCGCCCTGCGCCTCGTCGAGCATTGCGTAAATCTCTGCGAAATTCCAGACATGCGGACCGTGCAGCACGGCGGCGCCGAGCCGGATCGCCTCGATCGGATTTTGTCCGCCGTGACTGACCAGCGAGCCGCCCATGAACACGATTGGGGCAGCGCTGTAGACGAGACCGAGCTCACCCAGCGTGTCGGCGACATAGATCTCGATGTCGCGCTTCGGCAGATCGCCGCGCGAGCGCAAACCCACCGAAAGTCCGGCGGCGGTGGCGATTTCGGCAATGCTTTGGCCGCGCCCAGGATGGCGCGGTGCAATGATGGTCAACAGATTCGGATTTTTGGCGCGCAGTTGCTGGTGCGCCGCGATCATGATGGCTTCCTCGCCCTGGTGGGTGGATGCGGCGGCGACGACGTCGCGCAGTCCGATCAGCGCATTGAAGCGGTGCAGTGTGGGCCGGTCGACCGGCGGCGGCGGTACGTCGAGCTTGAGATTGCCGGTCGAGGAAATGCGCGGTGCGCCGAGCCGCGAAAATCGCTCGGCGTTGGCACTCGATTGCGCGAGGCAGAGATCGAAGCGATTGAGGATCGCCGCAATCGCGCCCGGGATGAGCCGCCAGCGGCTGAATGAACGCTCCGACAGGCGGCCGTTCACCAGAACAAGCGGGATTTTGCGCTCGGCGCACGCCAAGATGAGGTTGGGCCAGAGATCGGATTCGACGAATATCGCCAAATCGGGCCGCCAATGATTGAGAAACCGCGCCACGAATTGCGGCGCGTCGAGCGGGACGAACTGGTGGATGGCGCCTTTCGGCAGGCGCTGCTCCGCGAGCGAGGCCGAAGTCACAGTGCCAGACGTGACCAGGACGGCAAAATCCTGCGCGCGGATACGTTCGATCAACGGCACCACCGCGAGCATTTCACCGACGCTGGCGCAGTGCATCCAGATCAGCGGTCCGGGCGGCCGCGGCAGACTAGCCGCGCCGCGACGCTCCCCAAGCCGCGTCGCATGCTCTTTGCCACGCTCCAGCCGCCGCGCAAGGAGCCGAGGCGCCAACGGCGTCGCGCTGCGCATTGCGGATTGATAGACCCGCAGCACGATCGGCAGACGATCGGCCAAACTCAACACTCCCCCACACAACTCATCGGCGCCAACCCCGCTGCGCCTGCGGTCCGCCAACGGCGCGCTCCGCGTTACACTCTGCCACGGCCGCGATGGTCCGTCTGCCAAAATTCGAGGCCTGGATCTGCGCCAAAGCCTTGCTCAGGAACTGGCTCAAGGTTGTGATGTGCCGCTCGCCGGATCGAGCAGGCGATGCAGGTGGACGATGAAATAGCGCATTTGCGCATTGTCGACGCTGCCCTGCGCCTTGGCCTTCCAGGCCGCATAGGCGCTGGCGTAATTCGGGTAGAGGCCGACAATGTCGACCTTGTCCAAATCCTTGAATTCGTGGCCGGCGACGCTTGCCAACTCGCCGCCGAACACGAGGTGGAGCAGTTGCTGCGTCGGCTTTGATTCGGGGTTCGTGTTCGCCATGGCCTCGATGTTCCGATCGTGCGGATATGCGGATCATGATGCTGCCAGACGTGGGTCGTTCAGCAGCTTGACCAGCGCAGCGTGCCGCTCAAGTCCGGCGGCGACCAACATTCCATGCCGCGGCACGGCGCGATTGTATGTCAATGGCCCGCCGCCCAACGGCGTCAGCGCGCCGCCCGCTTCGTGCACCAAAAGATCGGCCGCGGCAAGGTCCCAGTCATGACTGTTGCCGCCGGCGACGGCGGCGTCGATCGAGCCGTCGGCAACGCGCGCGAGCCGCAGCGCCAGCGAGTGCACCCGCGGTATTACGTTAAAGGGTGCGGCGATCTTGGCCACCCGCTCGAGAAAATTCTTCGGTCCGGCGACGCTGATGTCGGCAAGTGCGGCGCCGGCGGTCGCGCGGATCGCAGTACCGTTGCGGGTGGCGCCCTGGCCGGCCAACGCCATGAAGAATTCGTTTGTCACCGGGGCGAACAGGCAGGCTGCGACCGGCCGTCCGTCCTCGACGAGAGCCGCCGACACCGTCCAGTCGGGCATGCCCGCGATATAGCCGCGGGTGCCGTCGATCGGATCGACGATCCACAATAGACGCGCGTCGAGACGCGCCGGATCGTCGGCGCTTTCTTCCGAGAGCCAGCTAATCGTCGGATCGACGGCAGTCAGCCGCGCGCGCAGCAATTCGTCGACGGCAATGTCAGCCTCGCTGACCGGAGACGAAGCGCCCTTGGTCCATTGCTTGAGCGGCGTGCCGAACAGCGAGAGCGCCAGCGCGCCGGCCTCGCGCACAGCCGCGGCCAAGCCCGCGGCTCGGTGTGCGGCGTCAAGCGCCTTATTGGCCGGCAACAGTCAGCCCCTCCACGCGCACGGTCGGTGCGTTGGTGCCGTAGCGGAAAACGAGATCGTCTGCCGGCGTCAGGCTCTTGAAGATCTCCGACAGATGCCCGGCGATCGTGACCTCGCTCACCGGAAAGGTCGGCTCGCCGTTCTCGATCCAGAAGCCTGAGGCGCCGCGGCTATAGTCGCCGGTCACCAGATTGACGCCCATGCCGATGAGGTCGGTGACGAAAAAACCGTCGGTGATGTCGTCGATCAGCTGCTGGGGCGTTTGCGTTCCGGCCCGCAAATGCAGATTGGTCGGTCCGGGCGAAGGCGTCGACGACACGCCGCGATGCGCGTGGCCGGTGGTTTGCAGATCGAGCTCCCGCGCCGTTGCGCAGTCGAGCAGCCAGGTCTTCAACACACCGTCATCGACGATCTTGAGGACGCTGCCGGCGACCCCTTCGGCGTCGAACGGCCGCGAACGCAAGCCGCGCCGCCGCAGCGGATCGTCGATGATGTCGATGCCGGGCGAGAATATCTGAGCGCCGCGCTTCTCGCGCAGAAAGCTGCTCTTGCGGGCAATGGAGCTGCCGTTGGCGGCGCTGGCGAGATGGCCGACCAGGGTTCCGGCGATGCGCCGGTCGAACACTACCGGGACACGGCGTGTCGTCACCTTGCGCGGGTTGAGTCGCTTGACGGCGCGTTCCCCGGCGCTGCGCCCGATTTTCTGCGCGCTCTCCAGATCCGCGGCGTGCAGCGCCGACGAGTAATCGTAGTCGGTTTCCATGCCGGTGCCTTCACCGGCGATCGCCGACATCCCGACCGAGTGGCTGGAGGAGATCGTCGCGCCGCGAAAGCCGTGGCTGGTGACCAGAACCATGCCGCCGATGCCGCTCGAAGCCGATGCCCCGCTCGACTTGGTCACGCCGGGCACGGCCAGTGCCGCCGCCTCGGCCTCACGGGCGCGCATTTCCAGAACATCGACCGTGGGCATGTCGGGGTCGAGCAGGTCGAGCGCTGGCAAGTTGCGGGCAAGCAGCGCCGGATCGGCCAACCCGGCGAAGCGATCCTCGGGAGCGACGCGCGCCATCGCCACCGCCCGTTCGGCCAGGGCATCGAGGCCATCGGTCCGGATGTCATTGGTTGAAACCACGGCTTGCCTGCGGCCCACCAGCACCCGCAAGCCGACGTCGTCGCCTTCGGAGCGCTGCGATTCTTCGACTGCGCCTTCGCGGACCTCAACCGAAAGCGAGACGCCGCGAACCGCAATGGCGTCGGCCGCGTCGGCACCAGCGCGTTTGGCGGCAGCGACAAGACGTTCGGCGAGGTCGGACAGCGCAGATTGGTCGAGCAGTGAAGACATAGGCAAATCGATTTCGACGTGGTGAGGGAATGGCGAAAGAGGCACGAACATGTGCCTCCGCGCTGCCGGGTTCAACGGTCCCGTGCGGCGGCGGGTGGCATTTCGGCAATTTTGCCGGCTTTTGGCAACCGCTTGTCAATCATGCGGTCTTTTCGCCGGCAGTAATACGGCCTCTTAACCAGCGTTATTAAGCCGATTGCGACGGCGGTCTGGCATTGTCGCGGCAACCGGGCGGCAACAGCCCGGCGGGAGTGACGAGTTTCGAGGCGTCGAATGGAAGCCGGCAGGTTCGCTGCCGGGCCGGGCCGCGCTGAGCTACCCCATCGCGGAAACGCGATGGGGTCCTCGCGGAGGCTCGACCCCTTCTCCTTACCCGTGCGGTTTACCGCCCACGATGAAGCGGCCGACGAGCGCTTGCGCGTCGTCGATTTGCATCGCGAGCGGGTCGTGCTGCGCCGTTCGGTGCGCGGCGTGCGCATGGCGCTCAATCTTCCGGTCGCGGCCTTTCGGGGCGTCGCGATCCGGATGGCCTATGCCGAAGCCGGGGCCGCGCCAACGAGCATCGCAGTCGTGCTTGAACACGGCGATCCGGCGCTGTCGCTGCCGCTGTACTCGGCAAGCGAATGCGACGACATCGTTGCCGAGTGGCAGTCCTGGGGCCGTGTGCTCGGATTGCCGCTTCTGGTCGCCGAAACCGACGGCTCGTTGCGCGAGCCGTTCGCGCGGGTTGGCGCGCTGCGGGTGCAGGCGCCGACCTGGCGCCGACGGCGGCGCAGCGCTATCGCGCGGCGGCGGCCGAGCCGGCTGTTGCGGCGGCGGGCGGGTTCGCTCCCGGCGGCGCCGGTGGTACATCGCGACGAGCGCGAGATCATCGCGCGAAACTGATCGGCGATTTTACGGATCGGAGGGATCGGCCGGATCGGCGCCGGGCGTTCGCTCAGCAGCCGGCGTGGTCATGCGCTCATCCGGAAGAGACGGCGGCGCCGGCGACCACGGGCGATCTTCCAGGACCGACCGGTCGGTGGCGATCGCGTATCGCGCGCCGTTCCAAGTGAGGCCGACGGCGCCGGTCTGTTCGAGCTTTTGTTCGTCAAACACTTGTGCAGGACAATGCGTGGGCGCGGGCAGGGCGCTGACCAATATCGTCGCGCGCAGACAATCCTCCTCGTAGGCCGGCGGGGCCGTCACCACGCTGAGAACACGGCCGCCCGGTAATGCGGCGATACAGCCGTCACGGTCGCAGCGCGGACGCGGGTCGCGTGCCGACGCCGGATCGCGGTCGTCGCCGTCGGCAGCGAGCCATTGCTCGGCGGCGAAAGCGTTGAAATGCTTGCCGACGATGGCGAGCCGCCCGTCTGCGCCGCGCATAGCCACGAGGTCGCCCGACGGCGCAACGATCACGTCATAACGCGGGCCGTTGAAGGCGGCGACGATGCCGAGCGCAGCAAGCGGCACGGCGCTTAGTCGAAACAGCCAGCTTCGCCACACGACGGCGCTGATCACGGCGAGGCTCAGCAGCGGCAGCGCCGCCGGTGCAAAGGCGCGCACATGCAAGGTCGAGCCCGGGGCGGCGGCAATGAAGCGCGCTACCCAGATAATGAATTTGATGCCGAGGCCGACATAGAGCCAGACCGGGGCGTCGAGCCCGAGTGGATAAAGCGCGGTGCCCAACAGCGCGCCGGGCACGGCGAAGCACTCGATGATTGCCAGCGTCAGCGGATTGCCGATCAGAACGTAGGGGCTGAGATCATGAAAGTGATAGGCCATGAACGACGCGGTGGCGCTGGTTGCGAACAGCGTGGCCAGCAGCAGATGGAATGGTTTGTCGACGACGTGGACGAAAAGTGCGCTGCGGCGCTCCGGCCTGCCGCGCGCGGGCTGGTATGGATCGGGGCGGTGGTCTCGCTGCGCGAGCCGCACCTCCATGACGGCGATCAGCGCCGCGACGGCGGCGAAGGAGAGCTGAAAGCTCACGCCGAGGATCGCATCGGGCTCAAGTGCAATGATCGCCAATATCGCCAGCGCGAGATTGCGCATCGAGAGTGCGCGGCGATCGAGGATGACGGCGCCGAGCACGATCAACGTCATGATCAGCGCCCGCTCGGTGCCGACGCGCGAGCCGGTGCCGATGTCGTAAAGCAGCGATCCCACCATGGCGACGCCGGCCGCCCATTTCTTGATCGGGTAGTTCAGCGCCAGCGTCGGCGACAGCGCAAACAGCCGGCGCGCCACGACGAAGAAGATCCCGGCGACCAGCGTCATCTGCAGGCCGGAAATGGTGATGATGTGGAAGATGCCGGCCTCGCGGATGAGGTCCTTGGCGTCGTTCGACAGGAAATCGCGCTTGCCGGTGACCATCGCGGCGGCGATGGCGCCCTCGTCTCCGCCGATGATGGTGTCGACGCGCACCGCGAGCCGGTTGCGCGCCCGGTCGATCGCGGCGAAGAAGCGTTGGCGCCACGGCGCATCGCGCGGCGGCGGCAGAACACTGACATTGCCGTATGTGGTGCCGACCGCGCCGATGCCGGCGAAGTAAGCGTCGCGGGCGAAATCGTAGCCGCCGGGCGCGACGGCGCGCGGCGGCGGCCAGAGCCGGGCGGTGAACGTCACATAATCGCCGGCGGCGAAATCGGGCGTCTTGCGGGTGGTCACGCGCACGCGGTGCGGCGCAAGCCGCGCCGGCAGCCGGCCGGAATCGGCGACGTGAACGATGAAGCGGGCGCCGGCCCGGCGGATGTCGACTTCTTCGACGAAGCCCTGCAATCGCACGGTGCGGACATGATCGAGCACCGGCGTGCCGACGCGGGCGGTGCGCAGGCCCATCGACAGGAAGCCGGCGGACAACGCGGCAAGCCCCACCCAGATGCCGAGCGCCAGCGGACGCGCGCGGCACAGCCACGCGAGCGTGGCGCAGACCGCGGCGAGTGTGGCCGGCAGCCACAACACCGGTTCGCGATCGGCCGCGAGATTGAGCGCCACGCCGCCCATGGCGGCGACCGGAATCCACAGAAAGAACCGCCGCCCGTCGATTTCCTGTGTTAGCGCCGCCGAGAACAGCGCACGCCATTCGGGCGCCCACGCCGCCGTGCGCACAACGCCGGTGCGGCTCGTGCCGCCAAGAACGCGGGTGCGCGCGGGGGTTGCCATGAGTTGCAATCTAAACACAACGCCGGGTGGCGTAAAAGCGCAGTGCAGCCGGTGTCGCTGTGGATGAGGCGCCGCATTTCGCCGCCATCCTGAGCAGGCTACGCTGGCGGTGCGGACAGGAGCGATGACGAAGCGGTTGTGGCGTGTCTCGGCGTCGGGTGTTGGCGCGGTTCTGACGGCGGCGTGCATCGCGCACGGCGCCGCGGCTGAGCCGCTGACGCTGCGCTACGGTCAGGACTGGTCATCCGCCCACAGCATTTATTCGCTGCCGATCTCGGTGGCGCAGCGCGAGGGCCTGTTTGCGCGCGAAGGCCTCAACGTGCAGGTCGTCATCCCGGTGCCCGGCGGCTCGGACAAGATGATTTTCGACGGATTGAACAAGGGCTGGATCGACGTCACGCACATTGCCACGCCGTTTCTGATCCGCGCCGTCATGAAGGGCTCGGATGCGGTGGCGATCGCGACCGAATTCAAAAACGCGATTTACAGTCTGGTCGCGAGGCCGAACATCAAGTCCTACGCCGGCCTGAAGGAAAAACGCATCGGGCTCGCGGACGAGCAGGGCAGCATCACCATCGCGATGCGCAAGCTGCTGGCGAAGCATGGATTGCCGCGCGGCAGCTTTAACGTGAAGACCGAGGAGGGGACGCCGCAGCGCTTTTATTGTCTGCTGCACAGCGATTGCGATGCGACGGTGCTCGGCCAGCCGCAGGATTTACAAGCGCTCGCGCAAGGCTATTCGCTGCTCGGCCGCTCGGACGAGGTCGTGCCGGACTATCTCTATACGGTCACGGCGGTGCGGCGGCCGTGGGCAGAGACGCATCGCGAAGCGATGGTGCGTTACGTCCGCGCCATGGCTGACGCGTTCGCCTTCATCCGCAGCCCAGACAATCGCAGCAAGGTGGTAGCCGACATCGCCGCGACGATCGGCTGTTCGGACGCGATCGCGGCGCAAACGCTCGACTTGTTCAGCGAGCCCGGCCGCAACGTGTTGCCTAAGAGCGGCGAGATCGATCTGAAAGGTTTGCAGCAGGTGATCGCCATGATGGCGGAGGCGGGGCTGCTCAGACCGCCGTTGCCGCAGGCCGAGCGATTTGTCGATATGCAATATCTGCAAGCGGCGGGCGTTCAGTAGCGGGCAGGGTGCGCGTATCTGACAGACAGATCGCGAATGCAGCTGTCGCCGTCAGGCGCACCCGCGTTGCCGGGCGGGCAATGGGACTCGGCGCGCACCGCGCGAGCCGAAAACATGGCCGGCGCGTCGCCACCGCCGATGAACCTGATGCACTCCACGCTGTAGGGAACGTCGTCGGTTTTCGGGCATACCGAAGCGGTCGGCGGCGGCGCCTCGGCGGCCGCCAGCGGGCCGATGACAATGCGATGATTGTGCTCGATCCAGATCAGACTGGCCGCCGCGATCGCGACCAGCGCCAGATCAAGTTTCGACAGCGCCATTCTCGTCGCCTCATTCCCGCATGGCGAGTCGCCACCAGAACATCAGCGAATAGACCACGTAGGGGATCGACAGGATTGGAACCAGCCAGACCAGGAACAGCGGGATTTTGTTGGTCACGCGCTCCGGCAGCATCATGGCGACGATGCCGAGGCCCCCGGCGATCAGAATGGTCGTCAGCGTCCAGCCGTACCACAGCATGTTCGGACCCGTGCCGGACTGAACGGCTTCCACGCCCCATGCGAAGCGGCCGATCGCCGGGAAATATGTGAAGACCGGCAAGTTGAAATAGACGCAGCAGCAGTAGGCGACCGGTCCCACGATGGAAAAGGTGGTGGCAAACGCCTTGAACTTGCGCGACGCCGCCAGGGCCGACCCGGTGGCCGGAGCCGTTGCCGGACCGGTTGTTACGGTGGTGCTCATGCTCCAAATCCCCTGGCGTTGTTGAGGACGTGGCCGACGATGAAGAGGAACCAGACCATGACGGCGAGCACCAGCGTCACGCCTTTGCGCGCGTTGTCATATTCGGGGTTCTGTGCGTTCTTCCAGAAGTACCAGTAGGCCGGCAGCAGCACCAGACCGAGCGTGGCGACATGCTCCTTGAAGTCGAAGAAGCCGCCGGTCTTGAAATAATGGCCCTGCTCGAGCGGGATGCGGATGTTGATGCGGTAGCTGGTGTAGATGAACGATCCGACCAGGAAGACGAGCACGTACAGCACGCAGACTGCCGTGGCATAGCCCGGCGCCGAGACGGCGCGGAAGCGGGTCACGATGCCGCCCGCCGTTCGGCGCGCGGGAAACGCAGCGGCCATTGCCTGGTGCGTCAACGCTCCCAGAAGGCCCAGCGCCAGAATCAAATGCACGAAGAGCCATATCGTCCAAAAGACGGCGCTCGTTGATATCGGGCTGGTCATTAATCCTCCCCTTGCTTCGCCGCTTCGCCCCCGCGGATTATTTTGAGGGGGAGTGTAGTCCCATGAGATGGATTGTCGAGCGTCGGCAGTGGAAGGCGGCAATGCGTAACTGAAACATCCGCTCCTAGCTTGACGCGGCGTTGCGCAGTCGAGCACCCTTGTGTTCGCCGCGCGTGCTCGCCTATCCTCGCATTCATAAGCGTCTCGGTGCTGCCGTGCGTGCGGCAGGATGCGAGTGACGCGGGGGCGAAACGCTTGGGAACTTGGGCATGGCTCGGCTCAGATCTGCCGTCATTCTAGCGATAGCGCTTGCTGCTCCTATCGCCGCGCATGCCGGCGGCGTCGACATGACCGACGAAGACCTCAACGGCGGCGCCGACGGACCGTCGTTCTTCGGGTTCGTGCGTCTGGTCGGGGGTGCTGGCATCGACGACGCCAAGGTGACCGCGGAGCTCAAGGGCGGCGCGCTGGTGACGGCGACGGACCTGTTGGGGCTCTACAAAATTCCGGGCTTCGGCAAGGACGTCAATCCGGACGATGTGCAGATTTCGTGCGCCAAGGACGGCTACAAGCAGGCCAATGTCTTCCGCCATCCGCATACGGCGGGCGACATGAAGGATCCGATCGAGGTCGACTGTTTCCTCCAGAAGCAGTGAGCCAGCGCTTTGCCTCTACACCATCCGCAATCCGGGACTGGTTCGATGATCAGACGTTGCCTGTTTCGCGGCTCTCTGGCCCTGCTGTTAGCGGCGCCCCCCGCCGGTTCCGCGCTCGCCCAGTCTGCACCCGCGCCTGCTGGGAGCGTGGCGCCTGCTGCTGCCGCGCCCTACGCCATGTCGCTCGGCGACATGATGAATACGCTGATCCAGCCGCGTCATGCCAAGCTTGGGCTCGCCGGCAAGGCGCAGAATTGGACGCTGGCGCAATATGCGCTCGTTGAAATCCGCCAGTCGTTTGCCGGCATCGTCAAGGCGCAGCCCAAGTTTCGCGGCCTGCCGGTCGGGGAACTCGTGAATGCGGCGCTGGGCCAACCGATGGACGCCGTCGACGCCGCCATCAAGGCGCAGGATCCGCAAAAATTCGCCGCGGCCTACGCGCAGCTCACGGCAGGCTGCAACGCCTGTCACGCGGCAGCCGATCATCCCTACGTGGTGATCAAGGCGCCCGAGGTCTCAGAATTTCCCAACCAGGACTTCAACCCGCATCGCTGAGGGGCTGAGCCGGCATAAAAAATCCCTCCCCGCAAGGGGAGGGACTATTCAAGCCAATGTGATTGACGGGTCGACGAGCCGTCAGTCGAACGGCTGGACGTTCACCAGTGCGTGGTCGTGGTTGCTGCCGACCCAGAAGCTTACCGGGTCGGTGGTGTTGTTGACCCACACGGTGCGCATGTTGGTATCCGACGGCATCAGGTACTGATTGGCCTGGCCGGTCTTCGGATCGAGCCGCACCACGCGGTCGGTGCTCATGGTCGACGCCCAGATATCGCCGTTCTTGTCGAAATTGGCGCGATACGGATAGGTGTAGGGCGGCAACGCATATTCCGTGAACTTCTCCGTCTTCGGATTGAAGACCGCGACTTTGTTGCCGCGATACTCGGTCACGACGATGTTGCCGTCCTTGTCGAGCTCCATGCGGCGGAGCCGCGCATGAGGCGTCGGCGGCGTGTACCAGGTCACTTTCAGCGTCTTGGCGTCGAATTTACCGAGATAGCCTTCGCTGAATTCGGCCATCCACAGATTGTTCTCGCTGTCGGAGATCACCTGATAGATGCCGTAGTGATGGTGCGCCGAATCCGGCAGCGAGTCGGTCGGATGGAAGCGCTGCCAGTCGCCGGTCTTCAGATCGACCCGGTAGACGTAGCCGGTGCCGACGTCCTTGGTCCAGACTTTGTCATCGACCTCGTGACGCAGTCCGACGAAGTTGAGCTGCACGCGCTCGTCATTCCACTTTGCCGGTACGGGATAATATTTGATGGCGCCGGTCTTCGGATCGAGCACGCCCAGTGAAGCCTGGTACATTGTGTCGAACCAGATCATGCCTTCCTTGTCGAAGGCGATGCTGAGCAGGCCGGTGGGAGCGTCGGGCTTGAACTTCTTGATCGGATACTCGGTCAGCTTGAGCGTCTTCGGATCGAACTTGGAGATGAATTGCTCGCCGAAGTCGGTGTACCAGACGTTGCCATCCTTATCCTGCAGGATGTCATGCGGCTCGATGGTCGGCCGCGGCAGAGTGTATTCGGTGACGATGACGTGCGTGGAATCGCCGGTCGGGCGCGGCAGCGTCTTAAGCGGATAAGACCACTTATCGGATGCGCTCAGGTTCACGGTGGCGAGGTATTCGGCGAGCTTGCGATATTGCTCGGGCTTGCCGGCGCGCGCTTTGTCGAGCATCGGCTGTGGCTTGACCGGCTGGCTGACGGCGCCGTAGCCCATCATGCGATGGATGACCTGCATCCATTCGTCGACGTTGTGCGTCGACAGTGCAACGCGCTCGAGCGTGTGGCAGCTGGTGCAGTTGAGCAGCGCGGACTTTTGGTCGTCAGTGCCGGGCATGCTCATCAGCCATTCGGCGTCGGTGAGTTGGTCCGGCAGATTCTTCGTCGGATCGAGCTTGAGGTCGACCTTCGCGGTCTGCTCGCTGGCCACGGTAGCGCCGGCCGGAGCTGCGAGATCGTACCCGACGGCGCGGATCGCGAGCGAGTAGTGGCCGGGCTCCAGCCGATTTTCCGGAAATGCGTAGTTGCCCTTGGCGTCGGTGATCACGCTCACTGAGACGATCGATCCGTCCTTGTGTGCGGTGACGACTACGCCTTCCATGGCGCCTTCCGCCTTCGAGGTCACTTGACCCGAAATGGCGGCCGCTTGGGCGGCGTGTGCGGCCGGCGACAAAGCCAGTACCGCCGCGACCGCCGTGGTCACGCTCAGCAAGAGTGTTGATTTCATTGATGGCTCCCTACGGATGAATTCGTTTGTTTATTGTCCGACGACCGGAGCTCCCGCACCGAATCGCCGTGCCGTCGTTGCGCGGCTTTGACGTTATCCTGCGCCTATTCCGGCCGACCGACAAGGCCGGTCCGGCGCGCTGCCCGGCGACCTGTCATGCGGACGCGGAGTAGCCGAACTCGGTGTCACACAACCCAACCCACTGCGATGCCGATGAGGATGACGAGGCCGAGCAGAAACCGATAGATGACGAACGGCCAGCTGGAAAAGTTTTCCAGGATGCGCATCAGGCCCCATATGGCGAAGAACGCCGAGATCGACGCAACCACAATGCCGACGAACAGCACCGACCACGCGTGCGCATCGATATGGGCCTTATGCAGTTCCCAGATCTCCTTGAGGCCGGCGAGCGCGATCGCCGGCAGGCCGAGGAGAAAGGACAGCCGCGCCGCCTCTTCGCGCTTGAAACCGAGCATCAGCGCGGCGGTCAATGTCGAACCGGAGCGCGAGACGCCGGGAATGAGAGCGCCGACCTGCGCGATGCCGACCAGGAGCGCATCGAGCATGGTGCCCTGTTCGATGGTGCGCCGGTGCCGCGCCGCGAGCTCGGCAATCGCAAGCAGCGCCGCCATCGCCACGCACGACCAGCCGATCACGCTGACGGCGCGCAGCGGCGAGTTGCAGGTGTTGAGGACTTTGGCGAGCGCAAGACCCGCAATGCCGATCGGAATGGTGGCGATGACGAGCCACACGGCGAACTGGAAATGGCGATCGCGAAAGTCGCCGCGCGCTGTGGCGGCGATGGCGTTGACCGCGACGTCGCGCACGTCGGTCCAGAAATAGCTGACCACCGCGGCGAGCGCCGCAAGCTGCATCGCGGCGGAGAAGGCCGATCCCGGATCCTGCCAGCCGAGCACCGCGGGGACCAAGCGCATATGCGCCGTCGAGGAGATCGGCATCAGCTCGGTGATGCCCTGCACAATTCCGAGCATCGCCACCTTGAAATATCCGAGCGCGGCAAAACCGGTATCGATGCCGCCGGTGCAAGCATTAGCCATGTTCGCGTCGCCTCATGTGCGAAGGGATGCCCGCGGGCGCAGACGCTATCGCCGGTTGGTCGCAAAGGTGCAAACCGGCACGGGTGAGGCCGCTAGCGTGGGGGAATATTCCGATTCCGGCAAGCTTTTGTGTGGCACGACGGCATGGCTGCAGTCCTAGGCATGATGGCGCAGCGCAGCGTCGAGCAACAGCGCTGCGAAAAAGATCAGGCCGGCGTCGCGGTCGGATTTGAACACCATGAGGCAATTGTTCGGATCGGCAATATCGAGCCGCACGATCTGCCACACGAGGTGGGCGGCAAAGGCGCAAAGTCCAAGGGCGAAAACGATGCCGCCGCCGGCGGCAAATCCCGCGGCGCCGAGCAGGATGACGGCAAGCGCATAGAAGACGGACAGCATCGGCTTGGTGCGCTCGCGGAACAGCAGGGCGGTTGATTTGATGCCGATCAGCGCGTCGTCCTCGCGATCCTGGTGGGCGTAGATCGTATCGTAGCCGATCACCCAGGCGATCGAGCCGGCATAGAGGAGAAGCGGCGGCAAGGCGAGGCTGCCGAACGCGGCCGGCCAGCCCATCAGCGCACCCCAGGAAAATGCCAGTCCCAGCACGATCTGCGGCCAATAGGTGATGCGTTTCATGAACGGGTAGACGGCGACGATGGCGAGCGAGGCGATGCCAAGCGCGATGGTGAAGCTGTTGAAGCTCAAGAGCACGATTAAGCCGATCAGCGCCTGAGCCACGAGAAATAGCGCCGCCTGGGTGACGCTGACTTGGCCCGAGGGAATCGGTCGCGAGCGGGTGCGCTCGACCGCCGCATCGAGATTGCGATCAACGATGTCGTTCCAGGTGCAGCCGGCGCCGCGCATCGCAAAAGCGCCGATGAAGAACAGCACGATAT
>Ga0335081_10005503_pt1 | contig 20052 bp, 19 predicted proteins | sample Lox_Sample_35_FD_206713 | JGI IMG/M metagenome (GOLD analysis project Ga0335081, IMG submission 206713) | Soil microbial communities from Loxahatchee National Wildlife Refuge, Florida, United States - Lox_Sample_3.5 | ecosystem: Environmental > Terrestrial > Soil > Wetlands | place: USA... | reverse complement strand
TTGAAGTCGCGGGCTCGGTGATCGCGCAGCAACTCGGTCTTGGATTTGTCACGACAGTCGATCCGACCCAGGGCGAGCAGGGCGTGATCATCGGCAATTTCCTCACGCTGCTCGGCGTCACGCTGTTCTTTGCTACCGACATGCATCACCTGGTGATCGCGGCGCTCAATTCGAGTTACGACCTGTTCGAGCCCGGCGAACTGCCCGCAACTGGCGACGTCGCGGCACTTTTGACTCGGACGGTAGCCGGCGCGTTCCGGATCGGCATTCAGCTTTCTGCACCGTTTCTCGCCTTCGGCTTGCTGTTCAATGTCGGCCTCGGTGTGCTGTCGCGGCTGATGCCGCAGATGCAGGTTTTTTTCGTGGCGCTGCCAGCCTCGATCATGATCGGGCTGCTTTTCCTGCTGCTCGTGCTCGGCGCCATGATGGGTCTGTTCCTCGACTATGTCGGCGGCGTCTTGCACGAACTCGCGCCGCACGCGTGAGCGACCGCGATGGCCGACGAACGCGACGAACAGGAGCATACGCAAGACCCGACACCGAAACGCCTTGACGACGCGATCAAGCGCGGCGACGTCGTCAAAAGCATGGAGGTGAGCACCTGGTTCATGATTGCTGGCGGCGCCCTGGTGTTGATGGTGTTCGCGGCGCCCATGGCGAACAGTCTTCAAGCCACGCTGCGTGGCGTGCTCGCCAGTTCGGCGCAATTTCCCGGCGACGGCCCCGCAATTGCGTTCCTGGCGCGAAAAATCGCTATCGAGGTACTGGCCGCTATCGGCATCCCGCTGCTGTTGCTTGCGCTCGCCGCATTTGCCGGAACCGCGATTCAGCATCCGCTCTCGTTTTCGATCGAACCGGTAATGCCGCGCTGGTCGAAGATTTCACCGGCAGCAGGCTTCCAGCGCCTGTTCTCCGGGCAGGCTCTCGCCAATTTCGCCAAGGGCCTCGCCAAGGTGGCGATTTTCGCCGCAGTAATCGCCGCCCTGCTGTGGCCGAAGCGTCACCTCCTGGCGAGCCTCGTCGCCGTGGATCCGGCGATGCTGCCGTCGGTCATCCAGACGCTGACCATGCAGATGCTGGGCGCCGTGGTCGCCATCCTCGCCGTCGTCGCGGCGGCCGACTATCTATTCCAGTACCGGCAATGGTACGAACGGCAAAAGATGTCGATTCCGGAAATGAAGGAGGAGTTCCGGCAGACCGAGGGCGATCCTTTCATCAAGAGCAAGCTGCGTCAGCTGCGCCAGTCGCGCATGCGCAAACGCATGATGGCCGCCGTGCCGAAGGCCTCGGTCGTCATCACCAACCCGACCCATTTTGCCGTTGCTCTCCAATATGAGCGCGGCATGAATGCGCCGATCTGCCTCGCCAAAGGCGCCGATCTGATTGCCCGCCGCATCCGCGAGGTGGCCGAGGCCCATGGCGTTCCAATCGTCGAAAATCCGCCGCTCGCCCGCGCCCTGCACGCAACGGTAGAGATTGATCAGGAAATTCCGCCCGAACATTACCGAGCGGTCGCTGAAATCATCGGTTACCTGATGCGGCTGCGAGGCCTGGCGGCACGGTGACGATTGCGCGCCGCCGCGCAATCCCTCTTGCGCGATTCAGCGGCGCGAGGCAGTGAAATCAGGCCGGCTTTGCCGCGCGGGCGCCGGCGGTCGTGGTGACAAGGCTGTCGATGACGACGCAGGACACGGCAAGACCCAGCAGCGAGACGTTTGACGTCGCCATGGTGCGCAAGGCGGTGGATCGTAGTGCCGGGACGGAGCGCAGTGGCAGCGTGGCGCTCGTGCTGCTGGTCGCTGCGCTGCTGGTCGCCGCTGCGAGCGCCATCATTCTCCTCGGCCGCGACAATGCCGGGCCCTATATCCTGGTTTTCATTGCCGTGCTTGCCACGGTCGGCGTCTTCTCGCTGTTTGCGCTTGCCTCCGGCATTCTGCGCGTCTCGGCTAACCAAGCCGGCAGTCCGCTCATTCGCACCGTCATCGACAGTGCTTTTGACGGTATCGTCGTTACCGACGTCGATGGTCGCGTGGTCTATGCCAATTCCGCCTATCTCGATCTCATCGATGCCGCGGATGCCAACGAAATGCGGCCGGTGGAGCGCGTTTTCATCGGCGACGCCGATGCCTCCGAGGCGATCTACCGGCTGCTCAAGGCGGGGCGCGAAGGCAAACGCCTGCAGGAGGAGGTCCGCGTCGCCGGCATCAAGGGCCGACCGGCGCGCTGGCTGCGCTTCAAAATCAGGCCGCTCGGCAAGGGCAAGCGCGAGGGCCGCTTGACCGTATGGTCGCTGACCGATGTCACGCGCGAGCGCGAGCGGCAGGAGAACGTCTTCCAAGAGCTGCAGCACGCCATCGACTATCTCGACCACGCACCCGCGGGCTTCTTCTCGGTCGCCGGCAATGGGGACATCGTCTATCTCAACGCGACGCTGGCGAACTGGCTTGATCAGGATCTGGCTCAAGTCGGCTCGCGGGGCTTCAAGCTTGCCGATCTTGTCGCCGGCGACGGCGCCGCGTTGCTGACGACGCTCCAGGGTGCACCGGGCGAGGTAAAGACCGAAATTGTCGACCTTGACCTGCGCACCCGCGTCGGGCGCACCCTGCCGGTTCGTCTGTTTCATCGCCTTGCCTTCGGTGCCGACGGAACGCCCGGCGCGTCGCGCACGCTGGTGCTCAACCGCGGTCGCGACGATGGCACCGACCCCACGCGTGCGGCCGATATTCGCTTCATGCGTTTCTTCCATCACACGCCGATGGCGATCGCCACTATCGACAAAGACGGCCGGGTGATTCGCACCAATCCACTGTTTGCGCGGCTGTTTCAGAACGTACGGGGCGCCGAAGGCGAGGACCGCTCGATCCGTTCGATCGTCGTCGAACGCGACCGGACGGCGCTCGATGCGGCGATCCTGCAGGCGGCCCAAGGGAGGGGTGATATCGCGCCGGTCGATGCAATGCTTGCCGGCGGCGGCGAGCGCTTCGGTCGTTTCTACGTCACCGCGATCGAAGAGGACGAGCGCGACCAGGAGGCGGCGATCGTCTATGCGCTCGAGACCACCGAGCAGCGCGAACTCGAGACCAAGGTGACGCAGCAGCAGAAGATGGAACTGGTCGGCCAGCTTGCCGGCGGCATCGCCCACGATTTCAACAATGTGCTCTCCGCCATCATGATGGCGACCGATTTTCTGCTCAACGCCCACAAGCCGACCGACCCGTCCTTCCAGGACATCATGCAGATCAAGCAGAACGCCAATCGGGCGGCGAGCCTGGTGCGGCATCTGTTGGCATTCTCGCGCAAGCAGACCCTACGCCCTCAGGTTCTCGATCTTGGCGAGGTGCTGAGCGACCTTAACATGTTGCTGCGGCGCCTGATCGGCGAAAAGGTCAGCCTCGAGGTCGTACACGGGCGCGACTTGTGGCCGGTCAGGGTCGACATTTCGCAGTTCGAGCAGGTCATCGTGAATCTAGCCGTCAACGCCCGCGATGCGATGCCCGAAGGCGGCCGGCTCACGCTGCGTACCAGCAATGTGGCGGCAAGGGATTACGAACGCTTCAATGCCAAGGGCATGCCGGTTGCCGATTACGTCTTGGTTGAGGTCAGCGATACCGGCACTGGGATTCCGCCGGCAATCGTCGACAAGATCTTCGAGCCGTTCTTTTCGACCAAAGACGTCGGCAAGGGCACCGGCCTGGGCCTGTCCACGGTCTACGGCATCATCAAGCAGACCGGCGGCTTCATCTATGTCGATTCGATCGAGCAAAAGGGTACGACGTTCCGCATTTTTCTGCCGCGGCATGTCGCCTTCGCACAAGAGACGACGACCGAGCCGGCGAGTACGCTCGAAGCGCCGGCGCTCGCCGGCGTGCTCGCCGCCGCTGATCAGGTCAAGCGTGCGGCGAGCGCTGATCTCACCGGCGAGGGGACGATTCTTTTGGTCGAAGACGAAGAAGGGCTACGTGCCTTGAATGCGCGCGGCCTTGCCTCGCGGGGCTACACCGTTCTCGAAGCCGCCAATGGCGTCGAGGCGATCGACGTGCTGGACCGGACCGAAGCGAAGGTCGATCTCGTGGTCTCCGATGTGGTCATGCCCGAGATGGATGGCCCGACGCTCTTGCGCGAGCTGCGCAACCGCGATCCCGATCTCAAGATAATATTTGTCTCCGGCTATGCCGAAGACGCGTTTCAGAAGCACTTGCCCGAAAAGGGCCAGTTTGCGTTTCTCGCCAAGCCGTTCACGCTCAAGGAGCTTGTCGCGGCGGTGAAGGAGACGCTCGCGGCCTGAACTCCGTTTTGACCGGCACTCGGTGCGGGAACAAAAAGTCGCACGGCCGTGCTCTTTTCCTGACGGACCTTCTTTCTCACGGACCTTTCATGCTAGCGATCGCGCGTCGAGACGCGTGGTGACTGCAGTGTGGAGGGTGGTATGGAAGAATTGAACGGCCGCATGATCGCGTGCCAGATTCTAGTGACGGGATTGATCGCAAGAGTTGCGAACGACTCTAAAGATCCGCTGCGGTTCCTTTCTGATTTCCGCGATGAGATCCATGCTGTCGTCAGGCAGGTGCGCATTGCTGGCGCGCTCGATACGGATCGGGTGCGCCAGATCGCGGTGAAGACGATCGACGAATTGTTTTCGCTCATGAAGGAGCCGAGCGACGGCGAAGATACAGCCTGATGTTCGGCCTGACGGCGCTCTGTTATGTGCGTGGCGATGGTCCGGTATGTGCGTGCCTCGCGATGGCGCCGTGTCGTCGGATCAAGGTCGATTGCACATCTTTGTTTTCACGCGCACCGGGCGGCGGCAGCAGAGTCATTGCCCGCAGATTTGTTTGCTCGCGCAATACGTCGCAGGAAATTTTGGAAATACTATCAGGTGAGCCGCCACAGAATGGAACTGGATGAATTCTAAGGTGTTGGCTCACGTAGATTGGAACTAGTGTAAGTATAGTGAGACAGTTGTACTGAATAGTTGTTTGACCGTTGAAACTCTGGCCGATAGACCAGTCTTGTGACGCGACGTCGTACGCGGTTCGCGATTGCGAAACGTCGCGGCAGGGGGTTCGGTCATGGATTGTGCGCGCACGATGTGGTCGCCGCTGGCGGTCGACCTGATGAGTGAGTTGAGCGACGGCCATCCGACGCGAAAGGTGACGATTGGGTGCCTGATCGCGGTCGCTTCGATATCCGGCGCCGACGCCCAACAGTCGACCCTCGCGCCGGTCACCGTCGAGGCTCCGGTGACGCGCAAGAAGCCGGCGAACACCAAGCCGACGGCTGAGCAATTGCGGGTGCGCGCGGCGCTGCGTCGTGCGGCGCGGGCCAAGCAAGCCGAGGAAGCCCGACAGGCGGCTGCCACTGCGGCAGCTGCAGCCCAGGCGCCGGACCAGAATCCTTACGCCGACCCGGCGGCGCCCTATAAGGCCGACCGGCTCGCTTCACCGAAATTCAGCGAACCAATCGTCAACACGCCGAAGACAATCACGGTGTTGACGAAGGAAATTCTCGAAGACAAGGAGGCCACCAGCCTCAAGGATGTGGCGCGTACCACAGCGGGCGTCACGATCGGGACCGGGGAGGGCGGCAACGCATTTGGCGATCGTTTCTTCATTCGTGGTTTCGATGCCCGCAACGACGTTTTTGTTGACGGCATCCGCGATCCGGCGGTGAACATCCGCGAGAACTTTTTCACCGAGCAGATCGAGATTCTGAAGGGGCCGTCCGCGACCATCGACGGCCGCGGCACGACCGGCGGCGCGCTCAACATCATCACCAAGCAGGCCGGCGACCGAAACTTCTACAACGCCGACGCGACGCTCGCGAGCGACAATACCAAGCGCATCACGCTGGACGTCAATCAGGTGATCAATCCGACCCTGGCGGTGCGGGTTGACGGCATGTGGCAGAACGCCGACGTCTCGGAGCGCAATTTCACCACGGACAATCGGGGCGGCGGGCTTGCGGCAGTGAAGTGGACGCCGAACGACATGGTGAAAATCACAGCAAACTACATCCACACCGATCTGTGGTCGCTACCGGACTTCGGCGTTCCCTACGATACGGTCGCCAAGTCTCCGGTGACGTCGGTCGGCGTGCCGCGCGAAGCCTATTACGGCTTCATCAATCGCGACTTTCAGAAAGCGCGCCAGGACATCGGCACGGTCGATGGGCAGATTCGTGTCAATGACTTCATCACGCTCGACAACAAATTCCGCGATGAGAGGTCGGTACTGAATTACATCGGTACCATCCCGGAGCAGGGCACCGGATCGAACGGCTCTTGCAACTCGATGGGAGGCAACTTCACGAATCCTAATCCGGCAAACTGGCTGGTGTGTCTCAATCCGCAAAGCCGCTATCAGGTCACCGACGTCATTGCCGATGAAGCGCTGGCAACCATGAAGTTCGCCACCGGACCGGTGCAGAACACGCTGGTGACCGGCTTCGAAATTTCCCGCGAGAAAGTCAACATCGACACCTATACCGGTCTGGCCTCGGAAGCAGTTGGCGCCGGTGCGTTCGCGAACGGCACCGTCGGGCCGGTATCCGTCCTGTTTCCGCCCAATAATCTGCCGTTCGGCAACAGCCCGGCAGTCACCGGTAATCCCAACGTCATTCCGATCAACAGCGGGAGCGTCTACGCGCTCGAAACGGCGAATTGGCAGGATCTTGTGATCCTCAACGGCGGTTTGCGTTTCGACCAATACAATATCAGCGCCTCGAAGAACGGCTTCCCGACGATCTCGGCCAATTCAGGAATGTGGAACTACAATGTCGGCCTCGTCATCAAGCCGGTGCCGATCGGCAGCCTCTATGCGGCCTATGGCACTGGCTCAGAGCCGGTCGGGGCCGAGCTCGATGGGACGTCGGCAAATTACGGCGGCCTTAATCCATCATCGCCGATCAATCAGATTTTCAGCCCGATCGAGAGCAAGGCCGGGGAAGTCGGCACCAAATGGGAGTTGCTTGATCGGCATCTGCTGGTGACCGGAGCGCTCTTCCGCACCGACGTCAGTAACGCACGCGAGTTGGTGCCTTCCGGCTTCCCGAATGCCGGTACGGTGCAGGCAGGCGCCGCCTATCACGTGCAGGGCATCGATCTCGGAGCGACCGGCAAGCTGACGGAAAAGTGGAGTGTGTTCACCGGGCTTGTCTTGATGAACACGAGAGTCGACGCCTCGTCGGTGCCGACGAATGTCGGCCTGCCGCTCGCCTTCGTCGCCAATCAGTCCTTCAATGTGCTGACGGAATACCAGATCAACAATTACGTCGAGGTCGGCGGCCAGGCCACCTATCGCTCCAAGATCTACGGCGGCACGCTGTTGGCGGCGAACCAGGGTACTGTCCTGCCGGATTATTGGCGCTTCGACGCTTTCGTGAAAGGCAAGCTTGCCAAGAACTGGAGATGGAAAGTGTTTGCCAATAACATTTTCAACAAGCTCTACTACGACGCGTTCTATCAAAGTGGAGCGCCGTTCGTCTTCGTCGCGCCGGGTCGCGTCCTCGGTATGACGATCTCGGCCAGATTCTAATTATTCTAATGAAAATAATGCGATGCTGATTTGCGTGTCGGATGTGCTAAGCAAATCCCAGGTGGCGGAATTCCGCAGCATCATGGACAACGCCACTTGGGAAGACGGTCGATCGACCGCCGGTGCGCAGTCCGCCATGGTCAAGAAGAACGAGCAGCTGCCGCCAAACAGTGAAATCTCGCGCCAATTGGGCAATACTGTCATCAAGGCCCTGGTCGCCAATCCACTGTTTGTGTCTGCGGCGATCCCCAAGCACATCTTTCCCCCGTTGTTCAATCGCTACGGCGTCGGCCAACATTTCGGCTTGCACGTTGACAATGCCGTGCGCGGCGATCATCTCACGGGTATTCGCATTCGGACAGATTTGTCCGTGACGTTGTTCTTGTCGGAGCCCGAGGAATATGACGGCGGCGAGTTGGTGGTCGAAGACTATTACGGCTCGCATCGTGTCAAGCTTCCAGCAGGGCACCTCGTGCTATATCCGGCAACGAGCTTGCATACGGTCACGCCGATCACGCGCGGCGTACGCGTCGCCTCATTCTTCTGGTTGCAAAGCATGATCCGTGACGCTCAGGCGCGTAGCATGATCTTCGATCTCGATACCGCCATTCAGGGGCTCGTCGAGCGCCTAGGCAGCAATAACCCGCAACTGGTCAAACTCACCGGCCTCTATCACAACCTCATCCGTCATTGGGCAGAGCTATGAGGCGGTTGGGAAGTGTCATAGCGGGCGTTGTGCTCGTGATTTCGCTTGCGTCACATGGAGTCTTGGCGCAGGTTGCCCCAGGCGCGGATGCAGGTGGTGCCAAGCCTGTTCCGCTCGCGCTGCAAGCGGCGGCGCCGTCACAGACGCAGCCCGCCGTCGTGCCGGCTGCCGGCTTGACCGAAGATGCTGCGCGGCCGATTCCCGGCATCGGCCGACTACACGAATTGTCGCCGTGGTCGATGTTCTTATCCGCCGACAATCTGGTCAAAGCCGTGATGGTGAGCTTGATGTTCGCCTCGCTCGTCACCTGGACAGTTCTGATCGCCAAGACCGTCCAGTTGTCGCGCGGCCGACGGGATATCAGCGCGAGCCTGACGCGCATCGCAAAATGCCGATCGCTCGCCGAAGCGGGCTTGGCTCTTGGTTCGCCGGGAAACGTTCTGTCGGAACTTCTCAGAGTGGCGGCAGACGAGGTTCGACTTTCCGACGATACCGGCAACGATAGTGGCATCAAGGAGCGCGCGGCATCGCACTTTTCGGAAATCGTGCGCAGCGAATCGCGAAGCATCCGCTACGGCATGGGCGTGGTGGCAACGATCGGCGCAACCGCGCCGTTCGTCGGCTTATTCGGCACTGTCTGGGGCATCATGAACAGCTTCATCGGCATTTCGAAGGCGCAGACCACCAATCTTGCCGTAGTCGCGCCCGGCATAGCCGAGGCTCTGCTCGCGACCGCGATCGGCCTTGCCGCCGCGATTCCCGCGGTGATCATCTACAACCATTTCTCGCGGGCGACGAAGGGCTACATGGAATTGGTTGGGCGCGGCTCAGGTGCCGTCGGGCGGCTGTTGTCGCGCGATCTCGACCGTTTTCATCACAAGATGCTGGCGCGCGCCGCGGAGTGAACGATGGCTGTCGCTCTCGGCGACTTCGACGACGACGATGAGGACGAAGAGGCGCACGACATTAATGTCACGCCGTTCATCGACGTCATGCTGGTGCTGCTGATCATCTTCATGGTGGCCGCACCGCTGTCGACGGTCGATCTTCCCGTCAATCTGCCCTCATCGACCGCGGTTCCGCAGCAGCGGCCGGACAAGCCGACCTATGTCACCATCAAATCCGATCTTGCGGTGGCCATCGGCGAAACCCCGGTGAAGCGCGTCGATCTGGTGCGCTCGCTCGACGCCATTTCGGACCAGGGCAAAGATCGCCGCATCTTCCTGCGTGCCGATCGTGGTGTGCCTTACGGCGAGTTGATGGACGTGCTGGAGCGCCTGCGGCTCGGTGGCTATTCCAAGATCGCGTTGGTCGCGCTGGAAGGCGTACCCGACGGTCCAGCGCAGGCCACGGCGGGACAGCCGTAGCCGCAAAGAAAATCCGCAATGTCGATTGAGCCACAGCACCTGTCACGAACCATTTGGGTCCTGGCCGGACTCGGCGCACTAGCAATTCACGCGGGAGGCGTTGCGCTGGCGCTGGGCGTCATGATGTCGAACGACGTCGACGATGACCTCGGCGCGCCGGCCATCGAGATTGGTGTCGAGTTGGCCTCGCCGCGGCTCGAACCGACTGAAATGCCAGTCGGTCCCGATGCAGAAGCCACGGCAGCTTCTCCCGCGGTCGTCGAGCAGAAGGCGGTGGCTGAGCAGCTCGAATTGCCGAAGGCAATCCCGAACGAGAGCGATGACCCCGACCGCGTGGTGTCGCCAACCGAGCCGCAGAAGCCGAAGGACGACGATCCAGAGGTGGCGACGGCTCAAGCCGATCCATCGGAGCAGTCGGCGGCGACTGAAGCCACCGCCACACCAAGCATCGAAAGCGCCCCCGAATCGTCGCGATCGGTCGCGCCCGCCCAAGGCACCGGCGAAACTGCCAGGCGCGAACGCGTTACCTGGGAGAAGGAGCTGGCTTCGCACTTCAACAAATTCAAGCGCTACCCGTCAGATCGGGTCATGAAAGCCGCGGATGTCGTGGTCAGTTTTGTCCTCGATCGGATCGGGCACGTTGTGTCGGCGCACGTCGTCAAAGGTTCTGGCGATCCGGCTTTTGATGATGCCGCGCTTGCGATGCTGCGGCGCTCTGATCCGGTGCCTCCTCCTCCTCCGGTTGTCGCCGACGAAGGGCTCACCTTCGTCTTGCCCGTCATATTCCACATCAAGCAGCAAAACTGATCCTGGCGCTCCTCTCCATCCACGTTAGATGGATTCCAATCTTTCCCTGCCTTTTTGGAACAATAAGAAATTGTCGGATGGATAGTTGCGCGCTAGGCTCGGCCGCGCGCTTGCGAAGACTTCGGTACGCCAAACGTCAGTCGAGTCGCTCGACTACGAGGCACGTCGTTCGACAAGGAAGTCCGATCAAGAAATTCGACCAAGAAGAATGTGAGGCAGGGAGGCAAAGGCGATGTTCGGTCTCGTATCGACCAACACCTATTGGACATTGTGGATGTTCGTTCATCTCATCCTGGCGATCGGCTTGCTCGGTGCGCTCACGCATCAGGCCATGGCCGTTGCCTTGCCGGCACGTCAAGCGACATCCGGCATCGTCACGCGATTTCGCGCGGTGCCGGCAGCGGGCTATGCGACCGCGGTTTGCGTGCTTTGGGTGCTCACGTTCATTGTCGGCTCGCTGATCTACACCAAGTATCGTATCTACATCCGCATCCCGCTCGAACAGGCGGGCTACTACAAGACCGGAGGCTTCTTCGATTTCAAGGAGCACATCGCGACGATCGGCTTGGTCTTGCTGCCGGGCTATTGGTACTTCTGGAAGAATGCGCAGAACCCGGAATACGACAATGCGCGCAAGGGTGTCACTCTGGTGCTCGCCGTGATGTGCTGGTTTCTCTTTATTGTCGGTCACGTCCTGAATAATGCCCGGGGATTCGCATCATGAGCACGACGACAACTGCGTCTCGATCCGTCCAATCGCAACCGGCTCTTGCCGCATCGGCCAAATTCAAGACATTCGCGACGGTCTTCTCGATCACCGGCCCGGTGGTCTATTGTCTGACCCAGTACTTCAACTATCCGCTCTGCACCTATCATCCGGCGACCGGCCGACTCGTGTGGGGCTACGAGGCGGCGCGTAGCGGCGAGGGCCCCAACATGCTGTGGTACGGATGGTCGGCGACGACCATTCTGATCGCGGCTGCGCTCGGCATTGTCGCGCTGATGCTGCCGGAAAGTGTCACGCGAAAGCTGCCGCTGTCGCTGATATGGGTCTTCCCCATCCTGACGATCCCCTACATCGTCTATTCGCTGATGCCGTGGTGGACGCTGGCCGCGAAGTGAGGCACGTTAATGCTGTCGCGAGTTCTCCTGGCAAGCCTAGCGGCAGTGGCGGCGGGACTGCTGTGGATCGAGCATGAGCACCGTATCGTGCTCGCATCGCCGGCGGCGGCAGAGCTTGCGCCGGTGCCGCAGGCGGCTTGCCCGGAAAATGACAGCGTTCCGTTCGATGCCGCCTGCATCGCATATATCGAGGGTGGCGCCGTGCCGAATGCACGCAAGCGTGCCGCAGCAATCGCGCCGCCGATTGATGCGGCCCGACCCGAGCCAGCGGCCGCTTGCCCACAGAGTAATGAGAACGCGCCTTACAGCGCGGACTGCATAAAATATCTGTCGGGGTGGTTTTGGCAGGCCAATCCGCGGGATTAGGCACGGCGCGCTGAGGCCGCCGCGCCGGAATATCGGCTGCACCTGCGGTGTGGCTCGGCTCTCTTCTCAGCGATGGTATGACGCGATAAATTGCAGCCATCGCCAGCGCTTGGCGTAACAGCGCGGCGTGGGGCAGGGTCGTCTGGGAAGGAATCCGCATGACGTTTGATCGTGCTTGGTTGCGCGTCACGCTCATCGTCGCATCTCTCCTTGTCGCCCCGGCGCTTGGCCATGCCGGCGGCGTCGGCTTCGGCGACGATGACGATAGCGACAGCGACGAGGGGCCGAATTATTTCGGCTTCGTGCGCGAAGTCGACGGACCCGGCGTGGCCGATGCCAAGGTCACTGCCGAGCTTAAGGATCGCGGCGCACTGGTGACGCGCACCGACATCATGGGCGTCTACAAAATCCCGGGCTTTGGCAAGGACATCAATCCGGATGACGTCACGATTTCCTGTGCCAAAGATGGCTATAAGGAAGCGAATGTGGTGCGCCGCCCGCGCGGTGACGTCAAAGATCCGATCGAGATCGAGTGCTACCTGCAGAAGAAGAAGTAGGACGCTCGGGTAGAGGACGGCTTCATTGCGTTCAGCATGAGCGCCACCGGTGCAGTTGAGAGCTTTGGACGAAGCGTGCTGGCGGTCTTGGCCGGCGCCTCGATCTTCGTGATTTCTACGGTTGGCGGCGCTCGGTCGTTGACGTTGAGCGGATCTGTAACATCGGCCGAAGAGGGCACGATGGAGGGCGTTCTGGTCAGTGCACAGCGCGCCGGCTCCCCCATCACTGTGACTGTCGTCAGCGACAAGGCTGGACATTTTCGCTTTCCCGACGGGCGCCTGGCGCCGGGCGATTACGCGCTGCGCATTCGTGCCGAAGGTTACGATCTCGACGGACCGCGCACAGTCGCGCTTGGTCCCACATCGACCAAAGTAGCGGTCAGGCTGCGCCGCACCGCTGATCTTGCGGCGCAACTTACCAACACCGAATGGTTCCTGAGCATGCCGGGTACGGCAGTCCAGAAGCGTCCGTTGATCGAGTGCATGAGCTGCCACACTTTCGAGCGCATCGTGCGTTCGACCTACACTGCCGAGCAATTGTTTCCGGTGCTCAAGCGCATGGCGCAATACGCCAACAATACGACGCAGGCACGTATCCAGCCGCGCCTCGCCGAGCGCGAAGTGCATGACGATCTGGTGCACAAGCTTGCCGCTTATCTCGCCAGCGTCAACCTCAGTAGCTCCACAGACGGCGGCTGGAGCTACGAGCTGCACACACTGCCGCGCCCGACCGGTCGTGCCACGCGCGTGATCGTCACGGAATACGCGCTGCCACGGCCGACGATCGCACCGCACGACGTCCGCACCGATGAGCAGGGCAACGTCTGGTATTCGAACTTCGTCGAGAATTTCCTCGGCGAGCTCGATCCAAAGACCGGGGCGCACCACGAATATCCGATACCGGTCCGCAAGCCGGGGTCGCCCACAGGCTCGCTTGATCTTGAGCCCGATGCTGACGGCAATCTCTGGCTGGCGATGATGTTTCAGACCGGCCTCGCCAAGTTCGATCGAGCAACGAAGACATTTCAGATGTTCCCGTTGCAGCCAGAGCTCGACAGCGATGCGATGCAGCAGTCGATGGTGATGCCGCGAGCCGACAACGTCGACGGCAAGGTGTGGACCAACGATGTTGCGAAGCAGGAAGTCATGCGGCTCGACCTGCACACCGGACGCTACGAGCGGATCAATCCTTTCGGGCTCATCCGCAATGGGCACCAACACGGCCCCTACGGCATGGCTGCGGACACGCAAAACGATCTCTATTTCATGGATTTCGGCGACGAGAACGTAGTTCGCGTCGATGCCAAAACGGGGCGATCGACGGTGTATCCGACACCGACGCCGAAATCGCGTCCACGCCGTACGATGCTCGACGCGCAAGGTCGGCTGTGGTTCGCCGAATTCGCCGCCAACAAGCTCGCGATGTTCGACACCCGGACGGAATCGTTCACTGAATGGGACGTGCCAACGCCGCATACCTATCCGTATGATGCTTTTCTTGACAAGAGCGGCGAGCTTTGGAGCGCCGGCATGGCGAGCGATCGCGTCTTGCGCTTTGATCCGCAAACCGGCAACGCCGTCGAATATCTGCTACCGCGTTCGACCAACATCCGGCGTGTCTTCGTCGACAATTCGACCACGCCCGTAACGTTCTGGGCCGGAAATAATCACGGCGCTGAAATCATCCGACTGGAACCGCTCGATTAGAGCTTGAACTGGTCCGCGGACTTGATTGCAGGTCGACATCGTCCTCCGAAAAGATCGTACTCCATTTGAACGTTGGTCCGCGAGCCGATTCGGTCGGACGGATCATGGTCGGCGGTTTCGCAGGGAACTTCACGATGGCGACGCGGACTGGCATGATAGTCATGCGACAAATGCGGCGTGCGACGCTTTGCGGCAGGTATTCGCGCGCAGGTATTCATACTATGTCCTCGCGTACCTATGTGGCGCTCCAGACAACTTGAGGCGACGGTATCGGGCATGGATCGGTTCGATAGCTATCTTTTACCGATGCACGCCTTGCGCACGTTTGCTGGAATGCTGGCCCTCGCGACCGCCTTGCTGCTGTGGGCCGAAGACGCCGATGCCCGCTTGAAATACGGTCTGAACTTCGCCGGCCCAGGATCGCGCGTGTCGTTGTCACAACACGCGGACGCATCGCCGACGCGGGTCGCTGCGGCAACCGACCACATCGGTGCTGTGCAACCTCCTTATCCGGGTGGTTCACTCGGCGGCCTGTTCAACAGGCCGGGTATCATGGGCGGATTTGCGGCCGGGTTTCTCGGCGCCGGCCTGCTCGGTCTGGTGTTCGGCCACGGTATGCTCGCCGGATTGAACGGCCCCGCTTCGCTGGTCGGTCTGGCGTTCCAGCTCATCCTCGTCGCGATGCTCATGCGGCTGATCTGGTCATGGTGGAGCGGCGGCAATGTCGCCAATTTCAGCGGTCTGTCGCCACGCCAGCTCGCCGATCCCTATCTACGCTCGCGCCACGAGGCCCATCCCGGCATCGACCTGCCAGCGGGCGCTGACGACCTTGGCCGCGGCGGCAAGCACGCGCCATAAGCGATCAATATTGCGGTGAAGGTTCGCCGTGGCACGCTGTCGGCGTGGTTGCGGCGCTGCTCCGCTGCCAATTCGGCACCGCGCATTTGCTGCAGGCGCCGAGCGTCAGTCCAAGGCCCAGCGCAACGAGGAGCCGCCAGAGGCGCGTCCGAGCGGTCCGCGCGAATGCCGACGGAAGGCCTTGCTGTTGCAGCGGCGAGTACTCTGACATCGTCCCTCCCGCGTTGCGCCAATGTTAGCCTGCTCCGGGATCGATCGCGAGCAGTCTCGACGACGGCTTGACGATTCAAAGAGTATCGCGGCCAAATTTCCATTATCTTACCGAACCGCGGCCGGCCGCCTGAATGCCGGCGCGTATCGTCGAGGGAGGTAAGTCATGGAGGTTCGGCCTTGCGGATCGGCGCCATCGCGCCGCACGCCGGCGGAGTATTTCACGGGCGCGGTCTGGCAGGATCCGATTATCGAAGCGCCGTCGCCGGCGCGGGTTCGCTCCTCCATCGTGCGCTTTGAGCCCGCCGCGCGGACCAATTGGCATACCCATCCGCTCGGCCAAACGCTTTGCATCCTGTCCGGTGTGGGGCGTGTGCAGGTCTGGGGCGAGCAGCCGCGCGAAGTTCGCGCTGGCGATGTCGTCTGGTTCGCACCGAACGAGAAGCATTGGCATGGCGCTGGGCCCACGACGAGCATGGTTCACATTGCCATCCAGGAAGCTCTCGACGGCAAATATGTCGACTGGCTGGAGAAGGTGAGCGACGCCCAATACAACGCGAAGGTCTAGCCTGACCTAGTGCCAACTGCCCGGTCCATTTGGCGAGGACATTAATGCGATACGAACTCTACTATTGGCCGAGTATTCAAGGCCGTGGCGAATTTATCCGGCTCGCTCTTGAAGAGGCCGGCGCCGATTACGTTGATGTCGCGCGCGGCGGCAAGCGCGGCATGGCAGCGATGATGAGATTTCTCGACGGCAAACGGGTCGCACACCCGCCCTACGCGCCGCCGTTCCTGAAGGCCGGAAATCTCGTCATCGCCCAGACCGCCCTGATTCTCCACTATCTCGGCCCGCGTCTTAATCTTGCGCCGCGCGACGAGGCCGGCCGACTTTGGGCCCACCAGCTACAGCTCACGATTGCCGACCTGGTCACGCATATTCATGACACCCATCATCCGGTTTCCGGCTGGCTCTATTTCGAGGAGCAACGCCCGGCCGCGCGACGGCGCACCAAAGACTTCTGGCGTTACCGCGTGCCAAAATTTCTCGGTTATTTCGAGCGCGTGCTGGCGGCAAATGGCGGCACCTATATGGTCGGCCGTCGCATCAGCTATGTGGACCTCTCACTATTCGAAATCATCGAGGGCTTGCGCTACGCGTTTCCCAAGCGGATGAAGCGCTTCGAAAGGCGGGTACCGAGGCTCATTGCGCTGCGTGACCGCGTCGCCAAGCGTCCGCGGATCAAGACCTATCTCGCCTCGAAGCGCCGCATTCCGTTCAGTCAGTGGGGCATCTATCGCTACTTCAAGGAGCTCGATGCCTGACGGCACTCGGTGAACCACGGCAGAAGGAGAATCGCGATGATGCGTCTGATAGCGCTAGCGGCGGCAGCAATTGCGGCCTGTCTGTCACTTTCCGGCGGTGCGACGGCGCAGACCTACCCGACGCGAACGGTCAAGTTCATCCTGCCCTACGGCGCGGCAAGCGCTACCGACATCACGGCGCGGCTTTTGGCCGATCGACTGTCAACGCGCTGGGGCAAGCCAGTCATCGTCGAAAACCGCCCCGGCGGTGACGGCATCGTCTCGATTCAGGCCTTCATCAGCGCCGCGGACGATCACACGCTGTGGTTCGGCCCGGCTGGAATTTTCACCGTACAACCCTACGAGCACGATACGATTCCGTACGACGCCAAGGCTGAATTGTTGCCGATCGTCAGCATTTCGGACGTGGCACTTGCCGTCTCGATGGCCACATCGGCCAACGTCAAGACCGTGGATCAGCTCGTGGCATTGGCGAAATCGGAACCCGGCAAGCTCAATGCCGCTGCCGCCCAAGGCATCTCCGATTTCCTGCTGTTCGGCTTCTTCAAGAAAATGGGGCTTGATGTCGTGAAGGTGCCGTATCGCGACATCATGCAGGCGCCAAACGATCTCATCGAGGGTCGTATTCAGGTTCTGTCGACATCACTTGCGGTTGTGCAGCCCATGAAAGCAGCCGGTCGGATCACGGTCCTTGCCGTGACGAGCGAGCGTCGGGCTCCGGCAGCGTCGGATGTGCCGACCGGCAATGAGGCCGGCTACCCGGCGCTGACCTTTGCCAGCGTCGGCGGCATTTTCGGCCCACGCAGCATGTCGAATGCCCTGCGCGAAAGCATCGCCGCCGATGTCCGCGCCGTCGCCGAGAGCGACCCGGTGATCCCCAAGCGGCTCGGCGATATCGGTACGATCATGGCGATCCGAGGACCCACCGAATTCGCCGCGAGCGTTCAGCAACAACGCGACAAGCTTGCCGAGATCGCCAAACTCCTAGGGCTGAAGGCCGCGGCGCAGTGAAGCGGCCGTCGTGGCGACACTGCGCATCGCGGCATGATTGTGCTATTATTCAAATAACAGGTGACGGCGCGCCGCTGTAACAAAGAGGCGCAGAATTCCGATTTGCCTGAAGCAGGGGGAGGAACAACGCATGAAAAAGCTGTTGTCTGTACTGGTGGCCGTCCTGGCGGTGTTGTCCATCCAAGCGCTGCGGGCCGACGATTATCCGTCGCGGCCGGTCACATTCGTCGCAGTGTTCGGACCCGGCAGCGCCAGCGATACGATTTGTCGCATCATTGCCGATCCGCTCGGCGCGGCGCTCAAACAACCTGTCGTCGTTGAAGACCGCCCAGGAGCCGATGGCGCAGTTGCCGCGCTCTACGTCCACCACGCGGTACCGGACGGCTATACGCTGCTGATGGCGACCAACTCGCCGCTGTCCGCAGACCCGTTCCTGCACAAGGACATCAACTACGACCCGATCAAGGATTTTGCGCCAGTGACCCGGGTTGGCAGCTTCACCCTTATGCTGGTCGTCGATCCAAAGCTGCCGATCCACTCGGTCAAAGAGTTGGTCGATTATGCCAAGAACAACCCCGGCAAGCTGACCTATGCGAGCGGCAACACCGCGGGCATTGTCGGCATGGAGACCTTCAAACGCTGGGCCGAGGTCAGCATCCTGCACGTGCCTTACAAGAGTACGCCGCCCGCGCTCGAGGACATCATCGGTGGTCGCGTCTCGATGATGTTTGCCGACTTCACAACCGCCATGCCGCATGTGGCATCAGGCGCGCTGCGGCCCCTGGCAGTCTCGCGCATCAAGCGCAGCAGTCTGTTTCCGGATCTGCCGACGATGGATGAGGCGGGAATCAAGGGCTTCAATCTCGACGCCTGGGCAGGGCTGGTTGCCCCCGCCGGCACACCGCCGGACGTCGTCAAGAAGCTTAACGCAGCGCTGCGCCCGATTATCGACAGTCCGCAATCGCAGGCGAAGTTCAAGAATGTCGGCTTCGAAGCGTTTTCCAGCACGCCCGAGGAGCTGGGCGATTTCATAAAGGTCCAGCTCGGCGAGTGGCAGAAGATGATCAAGGAAGCCGGTATCCAGTCCGATTAGGCCATTCCCGGCATAAGTCGGTATCTGCCCGCGGACCACGCCCGCGGGCAGAGCTTTTTCCGGATCATGCTCTGGAATCGCGCGACGGTCGCTGCTAGACGCCTGACGGTCGCTCGGTGAGCCGTCACGGCGTCATCGCGCCGCGGATATGCCATGAACATTCTTCGCGAGACGAATTTTGCCTTTCTCGGTCCGAAGAAATCCGGAAAGGTGCGCGACATCTATGATCAAGGCGATCGTCTGATCCTGATCACGACAGACCGGCACTCATCCTTCGATCGAATCATCGCTCATATTCCATGGAAGGGACAGCTTCTCAACCAGGTGAGCGCGTGGTGGTTCGAAAGCACCAAGGACATCGTTTCGAACCATGTCATCGCCGTGCCCGACCCCAATGTCACGATCGGGAAGAAGTGCAGATTGGTTCCGATTGAAGCGGTGGTGCGCGGCTATCTCACCGGCGTGACGGATACCGCCATCTGGACACGATATGCCGCCGGTCAGCGAAAATTCGCAGAAAGCGTCCTGCCTGACGGCATGAATAAGAATGAGCAACTGCCCCAGCCGCTGTTCGATCCGACGACGAAGGAGGAACTTCATGATCGGGTGTTGTCGCCTGATCAGATGATCGCCGAAGGCTTGGTCAGCCGCCACCTGTTCGAGCGGATCAAGGCGACCGCACTCGCGCTTTTTGCCCGCGGCCAACAGATCGCGTCGCGCCATGGGCTGATCCTGGTCGACACCAAATACGAGTTCGGCATCGACGACGAAGGTGCATTGGTGCTCATCGATGAAATTCATACGCCGGATTCGTCGCGTTATTGGCAGCTCGACACCTACGCGTCGCGGCTTGTCGCGCGGCAGGAACCGCACGCCTTCGATAAGGAGTTTCTGCGCCTATGGTTCAGGGACAACTGCGATCCGTATAAGGATGCGGTGTTGCCGCCGGCGCCGCGCGAGCTCGTCGAGGAGCTGTCGCGACGCTACATCCAAATGTACGAGCAGATCACGGCCACGAGATTTCAGCGTGGCGAGACGCCGATCCTGCCGCGCATTGAGCGCAATCTGAGAAAGTATGCATTGTGAGGGTGGAGTCGACCGTCCGCGACTAGCTTGGCCATGCCGGAGCGTGCGTGCCGAGAGGCACGCTCCGTCGCGTCGGCTGAAGCCGCAGCTGCAATTGTCGCCTGCGCTGCGGTGCCGACTGCGAAGGACGACGGCAATACCGGCTCGGTGCCGCTGAGTTCGACGTCTTTTGCAATCGCCGGGTCAAGCTCGGCAAGGCGCAGCAGCGCGACCAGTACCTGACGGGGGTCAGGAGATGCCATATCGATTCGGCAAACGCGGCTTGGTAAAATCAGCATTGAAGGGCGGCGAGCGCGGCAGATCA
>Ga0335081_10005502_pt1 | contig 20053 bp, 16 predicted proteins | sample Lox_Sample_35_FD_206713 | JGI IMG/M metagenome (GOLD analysis project Ga0335081, IMG submission 206713) | Soil microbial communities from Loxahatchee National Wildlife Refuge, Florida, United States - Lox_Sample_3.5 | ecosystem: Environmental > Terrestrial > Soil > Wetlands | place: USA... | reverse complement strand
CGACTCGCGCTCGATGGCCGTGTACATCGCGCCGCGGAGGAAGGTCTCCTCGATGAACGCCACGGCCAGACCGCTCGCGAGGCGCGCGATGAGCAGCTGCGCCAGCGCCCCCGCGCCGAGGCCCGCGGCCCCCGACCAGTCGAGGAGTCCGAGCGCGCTCATCGCCGCCACGATGGCGAGCATGGTGGCGACGCCGAGCGCGAGTCCCACCAGCATCTCGCGCACGAATGCCCGCCGTGGCAGGCCGTAGCCGAGGCTCGCGCGGTCGGCGAGCCCGAGGCGGCGCGCGAGAAGCACGAACCCGGCGGCGAGCGCCAGCATCCCCAGGCGCTCGCCGATGCGGTGAAAGGCAAAATCAAAGTGCGGATGCAACAGCAGCCAGGCCGGCCAGGTACCGAGCGCGACGACCGCAAACGCCGCCGCAAAGAGCAGGAGGAACCAGGCAAAGGCTCGCACGGCGGGTATCCTCAGGCCTCGAGGTGGCGGCGCCACTCGCCGGCGATCACCGACAGACGGAAGCGCGGGTCGGGCCCGACCCGCGGCCGCGCGCCGTCGCGCCAGCGCGCGATGCGCTCGATGCAGCGGTCGAACAGCCCGAGGCAGTCGGCCGCGAGCGCCGGGAGCGCGCGCCAGCGCGGCTCGAGCCGGTGCAGCGGCGCCTCATAGGCGCGCTGCGCCCAGCTCAGCGGCAGCAGCTCGTCCCCAGCGCCGAGCACTTCGCGCGCCGCTCCGCAGTCGTAGGTCAGCACCGGCGTGCCCACGGCGTGGGATTCGGCGAACACCAGGCCGAAGGTCTCGGGGATCACGAAGTTCGGGCTGAAGGTGCAGAGCGCCGCGCGCGTCTCCGCCAGCACGCGCGCGTGCGGCAGCGATCCCAGCCACTCGACGCCGGCGATTCCCGCGGCGGCGAAGCTCTTGTAGCCCGGATTGGCGACGCACAGCCGCAGCTCCGGCATGCGCCGCCGCAACGCGCGGAAAGCATCCAGCGCGAAGCGCAGTCCCTTGTTGGGAGAGGAGAGGAACACGAGCTTGTCCGAATCGACCGGGGTGGCGTCGGGCACGATCGCGTCATCGACCGGGTTGTAGATGCGCTCGACGGCGAGGCCGTCGCAGCCTGCGAGGCCTGCCACGGTGGCCGCGACGCGCTCCCGCTGGTAGTCCGACACGCACACGATCGCGGGCTGCAGAAGGCGCAGCTCCGGCTGCGCGCGCGCGAACCAGCGGGCACGTGAGGAGCCGGGCTCGATGCGGTCGTGCACCCACAGTGTCAGGCGCGCGCCCGGAAAGAGACGCGCCGCGGTCTTGAGCGCCCGCGGATCGCGCAGCACCACGACGTGCCGCACGTGCGCCACGGCGCTCGGCGGCCGGAAGCGGCCCTGCGCCTCGGTGCGGTTGTGCTGCGCCACCCAGGCATCGAGGGCAACCGCTATGCGCACCGTGCTCGCCTCGGTGCCGGCCAGGCCCGCCGCGCGCAGGCTCTCCTCGCCGTAGGGGCGCGGGCACAGCGGATCGAAGAACAGGAGTGGTGCCATCGTGCGGCTCGAACCTTCAGCGGCGCGCGCAACACGCAGCGGGAGACTTGCCGGAGGCCGGTACTCTACCATTCGTGCCGATGTCAGCCGCGAGCGCCCGGTTGCTGTTCATCCCGGTATCGGGACCCCGGGGTATGGGGGAGTACGCGCGCTGCCTGGCGCTCGCCACGGCGCTCAGGCTCCGCGCGCCCGAGGTCGAGGCGCATTTCGTGTTGAGCCGCGCCGCGCCCTATGCCGCCGATACGCCGTTTGCGACCACGCTCCTGCCCTCCTCCGCGACCTTCCACCCGCGCGAGGTGAGCGCGCTCATCCGCGAGCTCGCCCCGCGCGTCGTGGTGTTCGACAACGCCGGCCGCACGGCGCAGCTGCGCGCGGCGCACGCGGCCGGCGCGCGCGTGGTGTGGGTCAGCTCGCGCCGCCGGCAGCGCCACAAGGCCTTCCGCCTGCGCTGGATGCGAATGATCGACGAGCACTGGATTGCGTACCCGCAGTTCATCGCCGGGGCGCCGAGCCTCATCGAGCGACTCAAGCTCGCTATTCTGCAGCGGCCGCGGATACGTTACGTCGACACCCTGCTGCCCGCTGCGGATCCGGCGCGCGCGGCCGGGTGTCTGGCGCGCTTCGGGCTCGCCTCCGGCCGGTACGTGCTGATCGTGCCCGGTGGCGGCAGCTCCCACCCCGGTGCGGAGCGCGCTCCGGCGATCGTCGCCGCGGCCGCCCGCGCCATCGCACGGCGCGGCGAGCCGACGCTGCTCGTGGGCCAGGATGCCGCCGACGGCGGCGAGCGCCCACCGCGGCTCGAGGTGGCCGCGCGCCTGCCGCCGGCGGAGCTCGTCGAGCTGATCCGCAGCGCGCGCCTGGTGGTCTGCAACGGCGGCGACACGCTACTGCAGGCGCTCGCCTGCGCGCGTCCCTGCGTCGCGGTGCCGATCGCCCATGATCAGGCCCATCGCATCGACTGCTGTGTGCGCGCCGGCCTCGCGACGCGCGCCGAGCTCGCACCCCAGGCTATCGAAAGTGCGGCGTTCGCCGCCCTCGAGCGCGGCCCAGGGCGCGACCCTACCGGCGAGGCGCGGGTGCGCGACTGCATGGAGGAGGTGCTCGACGCCCTGGGGAGAATGCTCGCCTGACTCAGCCGCCCGCTGCACGCAGCTGCTTCAGGAGCTTCTCGTGCAGGCCGCCGAAGCCGCCGTTGCTCATGATGAGCACGTGATCGCCCGGGCGCGCCGCCCGCGCCAGCTCGCGCGCGAGCGTGTCGACGTCGCCGGCGCAGCGTGCCCGGGACCCAAGCGCCCCGAGCACCACGCTCGCATCCCAGCCGAGGTCCGCCGGCGCATAGAGCCACACCTCGTCGGCGCGCGCGAGCGAAGGGGCGAGCGTATCGCGGTGTACTCCCATGCGCATGGTATGCGAGCGCGGCTCGAGCACCGCGACGATGCGCTCCGCCGGCCCGACGCGGCGGCGCAGGCCGTCGAGCGTGGTGGCGATGGCGGTGGGGTGATGCGCGAAGTCGTCGTAGACGCGCACGCCGCGCACCTCGCCGCGCAGCTGCATGCGGCGCGCGACCCCGCGGAACTGCGCGAGCGCCTCGATGGCGCGCGGCACCGGCACCCCGGCGTGGCGCGCGGCGGCAATCGCCGCGAGCGCGTTCTCGGCGTTGTGCGCGCCGATCAGCTGCCAGGCCACCGTGCCGTGCACGCGCCCCGCCTCGAGTACCTCGAAGCGCGAGAAATCCTCCGCCCCGGGCGGCACCGAGAGGCTCCACAGCGCCGCCGCGCTCGCCGCGCGCGCAAAACCCTCGAGCGGCGTCCACACGCCCATCGCGAGCGTCTCCCTGAGGCGCGCGTCGGCCGCGTTCCACACGATGCGACCGCCGCCCGGAACGATGCGTACCAGGTGGTGGAACTGTCGCTGGATCGCGCCGACGTCCGCATAGATGTCGGCGTGGTCGAACTCGAGGTTGTTGAGCACCACGGTGCGCGGCCGGTAGTGGACGAACTTGGCGCGCTTGTCGAAGAAGGCGGTGTCGTACTCGTCGGCCTCGATGACGAAGAACGGGGTGCTGCCGAGCCGCGCGCTCACCGCGAAGTTCGCCGGCACGCCGCCGATCAGGAACCCGGGGTCGAGTCCGGCGTGCTCGAGGATCCAGGCGAGGAGCGAGGAGGTGGTGGTCTTGCCGTGCGTGCCCGCCACCGCCAGCACCCAGCGGTCCTTCAGGACCTCGCGCGCCAGCCACTCCGGTCCCGAGACGTACGGGCGGCCGCTCTCGAGCAGCGCCTCGACGACCGGCATGCCGCGCGTCATGACGTTACCGACCACGACCACGTCGGGAGCGAGCGCGAGCTGCTCGGCGCCGAATCCGGCCGTGACCTCGATGCCGAGCGCTTCGAGCTGCGTGCTCATCGGCGGGTACATGTCGCGATCGGAGCCGGTGACGCGCCAGCCCGCCGCGCGCGCGATCGCCGCGACGCCGCCCATGAACGTGCCGCCGATGCCGAGGATGTGAACGTGCACGCGGCGCCTCCTCAGGCGGGGCCGGCGGGGAACAGCGCAAACACCAGCAGCTGCGCCGCGACGATCTGCAGGATGACGAGCGCCACGCTCGAGGCGCTCGACCAGTCGAGCGCGGCCTTCACCACGTAGCTGTTGGCGGCGATCAGCCAGATCACCAGCGCAAGTCCCGCCACCGCGATCGGCAGTTGCCAGGTCGTATCCTGTCCGAAGCGGCGCATCAGCCACTCGGATGCGAGCAGCAGCGGCGACAGCACCGACTGGAAGCCGAACACGGCGGTCGCGGTCTGCAGGAAGCGCTCGCGCCGGCCGGTGAGCTGCAGCAGCGCCGCATACCAGGCGAGCGTGAACAGCACGTCGAGGGCCAGCTGCGGCGCCCACCCGGAGCCCGGCGGCAGCAGGCTGCTGACGAGGGCATTGACCGCCGTATAACCGCAGATGGTGAGGATGAGCAGCAGGCGCGAGACCGGCAGGTCCTGCGGCCCGCGGCGCAGCAGCGCTATCTGCACGTACAGACGGATGGCGTCCCGCATGCCTTTCGATACCGGCGCAGCCTGCGCATAATTGCGCCGGTCCGATTGTACAGATCATCGTCATAGCCTTTGCAGAACACCGTCACGACAGCGCCGGCTCTGGCCGATGTTTGCGCGCGCCTTGCGGGTGAGGCGCGTATCGGGCTCGACACCGAGTTCCTGCGCGAGCGCACCTACCACGCGCGCCTGTGCCTGGTGCAGCTGGCCGCGCCCACCGAGGCGCTGTGCGTCGATCCGCTCACCTTCCCCGAGCTCGCCCCTCTCGGAGCGCTGCTCGCAGCTCCTGGCACGGTCAAGGTCATGCATGCCTCGCGCCAGGATCTGGAGGTGCTGTACCCGCTCGCCGGCCTGACGCGCCCGGTGTACGACACGCAGCTGGCCGCGGCGCTGGCCGGCTTCCCGGCGCAGGTCGGCTACGCGGAGCTCGCGCGCCGGCTGCTGCAGCGCGAGCTCGCCAAGTCTCACACCCGCACCGACTGGTCGCGGCGGCCGCTGTCGCCGGAGCAGATCGAATATGCGCTCGACGACGTGCGTTATCTGCTGCCGATCGCGGCGGCGCTGGACGAGCGGCTCGCGCGCCTCGGCCGCCTCGCCTGGCTCGCTGAGGAGCTCTCCGCCCTCGAGGAAACGCGCGGCTTCGTCCCCGAGCCGGACGAGGCCTGGCAGCGCGTGCGCGGCTTGCGCGGACTCGATCCCGGGCGCGAGCGCCTGGCGCGCAGCCTCGGCGCCTGGCGTGAGCGGCGCGCGCTCGAGCACGACCGCCCGCGCGGCTGGATCCTGGAAGATGGCGCCCTGCGCGAGATCGTGCTGCGCGTTCCGCGCACGGCGGCGCAGCTGGCCGCAATCGGCGAGTTGCCCGCCGGAGTGCTGAAGCACAGCGGCGCCGAGCTCCTCAAGTGCGTGGCGGCGGCCGACATCCCCGATCCTGCTCCCCCGGTTGCGGGCAGGGCGCCGTCCGACCCCGCGAGAAACGCGCTGGTCCGCAAGCTCGGCGGTATCAGCCAGGCGGTCGCCGCGGAGCTCGGCCTGGTTCCGGAGGTGCTGGCGACCCGGCGCGAGCTCGAGCTCCTTGCCGACGGGCGGCGCGACGGCGCGGTGCTGCGCGGCTGGCGCCGCAGTGTGCTCGGGGAGCGCCTGCTCGCCGCCTTGTGAGGCTCGGCGCGCTCGAGCGAGCGACGGCTTGGGTCAGCGCCGGCCGCGCCGGCGCGTCCCGCCGCGCTTCGGCGCAGCGCCGCGCCGGGTCTTGGGTGCGCGGCGTGGCGGCGGCTTCTTGCCGGCGGGCTTGCGGCGCGCCGCGCCGCGGGTAGCCGCCCTGCGGCCCTTGACCACCCGAGCCGCTGCCTTGGCGCGCACTGCGCGCCGCACCGCGGGGCTCGCGCGGCGGTTGCGGCCGGCGCGCGCGGCGAGCCCGAGCGCCCGGGCGAGGCGCTGCGTCACCGCATCGACCTCGCCCGCCGCGTCGATGACCCGCAGAAGGCCACGCGACTGGTAGAAGGCGATCAGCGGCCGGGTCTTCTCCTCGTAGACCCGCAGCCGCTCGGCGACCGTCGCCTCGTTGTCGTCGGCGCGCTGCACGAGACGGTGCGCAGCGCCGGTCTTGGGGCAAATGGCGGCGGCGCCGCTCGGCGGCGGCGAGGTCAGCACGTTGAAGACGCGCCCGCAGTCGGCGCAGGTGCGGCGCCCGGAGATCCGGCGCACGAGCTCTTCCCGGTCCACCTCGAACTGCACCACTGCATCGAGCGGCTGCTTGAGCTCGCCCAGCAGGCCGTCGAGCTCCGCCGCCTGCACCAGGTTGCGCGGGAAGCCGTCGAGGATGAAGCCGGCGCGCGCGTCGGGCTCGGCGAGGCGCTCGCGGATCATGCCGAGCACGAGGGCATCGTCGACCAGGCGCCCGCCCTCCATGGCCTCCTTGGCGGCGAGACCGAGCCCGCTGCCACGCGTCACCGCGGCGCGCAGCAGGTCGCCGGTCGAGATCTGGGGAATGCCGCTCCGCTCGGCCAGGCGGTGTGCCTGGGTGCCCTTGCCCGACCCCGGAGCCCCCAACAGGACGATGCGCATGTTTTGTTTGGTGTGAGAACGCTGCCGCTGCAGCACGAAGGTGCGTCACGTTACCGAGCGCTCGCGACCGGGTCAAACACGCTGCCGCCACCGCGCGGGCTGCGCTATTCTTGGCTGCGATCCCCCGCCCGCAAGCTCCGCCAGCCATGAAAAAGACCGCCCGCAGCAACGCCTTCTACGCACAGTCCGGCGGAGTCTCCGCCGTCATCAACGCCTCGGCCGCCGGCGTCATCGAGACCGCCATGCGCTCGAAGCACATCGGCAAAGTGTTCGCCGGGCGCGACGGCATCGTCGGCGCGCTCACCGAGGATCTGATCGACGTCTCGCGCGAGAGCGCGGCGACCATCCGCGCGCTCAAGCACACGCCGGCCGGCGCCTTCGGCTCGGCGCGCTTCAAGCTGAAGGGGCTCGAGCAGAACCGCGCCGAGTACCAGCGGCTGATCGACGTGTTCCGGGCGCACGACATCCGCTACTTTTTCTACAACGGCGGCAACGACTCGATGGACACCGCACTCAAGGTGTCGCAGCTCGGCGCCTCCCTCGGCTTCGCCGTCACGTGCGTCGGAGTGCCGAAGACGGTCGACAACGACCTGCCGCATACCGACTGTTGCCCCGGCTTCGGCTCGGTCGCCAAGTACGTCGCGGTCTCGACGCGCGAAGCGGCGCTCGACGTGGCGTCGATGGCGCGCACCTCGACCAAGGTGTTCGTCTTCGAGGTGATGGGACGGCACGCCGGCTGGATCGCCGCCGCCGCCGGCCTCGCCGGGCGCGGCCTGGACGAGCCGCCGCACGTCATCCTGTTCCCGGAGGTTGCCTTCGACGGGCGGCGCTTCCTCGACCGCGTCAAGCAGTGCGTGACCGACTACGGCTACTGCGTGATCGTAGTCTCCGAGGGCGCCGCCTACGAGGACGGCAAGTTCCTCGCCGACGCCGGCACGCGTGACGCCTTCGGGCACACCCAGCTCGGGGGTGTGGCCCCGGTGGTCGCCAACATGGTGCGCGAAGCGCACGGCTACAAGTACCACTGGGCGGTCGCGGACTACCTGCAGCGCTCGGCGCGCCACATCGCCTCGCGGGTCGACGTGGAGCAGGCCTATGCGGTCGGCAAGGCCGCGGTCGAGCTCGCCGTGGAGGGAGTGAACGCCGTGATGCCCACGATCGTGCGCAAGTCGTCGAAGCCCTACCGCTGGGTCATCGGGCACATACCGCTCGCCGAGGTCGCCAACAAGGAAAAGAAGCTGCCCAGCGAGTACCTGCGCGCGGACGGCTTCGGGATCAGCGAGGCCTGCCGGCGCTACCTCGAGCCGCTGGTGGCCGGCGAGGCCTATCCTCCCTACCGCAACGGCCTGCCGGACTACGTGCGCATCCGCGGCGTGGCCGTGAAGAAAAAGCTCAGCGAGGAATTCAAGCTCTGACCCGAGGCACACGCGGCTGCCGAGCAGCTGACTTGCTGCGCTGCGGCGCCCGCCGCCGGGCCGGCCGTCGAGCGTGCCCCGCCGTGCTATAGTTCGCGGCCTTTTTTGGGGAGGTTTCGCGATGGATGTCAGCATCTGGCTGTGGATCGCCGTCGGCGCCGGCGCGCTCGCCGTGCTCTATGGCGTGTTCTCCATGGCGGCGATCCTGCGCCTGCCGGCGGGCAATGCCCGCATGCAGGAGATCGCGGCGGCCATCCAGGCGGGCGCCCAGGCGTACCTCAACCGCCAGTACAGCACCATACTCGTCGTGGGCCTCGTGCTGCTGCTGGTGATCGGCTTCTCGCCGCTCGGCTGGCCGACTGCCGGCGGCTTCGCAGTAGGGGCGCTGCTCTCGGGCCTCACCGGCTACATCGGCATGAACATCTCGGTGCGCGCCAACGTGCGCACCGCCCAGGCGGCCACCAGCGGCCTCAACGCCGCCCTCACCGTCGCCTTCCGCGGCGGCGCCATCACCGGCATGCTGGTCGTGGGCCTGGCGCTGCTCGGGGTCGCCGGCTACTACATCGTGCTGCGGCAATTCACCTCGGTGGGCGCCGAGGGCGCGCTGCACGCGCTGGTGGGACTCGCCTTTGGCGGCTCGCTCATCTCCATCTTCGCGCGCCTCGGCGGCGGCATCTTCACCAAGGGCGCCGACGTCGGCGCCGATCTCGTCGGCAAGGTCGAGGCGGGCATTCCCGAGGACGACCCGCGCAACCCGGCGGTGATCGCCGACAACGTCGGCGACAACGTGGGCGACTGCGCCGGCATGGCCGCGGATCTGTTCGAGACCTACGCGGTGACCATCGTCGCCACCATGCTCCTCGGCGGGCTGCTGTTCGCGCGCCGCGGTGCCGACGCCGCCTACGCCGCGGTGATCTATCCGCTGGCGCTCGGTTCCGCCTCGATCGTCTCCTCGATCATCGGTACGTTCTTCGTCTCGACGCGCGAGGGCGGCAAGATCATGAATGCCCTCTACAAGGGCGTCATCGTCTCCGGGCTCGTGTCGGCGGTGGCCTTCTACTTCATTACCCGGCAGCTGATGCCGGCGCACGCCGGCGAGCTGTTCGGCTGCACGCTCATCGGCTTGGGGCTGACGGCGGCCATGATCATGATCACCGAGTACTACACCGCCACCGAGTACAGCCCGGTGCGCAAGATCGCGGCTGCGTCGCAGACCGGACACGCCACCAACATCATCGCCGGTCTCGGGGTGTCGATGAAGGCCACCGCGCTGCCGGTGGTCGCGGTGTGTCTCGCCATCTGGGGCGCGTACACGCTCAATGGCGTGTACGGGATCGCGGTCGCCGCGACCGCCATGCTGTCGATGACCGGCATGATCGTCGCGCTGGATGCCTACGGGCCGATCACCGACAACGCCGGCGGCATCGCCGAGATGGCCGGCCTGCCGAAGGAAGTGCGCAACATCACCGACCCGCTCGATGCGGTCGGCAACACCACCAAGGCGGTGACCAAGGGCTATGCGATCGGCTCGGCGGGGCTCGCCGCGCTGGTGCTGTTCGCCGACTACACGCGCAACCTCGAGGCGGCCGGCAAGGCCGCCAGCTTCTCGCTGTCGGATCCGGCGGTCATCATCGGGCTGTTCATCGGTGGGCTGGTGCCCTATCTTTTCGGCGCCATGGCGATGGAGGCCGTAGGCCGCGCCGCCGGTGCGGTGGTGAACGAGGTGCGGCGGCAGTTCCGCGAGATCAAGGGGATCATGTCCGGCGCCGAGAAGCCCGACTACTCGCGCGCGGTCGACCTGCTGACGCGCGCCGCGATCCACGAAATGATCGTGCCGTCGCTGCTGCCGATCCTGGTGCCGATCGTGCTGGTACTGGTCGTCAACGCCCTGATGGGCAACGGCGCCGGAGTGCGCGCGCTCGGCGGCCTCCTCATCGGAACCATCGTCACGGGACTGTTCGTCGCCATCAGCATGACGACCGGCGGCGGTGCCTGGGACAACGCCAAGAAGTACATCGAGGAAGGCCACTTCGGCGGCAAGGGGTCGGACGCCCACAAGGCCGCGGTCACCGGCGACACGGTCGGCGATCCCTACAAGGACACGGCGGGCCCGGCGATCAATCCACTGATCAAGATCATCAACATCGTGGCACTGCTGCTGGTGCCGGTCCTGTAGGCGCAAATGATGGCGCGACGCGGCAGCGCCGGGAGTTTTTCCGTAACGGATCAGGCCGACGCGGCAGCGGCGCGCCGCGCGCGGGCGCTACGCCGCGACGGCGAGCGGCAGCGGCTGGGGCCTGCCGATGGCGTAGCCCTGCAGATAGTCGACGCCCATGCGCCGTGCCGCCTCGAGCGCGGTGGTGTCCTCGACCTGTTCGGCGATCACCTTGAAGTTGAGCGTGCGCGCCAGCTTGATCATCGCCGTCACCATCGCCTGATTGACGGTGTCGCGCGCGAGGTTGCGGATGAAGGAGCCGTCGATCTTGAGGTAGTCGAGCGGCAGGTTCTTCAGGTTCGAGAAGGAGCCGACGCCCGAGCCGAAGTCATCGAGCGCGAACTTGCAGCCCATGCCATGCAGCACGCCGACGAAGCGCCGCGCGTGCTCGAGATTGGCGACCACGGCGCTCTCGGCGATCTCGAAGCAGATCTGCGCCGGCGCGACCCCGGTGCTGTCGAGGCACTCGACCACGAACTCGAGGAACTGCGCGTCCCCGAGCGTCTGGCCGGAGATATTGATCGCGACGCTGCGGTCGGGCTGCACCACGATGGCGCCGCGCCCGAGCGCCGCGAGCGTCGTCTGCACCACCCAGCGATCCACCAGCCCCATGAGCCGGTAGCGCTCGGCCGCGCGCATGAACTCCGCGGGCGGCAGCTCCTGGCCGTTCTCGTCGCGCAGGCGGATCAGCACCTCCATGGCCGGTCCGCCGTCGCCCCCGTGGGCCGGCACGATGACCTGCTGATAGAGCTGGAAGCGGTTGTCCTTGAGCGCGCCCTGCAGCCGCTGCAGCCACTGGATCTCGCCGCTGTGGCGGGCGAGCGCCTCATCGCGCGCCGAGTAGACGGCCACCCGGCCGCTGCCCTGCTTCTTGGCGACGTAGCAGGCGGTATCGGCCGCGGCCATGAGCTCCTCGAGCGTGCCACTCTCGCGCGAGATCTCCACCAGCCCGACCGACACGCCGATGTTGAAGATGCGGTCCTTCCACACGAAGCGGTAGTCGCCGACCGAGCGGCAGACGTCGTCGGCGATCTGGCGCGCCTTCTCGAGCGGGCAACCGATGAGCAGCATGCCGAACTCATCGCCCCCGAGCCGCGCGACCGTATCGCTGTCGCGCACCGCGTCGCGCAGGAGTTTCGCGACCTCGCGCAGCATGCTGTCGCCGGCCAGGTGGCCGCTGGTGTCGTTCACCAGCTTGAAGCGGTCGAGATCGAGATAGCACAGTACGTGCTGGCCATCGCCCCGATGGCCGCCCTCGATGGCCTCCTCGAGCCGCCGCTCGAACTCGCGGCGGTTGGCGAGGCCCGTGAGCGCATCGTGGGTCGCCTGGTAGGACATCTGGCGCGCGAGCCCGCGCAGCTCGGTGACGTCGTGCAGCAGCAAGACCGCGCCGATGACCTCCTTGGCATCGTTGCGCACCGGTGAGGCCGACAACTCGATCGAGCGCTCGCTGCCGTTGCTGCGCGACAGCAGCAGCGCGCGCCGCCCGAGGCTCACCGGGGCGCCGCTGGTGAGGGCCTGGTGCACCGGGTCCGAGAGCAGACGGCGGTCACTCTCGTCGACCAGGCTGACGATCTCCTCGAGGAGCTTGCCGGTCGCCTGGGCGGCATCGCTGCCGGTGAGCCGCTCGGCCGCAGGGTTCAGGAAGGTGATGCGGCCACGCTCGTCGGTGGCGATGATGGCCTCGGCGAGAGAATTGAGTGCCAGCTGCTGCGGGGTGGGGGCGCCCTCGCCCGCGAGGCGCAGTGCCGGAGTCGTCTGCGTCGGAATGATCTCGACCCCGGTGATGAGGAGTGCGCTTCCCTTGTCGTAGTCGACCACGGTCGAGGCGACCTCCAGGCGGCTCACCTGGCCCTGCAGCCCCACCATGTCGATCTCGTAGCGCTCGGCTGCCGATTCCCCCGCGAGCCGGCGGCGGATGTTCTCGCTCACGAGCTCCGAGTATTCCGGCGGCACCAGGTCCCCGAGCCGCCGGCCGATCAGCTCGACGCGGTCGACGCCGACGAAGCTGGCGAACTGGCGGTTGGCGTACAGGATCACCTCGCGGTGGACCAGCACGGCCTCGTGGATGCGCTCGCCGAGGTCGGCGAACAGCCGCGGCGCCAGGGCGACGTCGTTCTCGGCGGATCCGGAGCGGGTGAGCAGGTGATTCACGGCCGTCACGAGCGCGGCGACCTCGGGCTTGTCGCTATCGACCTCGACCCGGCCCGGCAGCCGCCCGCCGATGGCGATGCGCTGCAGCTGCTGCGAGAGCTGCTCGACGCTCTTCAGGTCGCGCCTCTGCAGCCCATAGAGCAGCAGGAACAGAGCAGCGATGAGCGCGAACAGGAGGCACAACAGCCCGACGATCGACATCTAGAGTACTTCTCGAGCCCTTCCGCTTGGATCGGGTACACGCCCCTTGCGGCACTCTGATTTGACTTCTCGTGCCGGGGGTCGTGGGCTCCCGCAAGCATAACGCGGGGGGGCCACGCCCCGTCGGGATTTCACCATATCTCGTCGCATTCCCGCTTGGCAGGGCCGCTGAAAACCCTTAACTTCTGCGGCCTTTTCCGACGATCAGCTTAAGTGAAATCAGCGGAGTCCTCGATGCAGCAGGCCGAGCCCCTCGAGCAGATGATCGAACAGCAGGTGCGCGCCTGGGACGTGCTCGACGCGCGCGTCCTCGGGACGCTGCGCCGGGTGCCGCGCGAGGCGTTCGTTCCGCCGGCGCAGCGCTTCCGTGCCTACGCGGATGCCGAGGTGCCGCTCCCCGAGGGGCAGCACATGCTGCGGCCGAGCGTCGTCGGACGGTTGCTGCAGGCGCTCGAGGCCGCACCCGGCGCACGGGTACTCGAGGTGGGCGCCGGCTCCGGGTTCGTGACGGCGTGCCTGCGGGCGGCGGGCGCCCGCGTGCGCTCACTCGAGCTGTACGCGCAGCTGGCGGAGCTCGCGGCGCGTAATCTCGCCGCCTTCGGCATGGGCGACGTCGAGATCGTGAATGCGGATGCCCTCAACGCCGACAGCGACGCCCGCTACGACGCCATTGCGGTCACGGGGTCGCTGCCCCTCTACGACCCGCGCTTCGAGCGGCAGCTCGAGGTCGGCGGCCGCCTGTTCGTCGTGGTCGGTGAGGCCCCGGTGATGGAGGCACGGTTGGTGCGGCGCATCAGCGAGACCGCCTGGGCCACCGACAGCCTGTTCGAGACCGTGATCGACCCGCTGGTGAACGCGCCGCGACCGGCGCGCTTCAGCTTCTGAAGCCATGCCAAGGGGGATCGCCATCGTGAAGCGTGCCGCAACTCTCGCCTGCCTGCTCGCCGGCTTCGCCGGCCCGGCAGCACCGAAGGACCTGGTCGGCGTGTTCGAGGACGCGCTGCAGAACGATCCCGTGATCCGCCAGGCGGATGCCAACCGGCTTGCCGCCCGTGAGTCCAAGCCGCAGGCGCTCGCGGCGCTGCTGCCGCAGCTGAACGGTACCGCTGGCCTGACACGCGACCACAGCTCAGGCTTCGAGAGCTCCGTCTTCGAGGTGTCGAACCCGGCCAACCCCAACGCTCCGCCGCAACTGGTGGTGACACAGATTCCGGACCAGATCGACAACACCGTCCAGCAGTGGGCGCTCAACCTGCGGCAGAACGTGTTCTCGTGGTCGAACTGGATGACGCTCAAGGCCGCGAGCGCCCAGGTGGCTGAGGCGGAGGCCACCTACCAGGCCGCCGAACAGCAGCTGATCCTGCGCGTCGCGACCGCCTACTTCAACGTGCTGACGGCCGACGACACGCTCGAGGCGGACCAGGCAGCGCTCGAGGCCATCTCCCGCCAGCTCGACCAGGCGACGACGCGCTTCGACGTCGGGCTCATCGCCATCACGGACGTCGAGGATGCCAAGGCGGCGCGCGACACGGCCGCCGCCGCCGTGATCGCCGACAAGCGCACGCTCGCGACCTCCGAGTATCAGCTGCAGGAGATCACCGGACAGAAGTACGACCGGCTCGCCAAGCCCGGGGTGGACATGCCGCTCTTGAACCCCGAGCCCGCCGACGAGACCCGCTGGGTGAACATCTCGCTCGAGCAGAACCCGACGCTCATCTCGAGCCGCCTCGCCGCAGACATCGCCCGCGACAACGTGCGCGTGGCCGTCGGCGGCCATCTGCCGACCCTCGACCTGGTGGCGGGACGCTCCTTCAACTATACGAGCTCGGACCAGATCTTCGGTGGCCAGTCATTCTCCAACCTCGACAGCAAGATCAACGACCGTCAGGTCGGCCTGCAGTTCACGCTGCCGATCTTCAGCGGCGGCTTCACCCAGTCGAAAGTCCGCCAGGCCGAATACCAGTGGATCGCCGCCAAGGAGGGCGTGGTGCAGAGCTCGCGCGCCACCGAGCGCCAGGCGCGCGATGCCTATCTCGGCGTAATCAGCGGGATCTCGCGCGTCCAGGCGCTGCGCCAGGCGCTCGCCTCGAACCAGACGGCGCTCAAGGCCACGGAAGCGGGCTACGAAGTCGGCACGCGCACTTCGGTCGACCTCCTGAACGCGCGCCGCAACCTGGTGCAGGCGCAGACCAACTATGCGGTGGCCCGCTACGACTACATCGTGGAGGTGCTCACGCTGCGCCTCGCAGCCGGCACGCTCAACCGCCCCGAGCTCGTCTCCGTCAACAACTGGCTCACCACCAGCGCCCCGACCTCGCCCGCCGTGCCGACGCCCGAGACGCTCGCGCCGACGGTCCCCCCGGCGGAAGCCACCCCACCGCCGAAGCCGCAGGGCGCCCGCTGATCGAGTCCTGCTGCGCAGCGGGCAAAAGCCGCGTCTTTTGCCCGCGGCAACGAAGCTGATGTCCGCCGAAATCGCTTCCTGCGATTTCGGCCAATCAAACAATAAGCAACGGCTCGATCAGCGCCAGTAGCTTCTCGAGCGCTCCGCGGCTGCCCTCGACGCAGGCGCGGCCCTCGGCGCCGATGCGGGCGCGCTCAGCCGGATCCGCGAGCAACGCGCTCACGCGCGCTCCGAGCTCCGCGGCGTTGTGCACGACCTCGGCGGCGCCGCGCGCGATGAGCAGCCGCGCCACCTCGGCACCGTTGAAATTGTGGGGGCCCGTGAGGACGGGTATGCCGAGCGCGGCGGGCTCGAGCAGATTGTGGCCGCCCACCGGAACGAGGCTCCCGCCGACGAAGGCGACGTCGGCCGCCGCGTAGAACTCGAGCAGCTCCCCGAGCGAATCGAGCAGCAACACCTCGGGTGCCTCGGCGAAGTCCGCCACGCCGGCCTCCGAGCGGCGCACGAAGCGCACCCCGGCCGCCGCGAGCTGCTGCGCCACGGACGCGAAACGCGCCGGGTGCCGCGGTGCGATGACGAGCAGCGCCCCGTGGTGGGCCTCTCGCACCTGGCGCTGCGCCTCGAGCGCCGCCGCTTCCTCGCCCTCGTGAGTGCTGCCGGCCACCCACAAGGCCCGCCCCGGCGCGCATTGCGCCCGCAACTGCCGCCCGCGCTCGGCGAGGCCCGCCGGCAGCTCGAAGTCGAACTTGAGGTTGCCGGTGACGTGCGTGCTGTCGGGATCGGCACCGAGCGCGCGGAAGCGCGCCGCATCCGCCTCGCCCTGGGCCGCGATCACCGACGCCTGCGCGAGCGCGTCGCCGAACAGCGCGCCGAGGCGCCGGTAGCGGCCGAGCGAGCGCTCGGAGATGCGCGCGCTCGCCAGCACCAGCGGCACCCGCCGCCGTCCGCATTCGCGGTAGAGATTGGGCCACAGCTCGGTCTCGAAGATCACCGCGAGGCGCGGATCGACGCGCCGCAGGAAGCGCCGCACGGCGCCCGGCAGGTCGAAGGGCACGTAGCGCACGTCGGCGAGGTTGCCGACCAGCGCACGGGCGCGCGCGGCGCCGGTGGGCGTGAAGGTCGTCACGGTGAGCGCCAGCTGCGGATGGCGGCGGTAGAGCGCGCTCACCAGCGGAGCGCACGCCTGCACCTCGCCGACCGAGACGGCGTGCAGCCACACGCCCTGCGGCGTGCGCGGCGTCCCGAAGCCGAAGCGCTCGCGGAAGTTATGCCAGTAGCTGCGGTCGCGCAGGCCGCGCCACAGCAGCACGACCGAGATGAGCGGCGCGGTGAGGTAGGCCGCCACCAGGTACAGCAGACGCACGGCGCGCTTCCCTTCAGGCGGCCGGTGCCAGCTCGGAGCCCGGGCTGCCGGAGGACTGACGGTAGCCATCGAGCAACCCGTGCCAGTCCGCCTCGCCGAAGCGCTCGGGCGGCAGCCCCCAGGTGATCTTCTCGAGCGAGCGGCGCAGGCGCACCAGGTTCCCGTCGCGCCACAGTCCGCCGCCACGCAGCTCACTGCGGTCGAAGTCGACCAGATAGACCTGGTCCTCGGCGAGCAGCACGTTGTGCGCGTTGAGGTCGGCATGGCAGACGCCGAGATCGTGGAAGCGGCGGATGCAGCGCCCGATGGATATCCAGGTGAGGATGGACAGCGCGCCGGTGCGCAGACACTCGGCGAGCGAGCCCACCGTCGCGAGGCGTTCGGTGATGAGGTCGCCGGTATAGGCGAGTCCGCGGCGCCGGTAGCACGCGGCGATCGGCGCCGGCACCGGCAGTCCCGCGCGGTGCAGGCTGTAAGTCAGCTGCCACTCGGCGAACGGCCGGGTGTGGTCCTCGCCCCGCCAGAGGTAGTGATCGGTGGCCAGATGCGCCGCGAGTCCGCCGCGGCGGTAGTGGCGCAGCACGTAACGACGCGACTCGGTGCCGATAAACCAGGCTGCACCACGCCCGCCCGCGGCGCCCTCGAGCGAGCCGAGCGCCTGCCAGTACTTCGGCGTAAACCACTCGGCGGTCAAATTGCTCACGCGGGAGGCGTCATATAGCATGGCGCCGCCCGCGAGCGCGCCGCGTTTCACCTCAGGCCCGAGCGCCCAGCGCCCACTCACGATCCTGACTCCATCATGCTGCCTCTCGCCGAACCGCCGCGCAGTGTCTGCATCCTCAGGCTGTCGGCGATCGGGGATACCTGCCACGTCGTGCCGATCGTGCGCACCCTGCAGCAGGCATGGCCGGCGACGCAGCTGACCTGGATCGTCGGGCGAACCGAAGCGCGCCTCATGAGCCTCATCGAGGGCGTCGAGTTTATCACCGTGAACAAGGGCGCAGGACTCGCCGCGTGGCGCGCGCTGCGCGCGCAGCTGCGCGGCCGGCAGTTCGACGTGCTGCTGCACATGCAGCTGGCGCTGCGCGCGAGCCTCGCGGCACTCGCCGTTCCGGCGACCATCAAGCTCGGCTTCGATCGCGCCCGCGCCCGCGAGCTGCAGTGGCTGTTCACCAACCGCCGCATCGCCGCCAACACCCGCGAGCACGTCCTCGACAGCTTCTTCGGCTTCCCCGCCGCGCTCGGCATCCGCGAGCGCCTGCTGCGCTGGGATGTGCCGCTGCCGGCGGCGGCGCGCGCCTACGCCGAACGGCTGATACCCGATGCCCGGCCGACGCTCGTGATCAGTCCGTGCTCGAGCCACGCGCGGCGCAACTGGAGCGAGGAGCGCTACGCGGCACTCGCCCGCCACGCCGTCAGCCGGCATGCCATGCGGGTGATACTCGCAGGCGGTCCGAGCGCGGCCGAACGGCGCGCCGGGGAGGCGATCGCGCGCGGCGCGGGCGTGGCGCTCGTAAACCAGGTCGGACAGGACACGCTGCCGGAGCTGCTGGCGCTGCTCGCGCGCGCGACCGTGCTGCTGAGTCCCGACTCGGGCCCCGTGCACATGGCGACCATGGTCGGTACGCCGGTGATCGGGCTGTACGCGGCGACCAACCCGGCGCGCAGCGGGCCGTATCTGTCGGGGCGCTGGTGCGTCGACGCCTACCCGCGCGCGGCGCGCGCCTTCCGCGGCTGCGAGCCGCAGGAGCTCCCCTGGGGGCACAAGATAGAGGAGCCGGGCGTCATGGACCTCATCGGGGTCGAGGAGGTCACCGCCCGGCTCGATGAGTTGCTAGGATCGCGCCCATGAACGACATCCAGGTGCCCATCTCACCGGGCGAGCTGCTCGACAAGATCACCATCCTGAGGATCAAGGCCGCCCGCATCCTCGATGCCGCCAAGCTCGCCAACGTGAAGACCGAGCTGGCCCTGCTCGAGTCGACCTGGCGCGACTCGGGTTGCGCCGCTCCCGGCCTGGCGCAGGAGGAACGCGCGCTCAGCCGGGTGAACGAGCAGCTGTGGGACATCGAGGACCGGATCCGCGACAAGGAAGCGAAGCAGACCTTCGACCGCGAGTTCATCGAGCTGGCGCGCGCCGTGTACGTCTCGAACGACGAGCGCGCCGCGATCAAGAAGCGCATCAACACGCAGCTCGGCTCGCGCATCATCGAGGAAAAGTCCTACAAGCAGTATCGCTAGGACGGCAGGTCCGCCGGGCGGGCAGCCTTGGGGTTCGCACGATACAATTCAGCCTATGACCCCTTTCGACGCGCTTGGCTTCCGCTGGAACCGGGACGCCATCCCGCGGGAGCTACCCCGCGCCACGCTCGAACGGGCGACATTCCGCTTCGCGCGCATGCTTCCCGAATATGTTTGGGATGCCGGCGTGCTCGAAGGCAACCCTTTCACGTTCCCGGAAGTAAAGACGCTTCTCGAGGGGGTGACGGTAGGCGGGAGGAAGCTCTCGGATCAGGAACAGATCCTGAACCTGGCCGCGAGCTCGAAATACCTCATCGAGCTGGTGAAACAGCGGCAGTTCGCGCTGAACAAGTCGACCTTCTGCTCATTGCACGCGCGCGTGTCGCGCAACGAAGCGCTCGAGTGGGGACACTTCCGCGGTGAGGGGCTCGATGAGGTGTTCGTCAGAGGCCTGAATGCATTGGAGCAGGACGTGACGAATCCATACGAGCGCGCCGCGGCGTTCTTTTTGTTCGGGTCATTGCAGCAGTTTTTCTTCGACGGCAACAAGCGCACGTCGCGCTTCATGATGAACGGCCTGCTGATGATGGAGGGGATCGACGCGATCAGCATCCCGGCGATCCGTGCCGCGGAATTCAATTCGCGCATGGTTGATTTCTACGCAAGCCGGGACGCCACCGCCATGATGGCGTTCGTCCTGGATTGTCACCCGGAGATAGCGCGCATCCGTGAGCTGAATCCGGAACTCCCAGCGCTGAGCGAACCGCCTGCCATGAGGTATATCCGGCTCGAGGACGATTTCGGCCGCGAGCTCGACATCACCGAGGAGTAACTGAGGTGCAGGAACAGATACGGCAGTTGGTCTTGGCCAGCCTGCTCGTCCCGACGATCGTCTCGCACGCCGCCCTCGCCCAACACCAGCCGCCCGGCGTGTACGCCGATCTCGCCTGGCGCATGATCGGACCCATGCGCGGCGGGCGCACGCGCGCGGTCGCGGGTGTGCCCTCCGAGCCGAACGTCTTCTACATCGGCGCCGTCAACGGTGGCGTATGGAAGACGCGCGACGCGGGCCGCACCTGGCAGCCGATCTTCGACGGCCAGCCGACGCAGTCGGTTGGCGCGATCGCCATCGCACCCTCCGATCCCAACATCATCTACGTGGCAAGCGGCGAGGGCCTGCGGCGGCCGGACCTCTCGGTCGGCAACGGCATCTACCGTTCCGCCGACGGTGGGCGCACCTGGACCCACGGCGGGCTCACCGACGGTCAGCAGATTCCCGAGGTCGCGGTCGACCCGCGCGACCCGAACCGCCTCTTTGCCGCGGTCCTCGGTCATCCCTACGGGCCGAATGAGGAGCGCGGCATCTACCGCTCGCGCGACGGCGGCGTGACCTGGGAGCGTGTTCTCTACAAGGACGCCGATACGG
>Ga0335081_10005501_pt1 | contig 20053 bp, 17 predicted proteins | sample Lox_Sample_35_FD_206713 | JGI IMG/M metagenome (GOLD analysis project Ga0335081, IMG submission 206713) | Soil microbial communities from Loxahatchee National Wildlife Refuge, Florida, United States - Lox_Sample_3.5 | ecosystem: Environmental > Terrestrial > Soil > Wetlands | place: USA... | reverse complement strand
CAACGCCTACTACTCGCAGCTCGGAGAGGGCCTGCTCGAGTACGTCGGGCCGCTGGTGGAGACGCGCAGCCAGGAGAAGCCGCTGTCCATCTCGCTCCGCGAGATCAAGGAGCACATGCTCAACGTCGAAGTCATCGAGGGCTGACGGGGCATCAGGTTCCATGTCTTCCCGCGTCATCCTCGGCGTCGGCGCGGGCATCGCAGCGTACAAGTCATGTGAGCTGCTCAGGCTGCTGACCGAATCCGGGCATCAGGTCCGCGTCGTGCCGACCCCCGACGCCCTCCGGTTCGTCGGCGAGGCCACCTGGGCCGCGCTGTCCGGCCAGCCGGTGACCACCGACGTCTGGACCGGCGTATCCGAGGTGCCGCACGTCCGGATCGGGCAGGCTGCCGACCTGGTCCTCGTCGCGCCCGCAACGGCCGACTTGCTGGCCCGGGCCGCCGCCGGGATGGCCGGGGACCTGCTGACCGCCACCCTGCTCACCGCGCGGTGCCCCGTGCTGTACGCCCCGGCCATGCACACCGAGATGTGGGAGCATCCGGCCACCCAGGCCAACGTGGCGCTGCTGCGCCGCCGCGGCGCCATCGTCCTGGAGCCCGCGGTCGGCCGCCTGACCGGCCGGGACAGCGGCCCAGGGCGGCTGCCGGAACCGGCCGGGATCTTCGCCGCCGCGACCAGGCTGCTGGCCCGCGGCATCACGGGCCCTTCAGCGGCCGACCTGGCCGGGCGCCGCGTGGTGGTATCGGCCGGCGGCACCCGGGAGGAGATCGACCCGGTCCGGTTCATCGGCAACTGGTCCACCGGGACGCAGGGGTACGCGCTAGCCAGCACGGCGGTGGCTCGCGGCGCCGAAGTGACCGTGGTAGCGGCCAGCGTAGCGCTGCCCGACCCGGCCGGGACGAAGGTCACCCGGGTCGTCTCGGCACGCGAGATGCACGACGCGGTGCTGGCTGCCGCCGAGACCGCCGACGCGGTCGTGATGGCCGCCGCGGTGGCCGACTACCGCCCGGCGGCGCGCAGCGCGGCGAAGATCAAGAAGGACGGCCAGCCGCCGGAACCGCTGCGGCTGGCCGAGAACCCCGACATCCTGGCCGGGCTGGCCGCGGCACGGAAGGCGCGGGAAGCCGCCCGTTCGGCCCATGATCCCGAACGGCCCGGGCTCGTGCCCCCGGCACCGGATTCCCAGATCCTGGTCGGGTTCGCCGCCGAGACCGACACCTCCCCGGAACAGGCCCGGGCCAAGCTGGCCCGCAAGGGCTGTGACCTGCTCGTCGTCAATCCGGTGGGGAACGGGCTCGGGTTCGGCACGCCGGATAACGAGGCGGTCGTCTACGGCGCCGACGGGACCGTCACGCCGATCTCGCGCGGGCCCAAGGAAGCCCTCGCCGACGTGGTATGGGATCTGGTCGCCGAGAGGCTGAGCGAATCGGGCAGTGACGGCTAGACTCACCGCAGTCCAGGATAAACTCACCGCAGTCACCCACAGCGAGGGGAGAGCCTAAAGTGGCGCGTCGTCTTTTTACCTCTGAATCGGTTACAGAGGGCCATCCGGACAAGATGGCTGACCAGATCAGTGATGCGATCCTAGATTCCATGATCAAGGATGATCCGGGCAGCCGTGTGGCAGTGGAGACCATGATCACCACGGGCCAGGTGCACGTGGCGGGGGAGGTCACCACCCAGACCTACGTGGACATCCCGGGCATCATCAGGGACAAGATCCTCGAGATCGGCTACGACTCCTCGGCCAAGGGGTACGACGGGGCATCGTGCGGGGTGTCGGTCTCGATCGGCTCTCAGTCGCCGGACATCGCCCAGGGCGTGAATGACGCGTTCGAGTACCGGGAGGGTGAGTGCACCGACGAGCTTGACCGGCAGGGTGCGGGGGACCAGGGGCTGATGTTCGGCTACGCCTGCCGCGAGACCCCTGAGCTGATGCCGCTGCCGATCATGCTGGCGCACAAGCTCGCCCGCCAGCTGTCCGAGGTGCGCCGCGCGGGCACCGTGCCGTACCTGCGGCCGGATGGCAAGACCCAGGTGACGATCGAGTACCAGGCAGACGCCCCGGTGCGGCTGGACACGGTGGTGGTCTCCACCCAGCACGCGCCCGACATCAACCTCTCCGAACTGCTCGCCCCCGACATCAGGGATTATGTGGTCGCGCCCGTGCTGGCCGACGCCGGCATCGACTGCGATGGGTTCCGGCTGCTGGTCAACCCGACCGGCCGGTTCGAGATCGGCGGGCCGATGGGGGACGCCGGGCTGACCGGACGCAAGATCATCATTGATACCTACGGCGGCATGGCGCGGCACGGGGGAGGAGCCTTCTCGGGTAAGGACCCGTCCAAGGTCGACCGCAGCGCCGCCTACGCCATGCGCTGGGTAGCCAAGAACGTGGTGGCGGCGGGCCTGGCGGACCGCTGCGAGGCCCAGGTGGCCTACGCGATCGGCAAGGCCATGCCGGTCGGGTTGTTCATCGAGTGCTTCGGCACCGAGAAGGTGCCGGTGGAGCGGATCCAGGACGCCGTGATGCAGGTCTTCGACCTGCGGCCGCGGGCCATCATCTACGCGCTCGACCTGCTCCGGCCGATCTATGCTCAGACCGCCGCCTACGGGCACTTCGGCCGCACCGAGCCCGACTTCTCCTGGGAGCGCACCGACCGGGCCGACCAGCTCCGCGAAGCCGTCGGCGCCTGACCCGGCCTGCCGCAGCTCTTGAGCGACGTCGCGCCCGCGGCGCGGCCCCGCCCAATTCCCGCGCGTCGCCCTGGTCACACAGGCACCTTGAGCACCGCGCGCCTGCCATGCCAGTGAGGTGAAGGGGCCCTTGCCCCTAATAGATAATAGATGGGGGCAAGGGCCCCTTCACCCCGAGCGCTCATCTTCCGCCGAAGGCCCGGCGGCCCAGCGGTCACTTCCATCACAGCAGCACCCATGGCTCATGCTGGCGCAACCTCCCGTCTGGCTCTGGTAGGACGGAACCGTGGCGAAGGGGCCGAAGGACCAGGCGGTGAGCGAGCGGCTGCCCGTCGCCCGGGTCGCCGTGGACATCTCCCTGGCCCATCTCGACCGGCCCTTCGATTACCTGGTCCCGGCCCGTCTGGATGCCGAGGCCGTGCCGGGCTGCCGGGTCCGGGTCCGGTTCGCGGGCCAGCTCGTCGACGGCTTCCTGCTGGAACGCGCCGAGACGAGCGAGCACCAGGGCAGGCTGGCCCGGCTGGAGCGGGTGATCTCGCCCGAGCCCGTGCTCACCCCGGAGATCTTCGACCTGGCCCGGGCAGTGGCCGACCGGTACGCGGGCACGCTGGCAGACGTGCTCCGGCTGGCCATCCCGCCGCGGCACGCCACCGCCGAACGGCAAGCCCCCGCCGCCGGGATCGCGCACGCCCCGGCGCCCGCCGAACCCGCCCTGGCCCCTCCGGACCCCGGTTCCTGGAGCCGCTATCCTGCCGGGGCGGCGTTCCTGGACGGCCTGGCCCAGGGCCGCCCGGTCCGGGCCGCCTGGTCGGCGCTGCCCGGAACCGGAGCCCCGGATTGGCCCGCCGAGATCGCCGTCGCCGCCGCGACCACGGTGGCCGCGGGCCGCGGCGTGGTCATCGTCGTGCCGGACGCCCGCGACCTGGACCGCGTGGACGCGGCCCTCACCGGGACCGGCCTGGATCACGTCTGCCTCGCCGCGGATCTCGGCCCGGCCGAGCGCTACCGACGCTGGCTGGCGGTGCGCCGCGGCCTGGTGCGGGTGGTGGCGGGCACCCGGTCCGCCATGTTCGCCCCGGTCGCCGGGCTCGGCCTGGTGGTGCTCTGGGACGACGGCGACGACCTGCACGCCGAGCCGCGCGCCCCGTACCCGAACGCCCGTGAGGTGCTCGCCCTGCGCGCCCACCGGGCCGGCGCGGCCGCGCTGATCGGCGGCTTCGCCCGCACGGCCGAGCTCACCCAGCTGGTCGCGGGCGGCTGGGCCCGGCCGCTGACCGGCAGCGCCGAGGCGCTCCGGCAGGCGGCCCCCCGGGTCAGGGCCGCGCCAGACGAGGCCGAACTAGCCAGGGATGCCGCCGCGATGACCGCGCGGCTGCCCAGCCTGGCGCTGCGCACTGCTCGCGAGGCCCTGACGGGCGGGGCTCGCGGCGGCCTCGCGCAGGGCCCGGTCCTGGTCCAGGTGCCGCGGCGGGGCTATCTGGCTGCCGTCGCCTGCGCCCGGTGCCGAGCCCAGGCCCGGTGCGCCACCTGCGCCGGGCCGCTGGAGATAAGCGGCTCGCACGGGACGCCCGGTTGCCGGTGGTGCGGTGCGCTGGCCGCGGACTGGACCTGTGCCCGCTGCGGCTCGGGCCAGCTCCGCGCGCTGGTCACCGGCGCGTCGCGCACCGCGGAGGAACTCGGCCGCGCTTTCCCCGGAGTGGCCGTGCGCACCTCAGGCGGCCAGCATGTGCTCGCCACCGTGCCCGCCGAACCCGCGCTGGTCATCGCCACCCCCGGCGCCGAGCCGGTGGCGCCGGAAGGGTACGCTGCCGCGCTGCTGCTCGACGGCTGGGCGCTGCTCGGCCGTCCCAGCCTGCGCGCCGCGGAGGAGGCCCTGCGTCGCTGGCTGAACGCGGCCGCCCTGGTCCGCCCGGGTGGCCCCGTGGTGGTGCTGGCCGAGGCGACGCTGCCCGCGGTGCAGGCGCTGATCCGCTGGGATCCGGTCACGTTCTCAGAACGTGAGCTGGCCGAACGCGCCGAGCTCGGCTTCCCGCCCGCGGTGCGGATGGCCTCGGTCACAGGGCCGCCCGAAGCGGTCGCGGACTTCGTTGGCACGGCCGGATTGCCCGACCGGGCGGAGATCCTCGGGCCAATTCCACTGGAGGGAGATCGTCCCCCCGAGGCAAGCAGAGCTCTCATCAGGATCGGCAGGGGAGACGGCCTTGAGCTGGCCCGGGCCCTGCACGCGGTCCAGGCCACCCGCAGCGCGCGTAAGGACGGCGGCGCCATCCGGGTTCAGCTCGACCCGGCCGAGGTGGCCTGACCGATAGAATGACGACGTGAGTGTAAAGCCCATCCGCCTTTTTGGTGATCCTGTGCTGCGGACGCCGGCCGAGCCGGTCCGCGACTACGACGCGGAGCTGCGCAGGCTGGTCAAGGATCTCACCGAAACCATGCTGGACGCGCCCGGGGCGGGCCTCGCCGCGCCGCAGATCGGGGTCGGCCTGCGGGTCTTCACCTACCACGTGGACGACCACGAGCCGGGGCACCTGATCAACCCCTCGCTCGACCTGTCCAAGGAGGAGGACGAGGACGACGAGGGCTGCCTGTCGTTCCCCGGTCTCGCCTACCCGGTCAAGCGGGCGTGGGGCGTGGTGGCCAAGGGCTTCAACATGTACGGGGATCCGGTGACGATCGAGGGCACCGAGCTGCTGGCCCGCTGCATCCAGCACGAGACCGACCACCTGGACGGCATCTTGTTCATCGACCGGATGGACCCCGCCCAGCGCAAGGCGGCGATGAAGGCGATCCGCGAGGCGGAGTGGTGGGGCGACCCGGTCCCGCGGGTACGCGTGTCCCCGCACGAGACCCGTGGGCAGGCCCTCTGATATGCGGTCTTCCGATCCGCCCGCCTGCGAGCCCTGATGCGCCTGGTTTTCGCGGGTACGCCGCAAACGGCGGTACCGGCGCTTGACGCGCTGCTGGCGTCCCGGCATGAGGTCGCCGCGGTGATGACCCGTCCTGACGCCCCGGCCGGCCGGGGCCGCAAGGTTGAGGCCAGCCCGGTGGCCCGGCGCGCCGCGGCCGCGGGGCTCGAGGTGCTCACCCCGGACCGGGTCCGCGACCCGGAGTTCCTGGCCCGGCTACGCGAGATCGGCCCGGACTGCTGCCCGGTGGCCGCGTACGGGGCGCTGCTGCCGCAGGCGGCGCTGGATATCCCGCCGCACGGCTGGGTGAACCTGCACTTCTCCGTCTTGCCGGCCTGGCGCGGCGCCGCACCGGTCCAGCACGCCATCCTGCACGGTGACGACGTGACCGGTGCCAGTACCTTCCTGATCGTCAAGGAACTGGACGCGGGCCCGGTGTACGGGGTGCTGACCGAGCCGGTCCGGCCCGACGACACGACCGGTACGCTGCTCGGCCGGCTCGCTCGCTCGGGAGCCGGCCTGCTCGTCGCGACGCTCGACGGGATCGAGGACGGCACGGTCACGGCCGTCCCGCAGCCCGCCGAGGGCGTGAGCTTCGCGCCCAAGATCACCCCGGCCGACGCGCGGGTGGACTGGAAACTGCCCGCGTACGTGGTGGACCGGCAGGTCCGCGCGTGTACACCCGACCCGGGTGCCTGGACCGAGCTCGACGGCGCCCGCCTCAAGCTCGGCCCCGTCGACCAGGGCCTGACCAACTCCGCGACCCCGCCGGACCTGGCCCCCGGCGAGCTGCAGGCCGGCCGCAACGCCGTACTTGTCGGCACCGGTTCGCGTCCGGTCCTCCTCGGCGACGTCCAAGCCCCGGGCAAGCGCCGCATGACCGCGCCGGAATGGGCCCGCGGCCTGCGCTCCGGCGGTCCCGTGCGGTTCGGCTGATGCCCGCGCACGCGCCGCGCCGCGCCGCGCCCCCCCGCCCCCGCCGGGACCACCCCGCCCGCCCGCGCACCGACCCGGCCCGGCGCGCCGCCTATGACGTCCTGCGCGCGGTCGCGGACCGCGACGCCTACGCCAACCTGCTGCTCCCGGCACTGCTCACCGAACGCGGCCTCACCGGCCGGGACGCCTCCTTCGCCACCGAACTGACGTACGGCACGCTGCGCGGCCGCGGCAGCTACGACGCCGTCCTGGCCGCCTGCAGCGACCGGGACGACATCGACCCGCCAGTGCGCGACGTGCTCAGGCTCGGCGCGCACCAGCTCCTGGCCACCAGGGTCGGCAGTCACGCCGCCGTCGCGACCTCCGTCGACCTGGCCAAGGACGTCTGCGGCCCGCGGCCGTCCGGCTTCGTCAACGCGGTGCTGCGCCGGGTAGCCACCCGTGACCTCGACAGCTGGATCCAGATCGTCGCCCCGGACCGGAGCGGGGATCCGTCCGGCTACCTGGCCGTCCGGTACAGCTATCCGCGCTGGATCGTCGACGCCTTCCGTGACGCGCTCGGCCCGGACGCCGCCGAGATCGACGACGCCCTCGCCGCGGGTAACGCCCGCCCGCAGGTCGTCCTCGCCCTCAGCCCCGGCGCGGACGGCCCGCTGCCGGACGGTGAGCGGACCCGCTGGTCGCCGTACGGCTTCCGGCTGGCGGGCGGCGACCCCTCGCCGCTGGTGGCCAGCGGATCAGGGTTCCAGGCGGCCGTCCAGGATGAGGCCAGCCAGCTCGCCGCGCTCGCCCTGACCAGGACCGGCGGAAGCGGCCAGGACAAGCTGTGGCTCGACCTGTGCGCAGGTCCCGGCGGTAAGGCGCGGCTGCTGGGCGCCCTGGCCGCCGAACGCGGCGCGCGCCTGGTCGCCGCGGACCTCCACCCGCACCGGGCCCGCCGCGTCCTGGACGCGCTGAACCGCGCGGGCGGCGAGAACAGCGCTGGCCGCCGGAACCATGCCGTCATCGCCGCCGACGGACGGCAGGCGCCCTGGCCGGCGGCCACGTTCGACCGCGTCCTGGCCGACGTCCCCTGCTCCGGCCTCGGATCACTGCGCCGCCGCCCCGATGCCAGGTGGCGCAAGGCCCCCGGCGACGTGGCCGAGCTCGCCGGCCTGCAGCGTGAGCTGCTCGGCACGGCACTCGATTCCGTACGGCCCGGCGGTGTGGTCGCCTACGTGACCTGCTCACCGCACCTGGCGGAGACCCGCGATGTCGTCATCGCCGTGGCGCGGGCCCGGGACGACGTCACCATCCTCGACGCGCCGGCCGTCCTGGCTGAGGTCCCCCGGCTGCGCCAGGCCGATTCCGGCGACGGCTCCCGGTTCGCCCAGTTCTGGCCGCACCGTCACGGCACGGACGCGATCTTCCTCGCGCTGCTCCGCCGGAACGGCTCAGGCGCGACTGAGGGCGCGGGCTGACTTCAGCTTTGTATTGCCGATGTCGGCCCGCTGCCCCTGCGCGTAGCCGGCGTTGTACCCGCGGCCGCTGTAGGTGATACGGGTCCGGCGCGTCACGGGGTACGCCTGCTCCAGCTGCCTGCGGATGACCACCGCCCGGTCGGCCAGCACCAGCGCGGTGCTCGGCCCCTCGTGCGTCTCGCCCTCCGCGGTCGAGGCCGCCCGGTCCTCGGCCGCCTTGACCCGGGTGATGACGGCGGTGACGAAGCCGAGCAGCCAGCTGCGCCGCCACGCCCGGACGCTGCGCACCCCGGCCGGGACCGCCGCCACGGTCAGGCCGCGCGCCATCTGCAGCAGCAGTGAGGTGTACAGGATGTCAGCCCGCTCCAGGTCCGAGGCGTAGCCGAACACGTGGATGCGTGCGCCCGGCCTGGTCGTGCTGAGCAGGACGCACTGGCACCGCATGGCCCCGGCCAGCCCGGCCAGCAGGTGCGCCCGCACCTGCGCCCACGGGTTGTCGATGTCGATGATGCGGCTGCCCGGCCGGTCGGTGTCGGGCCGCGTCGCGGCCAGCCGGGCGCGGTCGATCCCGTACCGGGCCATGAGCTCCGCGGCCTTCGCGGTAAGCGCCTCCGCTTCCGGCGGAGTCACCCCCTCTGCCTCGGCCTTCGCCAGCAGCTTGCGTACCCGGTTGAGCAGGGCGCTGGGCGGGTCCGAATGCATACGCAACCTCCAGGTCGATCCAATCGAACTCAGTATCGAACTGTACCCGCGCCATACGACATTCCGGCGACGCCACACCGAACCGACAGCACGCATCCGGGGGAACAGCGCCGCGCCCAGGCACTCTACACTCAAGTACTACTATGGCCGTTCAGATCTCGCCGAGCGTCTTGTCCGCTGACTTCGCCCGGCTCGCCGACGAGGCCGCCGCGGTCGCCGCCACCGCGGACTGGCTGCACGTGGACGTCATGGACAACCACTTCGTGCCGAACCTCACCCTCGGCCTGCCCGTGGTCGAGTCGCTGCTCAAGCACGCCGCGCTGCCGCTCGACTGCCATCTGATGATCACCGAGCCGGACCGGTGGGCCCCCGGGTACGCCGAGGCCGGGGCCAGGAACGTGACGATCCACGCCGAGGCGGCGCGGGCCCCGGTGCGGACGCTGCGCGCCATCCGGGCGGCCGGCGCCCGGGCCGGCCTGGCGCTCAACCCGGGCACCCCGGTGGAGCACGTCACGGACCTATTGTCCGAGGTCGACATGCTGTTGCTGATGACGGTCGAGCCCGGCTTCGGCGGCCAGCCCTTCCTCGACGGGGTGCTGCCCAAGCTGCGCCGGGCCCGCGCGCTGGTCGGCGGGCGGGAGGCCACGGTGTGGCTCCAGGTCGACGGCGGGGTTGGCGAGGAGACCATCGAGCGCTGCGCCGAAGCGGGCGCCGATGTTTTCGTGGCCGGCTCGGCCGTCTACGGCTCCGACGATCCCGGGCGGGCCGTGCAGGCCCTCCGCGCCCAGGCTGAGCGGGCCACCGCCCATGCCGCCTGGGGCCGGCCGCCCGGCTAAGCCGAACGGGCCGGGCTCGTGCTGTCCGCGCCCGTCCCCGTGCGCGCGGACGGGCCGCCCGGCGGCTGCGTGCGGCCGGTGCGCACGAAGTCCCCGGGGCGGATCAGCACCAGGGCGCACACCGCCCCGGTGAACGCGAGCGCCGCCGTCACGATCAGCAGGTCGTTGAGGCCGGCCGTGAAGGCGGACCTGATGGCTTCGGCCACCACCCCGCGGCGCGCCGGAGGCAGGCTGGCGAGCAGCTGACCGACCTGGCCCTGGCGGACCATGGTCGCGATGCGCGGAGCCGACGATGCCACGGCCGGAGCGGTGATCAGGTTGTGCTGCAGCGCCGAGTTGAAGATCGAGCCGAGCGCGGCGATGCCCGCGGCGATGCCGATCTGGCGGAACGTCGAGTTGGCGCCGGACGCCATGCCGGCCTTGTGCGGCGGGACCACGCCGATCGCGGTCGAGGCCAGCGGCGGGTTGACCAGCCCGCCGCCGAACCCGGACACGATGAACCCGGGGATCAGGTGCGTCCAGTCGCTGGTCCCGGTCAGCCCGCCCATGATGATCAGCCCGACGCCGACCAGCACGAGGCCGGGCCCGATGAGCCAGCGGGCGGGCACGCGCTCGCTGACCCGGCCGGCCACGACCGCGGTGGCCAGCTGGGCCCCGCTGATGATGGCCAGCCGCAGGCCGGCGTCCTGCGCCGAGTAACCCAGCACGTCCTGCAGGTAGATGACCAGCCAGAGCAGCACGGCGTAGAGGGAGCCGTTCATGGCGAAGGCCGCGATCGAGCCTCCCGCGAACGTCGGCACGCGCAGCAGCGACAGGTCGAACATGGGGTGCGCGACCCGCCGCTCGGCCGCGATGAACCCGGCCAGCGCGCCGGCCGCGATCGCCAGGCAGATGATGACGCCAGCGTCCGACCAGGTGTTCTCGCCGGCCCGGATGAGCCCGTAGATCAGGCTGACCAGCCCGGTGGTCAGCAGCGCGAACCCGGCCCAGTCGGGCGGCGTGGGGTTCGGCGACTTCGATTCCTCGACCCGCCAGGAGGTCAGTGCGACGGCGAGGACGCCGATCGGCACGTTGACCAGGAAGATGCCGCGCCAGCTCCAGTCGGTGGTGATCACGCCGCCGAGGACAGGACCGAGCGCCGTCGACACGCCGGTGACCGCCCCCCAGACCCCGAACGCCACGCCGCGATCGCGGCCGCGGAAGCTCTGCCCGAGCAGCGCCAGCGACGTGGCGAACATGATCGCCCCGCCGACGCCCTGGCCGGTCCGGGACACGATCAGCATTACCGGGTCCTGGGCCACGCCGCACAGCAGCGAGCCCAGGGTGAAGATGACCAGGCCGATCTGGAACAGCAGCTTCCGGCCGTACCGGTCGGCGAGCACGCCCGCGGTCAGCAGCAGCGACGCGAGGGTCAGGGCGTAGGAGTCGAGCACCCACTGCACGTCGGTGAAGCTGGCGCCCAGCCCGTCCTGGATGGCGGGCTGGGCCACCACCACGATCGTGACGTCGAGCAGCAGCATGAACATCCCCGCGCAGACCGCGATCAGGGTCCACCACTTCCTATCCATAAGGATCATGCTGCACGATCTGATCGCTCAGAACCCACGGTCAGGGCGAATTGTGCCGGATCTCGACTCCAGCTACGCTGATTCGCGTGGAAACCCCGCTGCTCGACGCGATCGACCGGCAGATTGTCCACATCCTGACGATCGAGCCGAGGGCGTCGTTCCGCACCGTGGCCGACGTGGCGGGGATCTCGGACCAGACCGCCGCCCGGCGTTATCGCAGGATGGCGGAGTCGGCCGGGCTGCGAGTCCTCGGCGTACCCGACGGCTCCCGGCTCGGCTGGACCGACTGGTTCCTCCGGCTGCAGACTACTCCCGGCGGCGCCGACTCGATCGCGGAAGCCCTGGCGCGCCGTCCCGACACCAGGTGGGTCCATCTCGCCTCGGGCGGGACCGAGGTCATCTGTACCGTCCAGGCCCGTACCGAGGAACAGCGTGACGCCCTGTTCCTGCGCGGGCTGCCGGGGAGCCGCCGCGTCGTGCAGATCACCGCGCACTCGATCCTGCACGACTTCACCCCCGGCCCGTGGCGCGAGGCCACCCGCGCGCTGTCCCCGGCCCAGCTGGAGAAGCTCCCGCGCCCGGCGCCTCAGGATCCGCCCGCCGGCGGCTCTCTGGCGGCCGAGGACGAACCGCTGCTGAAGGAGCTGGCCCGCGACGGCCGGGCCAGCACCGCCGCGCTGGCCGCGGCGATCCACTGGCACGAGTCCACCGTGCGGCGCAGGATCGGCGAGCTCCGCCGGTCCGGCCTGCTGTATTTCGAGCTGGACATCGACAACCGGGTCCTCGGCCTGAACGAGCACGCCCTGCTGTGGCTCTCGGTGGAGCCAGCCAGGCTCGAGGAGGCGGGAAACGCCCTGGCCGCTCACCCCGAGATCCCGTTCGCCGCCGCCACGACCGGCCCGACCAACCTGGTGGCCAGCGCGGTCTTCCGCGACACGCGGCACCTCTACGAGTACCTCACCGGCGAACTGGCCGCGCTGCCCGGGGTGAGCTCGGTTCAGACCGCGCCGGTCATCGCGACCTTCAAGCGCACCGGCTCAGTTCCCTAGCCGGACGGCGGTTTCGTGCTCGGCGGCGGTGAACTCGGGGTGACGTCGACCTCGATGACGACCGTGACCACGATGCCGCCCGGGTTGATAGTGAGCTGGCAGCCCACGCACACCCCGCCGCCGGCCCGGGCAACGGCCTGGCCCAGCAGCCCGCCGGTGACGGTGACGCTGACCGTCGTGCTCTGCCCCGCCAGCAGGCGGCCCGAGCTCGGAGCCACGGACAGCTGGCCGATCAGGCCGGAGGACTCCGTGACGGACCACGACACCGGGCCGCCCGAGGCGGTCAGCGTCAGGCTGGCGCCGGATAGCGCGCTGACCACGATCGTCCTGGGTGCCACCCGGAGCGTCCCGGGTGGCGGGGGCGGGGGAGGAGCGGTCGTGCTGCTCGACGGCGGCGACGGGGTGCGGCCGGGTGACGGGCTGTGGCCAGGCGACGGGCGGTGGCTGGACGGCCGCGCCGAGGGCGAGGGCGCAGGGCCGCCCGCCGGGGTCGGGCCGCCCGCCGCCGCGGAGGGCGACACCCCACCCGCGGCATTGGCGGTGGCCCCGGCCGAGCGGCCCGGGCGGCCCGGGCTTCCCGGGCCGCCCGGACTGCCGGAACTGCCAGGGCCGCCGGGCGGGCTCGCGGACGCCGTGCCGCCGGACGAGCCCGGGCCGGCGCCGGCCGGCGACGTGCCGTGGCTCAGCGCGCTCAGCTGGCCAGGGTGCGCGCCGAACACGCCGGTCACCGCCAGGATGACCAGCACCGCGGCCACCACCACCACCACGACGGCCGCCGCCGCGGCGCCCTGCACCGGACGAGCCTGCCACCACGCCGCTTTCGGCGGGTCCAGCGGCTTGGGGAAACCGCCGGGTCCGGACATGTCGGCCCGCCGCGCCACGCTGGCCCGGTGAGCCACCGCGCCGGGGTTGTCGCTGCTGACCAGCCTGAGCACCTGCGTGCGCAGTCCGGGCGGCATGACGGCGAAGGGCAACGGGGCCAGACCGAGCAGCAGCGCCGGGGCGAGCTCGCGGCGCTTGCGTTCGGTGCACTCCGGGCACCGCTCGATGTGCCGGTTGATCCGCTTGCGCATCAGCACGGTCAGCTGCCCGTCCCAGTCCGCGAGGAGAGCGCCGAGCGCTTCGCAGTCGCCCCGCCCGGATCGGGCCACGAGCAGCGCGCCCATACAGACCTCGAGCTGGGCGCGGGCCCGGGAGAGCAAGGCGTGCGCGTGATTGCGGGAGACCCCGAGCACGGCCGCGATCTCGGCGACGTCGAGCTCCTGCCGCAGCTGCAGCTGGATAAGGTCCTGCTCGCTGGCGCCCAGGCCGCGGACCGCCGAACGCAGCAGCGCGCGCAGCTCGGCCCGTTCGGCCCCTTCGGCGACGTCCGCGGACTCGTCGCTCATCTCCGGCACCTGGTCCAGCGCCGACGTGGCCGTGCTTGCCTTGTCCCGCAGCCGCCGGTGGCACTCGTTGCGGGCCACGGCGTACAGCCATGGCCGGAGCCGGCTCTGATCACGCAGTCCCGCCAACTTGGACGCCGCAATGACGAAGGTGTCCTGCACGGCGTCGGCCGCGTCGGCCGGCTCGCGCAGCAGGGAGCGGCAGTAGGCGTACAGCGGCGCGGCGTACCTGTCATAGGCTTCGGCCAGCCCGTCAGGGTCACCGGCCACTATCGCCGCAGCGACCTCGCTGTCGTGCATATGGCTATGGAACCGCGTGACGGCACATCCGGACAATACAAAACCAGATCGGGTCTTCCCGCCGCCGCCGCACAAAGCAGAACGCCGAGAGCGTCCCCCCCAATTGGTAAGCTCCCGGCGTTCCGCCCGTCCCCGAAGTGGGCTCCCCGAAGGTAAGAGCCGGCGGTTCCCGGTTCGCCAGCGTTTTTTCCGGGAAATTCTGGTCGGCCACCAAGCGCGGTGCTCAGGACCAGCGGTCGATGTACTCCGCGAGTTCGGCCAGGCGGGTGATGGTAGCGTCCGGCTCGGCCGCCTCGTACCGGGGGACGTCGGAGTTCGTGATGAGTACGGCGCGCATCCCCACGCTCTTGGCGCCGTGGATGTCGTCGTAGGGCCGGTCGCCGACGAACACGCACGCCGCCGGGTCGGCCTCGCCCACGGCCGCCATGACCGCGCGGAAGGCTTCCTGGTGCGGCTTGACCCAGTCGATCTCGCTGGTGTAGACCGCGCCGTCGATCAGCTCGAGGACCTCGTCCCTGACGAAGATCTGCTCGTGGGCGCTGCGCGGCCACATCGTGTTGGACAGCACGCCCACCTTGATGCCGCGCCGCCGCAGCTCGCGCAGCAGCGGCAGCGCGTCCGGGTCGGTCAGCGTGTGCGGTGTCCACGCCTCGAAGTAACTCGCCAGGAATTCGTCCGAGACCGACACCCCGGCCCGCTCGAAGATGCGCTGCATGGTCGCGCTCTGGTGCGACAGCTCGCCCTCCCGCCAGAGCTCCGCCTCGGCGGCGCGCACCGCGGCGGCGTTCGCCGCCGCCTCCCCGGCCGGGTAGTGCCGCGCGCAAACCGCGAGCCAGAGCTCGCCTAGGTCGATGCTGTGCCACGGGGTAAGCGTCCCGCCCCAGTCGAAGATGACCGCCCTGACCGCCATGTCCGGCATCCTACGCACTCCCGCCGTCAAACCCGTCGGCTACCAGTTCCGCCCGCGGCCAGCGTGACGAAAGGCACGAAGCCGCGGAATACCTCGTGTGGCACACTGGCTTATAGCAGTAGAGGCGTGCTCCGGGGTCGGTGAAACTCCGAGCCGGCGGTGACAGTCCGCGACCCGTCCGCATCCAGCGGCCGGTTGACCCGGTGAAATTCCGGGACCGACGGTGAAAGTCCGGATGGGAGGCAGCACGCGAACGGCCGGTCATCCCGGCCGTATGCGCAGCGCGTACCCGCGCATCCCCGGAGCCGGACCATGAGTTGGCTTCGAGGAGGAGAGCGCGGATGTTCACGGGGATCGTGGCAGAACTCGGCGAGGTGGCCGGGGTCGATCACCACGGCGATGCGGCCAGGCTCACCATCCGGGGTTCCACGGACGGCGTCGCCCTCGGCGAATCGATCGCCGTCAACGGCGTGTGCCTGACCGTTACCGGAATCCTGGGCGGAACCTTTACCGCGGACGTGATGGGGGAGACCCTCAGCCGGTCCGGGCTGGGCGCACTAACTCCCGGAGACCCGGTCAACCTGGAACGCTCGGTCCGCCTCGCCGACCGGATGGGCGGTCATCTCGTGCAGGGGCACGTGGACGCCACCGCGACGATCATCTCCCGGACCCCGGCCGAACACTGGGACCAGGTCCGCATCACCCTCCCGGACGCGATCGCCCGGTACGTGGTGGAGAAGGGCTCGATCGCGGTCGACGGGATCAGCCTCACCGTCTCCGCGCTCACCCCGCCCGGTGCCGCCGACGGCTGGTTCGAGGTCTGCCTGATCCCCGAGACGCTGAAGCGCACCACGCTGGGGACCCGGCAGCCAGGTGAGGTCGTGAACCTCGAGGTCGACGTGATCGCCAAGTACGTGGAACGGATGCTCATCACGGAGGGTGACAAGTGAATCAGCTGCTCGACGACGTCGACCGCGCGATCAAGGACATCGCGGCGGGCCGCCCGGTACTGGTCGTGGACGACGAGAACCGCGAGAACGAGGGCGACATCATCTTCGCCGCCAGCATGGCCACCCCCGAGCTGCTCGCTTTCATGATCCGCTACACCAGCGGCGTGATCTGCGTCCCCATGCGCGAGGCCGAGCTCGAGCGGCTCCAGCTGCCGCAGATGACCGCCCATAACACCGAGCATCACCGCACGGCCTTCACGGTCAGCGTGGACGCGCGGGACCGGATCAGCACCGGCATCTCGGCGGCGGACCGCGCCGCCACGATCGTCAAGCTCGTCGACCCCGCCACCACGGCGGCCGACCTGGTGCGCCCCGGCCACGTGTTCCCGCTCCGCTACGCCGAGGGCGGCGTGCTGCGCCGCCCCGGTCACACCGAGGCCGCCGTGGACCTGGCCCGGCTGGCCGCGCTGCCCGAGGCGGGCGTGCTGTGCGAGGTGGTGAACGACGACGGCACGATGGCCCGGCTGCCCGAGCTCCGCGTGTTCGCCACCACCCACGACCTCGCGCTGATCTCGATCGAGCAGCTGATCGAGTACCGCCGGCGCACCGAGCGCCAGCTGAGCCGCCAGGCGCAGACCCGGATCCCGAACGCCCACGGCCAGTGGCAGGCGTTCGGCTACCGGAACGAGATCGACGGAACCGAGTCCATGGCGCTGGTGCTCGGCGACGTCCGCGGCGACAGCGTGCTGACCAGGCTGCACTCGGAGTGCCTGACCGGCGACGTGTTCGGCTCGCTGCGCTGCGACTGCGGCGCGCAGCTGGACGCGGCCATGGCGGCCATCGCGGCCGAGGGCCGCGGGGTGGTGCTCTACCTGCGCGGGCACGAGGGCCGCGGGGTGGGGCTGCTGAGCAAGCTGCAGGCTTACGAGCTGCAGGACGCCGGCGCCGACACGGTGGACGCCAACACCGAGCTCGGCCTGCCGGTGGACGCGCGCGAGTACTCGGCCGGCGCGCAGATGCTCGCCGACCTGGGCGTGCGCTCGGTCCGCCTGCTCACCAACAACCCGGCCAAGGTCACCGGCCTGGCCGGCTGCGGCGTGGACATCACCGCCCGGGTCCCGCTGGCCCCGGCCGTCACCCCGTTCAACCTGCGTTACCTGATCACCAAGCGGGACCGGCTGGGCCACGAAATTGACGATCTCAACGATCCCGAACGCCCCGGTGTACCCGCCCCAGTGCCGCTGAACGGGCATCCGTCCGCCGTCGCTACTCCTCACGTCTACGGGTCGGAGTCGGCGTGAGCGGCGCGGGCAGCCCGGGCGCGGCGGCGGTGGACGCGTCCGGGCTCAGCCTGGCCATCGTGGCCACCCGGTGGCACCGCGAGATCACCGACGCGCTGGTGGCCCGCGGCACCGCGGCGGCCATCGCGTGCGGCGTGGCCGACCCCGTGGTGGTCCGGGTGGCGGGCGCGATCGAGCTGCCCGTGGTGGCGGCCGAACTAGCCCGTCACCACGACGCCGTGGCCTGCCTCGGGGTGGTCATCCGCGGCGGCACCCCGCACTTCGAGTACGTCTGCGAGTCCGTGACGGCCGGCCTCACCCGGGTCGCCCTCGACACAAGCAGGCCCGTCGGCAACGGCGTGCTGACCTGTGACACGGTAGAGTCGGCTCTGGACCGGTGCGGACTGCCCGGCAGCCATGAGGACAAGGGATGGGAGGCCGTGGTGGCGGCGCTCGACACCGCGCTCGTGCTGCGGTCCATCCGCGAGCCGGCCGCGCAGCGACATTGACGGCGTTCGCGCACTCCCGCTGACTCCATGCCGACCCGTAGGGATGACTCATGCTCTCACTGGTACTGCCCAAGGGCTCGCTCGAGCGCGCCACCCTCGAGCTCTTCGATGCCGCCGACCTGACCGTGCGCCGGTCCTCGGACCGGGATTACCACGCGTCGATCGACGACCCGCGGATCAACCGGGTCCGGTTCCTGCGCCCGCAGGAAATCCCGTCCTACATCGAGCGTGGCCTGTTCGACCTCGGCATCACCGGCCGCGACTGGATCGCGGAGACCGAGGCCGACGTGGTCTCGCTCGGCGAGCTGCAGTATTCCAAGGCGACCGCGCAGCCGGTACGAGTGGTGCTCGCGGTGCCCGACTCGGCGCCCTGGCAGTCCGCCGCCGACATGCCGGAGGGCGTCCGGATTTCCACCGAGTTCCCGTCACTGACCAGGCGGTTCCTTGACACGCGCGTGGTCAAGGCGATGGTGATACCGTCGCACGGCGCGACCGAGGCCAAGGTGCCCGACATCGTGGATGCGATCGTGGACCTGACCGAGACCGGCTCGTCGCTGCGCAAGAACGGGCTGCGGATCCTCGAGACGCTGCTGACCAGCTACACCGAGCTGATCGCGTCGGGGCCCGCGTTCGCGGACGCGGACAAGCGCGCGGCCATGGAGGACATCGCCCTGCTGCTGCGCGGGGCGATCCAGGCCCGCGGGAACGTCCTGCTGAAGCTGAACGTGGCGGCGGACAAGCTGGTGGCGGTCACCGAGATGCTGCCCGCCCTGTCCTCGCCGACGATCACCACGCTGGCCCGCGGGAACATGAACGCGGTCGAGACCGTGGTCCCCAAGCGCGGCGTCAACACGCTGATCCCGGCCCTGAAGACGGCCGGCGCCCAGGACATCCTGGAGATCCCGATTTCGAAGATCGTCGAGTAGCCATGACTGTGCCCCCGCCCGACCATACGCCAGGCAACGCGCCGCTTCTTCATCGCCAGACCGCCCGGGTGCTGCCGGTCGACGGCGAAGGCCGCGTGCTGCTGCTGCACGGCTGGGACCCGCATCATCCCGATCGCCCCTTCTGGTTCACCATCGGCGGCGCGGCCGATCCAGGAGAATCGCTTCGCGCGGCGGGTGCCAGGGAGTTGTACGAGGAAACCCGCATCGTGGTCGAGCCTGAGCGCCTGGGCGAGCCGATCGCGGAGAACTCCATCGAGTTTTCCTGGGGCGGCCACCGCATCGCCCAGGACCAGACCTTCTACGCGGTCGCGGTCGGATCCGTGGCGGTGAGCCTGGAGGGCCTGGACCAGTGGGAGCGCGCCACCACCGACAAGTACGGCTGGCTCACGGCCGGAGACCTCGAAGCCGGCGAGCGCCCCGCCCACCCTGACATCCCCGACCTGATCCGCGCCGCGGTGGCCAGCGTCCGCCGGGAACAGGCCGGGGAATAGCCGGACCAGCGCTCCAGGTTCCCCCACAGAGGACACTGACTGCCGAGGTGACGCGTGCGTGACATCCTGAACCGGATCACGAAGTGGTGGGAGGCCGGGGAGTCGTTCGGCCTCGCCACGGTGGTGCGGACGTACCGCAGCGCCCCCCGTGATCCGGGTGCGGCACTGGCGGTGGCGTCCTCAGCCGACCACGAGGTTGTCGGCAGCGTGTCCGGCGGATGCGTCGAGGGTGCTGTCTACGAGCTGTCGCTGGACGTGTGCCAGACCGGGGACGCGGTGCTCGAGACCTACGGGGTGAGCGACGACGATGCGTTTGCGGTCGGGCTGACCTGCGGCGGGATCATCGACATCTTCGTCGAGCGGATCGACAGGACCCGGTTCCCCGAGCTGGGCGACATCGCCGCGGCGGTCGAGCGCGGCGAGCCGGTCGCGGTCGCCACGGTGATCTCCGGCCCGGGCCGGATCGGCGCGCGGCGGGTAATCTGGGCCAGCAGCAGTTCCGGCACCCTGGGCGCGGCGCGGCTCGACGCGGCGGTCGACGACGACGCACGCGGCATGCTTGCCCAGGGCCTGACCGGCATCCGCCGGTACGGCGAGCACGGCGAGCGGCGCGGGGACGAGCTGAGCGTGTTCGTGAACTCGTTCGCCCCGGCGCCGCGGATGCTGGTGTTCGGGGCCATCGACTTCGCCGCCGCCGTGGCCAGGGTCGGCAAGTTCCTGGGCTACCACGTCACCGTGTGCGACGCCAGGAAGGTGTTCGCCACCGCGTCGCGCTTCCCCGATGCCGACGAGGTGGTGGTCGACTGGCCGCATCGTTTCCTGGCCGCCGCCGACGTGGACGCCAGAACCGTCATCTGCGTGCTCACCCACGACCCGAAATTCGACGTGCCCCTGCTCGAGGTGGCGCTGCGCACCCCGGCCGGGTACATCGGCGCGATGGGCAGCCGCCGCACGCACGATGACCGGCTGGCCCGGCTGCGCGAGGCCGGCCTCACCGAGGACGAACTGGCCCGGCTGCGCTCGCCGATCGGGCTTGACCTCGGGGCCAGGACGCCGGAGGAGACCGCGGTGTCGATCGCCGCCGAGCTGATCCAGCTCCGCTGGGGCGGCACCGGTCACCCGCTGA
>Ga0335081_10005500_pt1 | contig 20057 bp, 16 predicted proteins | sample Lox_Sample_35_FD_206713 | JGI IMG/M metagenome (GOLD analysis project Ga0335081, IMG submission 206713) | Soil microbial communities from Loxahatchee National Wildlife Refuge, Florida, United States - Lox_Sample_3.5 | ecosystem: Environmental > Terrestrial > Soil > Wetlands | place: USA... | reverse complement strand
AGGCCGGCGGTACCGGGCTGAACCTGACCGCGGCCAGCCACGTGATCCACATCGACCGCTGGTGGAACCCGGCCGTGGAGGACCAGGCGACCGACCGGGCGTTCCGCATCGGCCAGCAGCGGAACGTCCAGGTACGCAAGTTCGTCTGCGTCGGCACCCTGGAGGAGCGGATCGACGCCATGATCGAGGAGAAGAAGGCCCTGGCCGAGCAGATCGTGGGTACCGGCGAGTCCTGGCTCACTGAGCTGTCCGTCGATGACCTGCGGTCCGTGCTGACCCTGTCGCCCGAGGCGGTGAGCGAATGAGCGGGCGCTGGGAAGGCTGGCCGCCCTCCCGCCCGATCCGGGTGGACGGCGGGATCAAGGCCAGGAGCAAGCGCGGCGCGATCGGCGAGCAGTGGTGGTCGCGGCGGTTCATCGGCGTGCTCGAGTCGTACGGCATGAGCGGCAGGCTGGCCCGGGGCCGCAACTACGCCCGGGCCGGGCAGGTGCTCGACTTCGAGCTGGGCCAGGGGAAGGTCACCGCCCGGGTGCAGGGCTCGCGGGTGCGGCCCTACCAGGTACGGATCGGGGTGCTGCCGCTGACCACCGCCCAGTGGCGGCGGGTGACGCAGCAACTGGCCGGCCAGGCGCTGTTCCGGGCCAAGCTGCTCGCCGGCGAGATGCCGCACGAGATCGAGGAGGTGTTCGCCGAGTGCGGCACGCCGCTGTTCCCGCGGTCGGCCGCCGACCTGGACATGCACTGCAGCTGCCCGGACTGGGAGGTGCCGTGCAAGCACCTGGCCGCGGTCTGCTACGTGCTGGCCGAGGAGTTCGACCGGGACCCGTTCGGCATGCTGGCCTGGCGCGGCCAGGGCCGCGACGAGCTGCTCGCGGCGCTGCGCCGGATCCAGGGCCAGGCCGGGACCGGCCAGCCCGCACCGGCCGCCCTGGACCGGCCGGCTCGCCCGCTGGCTGAATGCCTGGAGACGTTCTGGTCGCCCGGGCTGAGCCCGGCCCGGCTGCGGGCGCTGGCCACGGTGTCCGACTCCGCGGCCCCCGACTTGCTGCTGCGCATGTTTCCGCCGCCACCGGTGCAGGTCAGGGGGAAGGACCTGGCCGACGTGCTGGCCGCCGCCTACCAGCAGCTCGCTGCGGACGATGCAGTGCCGGGCACGATCGGCGGGGCATCGGAACACCTAACGGGGGGTTAGCGAGGATATGACGAAGGCTCCCGCCAAGGCTTCAGCGGTCAAGGTCCTCGTGCCGGTGTTGCTGCTGGTGGTCATCTGCCTGCTGGTCTTGATAGCTGCGCTCCGGCAAAAACCCTCGGTAACCCCACATGATGCTTCGGTAACCCCGCATGCCAGTGATGACTTCAACCGGGCCGTCGGCGGCCTGGGTCCCCATTGGACCGGAATCAGCGACGGAGGATTGTCGATCCGATCCCATGCCGTCACCGGGAGAAGCGGGCTCACCGGTGATATCTGGACCGCCAGGACGTTCGCCAGCAGCCAGTATTCCCAGATCGAAGTCACCTCGGCCCAGCTCACCGGCGGCGAGTGGATCGGGACGGCGGTACGCGTGCAGCACCGCGGACAGGACGCCTACGTCGGCGTCTACTACTGGAACGGCGGCAAGCCGGAGCTGATACTGTTCAGGCGGAGCGGGGAAAGCTGGGCTCAGCTCGGAATTTGCAGTTCCGTGCCGCTCGCCGCCGGGACCAAGCTGAAGCTGGTGGCCGTCGGCGACACGATCTCGCTCCTGGAGAACGGCTGGCCGGCTCTCACCGTCTCCAACCGTAGCCTGTCCGGGGGCGCGCCCGGGATCATGATCTTCGGCTCCGGCACCGCCGGTGCCTGGTCAGGTGGCGATGCCTCGGGGTCAGCTGGCGATGCCTCGGGCGCGGCCGACTTCCGCGTCCGCTACCTGAGCACGGACGCCCATGGCGTCCGGACGTACCAGGTCTTGTCTCCTGGCAATGGGCCTGGCATCCAGGTGATGCGGGTGCTGGTACCCACGCACCCTGCCCCCGGGGTCCCGCACAACTTCCTGTACGTGCTCCCGGTTCAGCCCCAGCTGGGTAACGTCTATAACGACGGGCTGGACACGGTGCGCAGGCTCGACGGGCAGGACCGGTACAACCTGACGGTCATCGAGCCGACCTTCGCGATCGATCCGTGGTACGCGGATAACCCCAAGAACCCGGACGTCCGCTACGAGACGTTCATGACCAGGGAAATCGTGCCCTGGGTGGAGAAGAACCTGGCCATCACGGGCCACGAGCAGAACTGGCTGATCGGGTTCTCCAAGTCCGGTCTGGGGGCGCAGGATCTCATCCTGAAACATCCCGGTATTTTCGCGCTCGCGGCCTCCTGGGATTTCCCCGCCAATATGTCCTCCTATGGTCAGGCTGGCTCCGATCCGGCCGCCTCCTACGGCACCAATGCGAACTTCCAGGCCAATTACGAGCTGACACAGGCCTTCGTGAAGGCCCACAGCGGACCGTTCCTGAGGCAGGACCGCATCTGGATCGGCGGGAACAGGGAGTTCCCTACCGACATGTCGGATTACGCGAAGCTGCTGGCCAAGACGGGCATTCTTTTCACCAGGGAAGCGCCGCGGTTCATGCGTCACAACTGGGACAGCGGCTGGGTTCCCGATGCCCTGGCCGCGTTGCGGCACGACAGCATGGAACTCCAGGGGAGCCAGAGTTAAATGGATCCCGCCGGAGCCTAGCCCGGCGGGCCGCCGGGCGGCGCCCAGACCCGGAGCATGGCCTCGGGCAGGCCCCACCAGCCCAGCGGCGTCAGCCGCTCGTCGTCATCGACGGCGCCGAGCACCTGCCACAGCGAGATGACCGGCAGGAACAGGCTCTCCATGGTGAGGTCGTCGAACTCCTCGTCGTCGCCCAGGAAGAAGTCGTCATCGTCGTCATCGTCGTCCTCGCCGGGCGGCCCGTCGTCCGGGTCGGTCAGGTCCTCGGGGTCGTAGTCCCGCACGTACGCGGCCAGGTCGGCGGCCGACGCGGGCGTGCCCGGGCCGCCCTCGGCGAGCGCGGTGATCACCGCCAGCCAGTCGAAATGGTCGATGGCGCAGATGGCGGTGATGTCGCTGTCCGTCTCGTCGGGTTCCCCGTCGTCCCGGCCCGGCCCGCTCCAGTCGTCCGAGCCCTCGGGGGATGCCACGCCGGCGGCCAGCGTGAGCCACATCTCGGTGTCGTCGGCCGGCAGGTCCCCCGGGCGCAGCCCGCCGCACTCGATCAGCAGCCTCCCGGGCCAGCCGGGCCCGGCGATGTCCTGGCGGAGCCGGGCGCTGGCCCGGCGCAGGTCCTCGCGCGGCAGCGGGCGGTCACCCACCCGCTCGAGGAGGGCCTGGATGGCGGCCAGCGCTTCGGCGTCGGCGGCGTCCCATTCGGCCAGGAACTCCTCGTCCTTCTCGTCGAGCAGCGCGTCCATGGGGACCCGGCCGTCGGGCAGTGCCGAGGTCATCCACCGCTCCTGCAGCTCGATGTAGGCCTGGCAGGCCGCCGGGTCGGCCGCCGCCAGCAGGTCGGGATCGATCTCGCCCGCGGCGAGCTGCTCTTCGAGGTGGCTGACCAGCCTGGTGTGCATCTCCGCGGCCAGCTGGCTGCGGTCGGACTGCTCGTCCCACACGTGCAGGCCGATGATCCCGTTCGGCTCGGTCCCGGTGGCTTGCAGCCAGGTCCGCAGGTCCCCGACCGTGGCGTCGCCATCGGAGATCTTGTGCAGGATGGCTTCCGCCGACGACCAGAACACCGCGGACAGCGGGTTCCCGGCCGCGAGCATCCCCCGCCTGATGCCGGGCAGCGAGGCGAGCGCGTCCGCTGACGGCACCGTGAGCAGCGCAAGGGCCACATCGCGCCTGGTCAGCCGGCTAAGCGGCCGGCCGGCTAGGTCGGCCACGCGATCAGCTTCAAGGTCCACGCCTCGCAGCGTACGCCTGTTGCGCCGATGCCGCGCCAGCGACTAGTCAGAGCAGGTCGCGGCCGCCGAGATAGGGGCGGAGCACGGCCGGCACCCGGACCTGCGCCTGTTCGGTCTGGAAGTTCTCCACCAGCGCGGCGAGAATACGCGGCGTGGCAACCGCCGTGTTGTTCAGCGTGTAGGCGAAGCGCACCGTGCCGTCCGCGTCGCGGTAGCGCAGGCTGGCCCGCCTGGCCTGCCAGTCGAGCAGCGACGAGCAGCTGTGCGTCTCGCGGTACGTGCCCAGCGACGGCATCCAGGTGTTGATGTCGTTCATCCGGTACTTGCCCGCGCCCATGTCCCCGGTGGCGACCTCCATCACCTCGTAGGCCAGGCCGAGACCCTGCAGCAGCTGCTCGGCGGTGCCGAGCAGCTCCGCGTGCCAGCGGTCGGACTCGGCCACGTCGGCGGCGCAGATGACGAACTGCTCGACCTTCTCGAACTGGTGCACCCGCAGCAGCCCGCGCACGTCCCGGCCGGCGCTGCCCGCCTCGCGCCGGAAGCACGGCGAGATGCCGGCGTACCGGACCGGCAGCCGGTTGTGGTCCAGGATCTCGCCGCTGTGGAAGCCGACCAGGGCGACCTCCGCCGTCCCCGCCAGGTACAGGTCGTCGGCGGTGATCGCGTAGGTCTCCTCGCGGTGCGCCGGGAACATGCCGGTGCCGATGAGCGGTTCCTCGCGGACCAGCGACGGCACGCTGACCAGCGTGAAGTCCTTGCCCCTGAGCAGGTCCAGGGCGTAGGAGTGCACCGCGCGCTCGAGTAGCACCAGGTCCCCGGTCAGGGCGTAGGCGCGTTCCCCCGCGACCTTGCGGGCCCGGGTGAAGTCGGCCCAGCCGCGCTTCTCCAGCAGCTCCACGTGGTCCAGCGGCCGGAAGCCGAACTCGGGCGGGGTCCCCCAGGTCCTGATGACCACGTTGGCCGACTCGTCGGGCCCGACCGGGGCGCCCGCCCACGGGATCATGGGGGTCAGCAGCAGCAGCCCCTGCAGCTTCTCCGTCGTCTCCGCGAGCTGCTCGCGGAGCGCCTTGAGCTCGATCTCGAGCTCGGCGTGCTCGGCCCTCAGCTCGGCCCGGCGGGCCTCGTCGGCCCGGGCGAACTCCCTCGACGAGCTTTTCCTGCGCGCCTGGGCCTGGTCCAGTTCATGCTGGAGCGCGCGGCTGGCCCGGTCGAGCTCGAGCAGCTCGTCCACGTCCAGGTCGATGCCCTTCACCCGGACGGCCTCCCGGACCGCGTCCGGATTCTCCCTGATGAATCGCTTGTCCAGCATGGGTATGCGTCAGTCCTCGTTCGGATGTGGTTGCTTGCCGGCCCGCCACGAAAACGCTACCAGCCGCGCCCGGCGGGCCGCCTCGCAGTTTCCGGCCCGGCCGGGCACGGGGCCCGGTCACGGCGCGCCCCCGGATACCGTGGATGCACGGGTGACGAGGGAAGGTGGGGGAGTGCTGCTGACCAATCACGTCCTGTCCGGGGCCCTGATCGGGATCCTGGCCCGCCGCCCGCTGCCCGCCTTCGCGGCCGCGGTGGCCTCCCACTTCGTGCTTGACGCGGTGCCGCACTGGGGGGACTGGCGCAGCAAGCGCCGGTTCCTGCAGGTGGCCGTGCCGGACGGGCTGATCAGCCTGGCCCTCATGGGCGCGTTCGCCGCGGCGTCGCCGCCGGAGCGTCGGCTGGCCGTGCTGGCCGGCATGACCGGGGCGGCGCTCCCCGACGCGGACAAGCCGACCAACCTGTGGTTCGGCTGGTCGCCCTTCCCCCGGGCCGTCGACCGGTTCCACTCCCGCATCCAGCGCGAGGCCTCGCACCGCGCCTACGTCGAGCTGCTGGCGGCGGGCGCCTTCGCCGCCGCCGCGCTGGCCGCGTTCTCCCGGTCGGGCGGGTCAGTCGCCGACCGCCCGGCGGCCTAGCGGGGCAGCGGGTACCGCAGGCCGACCAGGGAAGCCAGGTCGCCGAGCGTCATCTCGAACATCGGCGCCGCGTCCTGCAGCGCGAAGTTCATGTGGCCGAAGACCTCCATCGCCACCGCCCCGTACAGCACGGTCCAGCAGCGCAGGAACGTCAGCACCGCGCCCACCGGGATGTCGGCGTCCAGCGCGTCGCGGTAGCGGACGAGCTGGTCACGCAGGCCGGGGTCGATCTCCGCCGCGTCCGGCACTGGGAACGGGGCCTTGCTCCACAGCTCGAGGAACAGCGTGAAGAACGTGCCCGCGAACGCCAGGGCGCACTCGTCGGCGACGTCGTACCGCCCGTCGTCCAGGCCGGGCAGCGGCACGCCGAACAGCAGGCCGAACTCGCCCTTGTGGTTCAGCGACCAGCGGCGGAACTCCCGGCAGGCGGCGACCATCATGACGGTCAGCTTCACCGCGTCGGGCCGGGCGGCCTCAGGGCCCGCCAGGTCCGGCGGCGGCACGGCGGCCTGGATGGCCTGGTGGATGTCCTCGCCGAGCTCGGTGAAGATACTGGCGCAGACGTGCCTGGTCAGTTCCTCGTAGCTGCCGAAGTACCGGTAGAGCCCCGGCGCGGTCATGCCCATCTCGCGGGCGATGGCGCGCAGCGACACCGCCTCCGGGCCCTCGGTGACCAGGAGCTGGCGGGCGGTCTGGATGATCTCCTCGATGGTCGCGGCGCGCAGCCGGTCACGCCGGGACGGCGCCTGAACCGCGCCCGGCTCGGCCACGGCCATCTCTGCCGGCTGTGTCACAGCTGCCTCCTGGACCAAGTCATACCTTCCGGAACCATCGCCGGCCAGACCCCGGCCCGCCGGTCGTTCCGATGATGCTATCTCCCTTGACAGGAGTAAACACCGTATGTGAAGTTAGCGACGTAATCAGTTTACGCCGTTTACTTGAGTAATCAACAGAAGCATCTCAATACGGGAGGCGAGATGTTCGAGGCATGGGGACGGGTCCTGTACCGGAGGCGGCGGCTGGCCCTGGGCCTCACGCTGGTGCTCGTGGCGTTCGCCGCGGTCTGGGGACCGGCGTCTTCGGCAAGCTTTCTTCCGGGGACGACTTCACCCCGCCGGCCAGCCAGAGCCAGCGTGAGGCCAGCCAGGCCAGCCAGGCGTTCGGCCGGAACGACGCCGATGTCGTCGTGCTGTACCGCAGCGCGGCCATGACCGTCGGCGACCCCGGCTACCGGCAGGCGGTCACCGCCGCGCTGAGCGGCCTGCCGCGCGCCGACGTGGCCCGGGTCAGCACGTACTGGTCGACCGGGTCCCCCAGCCTGGTCAGCACCGACCGGCACGCCACCTACGCGGTGCTCCAGCTCGCCGGGGGCGACGACGCGGCCAGGCACCAGACCTACGACGCGATCAAGGCCAGGCTGACGCCCGCCAGCCTGGCGGCCAGCGGCGTGACCGCGCGGGTCGGCGGGAACGTGCCGACCGAGGTGGCGATCAACTCCGAAGTCTCCGCCGACATCGCCAAGGCCGAAGGGTTCTCGATGCCGGTCCTGCTGATCCTGCTGATGGTGATCTTCGGCAGCCTGGCCGCGGCGTCGCTGCCGGTGGCGATCGGCCTCGTGGCCATCCTCGGCTCGTTCACCGTGCTGCGGCTGCTCACGCTGGGCACCACGGTGTCGATCTACTCGCTGAACATCACCACGATCCTGGGCCTGGGCCTGGCCATCGACTACGGGCTCTTCATGGTCACCAGGTTCCGCGAGGAACTGCACCGCCAGACTCTGCTGACTCCGGAGGGGACGACCCCCCCGAGCCCCCCGAGGCCTTCCGGCCATCGGTGGAGCAGGCGGTGGCCCGCACGGTGGCCACCGCGGGCCGCACCGTCGCGGTGTCCGGCGTCACCGTCGCGGTCGCGCTGACCAGCCTGATGCTGTTCCCGGAGACCTTCCTGCGCTCGATGGGGTACGGCGGGGTGGCCACAGTCGCGGTGGACATGCTGGCCGCGCTGACCGTGCTGCCCGCCCTGCTGGCCGTCCTCGGCCCCCGCGTCAACGCGCTGCGCATCCGCCGCTCGGTGCGGTATCCGGTCACGGGGGGCCAGTGGGGCCCGGCCCGGCAGGAGACCAGCGGCGCCTGGTACCGGCTGGCGCAGAGCGTCATGCGCAGGCCCGCCGTCTACGCCACCGTGATCGTCATCGTGTGGATCTTCCAGTGGGGCCACCTGTCCGGCCTGCTGCGGTTCACCCCCACCGGGTCGATCGACCCCACGATGCCGATCCTGATGCTGGCGATCATCTTCGGCCTGTCCATGGACTACGAGGTCTTCCTGCTGTCCCGGATCCGCGAGCGGTATGACCAGACCGGCGACAACACCGCTTCGGTGGCGGCCGGCCTGCAGCGGACCGGCGGCCTGATCACCAGCCTGGCCCTGCTGCTGATCATCGTGGTCGGCGCGTTCTCGGCCTCCGGCATCACGTTCATCAAGCTGACCGGTGTCGGCATGATCGCGGCGCTGATCGTGGACGCCACCATCATCCGCGTGCTGCTGGTGCCGGCCACCATGCGGCTGCTCGGCCGGGCCAACTGGTGGGCGCCGCCGCCGCTGCGCCCCCTGTACGCCAGGTACGGGATCAAGGAGGAAGGCCTGCCGCAGGCCGGGCCGGCGGGGCCCGTCCCGGTTCCGGCCGACGCGAAAAGCTGACCTCCGCTCCGCCGGGGCCACCGGGAAAGCCGGGCTCTGCCGGACCGGGCCCGCAGCGCAACACCGGCCGTGGCCCGGCATTTGCCCCTTCCAATTTCCCAATTCCTGGACTTAGACTCGGAACTCGTACGTAAAAGCCGTCTTCTGACCGCAAATAAGCGCTCGCAGAGCTTCGCGCCCGAGCAGTCAATTTACGCAAGTGTTACGCCCTGTGGGTATGTGGCCAAAGGGAAGGAGGGGATCGAGGTCGGCCGCCTAGCCGCAGTGATTGCCAGGAGCTGAATCTCCTGTTTGGGGGCATAATGAATGGTGCCCGTGTGCCGGTGCTCGCCATCTTCGGGTTCTCGGCCGCCATCACCGCCGCTGCCGCGCTGCTGCCAGGACTGGATGTCGCTTCCCGGGCCCATGCGGTGCGCGCGGCCCTCGACGTGGCGCCTCCGCTCGCCGCCCTGGCGGCGGCCGGTGTGGCAGGCGACCGCCTGCTGCGGCATGGCCGCCTGACCGACCTGGCCCTGGTCTGCTCACTTGGTGCGCTGGCCCTGTCGGAACTGGTATTCGTTTCTGTCCCGGTACTGTGGCAGCGATTCTGGCCGGACCTATCGGTGTGGGCGGCGCTGGCGGGCAGTGCGCTCGGCGCTGCGCTGTTCGCCCTGGCCGCGTTCGTCCCCGACCGGAAGCTGCGGCGGGGCGGGCCGGCCCTGGTCGCGAGCGGAGCGGCGGTGACGGGGGCGCTGCTCCTGATCGCCATCGTGGCGTCCGCGTCCGCGGCCCGCCTGCCGCAGGTGCCCGCCGCCGCGACCGCGCGCGGCCTGCCGGCGGGGCCTGATCTGCACGCGGACGCCGTGCTGTCCGCCCTGGAGGCCGCGGTGGCGGCGACTTACGTATTGGCGGTGATTGGATTCCTTCGCTGTTCCGGGCGAGTCCGCGACGAATTCCCCGGCTGGCTCGCCGTCGCCGCCGTCCTGGCGGCAGCCGCGCATGCGAATTACTTTCTACATCCGGCTCTTTACGTGCAGTCCGCCTCAATCGGCGACGTATTCCTGGTGTGCTTCTACGCGGTGCTGCTCGCGGCATCGGCCCGCGAGATCCGGTCCCGCTGGCGCGTATTGCCGGAGGCGGCCGTCCTGGCGGAGCGACGGCGCATCGCTCGCGATCTGCACGACGGGCCGGCGCAGGATCTCGCGTACTTGCTGCGCAGCGTTAATTCTCTCAACGGGGTCGTCGACAAGGACACCAAGGCGCACCTGCGGCGGGCGGCCGAGCGAGCCCAGCATGAAGTGCGGCTGGCCATCGACACCTGCGCCGCGGCTCCCAGCCAGTCCGTCAACGTGGCCGTCGCTCAGGCGGTGGGCGAGGTCGCAGCGCGTGATCACGTCAGGCTGGAACTCGACATCGTCCCCGGTATCCGGCTGTCGGCCGCGCGGGCGGACGCGCTCGTGCGGATCGCCAGCGAGGCGGTGGGCAACGCCGCCCGCCATAGCGGGGCCGCGCGGGTGTGCCTGAGCCTGCGGCGCGAGGGATGCCGGGTGCGGCTGCACGTCAGCGACGACGGCACCGGCTTTGAGCTCGCGGTCCCGTCCGATGGTTTCGGGCTTACCTCGATGCGCGAGCGGGCCAGTTCGGTCGGCGGCGAACTCCGGATCTCCTCCGCGCCGGGACGGGGCACGAACGTCGAGGCCCTGCTGTGAGCGCGGCGGCAGAGCCGCCGCGGCGCGTCCTCATCGCCGATGACCACGCGCCCACCCGTGCTGAGGTACGCCGTGTCCTTGACGGCGATGAGCGCTTCGAGGTCTGCGCGGTGGCCCAGGACGCAGCCGAGGCGGTCCGGGCCGCGCTTCGCGAAAGACCCGACGTCTGCCTGCTTGACCTCAGCATGCCTGGCGGCGGCATGGCCGCGGTGTGGGAGATCGCCTCGCGGCTGCCCGAGGCGAAGATCGTGATACTGACCGTTTCCGACGCCGATGCGAGCCTGTTCGGCGCGCTCCGGGCAGGCGTCTGCGGGTACCTGCTAAAGACGATGGACCTGGACCGGCTGCCCGACGCGCTCGACGGCGTCTGTCACGGCGAGGCAGCGATGCAGCGCACGCTGGTGGCGCGCGTCCTTGAGCGCTTCCGCTGGCGGGAGCCGCGCTGGCGCCAGGCTGTCGGCCCCGGGCGCACCCGGTGGCGGCTGACGAGCCGTGAATGGGAAGTGCTCGACCTGCTGGCACAGGGGCGGTCGACCGCCGAGATCGCCGAGCAGCTTGTCCTGTCATCCAGCGCGGTACGAGTGCACATCTCCGCCATCGTCCGCAAGCTCGGAGTTCCGGACCGGGCCGCCGCCGTGGAACTGTTCCGCCGCCGCCCGGACGGCTGAGCGAGCACGAGCCTGCGGCAGGCGCCGCGGAAACGCCAGCCGGCCGCTCAGAAACCTGAACGGTCCGGGGCCGCGGCCGTACTGTCGGCCACCCCCATCTGACGCATAGCGTGGGACCTGGCGTCACCTCGTGGAGCGGCGGCCCGAGGGGGGAGTGGGATGAGTGACGCACATGGTTCCGTGAACGGCCTGCGAGAGGTCTGTCACGACATCCGGCAACCGATAGCAGCAGTGCTCGGCCTCGCGGAAGCGGCGCTGACCAAGCCGGACCTGCCGGAGGACACGCGCAGTCGCCTGGAGCAGATCATCGCGGTGGCTCAGTGGCAGGCCGACGTGGTCCAGAACTGGCTGGACGTCTCGTGCGGCGGCCCGCCAGGCGCGGGTTATACCGACGTCATCCGCGCGGTCAACCAGGCAGCCGCCGCCGAGCGGCTGACCTGGGCGGGCGACCTTACCCTGGTATGGCCGCCTGAGCCGGTATTCGCCACGCTGCATCCCGTCATCCTGCGGCGGCTGGCCGCCAACCTGCTCGGCAACGCCACGCGCGCCGCCGGTCCATGCGGCACCGTGACCGTCGAGGTGTCCAGGCGGGACATCTGGGTGCTGCTGGCGGTCGAGGACGACGGTCCCGGCTTCGGCTGGCTCGCCGGCGGCCGCGGGCTCGGCCTGCCCGCCGTGGCCCGGCAAGCCGCCCAGCACGGGGGAAGGCTCGAGTGCGGCAGGGGCGGCCTCGGCGGAGGGCGGGTGAGGCTGTGGCTGCTGTCCGCGGCGTCGCGGGCCGAAGGGAGGGCAGCCGATGCGGCTTGTCCTGTGTGACGACAACCGCCTGCTCTGCGAGGCGCTCGCGTCCGTTCTCCAGGCGGACGGCCATGAGGTACTCGCCATCGCGACGAGCGTCGCCGATAGCGTCGCGGCCGCGGCCGCGCACCGGCCCGACGCCTGCCTGCTGGACGTGCGTTTCCCTGACGGCAGCGGGCTGGACGCGGCCCGGGCGATACTGCGCCGCCAGCCGGACACGAAGATCGTGGTGCTTTCCTGCGTTTCCGACCTCGGGGTCCTGTCGGAGGCCAAGGAGATAGGCGTCGCGGGATACATCCGCAAGGACCTCAAGGCCGATACGATCATGGCCGCTCTCGACGTGATCGGCGCCGGGGGAACGGCCTTCGGCCCCAGATACTCAGGCCAGGCCAGCTGGCGCACGGCGGTGCCACCCGGCGAGGACCTGCTGGGCACGCTCACGCCGCGCGAGGCGCAGGTCCTGCAGCGGATCGTCGCGGGCCAGAGCACCGGGCAGATGGCCCGCGAGATGGACGTGGCCACCAGCACCTTGCGCAGCTACGTCAAGAACATCCTGGCCAAGCTGGGAGCGCACAGCCGGCTCCAGGCCGCCGCCATCGCGAGCCGGGAACCCGGCCTGGCCAACGGGCTGAGTGATGGCGCGCGGGCGGCCCTCGAGTCAGAAAGATGACGAAGGCTCAGCGCGATGAGAATCAACGTTCTCGTGGCCGATCAGGAACGCGCCTTTGCCGACGCGCTCGCCACCCGGCTTGACGCCGAAAGCGACATCGAGGTGGTGGGCGCAGTCCGGGTCACGGCGCCGGAGCCGTCCCTGCTCGGGCGAGATAGCGCCGATGTTCTCCTGCTCGACGGCGACCTGCCGAGCGGAGCCGCGAACCGCTTGTGCCAGGAAATGTCGGGGCGCGCCACGGCCACCCGGGTGATCATGATCAGCTCGTCGTCCGGGCCGGCCCGGATCGTGCAGGCGATCAGGGCCGGAGCGGCCGCCTGGGTGGGCGAGGGCGAATCCATGGAGCACCTGCTCCGGGTCATCCGCGGTGTGGCCCGCGGCGAGACCTGGCTGCCTCCGGCGCAGGCCGGGAACGTGCTGCGACTGCTGCTGCTTGAGCAGGAACGGCACAGCGAGGTCGACCGCCTGCTGGCCGCGCTCACACCGCGTGAACGCATGGTGCTGGCTTGTTTCGTCGCGGCGGACGGGCGCCGTGACGTGGTGGCCGAACGGCTGTCCGTGTCTGTCCATACCGTGCGGACCCACCTGCGGAACATCATGGCCAAGCTCAGTGTCCACTCGGCGCTGGAAGCAGTGGCGCTCACCAGGGATCGCGCGGGCCCGATTCCGCCGGACACGGGTTGATCCGGAGGGCCCGGGCCGCCGGGCTCATCCGCGCCGCCATCATGATCACGGCGGCGGCCGTCGTGATCCTGTTCTTTCCGCGGCCGTCGGCTTCGTCTCCTGCATCGGGTTCGCCCTCGGCCCCGGCGGCGATCCAGTTCGGTACCCTTCCCCCCGGGGCGAAACTCCCGTCCGGGGCGCAGTGCGCGCGCTGGGTGAAAGCGGCGCCGAGCCCGGAGAACCGGCCGGGGAACGCGGTCCCCGACCACACCACCGGGGAGAGCGTCGGGCGTGACTTCTTTCCCGCGGGCGACAGCCCGCAGGTGGCCAGGCTGGTCCCGCTGATCAGCGGCGGCTTTACCGGCACCACCGAGGAGATCCTCCGGTGGGCTGCCTGCAAGTGGGGCATCAGCCAGGACATCGTCTTCGCCCAGGCTGCCGTCGAGAGCTGGTGGCGGCAAGACACCCTCGGTGACTGGGGGACCGACGCTGCGCTGTGCCCGCCCGGTCACGGGCCCGGGGCCGACGGGCGAGGAGGCCAGTGCCCTCAGAGTTACGGCATCTTGCAGACCAGGTACCCGTTCGAGCAGGCCAGCTGGCCGGGGATGGCCTCGTCGACGGCCATGAACGCGGACACTGCGTACGCCATCTGGCGATCTTGCTACGACGGGTATGAGGTGTGGCTGAATGACGTCCCGCGGGGGCGGCGGTATCAAGCCGGCGATCTGTGGGGCTGCGTGGGGCGGTGGTATGCGGGCAGCTGGTATACGCCCGCGGCCGAGCAGTACATCAGCACGGTCAAGGAGTACCTGCACGAGCGGGTCTGGCAGCAGCCCGATTTCGGCCAGGCAGGCTGAGGCGACCAGGTGCGGCCGGCCGCCCAAGTGGGCGGAATTCCGCTACGTCAGCTGAGGGCTGTGCCGGGCCGGCGCGCACCCTAGATTCAACGACGACGCACTGACGCTGCGGGATCCCGGAGCCGCGGCGGGCGATTCGGGAAATGCCACCCAGGAGGGGGACGCCGTTGATACGCACGCCTATGGCTGGCGGGCTCCGCGTTGCCGTGGCCGGATGCGGTTACTGGGGGTCCAAGCACGTCCGGGTACTGCACGCGACGGACGACGTGGACGAGCTGGTCCTCGTCGACAGCCGGGAAGACCGGCTGCTCAGCCTCCGCCGCAGCTACAAGATCTCCCGCTGCTATACCGCCCTGGAGCCGGCGCTCGAGCACGTCGACGCGGTGGTCGTGGGAACACCGCCGAGTACGCACGTTCCGCTCGCGCTCACCGCCATCTGGGCAGGCAAGCACGTCCTGGTGGAAAAGCCGCTCGCGCTCAGCAGCGCCGAAGCGCGGACCCTGGTGGCCGCCGCGGCCGCCGCGAACGTGGTGCTCATGGTCGGGCACACCTTCGAGTACAACCCGGCGGTCCGCAAGCTCGCGGAACTGGTGCGGACCGAAGAACTCGGCCAGCTGTACTACCTCGACAGCGCCCGGCTCAACCTGGGCCTGTACCAGAACGACGTCAACGTCATCCTCGATCTCGCCCCGCACGACATCTCCATCATCAACTACGTGCTGGGCCGCGCGCCGGTCGCCGTCCAGGCGTGGGCCTCCCGGCACGCTCACCGGCGGCTCGAGGACGTGGCCTACCTCCGGCTGTACTACGACGACTGCCTGGAAAGCTGCGGCCTCTCGGCCAACATCCACGTCAGCTGGCTCGACCCGTGCAAGGTGCGCAAGATCACCGCGGTCGGGAGCAAGAAGATGGTCGTCTACGACGACCTGGCCGCCGAGGAGCGGATCCGGATCCTGGACAAGGGCGTGTCCCTGCCGGACGGCGATGATCTCACCCAGCCTCCGATGTCGTACCGCTACGGGGACATCGTGGTCCCGTTCGTCTCGCCCGAGGAACCGCTGGCCGTCCAGGACCGGCACTTCATCGAGTGCATCATCAAGGGAACCCAGCCCCTGACCGACGGCGCGGATGGGCTGACGGTGGTGGAGGCGCTGGAGGCGGCCGAGTCGTCCCGGCGGATCGGCCGTCCCGTGCTGCTGGACGAAGTCAGGCCGGGCGGCCACCTCGACGGCTCGCGCGAGCGGGGTGCCGCCAGCCCGGTGCTCACCGTCTCGGGTCCCGAGGCCGGATAACGATGCCTGCCTCGGCCGCGGGCGGGCAGGCCCCCGGCCATGCCAGCGATCCGGCCGAGCTGTCCAGGCCGGCCTCCGCCGCGGCTGATTCCCTGACGGTTGCCGCCTGGACGATGCTGAGCCGCGTTACCGGGCTGGCCAGGGTCGCCGTGGTCGGCGCGGTCCTGGGGCCCACGTACCTCGGGAACACCTACCAGTTCACGAACTCGCTGCCGAACCTGCTCTATTACGGCTTTCTCGCCGGAGGGCTCTTCTCGTCCCTGCTGGCCCCGGCGCTCGTGCGCCATATCGACGCCGGCGACCGGCGGGCCTCCGAACGGGTGGCCGGCGGTTTCCTGGGCGTGACGCTCGCGGCCATGGTGCCGGTCGCGCCGCTGGCGATCATCCTCGGGCCGCTCGCACTCAAGATCGCGGCCCTGGGCGGGCCGCAGGCGGCCGGCGCCGCGGAAGTCCGCGTTGGCCGCCTGCTGATCATGATGTTCATCCCGCAGATGTTCTGCTACGGCGTGGTCGGCACCGCGACCGCCGTGATGAACTCCCGGCGGCGCTTCGCGCTGGCCGCCGGAGCGCCGGCGGTGGAGAACCTCGGCACCATCGCCGTACTGGTCTCGGCCGGCGCGATATACGGCACGGGCCAGGGCATCGGCAACCTGCCGACCAGCGAGATACTGCTGCTCGGGCTGGGCTCCACCGCCGCCGTCGTCCTGCACGCGGCCACCCAGTGGTGGGGGGCGAGGCGGGCCGGGGTGACGCTCGCGCCCCGTCCCGGCTGGCGCGATTCCGAGGTCCGGGCCGTCGTGCGGCGGGCGGTCCCCGCGCTGGGCCAGGCCGGCCTTTCCGCGTTCCAGCTGCTGGTCCTGCTGATCGCCGCGAACCGCCTGCCCGGGGGGATCGTCGCCCTCCAGATCGCCTGGAACTTCTACACCCTGGCCAACAACCTCGGCACGATGCCGGTAGCGCTGTCGCTGGTCCCCCGGCTGGCGCGGATGCACCTGAACGGCGACACGGCGGCCTTCCGCGACACGCTGGCCGGCGGCCTGCGGCTGGGATTCTTCATCACCATCCCCGCCTCGGCCGGATTCCTGCTCTTGACCTGGCCCCTGGCACGAGCCAGCTCGTTCGGCGCCATGCATTCGACCGCGGGCATCGCCATGGTCGCGGCGGCGCTGGGCCCGCTGTCGCCGGCGGTCGTCGGCCAGACCGCCTTCGTGATCGCGACGTACGCGTCCTACGCCCGGAAGGACACCAGGACACCCCTGCACTCGATGATCCTGCAGGCGGCCGTGTGCCTCACGGTCGCGGGCCTGAGCGTGCTCGTCCACGGGACGGCGGTGCTGCTGGTGCTGGGGCTGGCCGTGTCGGCATCGGTCGCCGTGGCCGCCAGTCACCTGCTGGCGCGGATGTGGCGGACCCTCGGCCGCGGCACTCAGCGGCTCTGGCCGTCGATCATCAGGTTCGTGGCGGGTGCCGCCATCATGGCCGGCCCGGCCTGGCTCACCGCCACCGTGGTCCCGGCCCTGCTGGGCCCGCGGTTCGGCCCGAGGGTGGGCGTGGTCGCGGCCGCCCTGGTCGGGGCGGCGGTTTACCTGGCCACCGAAGCGCTGTGGCGCACTCCGGAGGTCAACTGGCTCGTCGGGGGCCTGGTTGAGATGCGGAGCAAGAGCGGACGGACGCTGGCGAGCCGGGCCGGGGTCGTCATCGGCCTTCCCGGGCGCGGTTGCGCCCGCCCCGGATCGCCCCCGCCGGATGAGTGGCACCGGCCGCTGCTGCGACGTCTGCCGGACCGCTGGCTGATCGGGCCCGCCTTCCTCGCCGCCGCCGCGGGCGCGCTGGCCATGATCGGGCCGCTCAAGGCGCTGGCCGCCGTGCTGACCGTGACGGTGATCGCGTGCGTGTGGCGGCGGCCCGTGCTCGGTGCGTACCTGGTCATCGGGCTGACCCCGCTCACGGTGAGCGTCAACGTCGGCCACGCCCTGCCCCTCGTCCGGCCGAACGAGGCGATCGACCTGCTCGTGGGGGCGGCACTCGCGGCCCGGGGCCTGGTCATGGCGCGGACGGGCGAGCTGCCCAGGATCCGGCTGGACCGGGTCGAGGTGGCCATGGTGCTGATGGCGGTGTCCAACTCGATCATCCCGCTGCTGTGGATGACGGTCCGGCAGGAAGCGATCAGCCAGGAGGACCTCCTCTACAGCCTGGTGCTGTGGAAGCTCCTCGGCATCTACGCGATCGTCCGGTTCGTGGTACGCACCGACCGGCAGGTGCGCCGGTGCCTGTGGCTGTGCGTGATCGCTGCTTCCATCGTGGCGCTGGCCGCGATCATGCAGTCGCTCTCGCTGCTCGGCGCGCCGAGGCTGCTCGCCGAGTTCTTCGGCGGCCCGACCGAATTCGGTCCCCCGGGAGGCCGGGGCAGCTCGACTCTGGGACTGCCCGCCGCCACCGCGGATCTGATGATCTTCGGCATGGCCGTCGTGGCGGGCCTGTGGACGCGCTACCGGCGGCACCCGCTGGCGCTGGCGGCCGCCGGCCTGCTCATGCTGTTCGGGGCGCTGGCCGCGGGGGAGTTTTCCGGGGTCATCGGCCTGGTCGTGGGGGTCGTCTGCATCGCCATCGTGTCCGGCTCGCCGAAGCTTCTGGCCTGGTTCGCGCCCAGCGCGGTGATCGGCGGATACGTCCTGTGGCCGGTACTGCGCATCCGTCTCGGCGGCTTCCAGTCGGCGTCCGGCCTGCCGCAAAGCTGGCTCGGGCGGCTGGCCGACCTGGAGATCTACTTCTGGCCCAGGCTCTTCTCTGACTGGAACTTCGTGCTGGGCGTCGAGCCCTCGGCGGTCGTGGCGAGGGTCAGCTACGCCGGGAACCTGGTCTGGATCGAGAGCGGCTACACGTGGCTGCTCTGGGGCGGCGGCATACCGCTGCTGGCGAGCTTCGGTTTCTTCACCTACGTCGTGGCGAAGCGGGGCTGGCTAGCGGCGTGGGGGCGCGGCGACGCGCGGAGCGTGGCGGGCATCGGGGTCTTCGTCGCCGTCATCGTGATCGCCGTGCTCATGGTCTTCGACCCGCACCTGACCTACCGGGGCTCGGGGGACGAATTCTTCGCCCTGATCGCGCTGGCGGCGCCGCGGTACCGGCGTCGCGACCTAACCGCGTGGCCGCCGGTCACGCGCCAGCTGACCATGCCGCAACCGGCCGTGCCGCCACTCCTCACACAGTGACCGGCCACTGACACCTGAGGTGGACGCGAAGGGATTCACATGACATCTCATAGCCAGCTCAACGACATGAACGGGCACGGCGGGAAACCCCGGCGGCTGCTGCCCGCCCGCCTGACCGGGCCGCTGGCACCGGGCCAGCTCCACGGTGAAGACCGGGGCCAGCAGCTATCGAGACTGACCGCGCAGCAGCTCCGCGACGCGCCAGGTGCCCCGCCCGCGGGGCCGCGGTTCCTCGTCGCGCACGCGTACCTGATCCTGGCGGTGGCGATCGCCGCGGTCGGTGGTGCCGCCCTCCTGGTGCACTCGCAGACCCCTATTTACAAGTCCTGGGCGGTCGTGTCCATCGAACCCGCGGCGGTGGCAGCCAGCAGCGGCAACCCGCCCAACATGGCGACGGAGGAAGGCGTCGCGACGTCCGATGCCGTGCTCGCGAGGGCCGCCCAGATGCTGAACGTGCCCGTGGCCACGCTGGCCAGCGGGGCGTCCGCCAAATCGCCGGGCACCACCACCCTGCTGGAGATCATTTACGCCGACCCGGACCCGCACATCGCGCAACAGCGAGCGCAGGCGATCGCGGCGGCGTACGTCTCCTACCGGTCCCCCCAGCCGGGGGCACACGGCCAGAACCCGGCGAAATCCACGGCGCCAACCGCCGTGCTGATCACGCCCGCGTCGCTGCCCACCTCGCCGGCCAGCCCGAATCGCGTGCTCGACATGGGCATCGCGGTGATCGTCGGACTCGCCCTGGGCATCGGAGCCGCGTTGCTTCGCGATCGCCTGGACGACCACGTGCGTGGCGTGTTCGACCTCGAGACCCAGACTGACAGCCCGGCGGCCGGGCTGATTCCCTCCTTCCGGCCCGGCTGGCGGCACCCTCGTGGCCGGCTGGTCATGGTGACGAAGCCGGATTCCATCGTCGCGGAGGCCTACCGCGGCGTGCGGACGCGGCTGCTGGCCGGGCGGGCGAACACAAAGGCGCTGCTCGTCACCAGCCCGGGCTGGGAAGACAAGAGCACGATCGCGGCCAACCTGGCGGTCGCGATCGCCCAGTCCGGCCGCTCGGTGGTGCTGGTGTGCGCGGACCTGCGCTGGGGCCGGGCGCACGAACTGTTCGCGCCGGTGAACGGATACGGCCTGAGCGGGCTACTCGAAGGCCGGACCGACCTGGCGCAGGCGCTTCAGGCCACCGAGGTTCCCGGACTCCGGCTGCTCCCCCCGGGTGCGGTCCCGGCCGACCCGGCCGCGCTGCTGGAACGTTTCTCCTGGCGCATGGCGGTCGGCGATATGCACCTGCTCGCGGATACGGTGATCATCGAGGCGCCCCCGGTACTGACGGGCGCGGACCTCCAGCCGGTGGCAAGCTCCACCGAGATGATCCTCATGGCGGCGGACGCCAAGCGGACCACCCGGGCGCAGCTGCGGGTCGCCGCGCGCGAGGTCCGGCGCATGCGCGGCAACCTGGCCGGATGCGTCCTGGACAACGTGGGCACGCGCCGTCGGCTGCGCTCCGCCCGGCTGGAGCCGGTCAACGACGTCCGGCCGGAGCCGGTCAACGACCGGGACCCGGACACCATGGACTTCGACCTGCCGGACATGGGCCCTGACCAGGAAGTAGGACAGTTAGGACGGTTAGGACGGGCCCGC
>Ga0335081_10005499_pt1 | contig 20058 bp, 22 predicted proteins | sample Lox_Sample_35_FD_206713 | JGI IMG/M metagenome (GOLD analysis project Ga0335081, IMG submission 206713) | Soil microbial communities from Loxahatchee National Wildlife Refuge, Florida, United States - Lox_Sample_3.5 | ecosystem: Environmental > Terrestrial > Soil > Wetlands | place: USA... | reverse complement strand
GAATGTTAAAAAGTCCCAAAAATTGCGAAATTTAAATGGCTTCGGGAGGTCAATTTTTGGTTGTGCCCCCACGGCAGCATGGTATGCTTACATCAGACAGCCTGGCGGCGCGAGGTAGACTTTTGGTGGCGGTTTCTGACGTGCACACAATCCCCACATTTCCCGACGACTCGAGCAGTACACGATGGATCTCGAGGCGATCCCAATCCAAGTGCAGACCCCACCCAAGGACGACGATCCTGATTCCGTGCCTGAGTTTTCCAGTGAGCCGATGGACTCAAGTGAGGTGCCTAACGACCGGGATATTGAACAACGCGAAAACCATGAGGCCAGCGATGGGGACGCGGAGGGCGACGGGCCCGAAGAAGAGATTGTTGTCGAACCCAAGGATAACGAATTGGACAATGAAGATGAATATGGCGCGGAGAGTCCATTTTCAAGCGCTTCAGACTCTGATGCCGAGCCTGAAGTACCGAAATCACGTACGTTTCTTGTTTTTCGATTTCGTTTCATGTCAAGTCCTAACGTGCAAGACATTTCCGTTGTGATTTCGCCACCCCAAAAGGAAACTGCTCCTGGACTTCGAAAATTGGGTGATGTCGAGGGTATCAGGGCGAGACTTGATAGAAGACTCGGAAGCGACGAATTGCTCAAGGTACTAACGTGCATTGAAATTAGACTTATACTCAAGAATCTCCATCGGGTCATTTATAAGCGGCCTGGGACATCGCATGAAGTTAAGAAAAACCTTCGTGATTTCACTGGGTTCCACTTCGCTGACATTGTATACCCGTCATTTCTCTGATAATGACCTCAGAACGCTCGACAAATTGTCCATGACAAGATCGCCAAGTTCACAAATAGCCAACTAAAGGAGATCCTAACAATCTTCGGTTTGCACGTTGCCGGGTCCAAAGATATTCTCGTCGACAACGTTGTTAATTTCTTGAATTCTCCCTGGGACACGAAGAAGACGGTCACTAAGGTTTGTCCTTCGTCGCTTGGTATCAATTGACTGGCAGAATCGCAGAAGATCCTCCGGCAAAGTCACCAAAGCCGTAACCAAAAAGAAATCTTCCGACGAGCTCAAGGTTCCTCAAAAAGTATTGCTTCGCTCAAAGGACGGAATTAACAAGCAGAGAAAAGCTAAGCCGAAAATGGAAGAACCAGTGGAAGAATCTCCGTCCGAAGACGAGGAAGATGACGGCGAAGATGCCAATGACGAGGATTTCGAAGAGCGTCCAAAGAAAATGGCAAAGATCACACCTCGATCGAAGTCGAAGCCTAAGCCGAAACCGAAATCCACGAGAAAAGGCCGTTCAGTTTCGCCGATCGAAAGCTCTGACGACGATGTCCCATTACGTCCTGGCCCATCTGACGCTGAAATCAAACTTACAATTCGAGACTTTCTCAAATCAAAAGACCTCTCAACTGTCACGAAAGGAATGGTCAAAGAAGCTCTTCGAGAGAAATATGGGGATGCGCTTGTAAAAAGCAAGAAAGAGGTTATTGCTACAGGAATCGAAGAAGGAATGGAAGGTTGATTGTAACTTTTGCTGCTTCAAATTTTTCGATACGGCTTCTGGAAATGAAAGGGGAATTGCTATTTTTTAACTGTAATGATTATTGAGAAGAATTCTTTCATTTATATTTTTTCTATGACTTCGCCGTCGCTTTGGAGTTCCCTTGAAGCTGTCATTCATATTGTCTTCCACTTGATTTGGTTCGAACACCTACTTAACTTACTATGCATCCGAAGGGTATCCATTACATGCACCATCGAAACCACAATCCACCCTCATTAGAAGAAAACCTCCCGATCTAAAATGACGTGAAAATCCACCAGAATTAGTCTCCAATGATTCCTACCCCTGATAGTTTAGTATCGTGCCGCCACCATGGACGTATTATCCCGTGCAGATGCTTTCATGGAGAAAGATCCATGAGATGAAGTAGTTGATGGCTTTCGATGACTCGTGAATATTCCGAGGCCTGCCTTCGGCCCATCAGGTTTAGTCGTCGACTCGTACGGACGTGTGGATTCGCCAATCGTGATGGAGGCAATGGAATTTGATAGTTGGTGAGATCGTTTCATGGATGTCATACTCGTAACTTTAGGCACCTCCGGTAAGGGTCGAGACCCATACGTCGCCTGAGATTGAGAGAATGTCGGCAAGCTGGAGGAGATTGACATGGGCGCAGTCGTGTTTCTGGTGCGGGCGATCGTAGTGTTTTCAGCCATTGACTTTGTGCGGCCACCAAACGTTGCAGGTGTCGGAAGCATGCTCTTGGCTTGCGAGCTGGTTCGTCGTTCCATCACCTTCGGCACCGTCTCATCGATGAACGGATGCCGCAATGCTTCCTCCGGAGTCATTCTCGCATCGGGACTCCAGCGCATACATCTCGTAATAAAATCCACAAATGCCTCATCCCCACAATTCAGGGCTTGAGCCAGCGTCTTCGTACTCGGCCTCCGGCGTTTCCCTTTCGAACTCACAACCGGCTTTGGTTTGCCATTCGTGTCGAAAAACAGCTTTTTCCTGGCGGACTTTTCGACAAGATATTTCTCCGGAGGGCCAAAGACTTCCATGATACAAGCGAGTTGCTCTTGTTCGTTCTCTCCCGGAAACAAGGGATATCCCGTGTACAATTCGGCAAGAATGCATCCCACTGACCACATGTCAATAGCCATCCCGTAGTTCATTCCGAGTATGACTTCGGGAGATCGATAGAATCGAGATTGGATATAAGTGTACACTGTTATCAGAACGGATCGAAATGGAAGCAAACCTTTCTCATTCTCGAAACAACTGGATCCAAAATCGATGATCTTAATCTCGCTCTTCAGCGGATGAACGAGTAATATATTCTCCGGCTTCAGATCGCAATGAACAACGCGTTGCTTTCGAAGAAACAGCAGACACCGCAGCATTTGTCGTGCGAATCTGCTGTCAGCGGGTGCTCATTCAGTGGACATACCTTCGGATCAAAGTCAACGGGAAGCCTCGGAAATCATTCGTCTTTATCAACTCATACAAGTTCATTCCAAGCAATTCCGTTGCAATACACAGGTGGCCACGGAAGTAAAAGTGATGTGTCACTCGAATAAGATGGTACTCGTCATCCGCATCCTTATTCATTAGGGTCGATCAAGGAGAAGCACAAACCCATTGACACAATTTCTGCAGGATGTTGACTTCCACCAAGGCCTGAGCATGGAACCGTTGCTTATTCCGAATAATTTTGACTGCAACAACCTTTCCCGTCTTGTGATCCAAACACTTGCACACCTGTCCAAAACTTCCCTTCCCAAGTATTCCCAAAATCTCATATCGATAAGCAAGATGATCTCCTTGCACAATAACATAATTCCCAATGTCATCATCAAAGCCAAAATTGGCCGCACCTCCGCCGATCGAAGTGGCATTCTCGGGGGTCTTGCTCGCTGACGTCGTATTATCACCCCGCCCAGTTTTATCGACACTCCCATCCGAACAGAACCATACGTTAGGGAAGTCGATGACTTCGCCCTTCTCAAAGGTTGACATGCTACGGCCCCATAGCCGGATAGCTCGAGACGGGGTGACTGGTTCCTTGATTCCCGACTCACCCATTTCGATGACGCGACGACGGACGTTTTCCAGCTCTTCGAGATCTCGTTCGATTTTAGAGCGGTACTTGGAGCTCGCTGAGCGAATAATCATTTCCATTTCTCGTGAATTCCCACCAAGCACCTCGTCATCCGGGTAGGGTTCCGAGAGATTTGGACTGTATCTCGGCGGAGGTGCGGTGGCAGTACTGCTCCTCGAACTATTCTGCCTGGACATCGAAGCGGGAACGGTTTCCTTCCCCGAGATCGAAGGTTTCTTCGACAGCGCAAGGATGTTCCGTTTTGGTACAGAGGAAGGAGGTGGCATTGCCGCAGCATCCGCTTTCTCGTCCTTCTTCTTGAGCGTAGCGACGGGAGTTTTCTGATCCTTCACACTGCCTCGCCGAACGAGTTTGCCGGTAGTTCGACTCACGCTCCTCCAGACACTCGATTTCGGACTTTCCTTTTCCTCTTCATGGGCCGGCAGTTTGCTCATTGATGGGCCCAACCCACTGTTATTCGACGTGCGTTTCTCGCGGAGGGAGTTCTTTCTCGAAGGCGGGGCCAGGCTCGCTGGCGAGGGAATGCTTCGACGAACAGAGGCAGCCGAAGCCGTCTTGATACCAGAAGAATGAACGATGGGTGGCGTTAGACTCGGGGTAGTCGGAGACCCTCGCTTTCGAGGGAAACGCATCGCAACGGCAGTCTGCGGTGTCGTCACCGTTCGGGCAGGGGGAGTCGTAGTACCGCTCGTAGAAGTTTTGGCAACGAGGGCATTCACTTTTTGCACCGTTGGTGTTGCCAAGGTCGGCACTTTCAGCGGAGGGAGATTCAAAGGTTCCAGTGACTGCCTCGGCAAGGCCATGGTCCTCGAAGAAGATTCTCTGGCCGTCAAGGAAGCCTTACTGCTTACATATGCTGGAATTGAAGTACTCAAAGTCAACCCGCGATCCCTCCCCTTCAAACTCGAGATAGGGGGTGTCTTGGGGACAGACTGGGATGGCCGTGGCGGGGGAGGAGATTTATATCGGGGACTCGGTTTCGGACTACCTCGTGGACTGTTACCGTTGCTCTTCGGTGACGTCTTGAGAGGGACGACTTTGGCGGATAGACTTTTCTCGCTCAACGCCTTTGGGATGGGAGGTACGGGGGGAACGCCGTTTTGTCCGCCGACGACAACGAGAGATTTTCTCTTTGAGGATTTATTGGTGGCTTCGAGATAGATGGTACTGGGTGATGGATGACTAGACGATATTGTGCCGGAGGCAGATGACCCGATTCCAGAATCGCGATTTGAGGGCGGTGATGGAGATGGCGTTCTGGATGTGGTGCTCTGCACTTTCAAGGTCGACAGTCGGGCCATGTTCATGGGTGCAAGCACCTTGTTTTCGAAGGCAGAGGCGGTGAGGGTCGGAAGCGGTTCATCTTCGCTCACGATGATCGTATGACCATTGGCTGGGGGTGGTTGACTTAACCTTCGAGCCAACCTTGTAGCATCCGTGGGACTTATCGTACGTGCACCGAGCCCACTAGCTCCTGGTATAAAGCTTGTTCGGCGCGAATGCGTCCCGTCTTTGAGACTGAGAGATAGTTTACTTCGAGCGGCGGATGGGGATATCGGGAGCTTCTCAAGACTCTGCTTCCTTTTACTCGGTGTTCGACTCAAGGGTGCGGGAGCGGGCATTCGAGTGACCCTTTCGGCGGTGGATGGAGGGCCCATGGCAGACATAGTGAGCGAATTTGTGGGAGGGTGGCGTTTCGTAGGGGATGCCCGGTTCATAGGCCCTTGATAAGACGTCGTGATAGATACTTTATGACCGAACTCGCTCAAGGACGGTATTGGAGAAGTCGACGTCGGTGTTGCAGCGATGCTGCGTCGGTCACGGGCCAACGACGACGCAGTACAGACAGAATCGTTTCGTTCGAAGGGCATATTAAATAACTCAGAACGCGAGACCGAGAAGGACGCGGACAGCTGGGCGAGATCCTCCCCCGATCCATCCCCAAAGGCATAGAATGTCGTTGTTTTCGGAGGGGAGGGAGGCGCTGCTGAGGAAGGACCATCGGGTCTTTTTCGAAGAGATCGGACTCTATTCATTGGTCAGCTGTCAACCAAGCTTATAAGTCGGAAGAGGAGGCAGTGGCAGACAATATTTAGAGAGCATGGCATGCGCAGGTGGGGTGAAAAGGGGGGTCGCAATACCTTTCGGCCGACTTTTCAGGTTCAACTCCGGCCAAAGTGAGGTCTTTGTATCCTTTGCTCCGAGCAAAGAATCGTCGGTCCTTCAGTGTGCGGTATTCCACTAACGCGTCAGTCACCTGGGCGAATTATGCGGTGGGGTAGGATACAGGGAGTATTGTTGGGAGGCGCTGGGAAGCCCAGGGCCAGCTGAGGTTGTTGATTAGAGATGCTTATTGTGCTCGGCATCGTGGATCGCGTGGAAGCCTCGTGTCAACGAGACACACGGACGCTAACCGATGTGCGGCACTCGGTGCCAAGATTCCCGACGAATATAGGGACGATGGTCTTCCAGGGGCAGGTGTTATAGAAGATTGAGAATCGGTAGCCGGAGGAAAGGGATATGAAAAGATGTTTTATGCAGAGTGGGCGGCACGAAACGGGGTGAAATGGTGCCGTTTATGCTTGTGACGTGAAACCAAAAACTTGAAGAATCGAGAGGCGAAAAACTGCGCACGGGGCCGTGGAAAAGTAAATATGCCTTAGTGAGAAAGTTTGATGAGCCCGTCCATTGTTGCCACTGTACAGAACGGAGGGTGTTGAGTTGTGCCGTCGTTGGGCTGGCGAGCCAGGCGCCTCCTCAGCCAGACACGACGATATCGGGGGAGGCGATGTTTATATTGTGCAGTCGCCGCCTGTCGCTCGATTGTCTGTTGCCGTTTCGGGTGTGTGGGCCGTGAAGAAAAACAGTCGGTGGGTAATTGTGTGGGTCTGCGTGTCCTCCCTGCAGGGCCAAAAGTTAATTGGTGTCGAGGAGGAGTCAGAAATAAGCTGAGCTCAGCGTGCATAACGCGTGCATCCCCTCCACGGCCCCGTCACGTGCACCAACCCGATGAGATGAGTTCACCAATGCGGCGCCAAATATGGGGGAATGTGAGGGACGTGGTCAAGAACGATCATTCCAGGGCCTCGCGCCGCAATTTCACTATCCTTGGTATTGAGTGGACAGGTTTCAGATGGAAATTAGACAAAATTGCCTAATTTCGCAACGTTAAGGTTTCGTGGATCTGCGGAAATATATGGCTCGATGGCGCGTGGAACTGCCTTTGACGCCATGAAAAATGACAAATACGGTTGTGCTATTTTTATCGCGAAGGAATAGAAGGAGAAGTCCGATAACTCAAAACTAGAATGATGGCTTTGGATCAAGTGTCCACGTCCAGCTTTCAGTCGGATACGGGAGGCAATGATCATCAAAATATGGGAGGCTACGTGTCGTGGTATACAAATCAAACTGTATTAACATGCACACTTTGAAGGTCTCATACAACGAGTACTTAGTACCAAATTCACCGGACCAAACTCATCAAAAAAAACAAGCCCAAGAAGCACAACATGATGGAAACAAACTAATAAAAAGTAAGCCCGCATTCACATATCCCTACGAATACACGCAAAACAAAACCAAAACTTATAAAACTAAAGGTCACAAAACACGAGCAAGACGAGCAACAAAGTGAAAGCTCCAATAACAGATCCACATTGTCAATGTAACCCCTCGCACAACAAGGCATCAAATACTATGCGAATCTGAGTCTTTCTTCTCAATATCATTAGTCGCCGCTAACCGCATGTCCTCCATCGACGCCTCGGCCGCTTTCCTCAATGCTTCATCACTCAGTTTCAACGGCCCATCATCAATATTTTTTCTCAGCACTTTCTGCAACCCAGCTTTATCCCAGACCTCCCGTTCTACAGTCTCTTTATCCACACTCAAAATCGCTTCAAGAAGTTGCTCACTCGATAAATCCGGCAATGTGTCAACCTTATGAAGACCACGTTTCTTAACAAATTGGTTGAACCGGTGGACATCACCCTCTTCAAGTTCGAGACCCCTCGCAAGTTCAGACATACTACTTGAGCGGCGGATCGGATGGGTGCCGGGGCTCGGCGGGGATCCGGACTCGATATCGTCGTCTTCTTCGCCTTCGTCTTCGGAGGAGTCCGGTTCGTCGGAGGGTTTCGGTTTAGATCGGGCGGAGAAACACTCGGGGAAAGCTTCTTCGAAGCGGTTTATGACTTTGGTGAGGACATGGTTGAGGAAGGTTAATCGGCGCAGCGTGGCTTCATCTTGATTTCGGCGGACCAAGGCCGGTTGTAGCCGTTCTTTAATCTTTCTTGCTCGGTGTAATAAGTCCTGCTTTGTTAGCGTCATATGTAGAGGAGAAGGAGGAGGCTTACTAGGGACATGTCTTGGACTTTATCTTCGCTTGAAGCGTTGAGGAGGACTGTTTCGAGAGCTCGGGCGACGCCATGACCGTGGTCTACTTCATACTTGTCGCGGCCTTCTCTAGCGGTTGTTGTTTGCAAGGCCAATTCCTTGGATTCCCCTGTGGTTGTGTGTTTCTGACCGCCAAGCGTATACTCCGCTGGATCGTCACTTGCATGAGGATGCACAACGTGATCCTGTTCATCAGCATTGAAATCAAAGGACATATTTCGCGGGACATACAAGAAACTCGATATTCTTGAAACATCGAAGGAAGAGTTTTTGATGCAGACGGACACCTTCATTCCCTCCTCCCTCTGGAAGTACCAACTCAATGATTTGTCGACAGTAACGCATTGCTGCGTCCAGTGCTATAAGACCAGAGACATCCTCCGTCTGACCTTCTCGTAGCTTTTCGTCGTCATGCAATTCGTAAATCGGGTTATCGTGAATATCCAACTTTGCGAGTAGCTTGACCTTTGGCAGTATCCGCGACAATTCCACGAGATCTTCAGCCGTCATACCCGTCGACGCCAAATTTAATATCCGTAAAGTTGATAATTGGGGTAACCAGTCCCGTAGAACCTTGATCATACCAGGATTGGCGAAAAGCGGGTTCTGTTGGAGATTGAGAAGTTTGAAATGCGGGAATTGAGAGAGTGCCTTAAAGAGATTTTTTAGCAAGTCGAGATCTCGACCGAGTCGACAGTTTGGTAATTCTAGTGCCCATAATGATAGCGTTTCTGGATTAGAATGGTTGAGCCAGACTTCCAGAAGCGGTTCAAATTGGCCTGAGGATAAATCGGTTCCTTTGAGGGAAAGGTATTCGAGTTTCCCTGGGGGAGGAGAGGGAGATGGGGTACTCGTAGGCTTTTCTTCGGGGGCAACCGAGACGGCGGAGTGTGGGGCTGAGGATACTGAGGAGGCTGGGGTCGGGGAAGAATGTCCAGTCGTTTCAGGAACTTGAAGTTCCAATCTCGGGTTCTCTGGTTTTATTTCTGTGAAGAGGGTGGCGAGGGCTTTCATGCCGTCAACACCGAATTTATTATTGCCGATATCCCAAAAGCGAACACATCCTTCCTTTACGGCAGATATGAAGAGTTGGAGAATGTCCAGCGTGACGTCGCATTGGTTCATTCGTAGTTCACTGATTCTAAATCTCATTGGCAGCGAGCAACTTGGCTCCACGAACTGCTTGGGATCGGAAGTTGGTGGATCGACGACGACGATGGAAGAGCTTTCAGAGGTCTGCAGAGCCGGTGTTGCAGGAGCAGCATCTTGCGTCTCCGTCTTCGGCTCTGTCTCAGGTTTCTCGTCAGTGTTTTCTTCGGTTGCGGCAATGTCTTCGGTAAGAGATAGGGAAGGTCGATGGGCGGGCTTTGGTTGATTCGGACTTATTACGCGGGCTAGTTCGATCCCGAATGCAGTTTGACTCGCCCTTCGAAAGGAGAATTTTCTCGATCTCGGTTTGAGAGAGACTGGTCGCAGTCTGGCCTTCGGTGGGATTTCACGTCGGGGAGGGTTCGGAAGGGCGATCGCACGGCATAACAGTTGAGCTGCTTCCAACGATATTGGAAGGTGTGAGATGTTCAAGGATACCAGATCCGCATTCTATCGTAAGAAACCAGGTCCCTGTCCGGGAATACCAGATGCACAAACAAGGCTAACGAACGCCATCCGTTCAGACCAAAGGTGGTGTTCCCAGCGATGGACAATCTCGAGATTCCTCTGTGCCAGTTCTGATCCGTGTCCGGTCGAGGCCGTAACGACAGTAACGCCGAAAGAAACAGTCTCAATTGGTCATCTGTCAATTCACAGTGATCCAACACAACCTCTTCTAACCCTTTTGCTAAACTCAGCACATCACAAACTGGCAACACGGCCTCGTTTGTAGGAAACTTGATTGTTGACAAATCCAACCTCGCCAATTCCACACCATTCGCCCCCACCGAGAAGGCCTTTGCAACCCGATCATCCGGTGTGATCTCCCTATTCTTCGTAGATCGATAATAACACTCTTTCAAATCCCGAACTTTCAACCTGTTTTCCCTGGGCAATTCCATTTCAAAGGGCTCATTAGAACTGAACAACCGTTTCGAAATGAGTGTTTCGTCCGCCGCAAAACATACTCTTCGCAACTGTACGTGTTCGAGTTCTTTGATTTCTGGACGAGGACGGACGTAGTTTACATTGAGTATGCGCCGCGGACATTCGGGGACTTGGTTTCTGTTGTCAGTGGATTTGTTGCGGGAGGAGCCCGATAACCGACGGGCAATAGCTTGCATAAAGCCTGGTGCTGAAGCGGGTTGCGAGAGCTCGGCGGCTGTTGGATTCGAGACAGCAAGATTGTCGGCGTGTGGTGTATTGAGGGCGGTTGCGGTGGCCGACGACAAGTCTGGTTTGGGAGGAGTGGGAGGTTGAGCAGCGGATGCCAGGAGGGAAAAGAATCCCCTTTTCGCTTTGGATTGGGGTTTGGGGGCTGCGGCGGTGCTGGACGTTGTGCTTGTCGTTGGGGTGGAAACGGTTCTTGCGAGGGCGCGGGATCCAGAGGCAGGAGCTGATGTTGCTGAAGAGGCTGGGGTGGTGGATGGTGATGCGGTCGACTGTGGGGTTGAAGCCTCCGGATTCGTGGCGGACCGCGCTCGTCCGTTGACATTGGGACGAGTACCGGCTTCACGGATGGGTTAGTTAAAGGGATGCAAGAGAGCAGAGGGAATACGTTTGGGCCGTCCGTTGGAGGTGACCTCGCCATCGATGAGGTAGGATTGTGGGTTCTGGAGTGTTGAAGCAAACATGTTGGAGAGGGCAGGAGGGTCACGGTCCAGGTAAGATTCCTCTCACGTAGTGCATTATTCGCATGGGCAGTCGTCGGATCGAAGGGTTTCTAGATAGCCATGGCAAGTGTTTATGTCGTCTTGTCTCTGTAATACCGGAGCGAGTGACGGAATAAGCTATTTGCTTTTAATTATTGCTGGAAACATGGCTGTTGGTGGTGGTGGTCACGGACATAGCTGCTCTTGGGTATGGGAGGGGCCGGAAATTGGTCACTCCGGTCATCCCAGCTATTCCCTATCAGGAATTCTAATTGCCTAACAGCGAGGTTCCGGGCTTCCGACGCTGTTTTGCGAATGTTTATTTGCTATAACACTGTCCGCACCTCAGTCTGCCGTAAATTCCGAGAGCTGTGAAAGGATTTCAACTGCAATTTCCTTGACTACTTATTAATAGTGCTGCATGGAATGATGGGCTATGTAATTTAGTGGGTTATTGCCTGTGATCAAAGCCGAGCGAGCCGTTCGGTGCTCGGGGCCCCGCTGGGCGGCGAGTCCGATTTACGTCAGCGCTTGGAATCCATAGTATGTGCGGTTTCGCTCCACGCCGCTGTCTGTAATCCCGGAGAATCCACGAAGCAAAACAGTGTTCCGTCCGATGAAAGTTAGCAACTTTCATCCAGACGTCCGATCCAGTTCGTTGTCATTCGCGATCGGATATTCTCCATTGCGCTCATAACGACGTTTTCATTTCGGCGTGCCAATACTTTCCATACCAATGTCGCTCTCATCCTATTCAAAAAGCTTCAGAAAATATTCAACCGAGTTCGCCTTCGGTTTTATCATCAACCATCCAAGACGAAATGAAATTGCGAGAGGAGGACGATTGCAGAATAGCAAATTGCCTCATTGGACGGGTGGCCTCCTCAGTCCCATCGCATACCTGACGAGTCTACTACTGGCATGGCCACAATTGTCGTTTGCAAGGATAGTGCACTGGGTTCTAAGAACATAAGCACAAGGCAGGAATCCAAGTGTGTATTCTTGTTCAGTGTTGAAAAGCTGTGCATACCCGGTTATGCGGTGGGACGAGGCTGGCGGACTGGATCCGACTGGCGAGATGCTAACAGCTAATGCACAAAGTCGACAAAATGCCCGCTCGATGACCGTTTACATCAAATTGCGACCTTTTGTGATACGCGAATTCAAAACATTTACGTGCTGCGTGATCCGGTCCGTCCTGCCGTTGTCGGCAATAAGATCCCGAATCGGAGATAATCGAGTCACATCCCTCCTGTCACCTACCCCAACGCCACATATCGACGCTGTCCCGCCGAGAGTATGAGACCTCCGAAATTGCATCCCTCCCAAAGGAATCGTCGCCCCCGTCTCCAATCCGTCGACCACGATGAACGCGACAGTGAATCGGCGCCGGACTCCCCGCCGGACACCCCCATCGAGAAGATGGCTCCCTACCCGCACAAGCAATTACTTATCCTCGCGGCCTGTCGTTTCTCCGAGCCCGTTGCGATGACAAGTAGCTTCCCTTACCTCTTCTTTATGATCCGTGATTTCCATGTATCGGACGATGAAAAGAACATCGGACATTATGCCGGCCTACTCGCCTCGAGCTTTTCCTTTGCCCAATTCTTCTCAGGTTTGTCCTATCACCTTTCCTTTTATTGGAGAGAGGTTTTGACTATGACAGGTCTCCCATGGGGACGAATATCGGATCTTTATGGTCGTAAACCGGTTGTCTTATTAGGCCTTCTTGGGACGGTTGCCGCAACGTTGGTTTTCGGGTTCTCGAAATCGTTTACACAAGCCATGATTGCGCGGATATCCGCCGGTTTGCTTAATGGGAATGTGGGCGTAATACGCACAATGGTAGCGGAAATGGTGGTGGAACGAGCGCATCAGGCACGGGCTTTCAGTGTGATGCCATTTGTATGGAGTGCGGGCAGCATCCTCGGCCCCGTCCTCGGCGGAGCGTATTCTCCCCCAAACCCCCACTCTTTAATCTTTTATCATGTGCAGTGTATGGTTCATCATGTGCTAACGTTGTTCTGTGGGGGTTTAGTCTGGCAGATCCCGTTCATCAGTACCCCGGTCTTTTTAGAAACTCGGCATTTTTAGCGAAATATCCTTATGCACTGCCCAACCTCGTAACAGCGTTGTTACTCTTCCTTTCCGCTTTCTTTGGCTTTCTTTTCATGAAAGAAACACTCGATTCGAGAAAAGATGAAGAAGATCTAGGCCTTCGCTTTCGGCGATTCATTACTCGTATCACCTGCAGCACTTTCACGTTCTTCTTTTATAGACGTTGCAAACCAAAATGGTCAGGGCCACGGGTACGTGCGAATTCATGGGGCGCAGAAGTCAACGAGTTCCCCTCGGATGAGGAGGGAAATGTCCGGCGATTTCTGCGGAGAAGAACAAGTCAGGAACCCCTGCTCTGGTCTCAGACGACACAAAGACGGCCATCGGCGTATCACCGCTACAGACGCCGATCAAGTTCTTTGTCCGCGGTGGGTAGACCGACTCTTACAGATACGACGAAACCGCCGCGGCCACGCTTCATGGATATCTTTACGAAGCAAGTTGTGTTGAATATGGTTGTGTATTCCGGGTTGGCACTGCATAATATCTCATTTGATCAATTGTTTCCGTTACTTTGTTCGACCAAGATCGAGGATGGCGGGATGGAGATGACGCCCGGCCAAATTGGTGCTGCTTTGAGCTCTGCTGGGATTTTGGCCATGGTTTTGCAAATGACTCTATTTCCATGGGGACATAATAAATTCGGCGCCTTGGCCTGTCTCCGGACAGTACTCGCTATATATGTTGTATTATACTTTGTATTCCCCCCACCCCCCGTGAGAGTGGACTGACAAAAGTGCGTGCCGTGGCTACCAAAACTGATCACGACGGATACGTTTGAGAATACACCCAAGGTATGGGCGGGTATCATCGCCATATTGTGGATCAAGGTCATCGCGGGCGTCTTCTCGTTCCCCATCTGCGCCATTTTAATTACGCAAAGCTCGCCCTCACGAGAACTCCTCGGCAGTGTCAATGGTGCAAACCAAGCCCTCGGATCACTCTGTCGAGCCATTGGCCCTGCCATCGCAGGAACGATGTACTCGCGCGGTCTTGAAATTTCAAAACCAGGGATCGTCTGGCGGTATGGTCTCGCTGTTTGCGCAGCAATTGTCTGGGTGGGCTCGTGGTTTTTGTCAGATCGAGTAGTGTTGCCGAACCCAAAGGAGTATACTCTTATTGCGGATGAGGATGTGGAGGAGGCAATTCGGGAGGAAGGGGAGAGCTTGTGGCGGCGTCAGGAGGACAGACCGATTGATATGGACGCGGCGCTTCCGCAAACCAGGCAGCGGACGGATATGAAATTGGTGTCTCCGTCATCAGATGGATATGGTGGAGATCCGGAGGAATTTAGTGATGAGGAGATTGTGGGCGGTGTTAGCCGGCATTTATTATCAAGGGAACACTGAAAATACGAGCATATGAGATAAATAATAAACAATATCAGAGGCCAGGAAATTATTGTTGTGTTTGCGAGTGAAAGTCTATGACTCTGCTTGCTCTCCAGAAAACATGCTCGTTTGCTAACGTTTCATTTCAGCTGTACTGACCGAACAGTCTGCAAGGAATTGTCTGCTGCTCCTGTAAAAGCGCGGTGGGCATTTTAATCGGGGAGTCTGCAAGTTGACCTCTATAGAACAGATTGTATACTACAATATTTACATGATCACCAGCAAAATCTGCAAGATAAACCCAGATCAAACTCCTAGAACAACCCAAAAGCCAGAAATGGGATAAACTCATACACTCTATCCAACTCCCTTCTTCAAAAATTAGGAAGAACCCTTTCGTCACCAGGACTCCCTTTCCACATCCCATCACCCTTCCCGGAACTCCCGACAATCGTACTCCCGCTTAATTGCGAGGGAGCGGTGAATTCTGAACTCACAGTCGAATCCCCCTTTACCTCAGGTAACGAAAAAGAATCCTTGGTTTTGAGCCAAACTGCGTCTCGTAACGCAGCTTCTTCTAGCTTTGACTTGGACAATGAATCCTTGTTGCTCCACTGGTACTCGAGGTATGTATAGCCACCTGGTTCCGAGAAGCAATCCCCCGATTCGCTGGTTGTGTCCTTGTTGGATGCTGATTCCGACGCAGGTTTTGGATTAAGCCAGACGACTGTTCGTTTGGGCTGAAGGGGACGGCGGAGGTACGATGACCGTTGTCGGTAGTTCGAGAGAGAAGGACGGACAGAGACGGACGACGTTTCAACGGATTGAGACGAGTGAACAGATTCAGGTGGCGAAAAGTATGTCGACGGTTGGGGTTGTGATTCTGGTTCCGAAGATTTGATACTTGGCCAATCTCGTCTCCGTGCATAGCGTGACTGTAATTGAGAAACCAAGGTCGTTGACGAACGGAACACAGAACTGGGTATGGATGGGGTAAACAGTGACAACGTTCGATGCGCGCCATTCAACTCTGCCAGTCTCAACAGATTCGTCTCCGCCAGAATCGGACGAAGAGGATCATTCGGCTCCATCTCCAATGAATACTGATAATTCGACTGCTTCTCGTCCTTATTGAGTTGCTGTGTATTCGTAAGAGAGGCAGGCGATAAACATTCGTCGGCCTGATTTTTCATCGTCCATTCAAGACTTAGCTTGTGTATGATGGCGGGAACCTCTTCCCTCATCAAGTCCCGTAGGATGCGCTCGATTTCAGCCTGGAGGAAGCGCTGAATAGCGGGGATGGAATCGAATGTACTGGAGACTTTGACAGAATCAACTGGATCATTGCGAAAGACAAGAGTAAGTCCCTTTTGCTTAGAAAACACGAGGATGATGATTCCTGAAAGTTGAAGTGACGAGAGCCGAAGGAACATGGGGACTGTAAGTGGGACATCAGCCGCTAGGATCCCTCGTGAGGTGAAAGAGGGCGTAAGTTGACTTCTCGTATTCAACGGATTCGCCTATGAATTAGACAACGCTCCCCAAAAGCAAACGAACAAAAAGGCGGCGTGCTTACCTGAACCTTGGTCTGTAGGACAATAAAAGCGTCCCCGGAATAATTCAGTTTGAATACACCGCGAAATCGATCGGGACCAAGCTCCCCAATCTCCAACATTTCCAGTTCTGGTGCCGTCGTGCCAAAATTCAATTCCTTGACGACGATGCTGTCCGTTATAATCGGTGGGGTAGGGGCTTTTGAGAGGGCTGAGGTAAGGAGATCGCTTGCCGTCTCGTAAAAGGCGTTCGAGAAGGTGGGCCACGTAAACTTGAACGCCATGATTATTGTGAGCTACGCGGACAACGGCTCTCACGGAACGGCGTCGGACGGTCGGGGTCGTCAGTCGAGCCTGAGTGGCATCGGTGAATTCGTTCCCGTGCGAGGCAGCTCGCGTTCTAACGAGGTGTGACCTTGGCCTTTATATATCTGCGCGAAACGATATAATCCCTATCTCGACGGGGTAAATATACGGAATGGATGCTGATGGCGAGGGTGTGTGGTCAAGCTGGAGTTTTTTTTCAGTTTGTGGTTGCACGGGACGGAAGGATGATTGTCCCACCCCATCCACCCATCGCGCCATATAATATTATTACTCGAAAAATTTCAATGTAATATCCCCGATCATGTCCGATGTTCGACCGTAAATTCGAAGCCAAACTTCCAGTCCGATTTTCTCGTCTTACCCAGCAAAGATATCGTGTATTTTATAGAACAGACACCTTAAAGATTGAGAGCAATGTGGGAAGCTATTGATAAAAGTTCATGAGAAGAAACGCTTAGGCAAGATTAAAATCCGGCGCACAAAACGGTCTGTGCAAAGTCAGTTGCTCGAGTTTCGAGCTGTCACCTAGTTTGTTCTGAAGCTCACGCTGTGTATTTGCATCTCTGCATTGAAACTTGTTGGGAAAATATGTTGCAAAAATCAAAAAATTCTGACGACTGTGGGGTTCGAACCCACGCGGTCTCCCAATAGCGCCTAAAGCTACCGCCATAACCACTCGGCCAAGTCGCCAATATCCTATCATGTGATTCATTTACATTATATTTATAAATGACCGGGATTTAATCGACTTCTCGGCGGCGAAGGCCATAGAAACATAAATTGGAGTCGATACGTTAATCTGAGAACCGTCCCTTGAAAGGTAGCTGTGATGTTCGTTTATGACGCTAATTTCGCTGACAATGGAAAATGCGACACTTCCGTTTTCTTATTTCCATATTTAGTCGACTACAAACTAACAAGATCGGGACAGATCCATACTAGACAAATAATTCAATAACAGCAAACATTCTCATCTTAACACTCCTATTCCTCTGGTTCCTTCGTTGGATCCTCATCAGCTACAATTAGCCACCGCCTTGAAATCAGAAATACGATTCAAAATATTCTCCTTGATCAACTCCTCCGGAATCGGTCGATTCGCAAGCTTCTTGGATAAATCATCTTCCAATCTGGCTTTTTCCAGTTCCGCCTATGCCGTTAGTCTGATTTAGTCTCGGAATTTTGGGAACCTTGACTGATTGTATCGCGGGGGCAACCTTAGGGTCCTTCAAGATGTTTCTTTCTTCCAATTCATGTTGACTCGGCCTGCGTTGGAAGAATTTCGTGAGCTTTTCCTGCGGGGATTGAGGAGGTTCCGCCGCGGGCACTTCGTCCGCTTTACGGAAATATTAGCACGTGCGAAACCAAACAAAATGCCGGGCAAAAAACAAAAACGGGGGACCGAAAGTTGGCTTGGGTTAAGGAGGGAGGGTACGATTGAGGATGTGTTGGTCAACGAGTTCTTCTGCCGTTGGACGAATGGAGAGTTTGGCAGATAATTCATCTTCAAGCTTTTTTCTTTGTAATTCCGCCTGCAATTGTTAGACCTAAAGAGATTTTGGGGTCCTGTGCTTGAGCGGATTGCAGGGCAGGAGCAACGTTGCTGTCCTTGAGAATATTTCTTTGTTTCAATTCCGTAGGAGAAGGACGACTATTGAAGAATTTCTCTAATTTCTCCTGGGGAGATTGAGGAGCTAGATAAGTCAGTCTGAGAGGGGTAGAGACGGGAGGGAACAGAACCCTCGACACCGGTGTTTGGAGGGGGGATTGCTCCCGCACCAAGCCCTGTATCCATATGCGTAAGCCGGGATTGGGATTAGGGAAGCGAATACCGGTGTCCACGGAAAGAGGTTTGCCTGTTCCCGTCATGATGGTCTCTTGCCTGTCCGTTTATCGCTGCCTGTCGTGATATGCTTGCTCAAGAGCAATGCGGTGGTGATGGTTGGGCTTGTGTTCCTTGTGCAAAGGAGCCCCGGACATTTACACCATCGAATTAGGCTTTGTAAATGCATGCCCCATTAGCTATTGGCCAGAAAAGCAGTAAATTTTACCTCTCCCCGGACGGCCGATCGCTCTATTATGACGGCGTTCGATCCAGTGTCCTGGGTTGCCTACGTAAATGGCATGGCACTGCCTCGAGCAATTCCCCAGCGTATTTACAAGTCGGCCCTTCAATCTAGGAAACGCAGAGGAAACTCAATTCCTCCCCTCCTATCAGAAAGACGGTTAATGTCCCAATTAGATGTACGGAACGATACTAAGCAGGGAATATATTGCATTTGCCGATCTCTTACGAAATTGGTCAGATTTAATTGTCCCGGAAGGGGGAGGAGGCATTCTCCGTCGGCCGCCGAGTGCTTTCGCTTTGCAAATGGGATTGCGTCGCGCCTCTCCCTTTGCATGTCGTTGCTTTCATATCCCATGATAAAAGGAAATTGTCTCTCTGTCCTCAAGGGAATATATGTATTGCGTCAGGAAAGAAGGGGACATTCAAACCTTTATTTGAACGAATTCGTGACGCAATAGGGCAGAACGGATGGGTCCATGTGCTACTGAAGGTGTGGAGGCGATGGAATAGAAAGAACAATGACAAGCTCAGGAACCCGATGCTGAAAAGGGTTTGCCTTCGGGGCAATCGTCGCCTGAAGCCTGCAAGGACGACCCCACCCCAGATTCCCGTTTCCTATCTCGCCAGAGCCCTTTCGAGAAGAGATCAAGGCTGAAGTAAAATTGAAATCTCGCCGTGTCTCTTTTAAGGTATCCTATTCACCTGCGATGAAGCAATCTGATCTTAAAGGAACCGTTTCGATTTGACTGGTCGAACCGATAAGCTGTTAGTGCTTGCGGGAACGATATTCGCTATGGGGATAAAGATCGATTTTTGGTCGAACATGGGTGAAGAAGTCAAGTGTATTACGAGAGGAGTGGAATTCAACGACGTTCATTTCCGCTATGCCACACGGAAACAAGTTCTCGTCCTACAGGGACTCAATCTTCGCGGCAAATCCAGACAAGAGGTAACCCTAGTGGGCATCTCAGGGCGCCGCAAGTTGACCACCCGACCTAGTATCGAATGATTTTACGATTTGTTGACTACGCAAGTCGTTGTTCAAGGAAAGGATATCTCGACGTTGAACATGAATAATTACTGCAAGCACATAGCTCTAGTATCTCAAGAACTCACACCCAATCAATCCTCGATTGGACGGAATATTTTTTCTTGGGACGACAAACGGGGGCGAGATGCAAGAGGGGATCGAGGCAGTGTGTCAACAAGCCAACATTCACGACTTCATCGTCCCCCCTACGGCAAAGTTATGAGACAGATTGTGGGGTCAAGAGAGTCGCATTATTCGGTCGCCAAAAGAAACAGGTTTCCGTTCCCAAAGCACCATCCGAAACCCGAAGATTTTGCTGTTGGATGAAGCCCTGTCAGCCTTGCGCAGCTCAAGTGTGAAGGTTGTACAAGAGGCGTTGGATCAGGCAGCGAAGGAGGGGACAAAAATTGCCATTGCCCACAGCTTGAGCACGATCCAGAAAGCCGATATGTGTATTACCCCAGGGTGTTGTGTAAGCTTCCTTAAGTTGGATTGACGCCAACGTACAAGGCGGAATCTCGGACTCATTAGGAATTATTCCAGCGGGAGATACTTTGAGATGGTCCACGCTGTACTAAGGACAGATTACCCCCACGAATACCATAGCAAAGTCGGATAGAACGGGCATTCAATATAATTCGTAGTGATAAAACCCAACATGGCAGCGAATACCAGAAGCGTGGTTGTGTCGCACAGATATTTGCTGGTTTCCGATTGGTTCATGTCGCGTTCACATTGCATGGGATCAAATTAATAACACTTTTCTTGAAGTTCCCCTCTA
>Ga0335081_10005498_pt1 | contig 20060 bp, 23 predicted proteins | sample Lox_Sample_35_FD_206713 | JGI IMG/M metagenome (GOLD analysis project Ga0335081, IMG submission 206713) | Soil microbial communities from Loxahatchee National Wildlife Refuge, Florida, United States - Lox_Sample_3.5 | ecosystem: Environmental > Terrestrial > Soil > Wetlands | place: USA... | reverse complement strand
GAATTCCTTGCTGTCGTACCAGCCAACCAGCAATGGCGTCAGGGCAACAGCAATCAAGCTCAATATTGAAGAGGCGGACAGGACCAAGGTCGTGGCTGTTCCGTACATGGCGCTGTCCGGGACGGCTTCGCTTCGCACCAGGTAGGTATCGATGCCCACTCGCGAAATTGTTGCGAGAAACGCGATCATGCCGATCGCAGTCACAAAGATTCCATAAGCATGTGGACCGATCCACCACGTCATCACCAGCATGTTTCCCAGGCTGATGAGAATCCCCAGCCCATACCGCCCCGCCAAATAGGCTCCTCCGCGCAGAGATTGTTTGGAGATGTCGGTACCCGCGCCGGCCCTACTATCACTCACATCTTCAGAATTCGGCGGGGTTTCAGAGTACAGCTGCATGTTTGCTCCCTCCTTGCCGCCGATTTTGTGCCGCAAGAATTCCTGCCAAGCTGAAAATGATTCCGTTCACAAACTGGTAATTCATCACCACAAAACTGCCGTTGAACAGATACACCGCCAGCAGTATCGGCCATAGACGTCGCAATTCTGCATCGAGGAAACACCCGTGCTGTTCTCCATGAAGGCGTGGCAGTGTGCGGCCAACTCGGAAGAGATGAATAACAATCCAGGCATACAACGCCAGGCCGACCAAGCCGTACTGCACCACAATTTCCAAATAGGTGTTGTGAAAGTAGAACTCTTCTTGATGGAAGTCTCTGACCTGGCTGAACAGTTCAGCCTGCATTGCCCTTCGGTTCCATCCCAGCACGGGCTTTTGCAGGAACATGTTCCATCCCGCCTCGTAAACTGCCATGCGGAATTTCACCTGGCTGCTGTCTTCCAGTCGCTCACTCAGTGAACTTCGATTGTTGGAAGAAAGCATGAACAACGCCAGGCCGGCTGACCCTGCCAACAGCATCGCTCCGCAAGTTGTGCGTAGCTTGCGGCTGCGCGAAAAAACGAACAACGCCACAATCGACGCGACAAACGCCAGCCATACGGCGCGCGTGCGAGTTGCAACGATTGCAATGGGCAATCCAGTCAGAAGAAATAGAGCTGACAACCCACGCAGACGTCCGCGACGAAAAGAATCGAGTGCGAGCAATCCCAGCAGATTGAGAGTTACGCCATTCGCAACCGCCTGCAGGAACGGACCTCGCGCGCGGTCCGCATGAATGCCTAAACCTTCGTCCAGAATGTACCGAGGCAAGATCAGTTGCTTCGCCCCTACCGTGAAAAATATGGCGATCAAAATCAGATACGCCAGCACGAAGAGAGAAAACCTTTCAAACCGCCGGAGAGACGGCTCATCGCGAAAAACATAGCCTGCAATCCAATAGAGAGTGAATGGAACGAACCACTTTGAGGCGATGACACTCCAGGTTTCCGGATCATAGGGTTCAGCTAGTGCGCCCGCGACCGCCAGGCCCAGCAGTCCAAGCATCGGCCACTTGATCCCGCTAGTAATACTGATGCGCTCTCGCAGCACGCATATTCTCAAGCCCACGATTCCGACCAGCAGAGCGAACGCGAACCGGTCGTAGGAATGAAACCGGTAGTCAGGGGGACGAAACAACATCACTGCCATCGCGCCGAGAAAAACCAGCGCTGGCTGACAGATCAGGGCGTGCAGCGGGCGCAACACGGTGCCTGCCGCGTGGCTCATGACATTGTTGCGCCAACCCTGAGATAAGACTTGTGCGGAAGCAGACACGTCAGGCGCCTTCTCCTCGCAAAACCACGCCCAGCGTGCGGAACAGGATCTTGAAATCTAACCGCAAGCTCCACGATCCGATGTACTCGCGATCGAGAGTCATGCCACGTTCGAAAGAAGGATCACGGCGGGCAGTCACCTGCCACAAGCCGGTGAGGCCGGGCAAAACTTCCAAGCGCTGCCAGTCCTCCAGTTTATAGCGTTCGAAGTCATCAATCGGATGAGGCCTTGGCCCCACCAGACTCATTTCCCCGCGGAACACGTTCCACAATTGCGGAAGCTCGTCCAGGCTGTAGCGGCGCAGGAATCCTCCCACTCGGGTTATCCGCGGGTCTTTAGCCAACTTGAAAAACGCACCCTGCCGCTCATTGCGCGCTCGCAATTCCTCTTTGAATCTGTCCGCATCGCTGACCATGGTTCGAAACTTCGCGCACAAGAAGCGGCCACCTTTTCTTCCCATCCGTGGCGCGCGGTAGAACACCGGCCCAGGCGAATCGATCTTGATTGCAATGGCGATTGCCGCCAGCAAAGGAGACACCAGCATCAACACCATGGTTGACAATGCGAGGTCGACGGCGCGCTTAGCCGATAGTCCGATGGAAGGAATGCGCTCTTCACACAAAGTCAGTACGGCAACATCGTCAAACTTCTCCAGACTGATCTCCGAGCAGTCGAAACCGCGCAAGTCAGGCGCGATCTTGACGTCAATCCGATTGCGGCGCGCCTCCCAGATCACAATCCGGGCTTCTTCGCTATTCGGAGGCACAGCAAGAATGACCTCGTCCACGAATTCCCGCCGCGCGATACGGGACAAATCGTCCACTCTCCCGAGCACGTCATGTCCAAGTGGCGCTGCGTCATCCAGAAAACCCTTAACCCTTCGCTGCTTTGTGCCTTGACATTCGATGGACCTCGCGATTCTGCGCCCGAGCGTTCCCGCGCCAATGATCAGCACATTGCGCGCGTTGTTTTGATTTTGTGTATCACTGCCGCGGCGCCACTCCCGCCATCCCAGCAAACCCAGAACAATGAATGGTCCGTTGGTCACGAACATGTACGGGGACACCGCATGCAATCCTGACAAGGCGTAGGCCAAACTGACAATCGCCACGGAGAAAAGTGCGACTTTGCCCAGAACGAAGCGCTCTTTTGCAGCTTCGCGGGCGACATCGGGATGGTAGAGCCGCTCGGAGTATCCCAGCAGCGTGAACACGACAGCAAACATAAAGAAAACCGCGATACCCGGCCGTGGAAGCGAAAGTCCATGCGCTCCCGCTAACAAGATTGCGCCCGCACTGAATCCCACGAATATAAAGAAGAAGTCTGCCAACACGTGCAGAGCCAACCCGGCTCGTTGGCTGTGCGTCGCCGGCTGAGGCAACAGTGCGGAAGCCACGCGGGACCAAGCCGAAGCGGGCGCAGGCTGGTGGCAGGGCAAGTCGGAAACTGAACGTGGCGATCCGTCCCATGCAACCGAGACCACCTTCTTTCGGACCGCTGACCGGCTATGCAGCGGCAGCCCGGGAATCAACCGCGAAGGCAGTGTGACTTGGGGTTGCGGCCCTGACAGTTTCGATGCGACAGAAGCAGACATTTCAAATCAGCTCCAAAACAAGAACCTAAGAATCGCTGCAATGCCTAAAGCTAAAACCTCTGGTAGATGGCTTGCGGAACCGGAAACGTCCGCTCGCACAGCAAAGTGCCTAACAGTCGGACGTTTGCGGCCTGCAGCCTTTGCTTCACGTGCAGCGCCGCCGCCCGTCGGGTGCGGCCGGCCTGCAATACCAATACAGCGCCTTCGCACAAACCGCCCAGCAATCCAATGTCTCCGCTACCCGCTGCAGCTGGCCCGCGGATAATCGTGTAATCAAATTCCAAACGAATCTCCGCCAGCCGCGCGCGCACACTGACCGGGGACAAACGCTCACTGCTTCCGTTCAGGAACACATCTCGGGGCATGAACCAAAGTCCGCCGGAGACTTGGCGGCACAAGCTCCGCAGGCTACCAAAATGCTTCTGCTGCGACTCCGAGGGGAACTCGTCGCTATACCCGGCAGAAACGTTCCGCTCTTGCGCCGCATCCGCGACACACGCCGAGCTTCCGCTGTGCGCGACCAAGGTTCGGGCGATTCGTGTGCAAAGCGAGGACATTCTTGTCTCTGCATCGACCGGGCAGAACAATACTTGGCGTGATGCTTTAGGCCATCCCGGCAAGAAAAGCTGCCGCACCAGGTTTTGCAACTGTTCTTCGGCGAAATCCTCAGGGGACCACGCCGCCGGGGAAGAAATAACCTCAACCTTGTTATCGGCGTCGCGAACCGATTCTACGAACTCTGGAAGCGAGTCACGTTCGTCCAGCATGGGCGCGGAAAGACTGATAAACGTGCTCATGCGCCCGCTCCGTCAAGGTCTCCTGCATCATCCACTGCCCCAAGTGGCAGCGACGCTAGAACCGGTTCACGTAAGAAAGCAACGACTTCGTCAGGAGTGCGGAAGGAAGGGTTTAGATAGTCCGCGCCAAACGCAGCGCCAACGCTAAGTGTCCCTCCCAATCCCAGCCCAATCATGGCCAGGCTTACCGCCGTAAACCTCGGCAACAACGGCACCGTCGGTTGCTCCGCAATCGCCACGTTGAGAATGCCTCCCTGGTCAAGCGCATCCCCCATGCGTGCCTCCTCGCGCTTGTTCACGTAAAGAAGATATTTGTCCTCAGCCGCTTTCAGATCCTGCAACAGACGGTCCTGCTCAAGCGCTCGGTCGCCGAGTTGACGGGCTTGGTCCCGGTACTCACGCAACACAGTTTGCTCAGCCGCGGCGTGCGCGGCAAGCGACTTGGCCTCGACCTCCGCCTTAACCAGTTCTCCTTTTGCCCAGGCATGGTTTGGCTCGAGGTCAGTGGTTTGATCGCGAACCGGAGTCAGATCCTCAGCCGCAATGGCCGCTTTCGTCTGCGCGATTTCTGCATCTACCTGCTGCACCGTTCGGTAGGACGGTTCAAATTTGCCCAGAAGCTCCGTGCGGTTCAGTTCTAGTTCCAGCAGGCGTGCCTTGATCTTCTCCAGTAATTGCGGGTTGTCTGCGTTCCGAACCTGCGTGATTGCGCGTTCGGGGAGAACTCGGAGCTTGGTCTCGAGCGCGCGCATCCGTTCAGAATTTTCCGCTATGGCAACTTCAGTTTGACGGTCGTCGCCTTCTGCGTCGTTAAGCCGCTGCAAGGTCATGTCACGTTGCTGCGCGGCGGAAACTACGCCTTCGTCGCTGGTGAACTCGGTCAGTTGCTGTTCAGCAGCCAAGAGGTTGCGTCGTGATTCCGCCACCTGTTGATCGAAGAAGTCGTATTCTCCGGAAGGACGATGCACGCGATGATGACGATCGAGATAAGCCGTCGCCAAACATTGCAGCACTTTGCTTGCCTGTCTTGGATCGCGGTCCTGATAAGTCACAGTAACCAGTGAGGTTTTGCGCACCGGTTCGACGGTCAGTCGCTTGTCCATCCGGCGCACAGCGCGAGCCAACTCTTTTTCCGGGTCGCTGTCTGCTATAGTCGCCAGCCAGGAGTGTCGCGACGCCAATCCCGCGCTGCTTACCACCGAGCGAAGAATTTCGTCGTCATGCAGCAACTCAGCCTCGGAGTTCAGGTCCTCCTCGGTGATCTCCTGACGCGCGAATTCAGCCTGACTGGGAGTGGGAGCGACTACCGGATCAACTCGTCCCCGCCGTAACAGAACCTTCATTTCCGACTGATAGGACGGGGCGATCGCCCCATAAAGAAGTACGGCGAGAAAGCCCACAAGGAAGACAATCGTCGCTAGGCGCTTCTGGCGAAAGAAGACGGCCAGCAGATCACGCATGGTTGGCGAAGACAACGACGCCGGTCGGGTAATGAGCCTGATCTCTTCCGCCATATTAAGTTTCGGTCAGCCATTCCCGGGTTCCTGTTGCAATTGACGAAGCTCGGCGCTGGCTTCCATCTCCTTCCTAGAACTGTGTCGGTGTGGCGTACATGCTGAGGCTCGAAGCCGGCAGAAACTGTCTGACTTTCGACAACGTATTCTGTGGCACAAATACAAAATCCCCGGGCTGAAGGTGCATGTCTTCGCCCAGGGACCTTGCCTTCAGAAGTGCCTTCACATTAATAATGTGAGACTCGACGGTGTCCTCCGAGACGTGCCGGAATAACACCACTTCCGAATGCCTGGAACGCTGGGTAAAACCTCCGGCCAGAGCTACCGCCTCACTCACCGTGAGGTCGGAACGCAGCTCATATTTACCTGGCTTCCCTACTTCTCCGGCTGCAATGAAGTACGGCCGATCGAAGTCTTTGAGCACGAGAGTAACTTCGGGATCGTGCAACACGCCGGTGTAAGCCTGCACGATGGTCTCCCGCAGGTCTGAAAGCGTGCTGCCTTCGGCGTAGACTGGCTCCGCACCTTTGAGCGGGATATAACCGTCCGGCTGGACAATCGCGGATTGGTTGAATTCCGGAGAGAACGTGAACCCGATGTCCACCACGTCGCTGCTGCGCAACCGGTAAAGCGGACGGCGTACCCCCGTCAGGGCTGGACTCCGTTTGCCGTCCGCTATTCCGGGCTTTGGGACCGCTGCTTCAGCTTGCCCAACTGCCGGTTCCGGCTGTTGAGCGCGCGAAGCAGTCGCCACTAAAACCTGCATCACAAGGTGAGCAACGATAAGGACTGAAACCTCGGTAAAGCGTCGCATCGGTTCGAATTGCTCCATATCGTGTTTAGGCCAAGTGAGCTGACCATCATTGCATTTGAAGATGCAGATTAAGGTCGCAGCCGAAACCCGGCAAGACATGGAAAGTGCGACGCACAAAGGTAGGCAGTTGCTGTGCTGGCCGATGGCGGCAAGAAAACGCCGGGCAGGAATGGAAAGCCATTCACCCGAAAGGGACGTACTGCATTCGCTGCAACTGAGCGCACTAAGAACGGTGCATACTTGCTGGTGTTACCTACAAAAGTGGACTTGCTTTTTCGCTTGGGATGAACTGCTGCGAGCATCGCGGCCTCATTCCCAGGCAACAATCCGATGCCTGAGTGCAGGAATGGGAAAGCAGCCATCGCCGGAACGTGAGTTTTCCACACTCCCCATGTCGCTGCTATGTCGAAGCGTCACAGAACCGGCTTGCTCCAATCGTTAAGCTGGCCCCTTACTATATGCGCTGCGGGGACAAAGAAATTGCCTGAAGCCAGGTCGGCCGCTCTGGGGGTTCTGGTTGCGGATTCCAATCACATGCAGCGCCAACTTCTGGCCCGAGCGCTAAGAAGCCGCCAAGACTTCCGTGTCACCACGTGCGACATGAATATCAGCAGCATCCTTGGATCAGCCAGTGAAACGCCCATTCATGTCGCTTTGCTCAATGCCGATCACGACCTCGGACCAGTAAGGAATTTTCATCTGGCGTATCCAAAAATCGGCAAGGTCATTCTGCTTAATACCGCCCATCGCGACGCGGTAGTGAACGCCTTTCGTGCCGGCGCCAGAGGACTTTTCTCCTTCGCCAACTCCAACCTTCAGATGTTGTGCAAGTGCATTCAACTGGTTCATCAGGGACAGATCTGGGCGAGCAATCCGCACGTGGAATGCCTGGTCGAGGCGGTAAGCCAGGTCGCCTCGCTGCGGGTCGTGAATAGCCGTGGCGCAAATCTGCTTACCCCGCGTGAGGAACAGGTCGTGGCGCTAGTGGCGGACGGGCTTGGCAATCGTGCAATCGCAAAAGAGCTCGGATTGAGCGAACATACCGTGAAGAAATACCTGTTTCGGATTTTCGACAAGCTGGGCGTCTCGACCCGCGTCGAACTGGTGCTCTATGCCGTAAACTCCGGCGCGGCGCGCAAGGCGGAGTGGATTCCAGCCTGAGCACTGGCTACAATGACGGTTGGTGCCCGACGACACACCGACCAAACCGCGACGTTGGACCGTACTTTCCGCCGGCGTCCTGTGCGGGCTTCTCGCGGTAGTCGTGATTTACACCAAACCCCACGCCTTTCGCAGCCCGATCGCGGTCGTTGTTCTGGCGGCGATCGGATTGGCAGCGGTACTAGCGCAGCTTCGCCTCTACAACCGCCAGAACCCCAAACCAGTTCGAGCACCCAGTTGGCTGAATGTGATGGGCATCGTAATGGCTGCCGGCGCACTCTTCGCCGACGTATTTCACCTCACGGCAGACATGGCGCAGGCCATGGTGCTGGGCGCGATTTTGTGCTTTTCGATCAGCAGTTTCGTGATCCTGCATGCGTTTCGCAAGAGTAAAGGTTAGTTGGGGAAAAAGATTCGTCTAGGACCGTTCCCTGCTAACGCGTGGTGAGCTCGCGAAAAACCACCGCAACCGTGCGCATCGGGCTCTAGGCACCGGTGTAAAGCTGAAACGGCGCCCAATAGAACGGCTTGCTGAAAACCCCGCCAGAATGAAGAAGCGAGAGCTTTGCGGAACGCAGCGCTACTTCCGGCTGGCGGCCTTGGCGAAGTTCGCTGTACAAAGTGCCCATCAGTTGCGGTGTGGACGAGTCGCTAACTTCCCAAAGCGCGCCGATCACATTGTGGGCGCCCGCGCGCAAGAAGGCCCACGAAAGGCCCACCAGGCCCTCACCGCTGTACGCGCGCGATCCGGCGCCATAACAACTCGAGATGGTGACTAGTCTGGCTTGCAGCCGGGTGCGAACAATGTCTCGCGCATAGAGCTTGAACGAGTCCTCTTCGGCGTTCCCCCTGGACAAGACTATGGCGGAATCCAGCGGACTCAGACGGCTGGAGATTCCGTGTGCCACGAAATGAATGTAAGAGAACTGCGCGGGACGACTCTCCTGATACGCCGCGGGGGTTGCCCGATCACCGGCAAAGACTTGCTCGTCCGTAGGAGCAAAATGCTCTTTGATGCTGGCAATCTCCGCCGCTGCTTTGCCCAACGGCGGATATTCGCGACTCACAGGCACGGCATCACCAATCAGGAGCAGCTTGGCAGGCGCGGCGCTTCGGCGTTGCGCCTCGGCCAGCAATCGAAGAGAACTAGCAGTCGAAACGACCGCATCTTCGATCCAATAATGCAGCTTGGGTTCAGTAACGATCAGGGTTTCAAAATTCAGCCGAGTCAACGGCCCATCCGGGACAATAATAAAGCGTTGATTTTTCCCGGCTAATTGCTGAGCGGGCGCAATCAACGTGCTGTAAAGACGCACGCCCGCTGAATTTGCTGTCTGCACCGCGTCCTGTGGGCCCTTTAGCGCCGCGCTGTATCGCTCCACCAAGGCCTCAAGCTCCGGCGCCGTGGGGAGCGGGAACATCCGAGCTTGATGGTCTGTGATCACCCAAAGGTATGAATGCTCGGGTCCAAGCCAATAAAAGAGAATTGTGGCGTTGGCATGGCCGGCTACCCTCTGCGGATCCAACGGCCCAGGTGCGTTGGCCGTGCCTTTGCGTAAGACTCCGAGCCCTTCGGCGAGGGTTTGGGCCCGGCTGAAATCGGCCTGCTGCAAGGCTTCAACCGGTTTTCCTTTTTGGATCAAGAAATGAATGTAGTCGTCGTAGAGATGGCTGGCATTGGCAAGGAAGGGCAACCTGGACTCGTCATGCTGAACCGAAGAACGTGCGGCCTCGAAAAGCTGCAGAGCCTTTCGAAAATGTCGTTCAGCGCCATCAGCCTGATGATGACCTTCGTCGAGCAGGGCGAGAGAGTTCTCTGATTCCCAACGCAACGCACTGTCGCTTTGCGGGTCGTCGGCTACGGAAAGCAATAGTTTCTCCGCTTGCCCGTCATCGCCGCGGCGGGCCTTTACCAATCCGAGAACGAACGTCAGCGAAAGTTCCGACGGACGGTCGCCGCGCGCGAGCTGCATGGCCTCTTGACCGAGGCGTTCGGCATCGTCGAGATGGCCCTGCTTCACTGAAAGCAGAGCCAGTTTCGTCAGAGCGCTTACCGTCTTCTCCTTATTTTGGATCTTTTTCGCGAGCTCAAATGACTTCTTGTAATAGCTTTCGGCTTCTGACAGCTCATTTGCCTGGTAGTGGAGAAGCCCGATCTGATCCAGCCACTGGACTTCATCGTATTCCGCATCAAGTTCATGCGCTTCATCCGCAGCCTGGAGAGACAAGGCGCGTGACCTCTCGAAGTCCCCCATGTAATACAGTTCCAGGCCCAGGTCGCCGAGTGCTTTCTCCTCGGTCAGTCGCACCTGAAGGCTCCGAGCCAAGTCATAGGTGTGATTCAGCCACTCGATGGATTCGTCGTGATGTTCTTTCTTCATTGCGACAACGCCGAGGTTCAAAAAGGCAGTCAGCTCCAGGAACCGGTCCGCCCGTTGGCGCGCAATTTGCAGGCTCTTGCGAAAAAAAAGCTCGGCATCTTCCAGATCGCCGTCGATGATTGCGAGTACACCTTTTGCCCGTGCCAGTTCTCCATCGAGTTCGGATTGGTTCACGGTTGCGAGACGTTCCGATTCTTGCAGCTCTTGTTGGGCCTCTTGAGTGCGTCCCAGGCGTGCCAACGCAAGGGCCCGCAACATGTGTTGCTTGATCGACAAGTCTCCTTCGGCAAGGCCCGCCGGGAGAGTCGCCTGTAATAACGAAAGCGTTTCTTCAGCATGTCCTTGCTTCAGCAGAATTTCACCTTCAAGCAAACGAAAACGCCATTCCCACTCGAGATCCTGTGGTGAAAGCAGTTTGGATGCTTGATCAACTGCTGTCCGGGCACTTACCAAGTCCCCGCGTAGAAATTCAAGGCGGGCTTGCTCAAAAACCGGGGCAGGATCCGGCCGGTGTCCGGCAGTGCATGCGGAGAGGAAGTAAAGAAGAAAAACGAGCTTTAAGGCTCGGTATTGCCGTTGATTTTTGTGTTGGCGAGAGAAATTGATCCGTCGGCCAAACATCCCAGTTCGAGCCGCATCATGTTGAGTTGATAAGATCTGCAATCCACGATGAGTTCGCCCAGAAAGATGCGTCCAAAGTCCGGAACCTCGAGAACGTGACCAAACGGTGTGCCTCGAAACTGGCCTGTCGTTCCTCTCACCAGCGAACATAGAACACTGCCCTTTGTCGCGACGCTGGCATTATTCCAGATGTACCTTTGCTTAATCCAGTCGGGCACGGTCTTGTTCGTCGCCCATGGCGGCAGGCTCGACGATTCATTCATACGCGAATATTGCGCCGCCGCCTTGCTGAGAAAGTCCTTATTACTTATGCACGGCCCCTTCGGATAAGCGGCAGCATTGCCTTGATCGCAAATGCTCAAATCAAGGTCGACCTGGATGGCTGAGCCAGCAATTTTCAAGCCGTCAAATTCAGTACCCAAGAAGGTTACCCGCGGATCGTATCCCTGAAGCGGGTGGTCGGTGGAAACCTGCGCGACGACCCGGTCGGCGGTGACCACGTTCATTACATTCAATCCCTCAACGACCGACGTCACCACCGTGGTCCAGCCGTGGTTGGGCTTCAGACTCACGGAACCGGAAACCTGGGTGTGGACCCTGTCGAAGGAAATAATGTCCCTCAGAGGAAAGTCATTGCCCTCAGCGCTGGCAGTGGCGTGTCCTCCGGACGGAGAAAGGGAAAGTGACGCCTGAAGCGGGATGATCGCGTTAACCGGGCGAGTCAGCACTCCGCCCAGGGCGCTGGTATCGGCATGGTAGTAGTGAACTCGGTTGCCAGTCGGCTCCATTGAGGGTCTCCGAACGAATCAGGTTTTTCACTGCTGTATTTGCAAATCGAAAGGATACTTTCCAACTTCAGAAGCTTGATTGTCGCTGCTGATTCCCTTTACCACAAGCGTATAACTGCCAGATCCATCAGGCGCCCGTGGCGCACGGATCGGCAAGGTGTTTTTAGCCTGGGCGGCGGGAATGACAAGCGACCAATCGAGCTCTCCTGACGGTCCCAGCAATTCAGCTTTGTAAGAAGTAAATCGGGAATCGTCTGGAATGTCCAAGTATAAAAGGAAAGGCTGTCCTTTTTGCACGTTTACAACTCCGCGGCTCACTCCCCGGGTGTTTGACTCAATCAGCGAAACCGAAGCCATCAGAGCCGGCTTATCAAGGGAGGCGACCCTATGACTGAGCCTGGGATAAGTAACAAAATTCTGATATCCAACCACCGCCAGGAGAACGGCCATCACGGGCACCAGGAATGCCGGGCGCAGCCATCCTAGCAACTGCCCAGAGCTGGACTCCGGCTTGACCCTATGAGGCGCGTCTTGCGGCGGAGCTTCGGCTAGGATCACCTTGGAATGCTCAATCAGAGCGGCGCCCAGGCGAAGGTCCTCAGCACACTCTTCGCAGGCGAAGTAGTGCTCCTCGAATTCTTCACGTGTGTCATCTGGGAGCTCACCCAGTAGATACTTCTCAGCGGCCAGCAAGCGGATCGAATCGCTATGGTTCATTTTGTCTTTGACTTCCATTGCCTGTTCTAGTAGTGAACACAACCCCTCAATCGTTTCACGAAATTATCCAGCCGTGGCGTCCCGCGCGCTGGCGGGTACCCTCTTTATGTAAAGCTCCTTAAAGGCTTGTTTGGCCCGGAAAAGCAGTACCCGCAAATACTCGCGATTCACCCCGAAGTTCTTGCAAACAATGTCTTTATCTTGGGCCTCAAGAAAAACTTCTCGCAGTAAACGGCGATCCCGTTCCGGCAATTCCTCAAGGATTTGCCGGACCTTATCCTCCATCTGCTTCTGGGCAATGATCGAGACTACATCCATGGAGGTGTCAGGAAGCTTCTGGTCGGCATCCTCTTCCATCGGGTTCTCACGAGAATGAGCACGATAGTGCTCGAGCAGCACATTATTGCAAACTGAATTCACAAAAGCCCCCAATCGTTCTGGCTGTTTCAATCGTCCCTCGGTGCGCAGAGCGGTAAAAACACGGGCGAATGTTTCCTGGCGTAAGTCCTCAACCACCTGAGGGGATTTCACACGGGAACGTAACTTCAATTGGATGAGTTCGCTGAAGTAATCGACAAAGTGAGTTTCTGTACGGAAATCCCCTGAGCACAATCGTTGCAAATACGATTCGTCGAAAGCGTGAAATTGCAAGCTGGTTCCTCACTCGTCTCTTCGGTGGCAGCTATTCTACACTCTGGCAGAAGAAACATCGCCTCGCTGAAACGCTGCCATCAGTTCTCGCACGATAGCAGTGAACACCTCTGTCGATCCTACTTGGAACCATACCCTATGACCGGGCCGCTTCGGGGAAAACGTGTCAAGCTGAATTCTGTCGTCGGAAGTTCGGAAATCCCATCGGGGGTAATGCAGACTTTAATCATGCACGCCCTGGAGTTGCCGCCGATCTCTCGCGAGCTGTTTATCTTGTGTGACGTACAGCGCGCCAATATCGAAGAAACGGCCAAACTCCTGGGAATTACCCAAGCCGTGGCCAACAGGAGTCTCAAACGGGCGCGGGAGCGGATGCGGAACGTCATCGAACGACTGGGCATCCAGACTGCGGCGAAGAAGTCGCCGTCTTTGTCCCCATCGCGCACACGTGCCATCGCTGATGTGCCCGAGTAGGGGCGTTGCATCGTCCGGCTCTGTGGCGAGGTTCAGCGATCAGGATCCAGAGGTAGGTGGCGTAGAACCTGTGCCGCGCGAGTAAGCCTCAATTCCTCTTCTAAAAGACGATTCAATTCCTGACTGAGGTCAAGGAGCCTGCCGGGATCTTGTTCCTTCTGCAAGAGCCGAATGAGCCGTTTGATCTCGGGTTGAAGTGGCATACTCCTCGGTACCAAGTAAAGTTAGCGAGTCCCCGCGTCTACTACCAACCATAGTTGTACATAAGTGAAAAACCTCCGCCCAACGCATTAACTTTTCTTGGTACGGCCTGAACCCAGCCGGCAGCCTTGTCTTTCCAGCCCATTAATCTTGGCGGGCAGCAAATCGTTCCGAAATGTTCTTGGCACTGTTCCTGCGATGCGACGGCTGGTTGTCCAGGTTCGCGCCCCGGTGTTGGGCGCTAACCTGGGACCAGGAATCTTCTCTCCGCGCCGCCCTGCCGGGTGCCCCACGTTCCACGAGCGGTCATGCGAGCTAACGTGGAAGGTAAGTCACGATCCCACAGTTATCAGCGGCAAGAGTATGCAGGTTGTGTCATCAACGTTGACCAATTGCGTCCACACAACCAGAACCGCGTTGTGTGAACACCCGCCGTCTATTTTGATAGCGAGTGCGAACCCTGCAACATTATTTGAGTTCAGCACGAGGCTCCACGATGCTGGTTTGCCAGTCCCTAAATCGAAAAGGCAGGATTGCCTTCGACCACCTTCTGCTCGAGCTTCGGACGTTCCTGCTTCCCCCACAGTTTCGCAGTGTGGCGAACGCGATAGAGCATGGGTCCGCCATCCGGCTGCTCCTGGCGAACGATGGGACGCGGCAAGCAGATGAAGTCCGTTTCCAGGCGGTCTGCGGCTGCGTGCACCACCGCATAGCCATGGCCGCCCATGTCAATGAACGACAGATGCGGTGACAAATCGCGATTCGAAAGTTGGCGTGCTTTCTGAACGTCGCCGCTCTTCGCATATTCCAGGCAAGAGCGAACCCCGTGTCGCACCAGCATGTTCAAGGTGGGCTGCGGACTGCTATCGCCGGGACCCTGCCCGAGGAATAGCGCCCGGAGCGGAGCGTCTTTCGCCATGTGATGTTCCATCGACTCCAGCGCTCCGGGGGTGGAGATTGATCCACCCACGAATGCCACACCCACGGGATCAAATATTTTTGGAGGAAGAGACTTCGCCGATAAACCAGCCCAGAAGCTGTGCGCATCGCCAGCCACCGTGGCGAAGCCGGTGATTTCGTGCTGGCGAATGAAATCGTAGATCTCTCCGCGCTCCTGAGAAGCACTGCTGAAGTCGACGCCGCCGAAGCTGGCATACCCGGCCCCGGGCCACGCGCTTGCAACCATGCCTGGGGGAAGGTTCTGCGGGTCGGCGCGCATGTCCAGCGTCGAAGTTGTGCTGCCCCAGATCTTCCAGGTAGCTTTCGAATTCCGCAGTTGTTCCAGAAACCACGCTTTCTGCTCGGCACCGAGGATGGTCTGCGCGGGATCCGCCTTGCGGAGGTTCGGAACTTGCTTGTCCCCGAAACGGATGGTGTTGGGCGGATTGCCTCCGTTGTAGTCCCGGCCGCCATCGATGATCTCAAGCACCTCTTCCGGCACGAACTCCGAATAGTCCTTATTGGAGAAATCTGCGTCATCGAACTTGCTTCCTGGGTCCTCGGATCGGTAACTTCGCTCGTCGGTGATCATGAGTTCTACGTTCTGGCCCCAGCGCAGCGAGCGATATCCCTTCAGGCTATGGATCGCCGCAAGATTGTTGGCCTCCTGCCCGAGTCCATGCTCATCGAAAGCTGTGACCGGGGCATCCGTCACCGTTGGTGGGCTGAAAACCTCGAGCGAGGGACCGCTGCTCTTCACCATTCGTGCTGGCTGGTATTCGAAAAACGCCTGCATGGCCGCGACCTTGCGCGTCTGCGCTGGACGCGCTTTGCCGTCGAACACTTGCAAGGCCTGCCATCCTTGCCAGCTGTACTCATGGTTGTCCCACATAGGAACAAAGGGCCAGCGAGCGCGCGCGTCCTGCAGGTCGGGATCATGCAGGTAACTGCGATACACCGCGCGGTAGCCATCCACATTGACCGGGATGTGGAAGTCGTGGATTTTCTCTCCCTGAGGATAGCGAACGATGTCCCTGACTTTGCGGTCGTAGTAAGTGGCGCGGTCCTCTGGATACCAGACCATTTCATAGATGAAGTCGCCCAGGTGCAGGACGAAGCTGAGGCGGTCCTGCTCAGGAGCACGCTCATCTTCGAAGATCATTCTTCGGTACGCGTTCAGCGCTCCAAGGTTCGTGTTCTGACAACTGACAAAGGCGAAGCGTACAGCTCGCGGATCGCCATCGGCGGGCGCGGTGATGGTTCGCCCGACGCGGCTGCCGTTGCCTTCGGGATCGGTAAAGCGATACCAATAGACCTGGGCTGGCTTCAGCCCGCCGACCAGCACCCGGCAGGTCCAGTCAGCGTCGGCAGAAATGGAAACCCTCTGTGTCGCAATCACACGCTGGAACGTCGGGTCGAGCGCCACTTCGGCGATCAGTTCCCCGGACGGCTTCGGTTGCGGGCTACGCCGGGTCCATAACAAGACACTGTTGCTGTCGGGATCGCCGGAGGCTACTCCTTCGGGAAAAAGCTCGCGACGCTCGCGCCAGGAAATCTTCGAGGGGGCCGAAAACGAGCGAGCCCATGCAGCTTCCACACCAAAAACCGCGGCCATAGCCAGAAAATCGCGACGGCTAATATTTCCCATGTTGTAGCTCCTTTTTACGATGCCAGGCCCCGCGCGGCCGAGATGAAGTGTCTCGTCGACAGGCAGTTCGAGTGAACGTGGCGGCCCTCTATTGGACGCCCGTCACGTGCCAGCGTGAGCACAGAATTGTTGGAGGAGTTTATGGGTGCCCCAGGGACCGAGGGGTACCCCATGACCGAGGGGTGCCCCATTTCTCGCGTGTTCTTTGCGCGAGAAGTGGGGTTCGTACCGCAGCAAGGCTCGGCCGCAGATCACGCCGCTCGAATCTTCATCTTCAAGACCCGCCACTCGTTCAGCCGCACTAATCCGGCCTCGCCGTAAGCGTAAAATCGGAAACTGCTCCACTGCCAGTCTTCCGGGTTTTCGACCAACCCCCGTTTCACCGGATTGCGATGCATATAACGCAGCTTCTCGATCCGCTTGCGCTCCGTCCATACATTGAAATCATAGAAACGGCGTTGCCAGATGTGCAGGGGGAGCATCGGACCGCACTCCTGCCAAGACCCGCCGCGCAAAGCCCAGCTTCAAAGCCTGCATCACGACCGACGGCGTAACCTCCTGCGGTTCGCTGATCAGCAGATGAAAGTGTTCCGGCATCACGACGTAACCTACGACCACGAAGCGGTAGCGCTGGCGCATCTGCTCGAGCACGGTGAGGAATAGGTCGCGCCGCCCCGCCGAGCCTAACTCGGCTCGTCGTCGGTAGCAACTGCAAGTAATGAAATGCAGATCGCCCGCGCCATAGTATCTTTTGAGATTCTTGGGCACGAGGCAAAGCTAAGCGGCCTGGGGCTCGGAATGATGTGATGGATGACCATGGAGCCGTCCGGAGATCGGGGGAAGACCCCACTTCTCGCGCCAAGAACGCGCGAGAAATGGGGCACCCCGCGAAAAGAAAAATGGGCTCGCTCGGAAGCGAACCATCACAGGGAACGAGCACTTACACAAAATCGCGGACACTTCCCCTCCCCCTGGGCTGCGAATCGTACTTGCAGTTGTGCCAAACCGAGGAGCAGGTCAAGAGGGATGTGCACATCGGGTTCATCCACAGATGCTAGCCGCCTCTTTGGTGGCTCTTGTGGATTCGATTCATCCCGAGTCCCCTCGCGGAAGAGTCCGCGTATTTACGAAATTCGTCTCATATTGTCCGCAGTCAGGATTTGGTGAATTTCGCTGTTTTCTTGGACACCGTGGAACTCTCAGTTCACCTCTTTATATCCAAACAACTGCCAGTGACCTTCCTCAAAGTGAAACTCCGAAAGAATGTGTACCTCACCCTTCTCGTAGCGTCTAATTTCGCGTATGACTCCAATCCAGCGCATCGGTGAACCTTGCCCATGTATGTCGTATCCTTCAATGCCTGCCGATTCCATTCTCCCGAGTTTTGACACCAACGACTTTTGCTGAGATGCGAAGTCTTCTGGTTTCAATTGTGCTCTGAACTCAGCGTCGCCAAACGAGTACGCGGAGGGGTAGTCCTCTTGAATCAGTGCGCTGGAGTAGTGAGTAAATGTTGCCTCGAGTGCCTTGCGTTGTTTATGGCCAGCAAGAAGAAGAGGAAGAGTATAGGTGAGTGCTACGACTAGAAAAGTTACTGCAATACCATAAACGATTCGCTTTTTGTTTTTCAACACGGTCTCCACTCTGTCGGGTTTTATCGGGTTCTGCAATACCGTATCACTTCACTGCGCACCGGAAGGAATTGGTGATGCAAAAAGATGCACAGAATTGACAGCATTGACGAAACGATCCCAGGTCCGCTCTGCTTGGCTGAAGTTAACCTTGAGCCCTAAACCGACGGGGGCTGGCCCACCCTAGCCATAGATTCTATTCTCGGGGTGCCCCGCCCGAGCCGGGTTTGCTCGGGTGGGGAATTTCTCTTTGTCGCAGCCGCAGGGGCATGCCCATTTGCTCTCTGCGCCGCGCTGTCCAGTGCGACTCAATCTCCACCACTCCCTGCTCTCCTGTCAGATAGTGTCGAAAACTGCTCCACCGCCAGTCCTCCGGACACTCCACCAGTCCCCGCGTCACCGGATTGCGATGGATATACCGCAGCTTCTCCACGCGCTTCTTCTCCGTCCATACGTTGAAATCGTAATAACGCGCCTGCCAAAAGTGCGGACGATTCCCGATCAGACGCCGGGCCACGGATTGCTTCATCGCCTGCAGCGCCTTTGCCAGCGTGGCCCGCTCCGGTTCGCTCACCAACAGATGCACGTGTTCCGGCATCACGACGTAGCCAGACACATAGAATCCATAGCCCCGTCGGGTCCGCTCCAAGGCGTGTTCGCACAGGTCCTTGGACCAAGCGCTGTCCAGCAACGGCTGGCGGCGATAGCAACTGAAAGTCACAAAGTGGAGCTGGCGGGATTGCTGATATCGTCGTAATCCCCAAGGCACGGGTAAGGCTACGTCTCGAGGATCATCGGCCTCTGTGACGCATGACCATCACCCACCCGAGCAAAACCGGCTCGGGCGGGGCACCCCGACTGATGGGAAGGGCCACCCGCGCCTGAAGATATTTTCCCTGTCCCGGAACGGAGGCTTCGACATAGCTGAAGCAGGGGAAGTGGACGTTTCCCCTTCCCCTGCACCCCATCCCCTCGGGTTGCACGTTGAAGAAAAACTGTCAGGTATGTATCCGGTCTGAACTGTCAGGAATCTCCCCGGCTGCTCAGCACCCAGCCCTCGTCCGCTAGATCGAAATTCGGTCCCTGTGGCATGATCGCCGCATCGGAACAGGCGGCCGCCGAGATTAATCGTATCGAGACGAGACAAAGGCTCAACCCGGTGGTGAATACCTGCATCCCAGGTTTTATCGCACGAGCGAGCTAAGCATCGGAGGATTCCAGTTATGCGTTCAGATATTGTGCCCGGAAGTGTTTTTCCCGACTACGAACTGCCCGACCAAACCGACACCCCGCGCAAGCTCAGCGAATTGCAGGGCGACGACCCGCTGATCCTCACGCTCGCGCGCGGCCATTATTGCCCAAAGGAGCATCAGCAACATCTCGAGCTCGCGGCGTTCTATCCGAAAATTGCCGTGGCATACACTCAGGTGGCCACGATTTCCACCGACGACCACCACACGCTTCAGGAATTCCGTGCCTCAGTCGGCGCCCAGTGGACATTCCTTTCGGACCCCGACCGAAGAGTGCAGAAGGATCTCGACATTCAGGAATACACCGACCCCGAACACAACCCGATGATTCCGCATACGCTTGTGCTCAAGCCGGGCCTGGTGGTCTACAGCATTTACAACGGCTACTGGTTCTGGGGACGTCCGTCGGTCGTCGATCTTTGGCATGACCTGCGCGCCGTGACGAGGGAAATCCGCCCAGACTGGGATCTGAGCTCCCCCGGACTTCGCAAGGCATGGGATGCAGGTGATCTCTCGCCTTTCCACGGTTGGAATAAATCGGACGGAGGCGCAAGAGCATCCAAAGGGAAATGAACATGGGACTCATCGTCTCTTAAGGAGAATCAACATGAATAATCTCGACTCCATGTTAGAACGTAACAAGATCTTTGCTGCCAAGCAGTCCGCTGCGGGAGCGCTTATGCCCTCGCTTCCGAAGGCGCTACCGAATGTAAACGCAATCATTATCGGTTGCGCTGACATGCGCGTGGACCCGGCTGACGTACTTGGTCTTAAACCGGGCGAAGCCGTCGTGATGCGTAATATCGGTGGTCGAATCACGCCGGAATTATTGCAACAGTTGGGCTTACTTGGGCGAATCGGTCAGGTTGCCGGAGAAATTCCTGGAGGCGGCGGGGAGTTTCACCTCGTCGTACTTCAGCACACCGATTGCGGCATCACTCGCCTTGCCGGCGATCCTGCCATGCTTGCGGACTATTTTCACGTGGAGGAGGGCGAACTCAAGGCAAAAACAGTCACCGATCCCCGCGGAGCGGTCGCCGGCGATGTCGCGTCGCTCCGCGCGATTCCTGCTTTGCCAGGCGATTGGCTTGTCTCCGGCCTCGTCTATGACGTGGCAACCGGGCTGGTTGAGGTAGTCGTAGCGCCAACCCCAATCCGGGTT
>Ga0335081_10005496_pt1 | contig 20062 bp, 16 predicted proteins | sample Lox_Sample_35_FD_206713 | JGI IMG/M metagenome (GOLD analysis project Ga0335081, IMG submission 206713) | Soil microbial communities from Loxahatchee National Wildlife Refuge, Florida, United States - Lox_Sample_3.5 | ecosystem: Environmental > Terrestrial > Soil > Wetlands | place: USA... | reverse complement strand
CCCGTCCGCACTGCTCCCAGCACCATCGCCAGCCGTGGCTGCACCCGGTCCCGCCGAACCTGTCCCCGGCGCGGCGGCGCCTCATCCGGACGTGCCGCCGGCCGCGCGGAGTCGCGTATCCGCGGTGGCGGGGGGCTCGGCCGCGGCGGCGCAGGGCCTCGTGCTCTCCCAGCAACCCGAGATCCTGCGCGGCCTGCTGGCCACGGCACTCGGTCAGCAGGGCCGCCAGCAGGTCAGCGGCGTTCCCGTCGCGCAGCTCCTGACGCTGTTCAGCCAGGTCATCGGTCAGGCGGCCGCCGATGCCGACGAGCTGATGTACCTCGAGCAGCAACCGGACGCCGCGGAGAGCCTGGTCGAGGACATGCCGCCGGGTTCGGTCCGGGCGCTCTACGCCGACCTGCTCGGTGCCGACAACCTCGAATTCGCCGAAGCCGCCGGATGGGAGGGGCTGGACTGATGGCCGTGACCGAGCTCCAAGAAGTGCAGGCCTTGCTGGACCGCGTCCTGCCCGACCCCAGCGGTTTCGCGCAGCGACTGCTCCTGCAGCTCATGGCCCAGTTCGGCGATTCCGCCGCGCCCGGCGCGGGTGCGGCAGGTTCCGCCGCGAGTGCCTTCTACACCGCCGCCACGCACGAGGACATCGCCGCGAACAACATCGTCATCACCCCCGAGCAGCCTGATCCCGACGAGGTACCGACCGGCACCAACGTCCTGCTCGCGGCGGCACTGGGGGCATGTGAGTGCTGGGGGTTGCGGGTCGGCTGTGACCTGTGCCACGGGCAGGGCTCGGCCGGCTGGACCGAGCCCGTACCCGAACTGTTCGACGAATTCATCGGACCCGCCATCGCCAAGCTGCCAGACCCCCCGGCCGGCCACCCACCACGGCACGGCCACGTGAGACCTGACCGCCGCGATAACCATCGGACCGAGCAAGGAGAACACTCATGAGCGAGGCATTGACGGACGCCTTTGAGTCAGAGGCCTACGAAGCCGTGGGAGAGGCCGGCTACGAGGGCGAAGCCGGCTACGAGGGGGAAGCCGGCTACGAGGCTGAGGCGGGCTACGAGGGGGAAGCCGGCTACGAGGGCGAGGCCGGCTACGAGGCCTACGGCGAGGAATCCAGGGCCGACCGCAGACGGAGAGAACGACGGCAGCGGCAGATCATGCTCGCGCGGCAGCGCCAGGCCCAGCTGCGCCGGCAACCGCCGCCTGCGCGCCGGGTTCCTCCGCCCCGCCGGGTACCTCCTCGCCCAGCGCCGAGGCCGACCATCTCCGCGATCCGCAGTGATATCCGTGACTTGAACCTCGAGACCAAGGTGGACCTGGATACCCTGCGCCGCGCGCTGGAGGAGGCGAACCGGCGTGGAGACAAGGCGATGTACTCCGCCCTGCTCAGCATCGTCGCCAACCAGGCTCTCGCCACGTTCGAGCCGAGCCTGGGAAACCACCAGGTGGTCAGCGCCGCGATCCGGTGGGCGCCTAGCCTCCTGCTGTCCTCCTCCAAGAGTCGGCCGGGCATCGAGGGTTTCCTGCTCTCTCCGCCGGTCGTGGCCGGCGCCGTGGTCGCGGGCGTCGTTATCTCCGGCCACTTCTTCAACGCGCCCAAGGGCGCCCACAGCATCACCATCTCCGGCCCGAGCCAGATTACCGCTGGTTCGTCAGGGACCATGGTCGCTACCGCAGTTGACGGGAACGGTCAGTCGGTCCCCGTGAGCCTTACCTGGTCCTCGCAGGGCTTGGTGACATTCGCCAACCCATCCATTGGCGCTTACACGACCAGTCCAACGGCGAGTGGGCCGGACATCATCACCGTGACCGGCGGCGGAGTTGGCAGCACGCTATCCGTGATGGTGGTCAGCCCGAGCATGGAAGCCAAGGTCGCGGCAGCCGATGCCGCCCCGGCAGCCGATGCCGCCCCGGCAGCCGATGCCGACCCAGCCCCTGCCGCCCCGGCAGCCCCGCCGGGCGGTGCTGGCCGGAGCGGCAGACGCGGCAGCTGACTGCCGGGTGAATCGTGGACCCGGCCCTGTGGGAACTACTGCGGGCCGAGGCCGGCACCGACGGCGACCGGGTGCTCGAGGCGATCATCAGGCTGGCCCAGCCCGGGATCGAAATTCCCGGCGTGCGGATGGTCTCCCGGTTCGGCACGATCGCCACCTGCCGGATCCGGGCCCGGGATGTCATCGCCGTGCGGGCACGCCCGGACGTTATCAGCCTCAAGGCGCCGCGCATCCTCAGCCCGGGTTTCGGCCCGCCGCCCGTCACCCCGTCCGATCCGGCCGATCCCGACCTGCGCCCGACCGATATCCGCCGCCCTCCTGGTCTCGGGCTGACCGGCGCGGGGGTGGTGGTGGCGGCCGTCGACTGGGGCGTGGACATCGACTCGGCCGCGTTCCGGTGGCCGGGTGACCGCGCGGAGGACGGCTGCCGGACCGCCGGGGCCACGCGGCTGCTGGCGTTGTGGGACCAGCGGGATCGCGCGATCGGGCCGCGCCCGGACCCGTACGGATACGGGAGCGTCCACGACAAGGCCGAGATCGACCGCGCGCTGCGCGACCCGCGTCCCTACGAACGGCTGGGATATCACCCGGCGATCGCCGACCCGCTGGGCCGGGGTTCGCACGGCACCCGCACCATGGATATCGCGGCCGGCAACGGCGAGGCGAACGGGCCGGCCGGGATCGCGCCCGACGCGGACCTGATCTTCGTCCATCTGGCCGACCGCAACACCGGCGGGCTGGCCAATTTCGGCGACTCGGTGCGGCTGCTCGAGGCGGTCGATTTCATCTGCCGAACGGCCGGGCCACAGCCCTGCGTCATCAACATCAGCGCTGGCCGGCTGTGTGGTCCCCGGGATGGCACGACCTTGGTCGAGCGCGCGTTCGACCAGCTGCTCGCGGCCATGCCGGGCCGGTTCATCGTGGACAGCGCGGGCAACTATTTCCGCTGGCGTGCGCACTCCTGCGGCACCATCGCGACCGGCGAAACGCTCTCGCTCACCGTGGTCATCCACCCCGCCGACATCACCCTCAGCGAAGTCGAGATCTGGTACGACGGGAACGACGAGTTCGCCGTCCGCGTCGACCCGCCGGGTTACGCCGCGGGGCGCCCGGTACGCCTCGGCGAGCGTTCCGACATCCTGATCGGCGGCCGGGTCGCCGGCCGCGTGTATCACCGCGAGCATGACCCAAACAACGGTGCCAATCACATCGTCGCGTACCTCGACCCCATCGGCTGCGCGGGGAACTGGACGATCACCCTGGAAGGTCGGCGGGTCAGCAACGGCCGGTTCCATGCCTGGATCGAGCGTGACGACACCTGCCGGCATTGTCAGGCCAGGTTCGCGCCCGGGGACAGCAACCCGGCCAGCACCATCGGCTCCATTGCGACCAGCCACCTGCCGCTGGTCGTCGGCGCCTATGACGGCCACGATCCGGCCCGGCCGGTCGCGGCGTTCAGCAGCGCGGGCCCGTCCGCGGACGACCGCGGCAAACCCGATCTCGCGGCCCCCGGCGTGGGTGTGCTGGCCGCCCGGTCGGCGCCGCTCGGCGCCAGCCGGAACGGCGGCCTGCTGGTACGCGGGAACGGCACCAGTTTCGCCACGCCGCACGTGACCGGAGCCGTGGCCCTGTGCTATCAGGCCGCGGGTACCCAGCTCAGCGCCACGCAGATCCGTTCACTGGTCCTGGGCAGCTGCGATCCGCTTCCTGACGCCGATGCGGAATGCCGCCTCGGCCACGGATACCTGAACATTCCCCGCCTGCTGGCCGACGTGCGGCAGGCCCTGGCCGCACCCGCCGACGAGCCGGACGCAAAGGAGCCGACCATGGCCACCGAGGACATCATCGCGCTCGCGGCTGACCCCGCGATCGCTTACCGGGAATACCTGTACCGTCCCGGGGGGCAGTTCGCCCGCTGGATCAGCGACCGGTTCGACCTGATAGGGATGCCGGGTCAGCCCGTCGATCGCCCGCCGCGGCCGGGTGACGTCCTCCTCGAGGTCAGGCTCGGCCGCCCTGGCCCGGGCCGCTGCGTCACCCTCGAGCCTGGTGATCCACAGGTCGTGGCGCCGGCGTCCGGGCTGGCCCCGGGCCAGCTGCTGCTCCGGCCCCTGGAACGCGCGGAAATGTCCCAACCGCGCCCGGTCGAGCCGGCCCTGGGAGACCTGGCGTTCGGGACCCCTAGGGAGCAGGAGCAGGAGCCGCCCGCGCACGTGGCCGCCGGCCAGCTGGTCGTCGATCACGTGCCCTTGCTGCGCTCACACGCCGGGACGCCGCCGGACATGGTGCTGACCTGGAACGCCATGGAGTCGCCCGCCACCGTGGACATCGTCGTCCACCTACACGGCTTCTCCGCTCGCGGATCGTCTATGCAGCTGCCGGCCGACATGGTCCCGGTGAGCGGCCTCGACTTCACCGACCCGGGGCATCGCTCCCCGGGGGGCCGGACCAGCCCCACCCTCCTGATCCTGCCCCGGGGCAACTTCGTCGGCGGGCGGTCGGGCCGGGGGTACAACTTTCCCGCGCTGCACCCACCCGGAGCGCTGCAGAAACTGGTGGAGGACGCACTGGCCCGATTCGCCGAGAAGGCCGGCCTGCGTCCCCCGCTGGGCCGGCTCATCCTCACCGCACACTCGGGCGGCGGCGCCTCGCTCATGAGGATTCTGCGCTACGCGGATCCCGACGAGGTGCACACCTTCGATGCCCTCTACACCGACCCTGCACCACTGATCGCATGGGCGCAGCGGCGGATTGCCCGGGGCAGCGGCGCGATGCGGGTGCTGTACCGGCCGTGCGAGGGAACCGAGCCGGCCAGCCTGGCCGTCGACTCTGCCATCCGCCGTGCCCTTGCCGCCGCGGGGACGTACCCGAACCCCCGGTGGCGCGTCGAGAGCACCAGGGTCGCGCATACGGACATCCCGCCGCGGTTCGGGTGGCGGCTGCTTGCCGACGTTTCCGCCGACCTCCCCGGCGTGGGCCACCCCCCTGCCGAAGCGCTTGAGGAATACGAAGCGCTCGAAGATTACGAGGCACTCGAGGACGACGAAGCGCTCGAAGATTACGAGGCACTCGAGGACGACGAAGCGCTCGAAGATTACGAGGCGATCCAGGACGAGGCGATCCAGGACGAGGCGTTCGAGGCACAGGACGTCCTCGAGGCCGACAGCATGGCAGGGGACAGTGACGCCGAGGGGCGGGCCCTCCTGTCCGCCCCACGGCGGGCGCTGACCACGGCGCAGTTGCGCGAGGCTTGGGCCGAGTACCTGTGCGCCGAACGCGAGATGGTGACCATCCCGCTGCTCAGCAACCGGACGCCGGTCAACCCGGTCGCCGTCGATGCCTTCAACGCGCTGGCCGAGGCGCTGCGGCGCACGGGTTACCAGGCGCACAGCGTCTGGGTGTACAACTGCCGTAACATCGCGCAGACCGCATCCGGCCAGCCTGCCCGGGCCTCGTTGCACGCCTACGGGCTCGCCGTCGACGTCGATCCGGCGTGGAACCCGCACCATCACAATGTCAGCGGGCCGGTGATCTTCTCCGACCGGCCGTCCCAGGCCGAGCGGCAGCAGGAGGTCGCCGCCGGAGTAGCCGGCACGGCGTTCACCCCTGCGCAGGTCGCGGCCGTCGAGGCCATCCGCACCGTGGACGGGCTGCATGTCTTCGGGTGGGGAGGCCGCTGGAACTCCTCCCATGACGCGATGCACTTCGAGGTCCGGCTCACGCCCGCCGAGCTCCGGCGCGGCCTGGCCACGCCGTCCGGAACAGCGGGCGAGCCGGATATAGCCGCCGATAACGCGACGTGTGCGGGCTGCGACGCCGACGAGGAGGCGGCTGAACTCGAGGCTGAACTCGAGGCCGAATTCGAGGACGCATCCGCGTGGGAGGACGCCGGAGGCCACTCGCGCTGGGGTCTGTACGATCAGCTGACCCTGGGCTGGGGACAGGCGGAGGGGGCGAGCCATGATTGAGGTCCTGGTCGCCGGGGCGCCCGGTTCGCAGCAGGCAGCCGAGCAGGCCTCCGCCGCGGTGCCCGCGATCGTCGACCGCCCGTGCCGGCATTACGCGCCGGACGCGCTGAGCTGGCCGGGGCATCCCGAGCTGGAACCCTTCATGCGCGCCACCTACGAGGCGCACGTCGCCCGGTCGTGCCGGTGGCGGTCGTTCCAGCCGTCGGTCCCCGAGGCGGACCTCGCCGAGGTGGCCAGGGACAAGTTCCTGCGCCGTGACGCCGCGCCGCTGGCCCTGCGCATGCTCGGCGACGCCCGCGAAGCGCTCCGCCAGGCCAAGGCAGCCGGCGACACCGAAGCGGTCGCCACCGGCTCGTTCGGTATCTCCAGTGCCTACCGGTCGGCGCTGCGCCAGTACCGGCTGTGGAACGACCGCTTCGGCGGTTACCTGACCGACACCGCGCAGCAGCGGGCCGGCCTGCCCGGTGGCCCGACCGGCGACGAGGCGGCCGCCTGGCTCGCCCGCTGGATCGGCGGCTGGCTGGCCGCTCCGGGGTTCTCCAACCACAACGACGGCCGGGCCCTGGACCTGTTCTGCCGCCTGACCAGCGGGAGGGTCCTCACCGCCGACCGCGGGGACATTTCGCGCTGGCGGACCAGCTGGCTGCACCAGTGGCTGACCGCGAACGCCGCGCGCTACGACTTCCACCCGTACCTGAAGGAGCCCTGGCACTGGGAGCACCGTCCCGGAACCGCGTCCGCCACCCTTGTCCGGCCGGGTCCGCCGGCCGAATCCGAGGCCAGCCCCGAGGGCCGCCACATCATCGCCGCCGGGCCGGGCGCGGCCGCCTATTGGCAGGGCCAGCTGCGGTTCGGGCTCGCGGGCAATACCGTCGAGCCGCTCATCGACGGGCCGACCGCCTTCCGGGCCATCCAGCAGGCCATCGAGTCGGCCCAGGACAGCACCCACTTCATCTACCTGCTGGGCTGGTGGACGGACCCCTGGGTGAACCTCACCGGCCCGGGAACCTGCCTGCTCGACCTGTTCGCGCGGGCCGGGGCGCATGGCGTCCAGGTCCGGGTGCTGGTCTGGGACGCCCCCCGATCAGTCGCCCGGCACCAGTCGAACCTTCACGACGAGGCCGTACGCGCAATCAGCCGGCTGCCGAACTGCCATGCCCAGCAGGATGACCCCGGTCTGCTGAGCAGCAAGGCCCACCATCAGAAGCTGCTCGTGGTCCAGGGCCGGGACGGGCTCGTGGCGCTGTGCGGCGGGGTCGACGTCAACGCCGACCGGATCCAGAACCTGCCCCCGCCGCGCGGCTCGTACCGGTCCGATCGCCCGGATGTCGGCTGGGACGACCCGGCGTCAGGCAGCGGCGGCAGCGGCAACCCGCTGCACGACGTCCATGCCCGGGTGACCGGTCCGAGCGCGCTGCCGTTGCTGAGGGTCTTCCTGCGCCGGTGGTGGGCGCGATCGGGAGATCGCGGCATCGACCGCCGGGATCCGCTGCGCGGGAGCTTTTCGCAGCCCCTGCCCGCCCCCACCGGCAGCCAGTTCGCCCGCGTCGGGGAAACCTTCCACGGCGTGCTGCGCGCGCCCGGGGGCAACGTCAGCAGCAGGCAGGTGACCGTGCAGGACATCTGGCTGCGCTCGATCCTCGGGGCCCGCCGGTTCATCTACATAGAGGAGCAGTACCTGATCAGCGACTGCGCCGCGGCGGCGATCAGGGCCGTGCTGCCCCGATTGGAACACGTCACGATCCTCATCGCGCCCTCGGAGATCACCGACCTGCCCGGGAAATGGGGCCGGCGCAGGACGTTCATCCGCCGCATTACGGACAACAACCCCTACGCGAAACGGCTGCACGTCTATACCCGGTCAGCCGGGCAGCAGCCGTGCGTCCGGGCCAACGCGTGGCACCTGTACGTGCACGCGAAGATGGCGGTGATCGACGACGAGCTCATGCTCATCGGCTCGGCGAACTGCAACAACCGGGGCTGGGAGACCGACAGCGAACTCGTCATCGCCTCCTTCGAGGACGAGGGGGGCACGACGGCCGCCGCCGGCCGGCTCCGCATGGCCCTGTGGGCACACCACCTCGGCGTCCTGCCCGACGCGGTGGCCGACCCGGTGAACTCGCGTGATCTATGGGACACCGCGAACACACGGCAGGTCTGCCGGTACGATCCCGACGGCGGGCACGATCCGTGGCAGCCCCGTGACCGAGACTTCCTCGTGGATCCCTCCGACCGCCGGCCGGGCGACCCCTGCCGGACCCTGCTGCCAGCCCATCCGTGACCTCAGCCGGCACCGGGAATGCCATTCTTGGCCGCATGAAGCCAGGGTTGTTCGGATGTCTGCCTGGTTTTACGCTGGTCGCGTGGGTATGCGCGCCGTTGCGGTGGCCGCAGCCCTGATCCTGGGGGGTGCGGGCCTCGCATCCGCGCTGCTCCCGCAGATGCAGTTCGCTCATCACGGCATGCTGCTGCACGTGGCACTGGAAACGGCCGCTTTGCTGATCGCGCTTCTGGCCTGCTTCCTGGTCTTCGGGCGCTTGCGGCGGCACGGCGGCGTAAATGATCTGCTGCTGGCGTGCGGACTTGCGCTGTTCGTCCTGGTGAATGTCTGCTTGCTGGCAATGTCCGCGCTGGCGCAATCATTCTGGCTGGATCTGCTGGTATGGGTTCTGCTCATCGGCCGTTCGCTTGGTGCTGTCCTTTTCACCCTTGCCGCGTTCGCTCCAGCCCGCCGCCGGCTGCGGCGTCCCGGCCTGACGCTGGCCATATCGATGGCCGCCGAGAGCGTGTTCGTGTTGTCGGCGGCGGCAATATTCTGTGGGTGCGCCGCAGGCCTGGCGCATCGTATCGCGGCAGTATTGACGGCGGACTCGCCAAGAGGACCAGATCTCGGCGGATATCCGGCGCTGCTCTTCTTGCAACTCATGACCGCCGCGCTTTACTGTGCGGCCGCGATCGGTTTCTTCAGGCGGTCACGGCGTTTTGGCGATGAGTTCCTCGCCTGGCTTGCGCTCGCCGGAGCCCTGGCTGCATTGTCGCATCTCAACTATTCCTTTTATCCGTTCCCGTACGTGCAGACTGTCCACACTGGTGACGTTTTCCGCCTTTGCTTTTACACGGCGCTCCTGATCGGCTCGATGCGCGAGATCTCGTCGTACTGGTATGCGATGTCGGAAGCAGCGGTGCTGGAAGAGCGACAGCGAATCGCCTGCGAGCTGCACGACGGAGTGGCACAGGAGCTGGCCTACCTGGCACGCCACCTCGATTCCCGTTCCCGGGAACCCGGCCAGGATGATCTCGGCCGCTTGCGACAGGCGGTAGAGCGGGCGCAGCTTGAGTCGCGGCGGGTCGTAGGTACCCTGGCCGCGCCCCGGGTAAAGCCGGTTGACATCGCGCTCGCCGAGGCGGCGGCCGAGGTGGCCGAGCGATTCCAGCTCGGGCTGCGACTGGATCTCGCGGTCGGTATCAAGGCCTCGGCCGAGCGGGCAGATGCGCTCGTGCGCATCGCTTGCGAGGCTGTCACGAACGCCGCGCGCCACAGCGGTGCCGCTGAGGTGAACCTCAGGCTGGAACGCGACGGCGCGCGGCTGCGGCTCCAGGTCACCGACCAGGGACGCGGATTCGATCCCGCGGGCGCGAGTACTGGTTTCGGACTGGTCTCGATGCGTCACCGCGCGCACTCGGTGGGCGGTGAGCTGCGGGTCTCCTCGACCCCGGGCGCGGGCAGCGTGGTCGAGGCCGCGCTATGAACACCGGGTCCAGGCCACTGCGAGTACTGATCGCCGATGATCACCAGCCAACGCTCGATGACGTGCGCGCGGCGCTCGACGGCGACGAGGCGTTCGATGTCTGCGCCGTGGCGGTGGATGCCGCCCAGGCGGTCCAGGCCGCCATCCGCGAACGGCCCGATATCTGCCTCCTCGATGTCCGGATGCCTGGCAGCGGAGTTGCCGCGGTATGGGAGATTGCCGCCAGGCTGCCGGACGTCAAGATCGTCATGCTCACCGTCTCCGACGATGACAAGGACCTCTTCGCTGCGCTTCGGGCTGGGGCGGACGGGTACTTGCTGAAGACCATGAACCTCGGCCGGCTCCGGGATGCGCTTATTGGTGTCCATTCCGGTGAGGCGGCGATACAGCGGGCGCTGGTCGCACGCGTGCTGAACCGCTTCCACGGGCGGGAGCCCCGCTGGCGGCGGCCAGTCGTTGGCGAAACGCCGGGACGGCGGATGACCAGCCGTGAGTGGCAGGTGCTCGAATTGCTCGTGCAGCAAAGGTCAACCGCGGAGATCGCCGAAGAGCTCGTGCTTTCACCTGGCGCGGTACGGGTGCATATCGCCTCGATCGTGCGCAAGCTCGAGGTCGCCGATCGCGCCGCCGTGGTGGAACTCTTCCGCAGGACACCAGCCTGAACTGAGGTTCCCGGCGAAGCGCTCAGGAACCTGAACGCGAAACTGCCACCCGTTCCTTGCCGGCCGGCGGTGCCTGGCGTAGGCGTTGGAGCAAAGCGGATGAAAGGACAGGCGGGCAGTCCGGGGCGGGAGCGGTCAATATGAGCGAGGGCTACCCTAGTCCAAGGGGCCTGATCTCGGCCAGCCTGATCGGCTCGCTTCTCTCCTGCTCCGATCTCAGCGGCTCCGCCGTGCTGCTGTTCGGCGGTCCCCAGGTAATTTGCGACAGGGGCAGGCTGGAAGTGCCAGATGGGAGCAAGAGACTGCTGGCCTTCGTGGCACTCAGCGCCGGAAGAGTCGATCGTGGATACGCAGCCGGCTCGCTCTGGCCGATGAGCAGCGACCAGCGGGCCGCGGGAAACCTGCGTTCAGCGCTTTGGCGGCTGAAGAGCGCGGGGATAGATGTCCTGGAGGGCGACAAGTGGGCCCTGGCGCTGCGGCGGAGGATCGTGGTGGACGTCGGCCTCGTCTGGGAATGGGCCACGCGGCTTGTCGATGGATCGGCCACCCGCGATGACCTGTTTGTGGCTAATTGGCGCGGAAGCACGCTGGATTTGCTGCCGGCCTGGTCGGACGACTGGGTGGTTTTCGAGCGTGAACGTATTCGCCAGCGGCTGTTGCATGCGCTGGAGGCTTTGTCGCGCCGTCTTGCTGAGATCGGCCGGCCGGCGGACGCCGTGGATGCCGCACTGTGGGTGGTCAGTGCCGATCCTATGCGGGAGAGCGCAAATCGGGTCCTGATTGAAGCGCATATGGCCGAGGGCAACATAATAGAGGCGCGCCGGATCTACCGGCGCTATTGCGACGCCCTGCGCCGTGAATTCAGCGCCGAACCGAGCGACCAGCTGGTCAGCTTGATGCGAACGAAAACGCGGCCGCGTTGGAAAGCAGTGGCCGCCCGGCCTGACGGGCCGGAACCTGTGGTGGCCACGCCGGCCCGCGCCGATCACCGATAGGCCCGGGCCTGCAGCTCGTAGAGTTCGGCGTACAGGCCGCCGGCCCGCATCAGCGTGGCGTGATCCCCGCTGGCCGCGATCCGGCCCTGGTCCAGGACCACGATCAGGTCGGCCATCCGGACCGTGGAGAACCGGTGCGACACGAGCAGCGTGATCGCGCCCGACTGGCGCGCCAGTGCCCGGGCCGACAGGTAGCGCTCGAACAGCGCCGCCTCGGTGATCGCGTCCAGGCTGGCCGTGGGCTCGTCCAGGATCAGCAGCAGCGGCAGGTCGCGCATCATGCCACGGGCCAGCGCCAGCCGCTGCCACTGCCCCCCGGACAGCTCCTGCCCCCCGCTGAACGAACGGCCCAGCCGGGTGTCCAGGCCCTCAGCCAGTTCCGAAACGACGGCGGCAGCGTCCGCGCGGACCAGGGCCGACGCCAGCGCGTCAGCCTGGTCGATGCGCGGCAGGTCGCCTACCCCGACCGTCTCCCCGGCCAGCAGCTCGAACCGGACGAAGTCCTGGAAGGTGGCCGCGGTGCGCTCGCGCCAGGCGGCCAGGTCGATGCCGGTCAGCGGCACTCCGTCCAGCAGCACCTGGCCCGCCGTCGGCTGGTACATGCCGGTGAGCAGCTTGACCAGGGTGGTCTTGCCCGCGCCGTTCTCGCCGACCAGCGCGACGGCCGCGCCGGCCGGCAGGTGCAGGTCCACCCGGTCCAGCACGGTGCTGCCGTCCGGCGGGTAGCCGAAGCTGACGTCCCGCAGCGTGATCCCCCGGCTCAGCACGGCCGGCGGCCGGGCCCCGGCCACGGCAGCGCCGACCACGGCAGCGTCCGCCGCGGCAGCGCCGGCCACGGCGGCGCCGGCCACGGCGGCGCCGTCCGCCGCGGCGTAGTCTTCCAGCCATCGCAGCCGCCGCGCCGTCCGCGCCGTGGTCAGCAGCTGCCCGATGGCGGCCGCGGCCTGGCCGACCTGCAGCTGGGCCCGCTGGACCAGCGTGACGGCCAGCACCACCGCGCCCACGCTGGCCGTCCCGTGCGCGGCCCGCACCACCACCACGGCGATCCCGGCCACGAACGCCCCGGCGAAGAGCAGCCACCCGGCCGCGCCCAGCAGCCCGCCCAGCAGCGCGGCCCGCGCCGTGCCGGAAAACACCCGCCCGGCCAGCATCCGGTGCCGGTCCCGCAGCGGGCCGGTGACCCCGAACACCCTCAGCTCCTTGGCCGGCCCGGCCGAGGTGGCCAGCTCGAACAGCTCGTTGGCCAGCCGCCGGTCTGGTGCCAGCCGCTCGTCGGACCGCTGTCGCAACAGCACAGACAGCCGTTCTCCGGCCACCGGGAACACCGCGCTCAGTGGCAGAACGGCCAGCGGCGGGTAGATCACGGCCAGGATCACCACGATCCCCACCGTCCGGACCAGGACCTGGATGACCAGCAGGATCTGGCGCGGGCCGTTGCCGAGCAGCCGGAGGTTCTGCTGCAGCAGGTCGAGCTCGGTCAGGTACGCGGGCCGCTCCAGGTGGTCGACCCCGCTGACCGCGTTGAGCTGCTCGGCGATGCGCGCGGTCAGGTAGAACGACGTCCGGTCCGACAGCACGGCGCCCGCGGAGCCCGCGAACATGGCCAGCGCCCACGACACCGTGTACAGGCCGCCCACCAGGACCACGCCGAAGATCACCCCGTCCGGCCGGTGCGCGATCGCCGAGTCGATGACCAGCGCCAGCCCGACCGGGTACAGCACCGTGGTGACGGCCCCGGCTACCAGCAGAGCCGCGGTATACAAAAGCCAGCCGGGCGCGGCCCGCCAGCCCCACCCGAGCACCGACCGCCAGACCCCCGGCCTGACCCCGCGAAGGCTCACTCGAACCTCGCCGCCTGCAGGCCGAACAGCTGGGCGTACCGGTTCCCGGCCGCGATCAGCGAGTCGTGGTCGCCCTGCTCGGTCACCCGTCCCCCGTCCAGCACGCAGATGTGACCGGCCCGGCGCACGGTGGAGAACCGGTGCGAGATGATCAAGGTGGTCGTGCCCGCCGTGATGTCGAGGAACCGGTCGAAGAAGTCGGCCTCGCCCCGCGCGTCCAGCCAGGCGGTCGGCTCGTCCAGGACCAGGATCCCGGCGCCGTGCCGCACCGCGAACAGCGCCCGGGCCAGCGCGATCCGCTGCCACTGCCCGCCCGACAGGTCCACCCCGCCGTCGTACGCCCGGGACAGCACCGTGTCCCAGGAAGAATCGAGCCCGGCCAGCACGTCCGCCGCGCCCGCCCGCTCGGCCGCCGCAGCCAAGCCGGAGACATCCGAACCATGCTCGGGCGCCCCGAACCCCACGTTCTCCGCGAACGACAGCGGGTAGTGCGCGAAGTCCTGGAACACCACGGCCACCTGCCGCTGCCACTCAGCTGGCCGCAAGAGGCCCAGGTCGGTGCCGTCGATCAGGATCCGCCCGGAGTCCGGGTCGTGCAGCCGGGCCAGCAGCTTGACCAGCGTGGTCTTGCCCGCGCCGTTGATCCCGACTAGCGCGGTCGACTGCCCGGCCCGCAGCACCAGGTCCAGCCCGGAGAACACGTCGCATGAAGAGCCCGGATAGCGGAACCGCACCTGCTCGAAGCGGACCTCACGAGCCGGCAGGCCGGCCGCGGGCCGCACCCCGTGCAGATCGCGAACCGAGGAATGCAGCGCCGCCTCCAGCTGGCGCACCCGGGGCAGTCCCTGGATCATCCAGGACAGGGCCACGTCATCCCAGGAGATGTCGCCCAGCGGAGTGGTCGCGGCCAGCATCGGCAGCATGACGGCCAGGGTCTCCAGGTCGATCTCGCGCCGGTACGCGACCAGCCCCAGGTACCCGCACGAGACCCCGAAGGCCACCAGCACGGGCAGCGACATGAAGAGCACCGCCCGGTCCAGCCGCCGCAGCACCGCCCACGGAGCGGCCATCGCCGACAGGAACGTCGACCGGTACCGGTCCACCAGCCAGCCGCCCAGCCCGAACACCCTGGACTCCATGGCTACGCCCCGCGACGCCGCCAGCCGCTGCAGGTACCAGGCCCGCCGCAGGTCCTCAGAGCCCCCCGCGTACAGCGCCCCCTGCTCCCGGATCAGGGCCAGCTGCGGGCGGCGGATGGCCACCCACATGACCAGCATGCCCAGGCCCAGCCACCACCGGAAGGACGCGAGCACGGCGCACGCCAGCAGGCCGCTGACCCGGTTGCTCACCACCAGGGCCAGCGTCATCGGCGCGTCGGCCGGCATCTGCCCGGTCAGCTGGCCCTGGGCCATGGCCAGGTCGTCGAGCACCTTCGGGTCCTCCAGGTGCGCGATGCCGGCCGGACCGGACACCGCCGCGATCAGCCGGTCCTCGGTGCTGTAGACCAGCCGCCACTTCACCACCGAGCTGAGCGAGGACTGCACCGGCCCCAGCACCAGCGCCGCCGCGTAGGCGACCCCGGTGACGACCAAGGCAAAGACCAGCCGGTGCCCGGCCGCCGAGCCGAGCCCATGCTGCGCCGCCGCCGGAATCTCGCCCACCAGGTGGCCCGCCGCGATCAGCACCAGGTTGGGCAGAACGGACGCGGCGATCGCGTAGCCCGCCACGGCCAGGGAAAGCGGACGGCTGGTTTCCCACATGAGCCGGACCACGGCCCCGTAACCCGGACCGGCTTGCCCCGGAAAGAGCCGTTCGCGGAGAATCTGCCGCAGCCGGGAGAACGGCTCTGCCACCGTCCCAGGCTACAGCGGGCCGAATTTTTTTAAGATTTATTTATTCCGCACCCATCCGATCCGGCCTCCACTCCGAAGGTGCCATATGAACCCGAACGATTCGGACGCGTCCCGGTTCAGATCGGCGACTGCGGATAGGAGGGGAGAGCGGGACCTGGACGACCTGCTCATCCACGTGGCACGTGGCGACCAGGTCGCGTTCGAGGCGCTGTATGACCGGATGGCCGGCCCGGTGTACGGCGTCATCCGCAGGGTTCTCCGGGATCCGTCCCAGTCCGAGGAGGTCGCCCAAGAGGTCCTGCTCGAGGTGTGGCGGACCGCCGCGCGGTTCGACCCGGCCATGGGTGGCGCGGCGACGTGGGTGACGACCATTGCCCACCGCCGCGCCATCGACCGGGTCCGTTCTACGACGGCCGCGGCCGGCCGCGAGCAGAAGACCGCCGACGTCAGCCCGCCACACGATGAGGTCGCCGAGGCAGTGGAAGCCAGCCTGGACCGGGAACGGGTCCGGCGCTGCCTGGACAGCCTGACCGAGATGCAGCGTGAGTCGATCACCCTGGCCTACTACGGCGGGCACAGCTACCGGCAGGTGGCCGAGTTGCTGAACGTCACGCTCGGCGCCATCAAGACCAGGATCCGCGACGGGCTGATCCGGATGCGCGACTGCCTGGGGGTGAGCTGATGAGGTTCTTCCGCCAGGACCTGCACACCCTTACCGGTGCCTACGTGCTCGACGCGCTGGACCCCGGCAGCGAGCTCACCCGGTTCGACCGTCACCTGGACCGCTGCCAGTCGTGCGCCAGCGAGGTCCGCGGGTTCCGCGAGGTCGCCACGGCCATGGCCTTCGCCGCCACCACCGAGCCGCCGGCCGAGATGCGCGACCGGGTGCTGGCGGCCGTGGCCCGCACCCGCCAGCTGCCGCCCGAGGTCAGGACCCACGCCCGCCCGCGGCGCACCCGCAGTGCCGCGCCGTGGATACCGTGGCTGTCCGGGGCCATCGCCACGGCCGCGATCGCGGTCGCGGTGTTCTTCGGCTTCGCGCAGGCTCACACCAGCAGCGAGCTCAACCAGGCCCGGGCCCAGAACCAGGCGCTGGCCGCGGCCCAGGCCCGCGTCGAGGCCGCCCTCAGCCAGGCCAAGGAGCACGACCAGGCCCTGGCCGAGATCCTGGGCGCGCCGCACGTCACGCTGCTGTCGCAGCGGACCACCAAGGGCGGCGTGGCCGTCGTGGTCCTGGACGCGGCCACCCGCAAGCTGGTCGTGGCCACGTCCGGGCTGCCGGCCCTGCCCGCGGGCGAGGTCTACCAGCTGTGGCTGATCGGCCCGGTGCGGATCGTCTCGGCCGGCCTGCTGCCCACGGCCCAGGCCGGGGTGACCACGCCGGTAGTGGCGACCGGCATCGTCAAGGGCGACAGGCTCGGCCTCACCGTCGAACCCGCCCCCGGCACCAAACAGCCCACCACCACCCCGATCCTGGCCCTGCCCCTGCCCGTATAGCGGCACGGCCCGCACCACCGCTCGCCACGGCAATACCCGCCCTGGCCGCCACGAGCAGCCAGGGCGGGCTGAGGCCGGCCACGGGAGGGGTTCAGGTCGGCCACGGGAGGGGTTCAGGCCGGCCACGGGAGGGGTTCAGGCCGGCCAGTTCCAGCTGGTGATCCGGCCTCCGGTGATGACGACCCGGCCGGTCGGCCGGTCCGACTCAGCCCAGATCGTGTATGACCCCGCGGCCAGGTCCGGGTAGACAGCGGCGTACCTGGTCCCGGCGGCCATATGCCGCGGCCGCACCTGCGAATGCGTACGCCGGGCGGGAGGTGCGGCGCCGGAATCCCGGCTGATCTCGATCTCCCGGCCGTCCAGCTCGGCCGGCGTGAACAGGACCAGGGCGCCCACGTCGGCGCCTAGTTCCAGGACCACGGTTCCCGGGCCTGACGGCCCGGCCACTGACTCGGTCATGAAAGTGCTCCCAGGAGTTCACCAAGACGAACCCCCCGGCCAGGCCCGTGCGGAGGCCCGGCCGGGGGAGTATCGCGGTCAGGACGGGGTGTTGTAACCGCTGTACGGAACCCCGAGGTAGGGGAACTGGCCGAGCGGGGAGGCGCTGACGTCGGCCGGGGTTAGCCCGTCGGTCAGCAGGCCCGCGGCCGCGTCCGGCTTGAACGTGCTGTCGATCAGCGGGTAGGTGACCCCGGCGATCGCCCGCAACTCGATCGCCACCACGTCGTCGGCGATCCGGCGGCCGTTGGGGAAGCCGGCCGGGTCGCCGCCCAGCAGCCCGAAGATATTAGGCTTCGACGCCGGCGGGATCGAGGTGTTCAGCCGCAGCATGTCGGCCACCACCGACCCGGTGAAGTTGGTGAATCCCTTGATCAGCCCGGACGGGATGCCGGTCATCAGGATCGCTTCCAGGTCGGCGCGCGGCTTGCCCGACTTGACCAGCGCGGCCAGGTTGGGGAACACGCCGGGATACAGGACCGGCAGCAGCGCCGCCAGGCCGGGCTGGGTGACGTAATGGGCGAACTGCTTGTCGTCGCCGGGCGGCAGCGAGTTCCACCGGTCTTTGTCGCCCAGCGCGATGACCACCTCGTTGATCAGCGGATTACCCAGCCGCGAGACCTGGCGGAACGGCCCGCTGTTCACGTTCTCGCCCCGGTCGGCGTCCCACAGCGTGACCCGCTGGCGGCTGGCCGTGGTCCAGATGCCGATGGCCGGGTGCCCGCTCCTGGTCACCGCCGAGATGGGCACCTGGATGGCGATCGAGTGCACGTTCACGTGGTTGGTGGCGTTCACCCCCGCCGCCTTGGGCAGCTTGGGCAGGCCGAACGTGGCGTGCAGGTCCTCGAACGGCCGCAGGTCGCCCAGGTCGAAGATGGCGCCCAGGTCGACGTAGAAGGCCTCGGCCCGCTGGCCGGCGAACACGCTGATCCCGCCGCCCAGGCTGTGCACCGCGGCCGCGGCCAGGCTGGCATAGTCCGGCGTGGACAGCGGCCCGATGTTACACGGCGGGCAGGCCAGCCCGCTGCCCAGCGACCCGCCGTTGACGCTCACGCTGTAGGTCTGCACCCGGTTCCAGTTCGGGCTGCCCAGCGACTCGATCGGGCCGGTGTTGTACAGGAACGTGTCCGGGTCGCGCACCGTGGTGGTGAAGCGGAACTGGTAGGAGATGTCGGCCTGGCCGTCACCGTTGTTGTCGATGTGGATCTCGTAGCGGACGTCGTCGCCGAACTCGTAGAAGTTCGGGCCGCCCGCCGGGCTCTCGAGCGGGATGTAGTTGGCGATCAGGGTGACCGTGTCCGGCTTGTCCGGGCTGACGAACGCGTAGACGTCGGTGCTGTCGGCCACCGGGTCCTTGGAGATCTCCGGTGCCTCGCGGTGCGATGACATTCACTTACCTCACAGATCGGAACTGGCTCGGTTCGGCAGGTATCAGGGGGTCACCCGATCGCCCGGGCGATCCGGGCGGCCAGGTCGGTGTCCTGGATTCGGGTCTGGCTGGTCCCGGAGAACACCTCGATGTCGCCGGACTTCGCGTTGCGGACGTGCACCACGATGGGTCCCGCGAGTGCCCCGGCACCGGCCGGCCCGGCGGCCCCGGCCCCGGCCGGCGCCGAAGTCCGGGTACCGGATGCAGGCCGGTTAGCCGCGGCCCCGGATGCAGGCCGGTTAGCCGCGGCCGCGGCGGCCGGGCTCAGCGCCCCGCCCAGGGCCGTGACGGCAAGTCCCGCGACGCCCGCGGTCGCGGCTCCCCGGATGACCGAACGCCGGGAGACCCCCCCGGCCGGGGAAGGAGAAGACGGTGTGTCGTGACGGGGCATGACGATCCTTTCGGTGACTGGTCGGCCTGCACGTCGCCACAGGCGAAGGCCACGCCGGGAGAAGGGAGTGGGTAGCGTCACGCGCTTTCTTCGCCACGGCCGCGACCGCGGATGGGTCAGCCCCGAAAGAATTTTGTAACATTCCGGCCTCGCGCAGGCCTGAACGAAAAGCCTCAGTCCTTGCGGCCGGTCGCCGCGATGCTGACGCCGAGCCCGATCATCACCAGGCCGCCGGTCCCGCCGATCAGCGCCAGCCGCCGCGGCGACGCCACCAGCCACTGCCGGATCGTGCCCGCGACCGCCGCCCACCCGCTGTCCAGGACCAGCGCGATGGCGGGGAACAGGGATCCGAGGATGAGCATCTGCACCGGCACGGGCAGGTGCCCGGGCCCGGTGGTGGTGAACTCCGGCAGCCCGACCACGAAGAACACGATGGTCTTCGGGTTGGCCAATCCGACCACGAACCCGTCCCGGACCGCCCGCCACGGCCGGACCGGCGCGACCTTGGCGGCCAGCGCGTCGGCCATCGACCGCCGGTGCCGGATCGCCTGCACGCCCAGGAACACCAGGTACACGGCGCCGGCCAGCTTCACCACGGTGATGACCTGGGCGGACCGCTCCACCACCGCCCCCACCCCGAACGCCACCGCGACCACCTGCACGCACAGGCCCAGTTCGTTCCCCAGGACGGTGAGCAGCGCGGCACGCCGGCCGACGGTCAGCGCCCGGCTGATGGTGAACAGCACGCTCGGGCCGGGGATGGCGATCAGCACGGTCACCACGGCCGCGAACGCGAGCACATGACTAGCAGGGACCATGACGTCACGGTGCCCGCCCGCCCCGCTACCGGTCAAATCTTTTTCTGCAGAACGAAACGTGGTTCGTGGGTCCCGGCCACGTCCGTCGCGACCCCGGCACGTAGCATCCCGAAGCGTGACCGAAGCAGGCTTGGTGCTGGTGCTCAACTCGGGCAGCGCGACGGTGAAGTTCGCCCTGATCGATCCCGGGACCGGGGAGCGCCTGCTCGGCGGGGAGGCCGAGCAGGTCGGCACGCCCGAGGCGGCCTTGCACGTCCGGCGGGCGGACGGCGACCCGGTCGCCGAACCGCTGGCCGACGGCAGCTACCAGGCCGTCATCGCCCGCATCCTCGGCGACCTGCCCGATCCCGGCTCCGGGCCG
>Ga0335081_10005495_pt1 | contig 20062 bp, 17 predicted proteins | sample Lox_Sample_35_FD_206713 | JGI IMG/M metagenome (GOLD analysis project Ga0335081, IMG submission 206713) | Soil microbial communities from Loxahatchee National Wildlife Refuge, Florida, United States - Lox_Sample_3.5 | ecosystem: Environmental > Terrestrial > Soil > Wetlands | place: USA... | reverse complement strand
GGAAGGCGGCCTGCTCGCTGGGGGCGAGCTTGTCCAGGACCCGGGCCAGCGGCCCGGCCGCGCCGTCCAGCCACTGCCCGACCAGGGCGCTCTGGGCCGGGACGATCTGCACGATCGTCCGCCGCCGGTCCGCGGGGTCCGCGTGCCGGTCCACCAGCCCGGCCCGGTCCAGGTCGGCCAGCACGCCGCTGACCGTGGGCAGGGTCAGGTCCAGCCGGGAGGCCAGCTCGCTGACCGTGAGCGGGCCCCCGCGCAATTGCTCGAGCGCGGCGACGTGCCGCGGGCCCAGCGGCGCGGGCGTCTGCGGGGCGGCGCGGTCCTGCCAGCGCCGCATGCCCCGGGACACGCGAGGGAACAGCTGCATCAGCCGCAGGCACAGCGCCGAGTGCGCCGAACCGCCCGCTTCCTCAGTCACCGTCGCTCCCTTGACGTCCCGGGCCGCCTGCCTTCCCGGCCCCGGCCCCTCCCTTGACGCGCCGGCAACGCCCGCTTCCCGGCCCCGGCCCCTCCCTTGACGCGCTTCCCAGAAGTATATATGGTTCTGACAACCAAACTATTTTGTCGTCGAAACCAATATAACTCCGGGAGGACATCATGGCACCGGCTGGACAGGTGACCGCATCCGCGCTGCAGACGATGCTGAAGGGCGCGGCCTTCACCGGGTCCTGGACCCTGGATCCGTCCAGGTCCGCGATCGGCCTGCGGAGCAGGAGCATGTGGGGCCTGGCCCCGGTGAGGGGCACCTTCCGCGAGGTGACCGGGCACGGCACCGTCGCCGCGGACGGCCAGGTGAGCGGCACCATCACGGTGACCGCCGCCTCCGTCGATACCAAGATCGCCAAGCGCGACACGCACCTGCGCTCGGCCGACTTCTTCGACAGCGGCAACCACCCGCACATCACCTTCAGGGTCGGGGAGATCACGCCATCCGGCCAGGGCGTCACCGTCACCGGCGCCCTCACCGTGCGGGACCGCACCCGGCCGGTCACCTTCGGCGCCGCGGTGTCCGCCGCCGACCGTGACGAGGTGTGGTTCGACGCCGAGATCCCGGTCAACCGGGCCGACTTCGGCCTGACCTGGAGCCCGATGCGGATGGCATCGATGCACAACACCATCACCGTGCACGCCGTCTTCACCAGAAGCTGACCAGTGCGCCGGAACCAATGGTTGCGGCAACCTACCCAATCTTTCAGGACACCCAATCTTTCAGGTACGCTGCCACAACCATTGACTCGAGGGGCGGGCGGCCGGGCCGGTTAGTGGACGGAAAGGAACCGGCCCAGGGCCTTTCTGGTGGCCAGGACGATCAGGCGGTCGCCGGCCGCGAGCAGGTAGCCGCGGTGCGGCGACCAGTCGAGCGTCGCGGCCCCGCCGACCTGCAGCGCGAGCACCCGGGCCTGCCCGTCCTGCTCGGTGTCGGCGATGAAGCTCCCGGCCAGCCCGGCCTGGTCCGCGACCCGGACGTCGGCGATCAGCAGCACGTGACGGCCGACGGCGATGGTCCGAAGCACCTGGTGCTCGAGCATCGCGGCGGCGAAGGCGGGCGCCGCCAGGTACGGCACGCTGCGCGAGATCATGTTGCCGGTGCTCTTCTGCAGGCGTTCGGCCAGGTCGTCGTCGGTGAGCCGGAGCACGATGCGCAGGTCCTCCCGGAGCGCCCGCGCGCTCAGCGCGGTCTCCAGGTTCACCACGTCCAGGCTCGTCACCGTGACCAGGGCGAGGCAGGTGTCCAGGCCGGCGGCGCGCAGCGTCTCCTCGCGGAACGCGTCGCCGACCACCACCGGCAGGCCCAGCTGACGGGCCATGGCGATGCCCGGGGCGTCCGGCCTGTTGTCCACGCACACCACGTCGAAGCCCAGGTCGTGCAGCTGGCCCGTCACGCTGGTGCCGACGTTGCCGAGCCCGACCACGATGACGTGGTCGCCGGCCGGCCGCGGCGCCCGGCGCACCGAACCGGTCAGCCGGGCGCCGACCACGATGGCGGTGATCACCGGGATGAAGGCCATGCCGTCCACGGTCAGGATGACCTGCGCGACCTTCTCCGCCAGGCTGTCCTCCGTCTTGGTCAAGGCGGATCCGGTAAGGTCCATGAGCCCCAGGTACAGCGTGTCGCCGGGCGAGTAATGAGTGGCCAGCAGCGCGAAGCCCACCCCGATCACCGCCAGCAGCGCCGCGAAGAGCAGCCCGAACCTGTGCGACACCAGCCGCCGCAGCACCCCGGCGGAATCCCGGACCGGGTTGCGGCGGCGGGTCAGCGGGTTACGCGGCGTCCCGTCCGCGACGGCCAGCACCAGGTCGGCGGGACCGGTGCCGGGAGGAAGCAGCCGGGGCGAGGACTGGTCGTCGGCCGGCGTGGCCAGGCCGCAGATCACCGCGCCGGACGGCACGTCGGCGGCCCTGGCCACGTAGAGGGTGCGCCGCTGCAGGCGGACGTGGCTGGGCGCCGGCTCGCCCAGCGCGGCGGCCACGAACGACGGCGCCGACATGGCGGTGCCGGACAAGACCGTGCAGTCGGGGAAGAGCAGGCGGATGTGGTCGCCGAGGCGCCGGTTGAAGATGGCGAGCACCAGCCGCAGCCCTGGGTTGAGTTCGGTCGCCCGCAGCCCGGCGTGCAGATTGCCCACGTCGTCTTGCCAGACGACGGCCAGGGCCCGGGCCGACTGGATGTCCGCGTCGGTGAAGGCCTGGCTGCTGAGCTCGGGATACTCCAGGACCTGGACCCGCGAGAGCCCGCTGATCTGCGGGCCGTAGTTCCGCCGCCGGGACGGCAGGATCACGGTCACCCGCTCGCCGTACCGGGAAGTGAGTTCCTCCGTGATGCGGTAGGACAAGGGCCCGTCACCGCAGACGATGAGGTGACCGCCACGCCGGGGGAGCGCAGGCATGCGGTGATCATAGTGGCCGGCCCCGCGCCAGAACTGGATCTGCGGGCGGCTTGGCTGTGCGAGTTATCGTGGCAGTGTGGTCGACAACTTCCCGCACCCCGGCCGGCCACGCCCGGCCGCGTTCCCGAGGCGGTGAGATCATGCCGTCCCGCGCCCTGACCCTCCCGCCGGCCAGCCAGGCCAGCAGGAGCCGCACGCGCTCCCGCACCCTCTCCGAGCGCATCGTGGCGACCGCCGCCCGCTGGATCTACGACGGCAGGCGCGTGGACATGCAGGGGCTCGCCGACGAGCTCGGCGTGTCACGGGTGACCCTGTTCCGCCGTATCGGCAGCCGTGAGGAGCTGATCGGCCGGGCCCTGTGGCTGCTCACCGAGAGCATGCTGGAGATCGCCGTCGCCCGCTGGGAGGCCGAACGTCCCGAGGGGGAGCTGCACACCCCCGGCACCATCCGGCACATCAACGCGATGGTCGCCGGGTCGGCGGGCCTGCGCCGGCTGCTCGACGACGAGCCCGCCCTGACCATGCGCGTGCTCACCGACCCGCGCGGCCGGGTGCAGAGCGGGATCGTGGCCTTCAACGAGGAGCTGCTGCGCCGTGACATGGCCGAGTTCGGCCTGGTCACGATCATCGAGCCGGGCGCGCTCGCCTATGCGCTCGTCCGGCTGGGCGAGTCATTCCTCTACGCGGACGTCCTCGCCGCGCGCAAGCCCGATGTCGACACCGCCAACCGCCTGCAGCAGGCCATCATCGAGGGCATCCTGCCGTAGGGGCCACAGGCCGTAGGGGCACATGCAGCAGGGGCACATGCCGTAGGGCCGCCGGCTCGGGCGGCGGCCCTACGGGAACTGCCCAGGCCAGGGTCAGACCGCGGCCTTGAGCTTGGCCAGCTCCTCCTGCACCTTGGCCTCGTGCTCGTCCTCGTCCCGCTTGGCGTCGCGCGTCCGCCACCGGCCGCGCAGCAGCGGGATGGACAGCAGGAAGACGACGATGCCGCCGACGCAGATCCAGTACCACGTCTTCCACTGGCTGACGGTCTGGGCGGCGGCCTTCTGCACCGCCGCGCCGTGCGCCTGCAGGTAGGCGAAGACGCCCGGCGGGACCTTGGACAGCGCGGTCAGCTGCGCCGCGTACGGAGCCATCAGCGTCAGCTCCGACGAGTACGGCGCGATGGTTTTCAGCTTGGCCGAGTACGGCGCGATGGTCGTCAGCTCCGACGCGTACGGAGCGACGGTCTTCAGTGCCGGCGCGGCCGCGATCACCCCGGCGATGGCCGCCTGGTTGGCCGAGATGGTGCCCAGGACCTTGAGGCCCTTGGCGCCGCCTCCGGCGGCGGCGACCGCCTGGGCCACCAGCGACGGCGGGATCTTAGCCGGGTTCGTGTAGGTGGCCAGCTTGGTGAACAGCGCCGGGTGGGCCTGGATCACCGCGAGCTCAGGCGCGAACTTCTGCGCGTTCGCCAGCTGCGTGGCGTTCGCCTGCGCGGTGGCCAGGACCGACGGGGGGATCTTCTGGGCAGCGGCGGTGACGTTCGGCGGGATCGACGCCGCGGTGGCCACCACTGCCGGGGGGACCTTCTGGGCGGCCGCCACGACGTTCGGGTGCGCCGTGGCGAAGGCGATCTCGCTGGCGTACTGGGTCGAATAGGCCTGCACGGTGGCGCCGTAGTTCACCAGCGGGGTGACCGAGTTGACCACGATCGGCAGGCACAGGTACGCGACGAAGACCACGATCCGGATGATCCAGCCCCAGATGGCCAGGCCGGTGGCGATCAGCGCGGGGTTGCGGGCCTCCACGGTCTCGGTGTAGCTGGCCATCCACGGGGTGTAAGCGATGCCCAGGCCGAGCGACAGCAGCGCCAGTATGATCGCCAGGGTGTAGTAGCCGGGATGGTGACCGGCCTGCTCCAGGTAGATGATGGTCATGACGATGCCCATCACCCCGCCGATCACCATGAACGGCTTCCGCACCCGGAAGTAGTCGGAGATCATCCCGACCAGGATCACCGCGATGACGTTGAATCCCCAGTTCCAGTTGCCCAGGCCGTTGGCGTTCTTGACCGAGAACCCGAACACGGTGGTCAGGTAGATCACGGCGAACCCGACAGCCGTGTAGTAGATCAGCAGCATGATCGACACGGCGAGCGAGGAGATGATGATGTCGGGCTTGGTCAGCTGCCGGAACGGGTGCCGCAGCGCCGCCTCGATGTCCGCCTCGGTGAGGCCCTTGGCCTTGGCCTCGATCAGCGCGCGGTCGCGGATGGTCACCATCAGCTGGTCGCGCAGCGCCGGGGACAGCTCCTTCAGCCCCACGAACGCGATCACGAACACGATCAGCCCGGCGATGCCGGCGATGTGGTACTCATGCGTCCAGAACCGCGGGTCGTTCACCACCGCGGGGATGGTGGCGGTGCCCACGGCCGAGACGATCAGGCTGCCCACCACCGGGCCGGACGTCCAGAAGCCCATGGCCGTCGCCCGGCCCACCTGGGGGGAGAAGTCCCTGATCAGCGCCGGGGTGGCCACCAGGCACATGCCCTCCACGAACCCGACCACGAAGCTCTCGATGGTGAACGTCCACTTGTCGGTCGCGGCCGGCATGATGAAGGCCACGAAGACCCCGGCGAACAGCAGGCCGAACACGACCAGGTTAGCCCGGCCGAACCGGTCGGCCAGCCCGGCGAACAGCGAGCCGAACGCCCCGATCAGCGCCCCGAACGCCAGCGTGACCACGAAGAACGTGAAGCTCATGTGCAGGTTGACCAGCAGCAGCGTGGACACCGAGCCGCCGACGTACAGCTCGTAGTACAGCGTGATCGTGGCTAGCACCGTGATGGCCAGGTACAGCACCCTGGCCCCGGTGTCCGGATAGCTGTCGATCTGCCGATGGATCATCCAGGCCCACCAGGGCCGGGACGGGGCAGGCTGCGCGGCGGTGACTCCTGACATATGGGCACCTCTTAGCGTGGAGCGGTCAGGCCAGGGTGATGGTGACTCGAAGGTAACCCCGCAGCAGGTAACAGATCAACAATATGTTTCAGTCATATTTTGCAGCCACGCAGCGGCCCGGGGCATCCGGCGCCAGGCCGGTCAGCAGCGCGCGGATGGCCAGGTTCCAGCGCCGGTCCATCGAGGCCCGGGAGCTGCCCAGCCACCCGGCCGCCTCCTGGGTGGTCAGGCCCTGGCAGAGCGCGAGCAGGACGTGGGCGATATCGGTCTCGTCGCCGGCGATGAGGCCGGCGTCGACGCACCGGCGTACCCGGGTGACGATGAACTCCCGGGTCGACTTCCCCGCCGCCCGCTCGTCGGGACCCGGGTCGAAATCGGCGAACGGCCGGGCGAACATGAGCTGCCCGAGTACCGGGTACTCCAGGACGAAGCCGCGGAAGGCGCCGGTCACGTCGAGGAGGTCGCGCCGGGGATCCCCCGATTCGGCCAGCGCGTCGAAGCGCTCCCGCAGCCGCCGGAAGCCCTCGAAGAACACCTCCCGGACGAGCCCGGCCTTGTCCCCGAACAGCTCGTACACGGCCGGGGTGGAGGTGCGGGCCTGCTCGGCGACCCGGCGGGTGGTGAAGCCCTCGGCGCCCTCCGCCACCAGCGTCGCCATCGCGACCCGGAGCACCCGGTCCCGCAGCTCGGGTGTCCGCTGCTTGGGTCTCGGCAAGGTTCAGGTCCTGGCGGTGGCGGCCAGGGCCCGGGCGTCCTCCTCGAGCGCCGCCCTGATGGCCTCGGCGACCGGCTGCCTGATCCGCCGTTTGGTCGCGGCGTGGGCGGCCATGTCGAGCGTGGCCAGCTGCTCCGCCGCGGCCTGTGCGGCCGCTCCCAGCTCGGCCGGGGGTACCACCCGGTCCAGGAAGCCGGCCGTCGCGGCCTCGTCCGGCGGGTAGACGCCGGCCAGGATCAGGGCCCGGTTGAAGTGCGCGGGCGCCAGGCGCTGCCGGCAGATCTCGATGGCCGGCCGGGGCATCGTCAGCCCGATGGCCACCTCGTTGGCGGTGATCCGGTACGGCCCGGCGGCCCCGAGCCGCAGGTCGCCGGAAAGCAGCAGGAAGGCGCCCATCGCGATGGCGTGCCCGGTGCAGGCCACCACCACCGGCGCCGGGAACTCCAGCAGCCGCGCGCTCAGCTCGAAGCCGCTCCGCACCAGCGCGGGCGTCTGCGGGCCGCCCGCCCGCAGGATGCCCAGGTCGAAGCCGGCCGAGAAGACGCCCTCCCGGCCGGCCAGCACGACGGTGGCACCCGCGGCCTCGGCCCGGTCCAGGGCGGAGTTGAGCTCGTCGAACATCTGCGGGGACAGCGCGTTGACCTTGCCGTCATCCATGGTGATGGTGGCGGTCGCGGCCGCCTGGCGATAAGTGACCAGTTCGCTCACCCTGCCGATCGTAATCGTAACATTGTTACGATTGCAAGCCTCCCGGTCCGGGCCGCGCTGGCCTAAGCTCTACGGGCAGGCGGTACGGGGCAGGCGGGAGGTGAGGCGCCGATGGGGACCGTCAGGAGGACGGTCCGGGTCGAGGGGGTCGTCCAGGGGGTCGGCTTCCGGCCGTTCGTGTACACGCTGGCCACCGGCCTGGGCCTGACCGGGCTCGTCGGCAACGACCTCGACGGGGTGTTCGCCGAGGTCGAGGGGCCTGCGGCGGCGGTCAGCGAGTTCCTCTTCCGGCTGGAACGGGACGCCCCCCCGCTGGCCAGGATCGAGCGGGTCACCACGCGGGCCGTCCCCCCGGAACAGTCCGCGTCCTTCGCCATCGCCGCCAGCGAGCCGTCCTCGGGGCTGCGCCGCACCCTGGTCTCGGCCGACACCGCAACCTGTGAAGATTGCCTGCGCGAGCTCCGCGACCCGGCCGACCGGCGGTTCGGGTACCCGTTCATCAACTGCACCAACTGCGGGCCCCGGTTCACCATCGTCCGGGACGTGCCCTACGACCGGCCGCTGACCACCATGGCGCCGTTCGGGATGTGCGAGCCGTGCGCCGCCGAATACCACGATCCCGCCGACCGCCGCTTCCACGCCCAGCCGACCTGCTGCCCCGCCTGCGGCCCCCGGCTGGCCCTGTACCACCAGGCCGGGCCTGCCCCGCACGACACCGCGGCCGGCGCCGCCCCCCTGATCGCGGCGGCCGAGCTCCTCCGCCAGGGCGCGATCGTCGCCATCAAGGGGCTCGGCGGCTACCACCTGGCCGCCGTCGCCGTCGGCGCCGTCGGCCAGGAGGCAACAGCCGCGCTGCGCGCCCGCAAGCACCGCGAGGACAAGCCGTTCGCGGTCATGGCCGCCGATCTCGCCGCCGCCCGCAGGCTGGCCGAGGTCGACGACGCGGCCGCCGCCCTGCTGACCAGCCCGGCCCGGCCGATCGTGCTGCTGCCGAAGAGGCCGGATGCCGCGGTCGCCGCGGCCGCCGCCCCGGGCAACCGCCAGCTCGGGATCATGCTGCCCTACACCCCGCTGCACCATCTGCTGCTCGCCGCCGTCACCCAGCCCATCGTCCTGACCAGCGGAAACGTTTCCGACGAGCCGATCGTCTACCGCGACCGCGAGGCCGCCGAACGGCTCGGCGGGATCGCGGACGCGTTCCTGGTGCACGACCGCGCCATCCACATCAGGACCGACGACTCGGTGACCCGCATGTTCCGCGGGCGGCCGATGCTCATCAGGCGCTCCCGCGGCTACGTCCCCGAGCCGCTCGCCATCCCGAGCGGCTTCCCGCGGCCCGTGCTCGCCTGCGGCGCGGAGCTGAAGAACACGTTCTGCCTGGCCCGGGACCGGCATGCCTTCGTCTCGCACCACATCGGGGACCTGGAGAACGCCGAGACCCTGCGCTCGTTCACCGAGGGCATCGAGCACTTCCGCCGGCTGTTCGACGTCGGCCCGCAGGTGGTGGCGCACGACCTGCATCCGGAGTACCTGTCCACCAAGTACGCCGTCGAGCTCGACGGGGTGGACCTGCACGGGGTGCAGCACCACCACGCGCACATCGCCTCCTGCCTGGCCGACAACGGCGAGGACGGCCCGGTGATCGGGGTGGCCTTCGACGGGACCGGCTACGGCGCCGACGGCACCATCTGGGGCGGCGAGTTCCTGATCGCCGATCTCGCAGAATTCGAGCGCGCCGGCCACCTGGCGCCGGTGCCCATGCCCGGCGGCGCGGCCGCGATCAGGCAGCCGTGGCGGATGGCCGCCGCCTACCTGGGCGAGCACGCCCCGGGCAACCTCGTCCAGCGCCACCACGAGCACTGGCCGGCCATCCTCGCCATGGCCGCCAACGGCGTCAACTCCCCGCTGACCAGCAGCGCGGGACGCCTGTTCGACGCGGCCGCGGCGATCCTCGGCGTCCGCGACCAGATCAACTACGAGGGCCAGGCCGCCATCGAGCTCGAGCAGCTCGCCGAACCCCTTGACCCGGCCGAGGTCCGCGCCTACCCGGCGGCCATCGAGGCCGGCCAGGGCCCGTTCCGAGCCTGCGGCACCGATCTCCTGCACGGGGTCATTGATGACCTAACGAACGGGCTACCCGCCCCGGTCATCGCCGCTCGCTTCCACCACGGCGTCGCCGCGCTGATCGAGGCGGGCTGCCTGCTGCTGCGGGACCGCCATGGCCTGGGCACGGTGGCCCTGTCCGGCGGCGTGTTCCAGAACTCGCTGCTGCTGCACGCGGCGGTCGCCCGCCTGGAGGCGCGCGGCTTCCGCGTGCTCGTCCACTCGCGCGTCCCCTGCAACGACGGCGGCATCAGCCTCGGCCAGGCCGTAGTCGCCGCCGCCCGCGACCGCCTGGCCTTCCCCGGCTGAACAGGGTCTGTGTGCCACAGGCCCCGATAGGCGGGGCCGGGACCACACGCACCCCGCTCAGCAGATCCTCGGGAGCGGGTCCCCGACCAGCAGGTCCACGATCCTGGTGCCGCCGAACGCGGTCTTCAGCTGCACGATCCCGGGCTGCTCCTCGCGCACGCGGCCGATGACCGCGGCCTGCTCGCCGAGCGGGTGCGCGCGCAGCGCGGCGACCGCGCGGTCGGCCGCCTCGCCCGGCACCACCGCCACCAGGCGGCCCTCGCAGGCGACGTACATCGGGTCGATGCCCAGCAGCTCGGAGGCGCCGCGGACCTCGGGCCGGACCGGGATCGCGTCCTCGACGGCCAGCACGCCCACGTCGGCCGCCTTGGCGATCTCGTTGAGGATCGTGGCCACCCCGCCCCGGGTCGCGTCGCGCATGGCCCGGACCTCGGGCACCGCGTCGAGCAGGCCCGCGATCAGGCCGTTCAGCGGGGCCGTGTCGGAGCAGAGGTCCGCCTCGATGTCCAGCTCGCCGCGGGCCAGCATGATCGTGATGCCGTGGTCGCCGATGGGGCCGGACACGATGATGGCGTCGCCGGGGCGGGCCTGGGCCACGCCGAGGTCCGCGTCCCGCCCGAGCACGCCGACACCCGCGGTGTTGATGTAGCAGCCGTCGGCCTTGCCCTTCTGCACCACCTTGGTGTCGCCGGTGACCACCTGTACCCCGGCGGCGGCCGCGGCGTCCCGCATGGACTCCACCACCCGGCTCAGGTCGGCGACCGGGAAGCCTTCCTCCAGGATGAACCCGGCCGACAGGTACAGCGGCGTGGCCCCGGCCACCGAAAGGTCGTTGACGGTCCCGTTGACGGCCAGGTCGCCGATGTCGCCGCCGGGGAAGAACAGCGGGGACACCACGTAGGAGTCGGTGGTCAGCGCGTCCTCCAGCGGCTCGAGCAGCGGGTTGCGGAACGCGTCGAGGAAGATCGCCTCGATCAGGGTGTGGGTCGCCTTGCCGCCGGACCCGTGCGACATCGTGACGCGCTCTTCCCTGACCTTGGGACGGCGCCGCCTGGCTCGGTCGATCCGGTCGAGAACCTGCTGCTCCCGATCTCCGGGTTCGGCCAGCGGCAGCTGGCGCCGTCCCTCGGCGCCGAGGCCCTGGTGCCCTGTTGGCTCGGATTGGGCCAGGGCCTCGTCTATCCAGCTCCGGGTCATGACTGGGCCACCTCGGCGACCCGGTTACGGTTCATCCGGCCGAAGTTGTAGTAGGCGGCGCAGGCGCCCTCCGGGGACACCATGCAGGTCCCGATCGGGGTCTCCGGCGTGCACGCGGTGCCGAACACCTTGCACTCCCACGGTTTCAGCACGCCCTTGAGCACCTCGCCGCACTGGCAGGCCTTCGGGTCGGCCACCCGGACCCCGGGCACCTGGAACAGCCGTTCCGCGTCCATGGCCGCGTACTTCTGGCGGACCTGGAGCGCCGAGTGCGAGATGAAGCCGAGCCCGCGCCATTCGAAGTAGGGCCGCAGTTCCATGGTCTCGCCGATCGCCTTCAGCGCCACCAGGTTGCCGTCCCACGGCACCACCCGCGAGTACTGGTTCTCCACCTCGGCGCGGCTTTCGGACAATTGCACCATCAACATGTAAATGGACTGCAGGATGTCCAGCGGCTCGAACCCCGCTACCACCACCGGCTTGCCGTAGTCCCTGGCGATGAACTCGTACGGCCGGCAGCCGATCACGGTGGACACGTGGCCGGGGCCGATGAAGCCGTCGAGCCGCAGGTCCGGCGAGTCCAGGATGGCCTTGATGGCCGGGATGATCGTGACGTGGTTGCAGAACACCGAGAAGTTCGTCAGCCCCTCCGCCGCGGCCCGCAGCATGGTCATCGCGGTGGACGGCGCCGTGGTCTCGAACCCGATGGCCATGAACACGACCTGCTTGTCCGGGTTCTGCCGGGCGATCTTCAGCGAGTCCAGCGGCGAGTACACCATGCGGATGTGGGTGCCCTCGGCGTTGGCGTCGAAGAACGACCCGCCGCTGCCCGGCACCCGCATCATGTCGCCGAACGAGGTCATGATCACGCCCGGCTGCGAGGCCAGGTGGATGGCGTCGTCGACGCGCCCCATCGGGATCACGCACACCGGGCACCCGGGGCCGTGCACCAGGGTGATCGACTCGGGCAGGTAGTCCTCGAGCCCGTGCTTGTAGATCGTGTGGGTGTGCCCGCCGCACACCTCCATCAGCTTGTACTGGCGGCCGGGCTCGCACAGCGCGGCGATCTTCGCGGCCAGCGCGTGGGCCTTGTCGGCATCACGGAATTCGTCGACGAACCGCATCGTTCACCCACGCTCCTCTTATTCGATCAGGGATTCCTTCAGCGCCGCGAGCTCGTCCTCGTAGGCCTGCCCGATGCCCTCGAGGAACTGCATGGCCGCCGCGGCCTCGCTCTCGTCGATCTTCGACAGGGCGAAGCCGACGTGGATCAGCACCCATTCGCCGGGCACCGGCGGATCGTCGCAGAGCAGGCCGATATTGATCAGCCGCCGGACCCCGCTCACGTCCACCTTGGCCAGATCGGGCTGCTCCGGGTGAAGCTCGATGACCTCACCGGGTATGCCGAGGCACATGTGACATCTCCTCCACAGTCAGCTCCCACAGCACCTGGTAGATCGTGGTCTGCGCCTCCTGGATCCGGTGCACGGAGGACGAGGGCACCACGAACAGGTAGTCGATGCTGTCCAGCTCGGCCATCTTCCCGCCGTCGTAGCCGGCCAGCCCGACGGTGAGCATGCCCCGCCGGCTCGCCTCGTTGAAGGCCCGCAGCAGGTTGGCGGAGTTGCCGCTGGTGGACAGCCCGACCGCGATGTCGTCCCGGCCGCCGAACGCGGCCAGCTGCCGGGCGAAGACCACCTCCACGCCGATGTCGTTGCACAGCGCCGTGACCACGGAGGTGTCGTTGGCCAGCCCGAACGCGGGCAGCGGGGGAGCCCCGCCACCAGGGTTGAGGAACAGGGTGGCCAGCTGCTGGGCGTCGGTGGCGCTGCCGCCGTTGCCGAAGGCGAACAGCCGCCCGCCCGCGCCGAACCTGGCCGCGGCCTGCCGCGCGCACTGCGCGAGCCGGTCCCCGTCGCGCGCGCCGACGGCGCGGCGCAGCTCCAGGATTTCCTGGGCCTTGGCCACGGTCGAGGCGCGCACCTGGTCCAGCACGGCGGACAGGTCGGAGGTGCCGGCGTACAGGAACGGGTAGAGGGACTCGATACCGGAGGCTCCGCCATTTCCGGTCATGGCCAGGTCACCTCCCCACGACCGCGATGGCCTCCCTGGCGTGTACCAGGATCGTATCGCCCACGTCGGCGCTCACCAGCGCCACGCTGACCGTCTCCTCGCCCGCGCCGGTGTCGACCACGGCCATCGCATCGTCGAGCAGCCGCACCACCCGGACCTCCACCGCCATGTCGGAGCAGGTGATGCATACTCCACCCCCGCATTCGCTCGCCTCCGGGGCGCTTTCGAGCCGGCTCCCTGCCTGCATGGCCGCCTCCGGCGGCGGGCCCTCGTCGCTCGTTCGCTCGTTCCTCGCTCCTCGCTTCTGGGGTGGGTCCGGGGGGACAAACACTGTCCAGTCGCCGCCGCGCCCCTTTGGCTCGCTCATGACACCACCCCCGGGCCGAGCACGCCCGGCTGCTCGAAGAACACGTGCACCAGCTCCCACAGCACGTGGTAGAAGGTCACGTGCATCTCCTTGACCACCCGGGGATCGGCGGAGGCCGCGACCAGCAGGTGGTCCACCGCCTTGCTGGCCGCGATCTGGCCGCCGTCCCCGCCGGCCAGCGCGATCGTCAGCAGGCCCAGTTCCCGGGCCGCCTCGAGCCCGGCCAGCACGGCGGCGCTGTTGCCGTCGGCGCAGATCCCGAGGGCGATGTCGGCGGGATCGGCCAGGAAGCGGATCTGGTGGGCGAAGATCGCGGCCACGCCGTCCCGCTCGGCGATCCCGGTGACGGTGGCCACGTCGGCGGTGAGCGAGATGGCGGGCAGCGCGCGCTTGCCCACGATGACCGGGTGGACGAACTCGACCGCGACGTGCTGCGCGTCCGGGCTGGCGCCGCCGGCGCCGAACACCACGAGCTTGCCCCCCCGGTGGAACCGCACGGCCATGGCGTGGCAGGCCGCGGCCACCGCGTCCGCCTGCCCGGCGAGGTCCTGGGTGGGAGCGCTGCGCAGCTCGAACAGGCGGCGAGCCTCCGCTGTCATGAAAGCCACCGTAGGACACTTGTGTACGGGCGTCTAGTCGCGGACACGACACATCTGGTCACCAGGTCGGCAGGCTCACCTCTTCCGGCCGATGCCGCCGTACGTGTTCACGTCGGCGAACGGCTCGGTCGGCTCGCCAGGATCAGGCCGCCACTGCTGGATCGAGATGACGCCGGGCTCCACCACCTCCAGGCCGTCGAAGTAGCGGACGATCTCCTCCGGGGTGCGCAGGTTGTACGGGATCGCGCCGCTGGAGTTATAGTCCTCCAGCGCGTCGGCGTTGGCCTGGCTGACCGTGGTGCCGTCCTGGAGCATCAGGTAACTGCCCGAGGGCAGGCGGTCCATCAGCCGGCTGACGATGGCGTGCGCCCCCTCGTTGTCGGCGATGTGCCCCATGATGCCGCTGAGGATGAGCGCGATGGGCACGGAGAAGTCCAGCGTGTTCGCCGCGGCGTCCAGGATCTTGTCCGGGTCGTGCAGGTCCGCGTCGACGTAGTCGGTGACTCCCTCCGGCGTGCTGGTCAGCAGGGCGCGGGCGTGCGCGAGCACCAGGGGATCGTTGTCGACGTAGACGATCCGGCACGCGGGGTTCAGCCGCTGCGCGATCTCGTGGGTGTTGTCGGCGGTGGGCAGGCCGGTGCCGACGTCCAGGAACTGGCGGACCCCGGCCTTGATGACCAGGTACCTGACGGCCCGGGAGAGGAACTGCCGGTTGGCCCGCGCCTCGGCGGCCATCCCCGGATAGGCCTTGAGGAACGCCTCGCCGGCCTCCCGGTCCACCGGGTAATTGTCCTTGCCGCCCAGCCAGTAATTCCAGATCCGGGCCGAATGCGGGATCGTGGTATCGATGCCCTCCGTCAGGTCCTTCTCCGCGTCATTCCACGAGTACGCCGACTGATCGCCAGTCACTACAACCTCCGTCGGTTCGTGATCACGCGCAGCATGATCACGAATTCAGAACCACGGTCGGCCCTGCCTGCGTTGATCTCATTTCTTCGCCCGGCCCGCAGGCCGGGCGGCCGGTACTCATGCCCCTCCTCGGCAGCTCCCCTATGGAACCAGCCTTCGCTGCTTCAGCGTAACCTGAATGATGCATTTCGTCAGGCCTAGCGGCCAGAAAAGTAAACATGCCGTAAATTACCGGCAGGAAATAGCTTCGGGTGACCGGCGCCGAGTTACGTCGGGGTTTCCGGGCGGCTATTTGTGAGCGTTAACAACAAGCCGTCCAGCAGGCTCGCCGCGATGACGGCGGCGTGCCGGTCCGGGCGGCCGAACAGGTGCCGGTCCCCGTGCGCGCGCTTGAGATAACGATGCGCCGGGTGCTCCCAGGTGATGCCGATGGCGCCGTGCAACTGGATCATCTCGGCGGCCGTCCGGGTCAGCACGTCGCAGCAGTAGACCTTGACCGCGGCGGCCCGCATGCCCAGCCCGGCGTCCGCCCCGTCCGGTAGGTCCGCCGCGTCCCCGGCGTCCGCCGCGTCCCTGGCGTCCGCCGCGTCCGCGGCGGCGGTCGCCGCCGCGCGGCACAGCGACCGCGCCGACTCCACCAGCACGTGCAGGTCCGCCATCCGGTGCCGCAGCGCCTGGAACCCGCCGATCACCTGCCCGAACTGCACCCGGGTCATCGCGTACCCCACGGTCAGGTCAAGCGCCCGCCGGGCCGCGCCGGCGGCCAGCAGGGCCTGCGCGGCCAGGACCGCCGAGCCGAGCATGGGGGAGCAGGTCAGGTCGCGGCCGAGTTCCTCCATGACCACGCCGGTCTCGGCGGGCCCGGCCCCGGCCCCGCCGTAGCGTCCGGGGATCGCCAGCCCGGCCGCGCCGACCTCGCCGCACAGCCGCTGCCAGGAACCGCCCCGGGCTGCGCAGCGAGAGCCCGCGCTCGTGGCTCGCGGTGGACATCGCGATCCGCCAGCCTTCGCCCGGCGCCCCGACCACGTCGGCGTCCGGGACGAACACGTCGTCCAGGAAGATCTCCGCGAACCCGGTCCGCCCGCCGAGCTGGCGGATCGGCCGCACGGTCACCCCCGGCGCGCGCAGGCCGAACAGCAGGTAGGTCAGCCCGCGGTGACGTTCCGCGCCCGGATCGGTGCGGAACTGCCCGAACGCCCGGTCCGCGAACGCCGCCCGCGAGCACCACGTCTTGGTCCCCGGCAGCAGCCAGCCGCCGTCACACCGCACCGCCCGGGACCGGATGGCGGCCAGGTCGCTGCCCGCGTCCGGTTCGGACCAGGCCTGCGCCCACACGTCATCCGCGGTGGCGATCCTGGGCAGGTACCGGTCGCGCTGGTCCTCGGTGCCGTGCCCGAACAGCGTCGGGGCGAGCAGTGAAAGCCCGTTCTGCCCCACCCGGGGGCCCGCCGGCCGCGTAGTACTCCTCCTCGAAGACCAGCCACTGCGCCAGCGTCGCGTCCCGGCCGCCGTAGGACGCGGGCCAGGTGACCACGGACAGCCGGGCCGCCGCCAGCTCCCGTTCCCACGCCCGGTGCCGCTCGAAGCCCTCGGCGGTGTCCAGCGACGGCAGCGGCGTGGCCGGCACGTGCGCGGCCAGCCAGTCCCGCACCTCGGCGCGGAAGGCATCCGTCACGAACCGGGACCCTTCATGCCGCGGGCGTCGAGCCCGGCCAGCGAGTGGCCGGACACCTCGGCGTTGTGCGCGTGCGCCATGTGGTGCAGGCCGAACACCGAGTCCATGCCCGCCCGCTGGCCCATCAGGTCCTCGCACTGGTTGACCGCCCGCTTGGCCAGCGCGAGGCCGAACGGCGGCATCCCGGCGACCTGCCTGGCGACCTCGAACGTCACAGATTCCAGCTCCGCGGGCGGCACGACCCGGTTCACCATGCCCACCTGGTAGGCGCGCTCGGCGGTGAACCGGCCGCCGGTGAACAGGACCTCCTTGGCGAACCGCGGCCCGAGCACCCACGGGTGCGCGAAGTACTCCACGCCGGGGATCCCCATCTTCACCACCGGGTCGGCGAAGAACGCGTCGTCGGCCGCCACGATCAGGTCGCACACCCAGGCCAGCATCAGCCCGCCGGCGATGCACGCCCCCTGCACCATCGCGATCAAAGGTTTCGGCATCTCCCGCCAGCGGCGGCACATGCCGAGGTAGACCTCCATCTCGCGGGCGTACCTGGCGTCGGCGCCTTCCCGGCCCACGTGGTCCCACCACAGCACGGCCTCGCGGTCGAAGGACTTGTCCGCGTCCCGCTCCGGGGTGCCGATGTCGTGGCCGGCACAGAAGTGCTTGCCCGCCCCGGCCAGCACGATCACCGCGACCTCGTCGTCGTTCACGGCCCGCGCGAAGGCGGCGTCCAGCGCGTAGGTCATCGCGGAGTTCTGCGCGTTGGCGTACTGCGGCCGGTTCAGCGTGACCAGCGCGACGCGGCCGCGCACCTCATACAGAACCTCGTCCGCCATCAGGATTCCTCCCGCAAAAGTCGCTTCAGGACCTTGCCCGACGGGTTCCGCGGCAGGCTGTCGCGGAACTCCACCGTCCGGGGCACCTTGTAGTTGGCCAGCCGCCCCCGGCAGAAGGCCAGCACGTCCGCCTCGGCCAGCACGTGTCCCGGCCGGGTCACCAGGTAGGCCTTGCCGACCTCGCCGAGCCGCGGGTCGGGCACGCCGACGACGGCCGACTCGGCGACGCCGTCCAGCCGGGCCAGCACCTGCTCCACCTCGGCGGGGTACACGTTGAAGCCGCCGCAGATGTACATGTCCTTGATCCGGCCGGTGATGGTCAGGTACCCGGCCGCGTCCAGCCGCCCGGCGTCGCCGGTGTGCAGCCATCCGTCCGCGTCGATGGCGGCCTTGGTGGCGTCCGGGTCGTCGAGGTAGCCGAGCATCATGTTCGGCCCGCGGAGCAGGATCTCCCCGTCAGCGGCGATCGTCACCTCGAACCCGGCCGCCGCCCGCCCCGAGGTGGCCGCCACGGTCCCGGCCGCGTCCCCCGGCCGGCACATCGTCGCCACTACGGCCTCGGTCAGCCCGTACGCGGTGAGCACGGTCTCGAAGCCGAGCTCGCGCCGCATCCGCTCGATCAGCGCGACCGGCACGTCCGCCGCGCCGGTGACCGCGAGCCGCAGGCTGGACAGGTCCCAATCAGCGCGCCCGGGGTGGTCCAGGATCGACACGTAGATCGTCGGCGCCCCGGGGAACACGGTGATCCGCTCGGCCTGCACCAGCCGCATCGCGCCGGCCGCGTCGAAGACCGCCTGCGGGACCAGGGCCGCCCCGCTGACCAGGCAGGCCAGGATGCCCGCCTTGAAGCCGAACGTGTGGAAGAACGGGTTCACCACCAGGTACCGGTCAGCCGGCCCGAGGCCAGCACACGATGCCCAGGCCCGGGCCACGCCCAGCGACCGCTCGTGCGAGGTCATCGCGCCCTTGCTCCGCCCGGTCGTCCCGGAGGTGAACATGATGTCGCTGACGTCCCCCGGCCGCACCTCCGCCGCCCGCCGCCGCGCCTGGACCAGGGAACCCGGAATCGACGCCCGCGAGAACGCCGCCCAGTCCTCGGGCATCCGCACCACCAGGCCGAGCCGGTCCAGGTCCCCGCCCGCCGCGGAGGCCGCCTCCCGCAGCGCCCCCAGCCGGTCCACGCCCAGGAAGTCCCCGGCCGCGAACAGCGCCCGCGCCCCGCTGCGGCTGATCACGTCCAGCGCCTCCGGCCCGGTGAACCGCGTGCTCACCGGGACCAGCACGCCGCCCGCGCCCAGCGCGCCCAGCGCCGCCAGCACCCAGTGGCGGTCATTGGGCCCCCAGACGGCCACCCGGTCACCCGGATTCAGCCCCGCCGAGATCAGCGAGGCGGCGACGCCCTCGGCTTGCTCGGCGACCGAACGGTAGCTCAGCCGGGGCCCACCGGGCTCAGCCAGCGCCGTCGCCTCCCCGAACTCCCTCGCCGCCCGCGCCACCGCCGCCGGGATCGTCAGCTCCACCGAAGCCTCCCGAACTAGCAAGCAAGTGCTTGGTAGGTTTACCCTACGCACCAGGAGCAGCCGCCGGCCAGAGCCCATACCAAGGGGAGGAGCCCGGTGCGGTTCACGCCGCAGGACGAGGAGTTCCGCCAGAACGTGCGGCAATGGCTGAACGCCAGCCTGACCGGTGAGTTCGCCGGGCTGCGCGGCGCCGGCGGCCCGGGCCGCGAGCACGAGCGGCCCGCCGGCCGGCTGGCCTGGCACCGGCACCTGGCCGCCGCGGGCTGGACCTGCCTGGGCTGGCCGGCCGAACACGGCGGCCGCGGCGCCACCCTGGCCCAGCAGGTCATCTTCCACGAGGAGTACGCCCGGGCCGGCGCGCCGGCCCGGGTCTCCATCGTGGGCGAGGAACTGCTCGGGCCGACGCTGATCGCCTTCGGCACGCCCGAGCAGAAAAAGCGCTTCCTGCCGCCGATCAAGGCCGTGACCGAACTGTGGTGCCAGGGCTACTCCGAGCCCGGCGCCGGCTCCGACCTGGCCAGCGTCTCCACCAAGGCCACGCTGGACGAAGACCAGTGGGTGGTCACTGGCCAGAAGGTGTGGACGTCCGGGGCTCACGAGGCCGGCTGGTGCTTCGTGCTGGCCCGGACCGAACCGGGCTCCAGCCGCGGGCAGGGCCTGTCCTACCTGCTGGTGCCGATGGGCCAGTCGGAGGTCACGGTGCGCCCGATCAGGCAGCTGACCGGCACCTCGGAGTTCAACGAGGTCTTCTTCGACGGCGCGCGCACGGCCGCGGAGAACGTGGTCGGCGAGCCGGGCGACGGCTGGCGGATCGCCAAGGCCACGCTGGCCATCGAGCGCGGCGCGGCCATGCTCGGCCAGCAGGTCGGCTTCCGCCGCGAGCTGGCCGACCTGCTCGCCCTGGCCCGGCAGACCGAGGCGGGCCAGGATCCCCTCCTGCGCGACCGGCTCGCCCGGGCCTGGATCGGCCTGGAGGTCGTCCGCGCCTACGCCCTGGACACCCTGGACGGCGACGAACCCGAAAGCCCCGCCGAGGCCTCGGTGCTGAAGATCCTGTGGTCCCGCTGGCACCAGGGCCTCGGCGAGCTGGCCATGGACGTCCTCGGCGCCCCCTCGGTCATCGCGAGCGGTGATCCCTACGACCAGTGGCAGCGGCTGTTCCTGTTCAGCCGGGCCGACACGATCTACGGCGGGTCCGACGAGATCCAGCGCAACATCATCGCC
>Ga0335081_10005494_pt1 | contig 20062 bp, 16 predicted proteins | sample Lox_Sample_35_FD_206713 | JGI IMG/M metagenome (GOLD analysis project Ga0335081, IMG submission 206713) | Soil microbial communities from Loxahatchee National Wildlife Refuge, Florida, United States - Lox_Sample_3.5 | ecosystem: Environmental > Terrestrial > Soil > Wetlands | place: USA... | reverse complement strand
AAGGGATACATCTGCCGCAGGACTCCGAGTGGGTGAACTCGATGAAGTAGCGAGCGACGTCGACCATGCAGTTGTCGTCGTCCATCACCACCATGCCGCCCGAACCCATGATGGAACCGAGTTTGCCCAGGGTCTCGTAGTCAACCGGAGTGTCGAACATCTCCGCCGGGATGCAGCCGCCCGACGGCCCGCCGGTCTGGACGGCCTTGATAGTGCGACCATTTGCCCCGCCTTCCCCTACATCGTAGACAAACGTCCGCAGTGGCGTGCCCAGGGGCATCTCCACTAGACCGGTGTTCTTGATCTTGCCCACCAGCGAGAAGACCTTAGTACCGGGACTCTTGTTGCTCCCGGTCTCGGTAAACCAAGCCGGGCCTTTGGCCACGATGGGCGCGATGTTGTACCAGGTCTCGACGTTGTTGATGTTGGTCGGGTAGCCCCACAGTCCTTTTTGCGCCGGGAAAGGCGGTCGGGGTCGGGGGCGCCCGGAGCGGCCCTCCAGGGAACTGATCAGCGCGGTCTCTTCGCCGCAGACAAAGGCGCCGGCGCCCTCGACGACGTCGATGGTAAAGTTGAACGGGCGGCCGAGGATGTCCTCGCCCAGCAGGCCATACTGCTTGGCCTGATCGATGGCCAAGTTCAGACGATGGACGGCCAGTGGATATTCGGCTCGGATGTAAATGATCCCCTTGGTGGCCCCCGTTACGAAGCCGCCGATGAGCATTCCTTCCAGCAGCGAATGGGGGTCGCTCTCGATTTCGTTGCGGTTCATGTAGGCGCCGGGGTCGCCTTCATCGGCATTGCAGATGATGTACTTCTGCTCGGCAACGCCCTTGCGGAGGAACTCCCACTTCTGGCCGGTGGTGAAACCCGCGCCGCCGCGTCCGCGCAGCTTGGCGGCCTTGATCTGCTCGATCACCGCTTCCGGCGTATTGTCGATAAGGACTTGATACAGCGACCGATATCCGCCGACGGCGAAATACTCCTCAATGTCATCTGGGCTGATGAGCCCACAATTACGGAGGACGATCTTTTTCTGTCCCCTGAAGAAGGGGATCTGGTCCCAATTGGGGAGGGAACTGTAGCCAGTGCCGTACTTCAACTGAGCCGTCAAGTAGTCCCACTCCTCGATCTTGCACAAGGCCAGCTCTGTGGGAATCTGACCCATGGCGAGGTCGTCGAGGATCTGATCGACGTGGTTCGATTGCACGCGGTGCAGGATCACCAGCGGGCGGCCCGGGATCCAGATGTTGACTAGAGGCTCCTCGCCGCAGAAGCCGAAACATCCCACGCGAGCGAGAACAATGTCGAGGCCGCGGCGATCGATCGCGTCGGCAAACGCGTGATAGACGCCTTCGGCGCCGTTGCCGGAGCCACAGGTGCCCATACCCACCGCGATCCGCGGCTTGAAAGGCATCAGCTTGCTCGTGCCCGCCATGCGGACGTTTGCAAACGCGTTCAGTTCCCGTATGGGTTTCATTTGGTTGCCTTTTCTTTTTCGAGGGCTTCGACCTCGCGGCGCAGTGCCCGCTCGTTCATGTGTCCGTAAATTGCGTGATTGACCTCAACCACGGGAGCCAGGGCGCACTGGCCGAAGCAAGCGACGGTACGCACCGTGAACCTGGCGTCGGGAGTTGTGACCGCGATCTTGTCCGCCGAATCCTCACTCGAGCCGTGCAAGCCCAGGTCGGCGATCAGACGGTCCAGCAGGTCGCGTGATCCGCGTGTGTGACAGGCTGTCCCGCGGCAGATGCAGATGGTGTTCCGGCCCTGCGCTTCCTGGTTAAACAGCGCATAAAATGTGACCACGCTGTAAATCTGCGACAGGGGAATATCGGCACGGGAGGCGATGTATTCCAGCGTCTCCAGGGGAAGGTATTTCTGCGGGTGACGATCCTGGACCGTCTCGAGGATACTCAGCAGCGACCCCGGACGCCCGCTGTGATTTGAGATAACGCGGTCTATGAAGTCTTGGTCGACCTTTTCAATCTTCGAGGACGGCTGAGAGGTGAGAGACTGCATGGCTAACTCCTTGCGCTAACTTGTGGTGGGCCACGATAACCACCGCGCGGGGGCCAAGGTGGTGCCAGCCTATCGGGCCCCCGAGCCCCGATGATGCTCTAGCAGCTGGATAATCACTGTGACAACGATCACGCGAGAGGGTGACCGGCGTAACATACGGAGAGTATGCGGGAAAGCTACCGCGACCGCCTCATTCTCGCGCGATCTCGAGTTTCAAAAAATGGGTCGCGCAGGAAATGCAGGGATCGTAGTTGCGAATCGCCTGTTCGCACTGCCACTGCAACTTCTCCGGCGGCAGGTCGAGGTGCTGGGGGACAAACTGCCAGAGGTCTTGCTCGATCGTCTTCTGATTCTGCGAGGTTGGCGGAACGATCTTCGCGTCAAGAATCGCCCCGCCGGCATCGATCTTGTAACGGTGGTAAAGAATACCTCGGGGCGCCTCGGTACAACCATAACCGATCCCGGCGCGTAACGGCACGTCAACCGCAGGCCGCTTTGGCATCTCGTAGGTCTGAATGATGCGCAGCGCTTCATCGCAGGCGTAGAGGATCTCCACACCGCGCACGATGATGCTCTTGAACGGATTCGAGCAGGTCAGTCCCAGGCCTGCTTCCCGAGCTGCGTCTTGGGCCAGAGGCGAGAGCCGGTCGAAATTCAGACTGTAACGGGCCAGCGGGCCGACGAAATACGCGCCGTCGCCCTTCAGCGTCGAGTGTAGCGCGTTCGAGTGCTGTACGTGCTCTTCCACGAAGTGCTCTTCGTAGCGGTCCACCGTAATGTCTAATCCACGATTGGAGACCAGGTGTCCTTCGTTGAAGGGGTACTCATCGGGATGGCGGAGAGCCACAAAGAGGTAGTCCTGATCAAAATCCGGAAAGGGGAACTTCGCCACCAGGCGGATGGTTTCGAGCGCAGCGTCGCGAGCCCATTTCAGCCTCTCGGCCAGCGGCTCGAGATCATGCCGCGTCGGCACCTTGTAAAAGCCACCGACGCGAACGTTGACAGGGTGGATTTCCCTTCCCCCCACAACGGTGACGATCTGATTTCCGATCTTCTTCAATTGCAGGGCGCGCTGGACCACCTCGGGATAGTCCTTGGCCATTTGAATTGCGTCCTGATAGCCCAGAAAGTCGGGGGCGTGAAGCAGGTAAACATGCAGCGCGTGACTTTCAATCCACTCGCCGCAGTAGAGAAGGCGACGCAGATCGCGCAGGTGACCCTCGACCTTGACGCCGAGCGCGTACTCCATGGCGTGGACCGCGCTCATCTGGTAAGCGACGGGGCAGATTCCGCAGATACGAGCCGTAATATCGGGGGCTTCGCTGAACCGGCGGCCGCGCAGGAAGGCTTCGAAGAAGCGGGGAGGCTCGAAAATCTTCAGCTTGACGTCAATCAGCTTCTCGCCGCGGATCTTGACGTAAAGGCCGCCCTCGCCCTCCACGCGGGCGAGGTAATCAACCTTTAAGGTTTTGGTCTTCATGAGCTTCGCTTTCTCTGCGGAACGCCTCGGCAAAGGCGTTGAAGCCGCGAAACGCGCGTACGAGGTCCGGATCTTTCACGCCCAGCCGAGTCCAGCCGTCGCTGAGCGAACTCGTGTTGGGCGTCTCCATAGGACCAAAGCACCCATAACAGCCCCGATCGTACGACGGACAAATGGCGCCACAACCGGCATGGGTGACGGGACCCAGGCAGGGGGTGCCGTGCGCCACCATCACACAGACGGTTCCTCGCCGCTTGCATTCCACGCAAACGCTGTGCGCCGGCGTGTTGGGCTTGCGGCCATTGAGGAAGGCACTGAGGACTTCGACGAGCTGAAGCTTATTGATGGGGCAGCCGTGCAACTCGAAATCGACCCTTACGTGATCCACGATGGGAGTCGATTTGTTCAAGGTCTCGATGTACTGGGGCGTCGCATAGACGATCGAGGTGAAGTCGCGGACGTCCTTGAAGTTTCGCAGCGCCTGAATTCCGCCCGCCGTCGCGCACGCGCCGATGGTGATCAGGAAGTTGGAGGCCCGCCGCACCTGGTGAATACGCTCGGCATCGTGGGGCGTGGTGATGGATCCTTCGACCAACGACACGTCGTAGGGGCCCTTCACCACGGCGCGCGAGGCTTCGACGAAATTGGCGATCTCCACCTGGCCGGCAACCGCCAGCAACTCATCCTCGCAGTCCAGTAAGCTCAACTGGCACCCGTCGCAGGAGGCGAACTTCCATACGGCGAGCTTCGGCTTGGTACGCGCGGCCATTCTCAGATCTCCCTAACCGCCAGCAGCGGGTGAATGCGATCGTAACGAAAGACGGGGCCGTCCTTGCAGATGAAGGTGGGCCCGTACTGGCAGTGCCCGCAGAAACCCAGCGCGCACTTCATGTTCCGTTCCATCGAGAGGTAGATGTTCTCCAGGGAGACGCCGCGCCTTTCCAGCTCCTGCGCCGTGAACCGCATCATGACTTCGGGGCCGCAGACCATGGCGACCGTGCTGTGGGGATCGAAAGGAGCGCGCGGAATGAGTGTGGTGACCACCCCTACGTTGCCGCGCCAGTTGCCCATCGCCCGGTCGACGGTGACGTGAACATCCAGGTCGAAGCGCGAGTGCCATTGCTGCAACTCGCGCCGGAAAAGAATGTCGTTGGGAGCACGGGTGCCGTACAGCAAGACCACCTTGCCGTAGTACTTCCGCGCCGCCAGAACCTGGTAAAGCGCCGGCCTCAGCGGGGCTAATCCTATGCCTCCCGCCACAATCACCACGTCGGCCCCGCGGGCCTCGACCACCGGCCAACCGACACCGTACGGGCCGCGCACTCCCAGCGAATCCCAGGGTTTCAACTTGCGCATGGCGCGCGTCACCGTTCCAACTTCGCGCGTTGTGTGTACGAGAACGGCGGGTTTGGCAGGATCGCCGCTGATCGAGATGGGTACCTCGCCTACCCCGAAGGCATAGAGCATATTGAACTGGCCGGGCGCGAAGATGAGGTCGCGCGCTCCGCCTTCCGGTTCGAGTTCCAGGGTGAAGGTGTCCTGCGTTTCCTGGCGTACCCGCTGCACCCGATAAGGACGCGGAAGCATGGGATCGGGCGGCGGACCGACAGCAGTTCTCTGGAGTTCAACGGTTGTCATAGACATTGATCAGTTGAAACCTCGTCGCCGTGAGATGGTCCACCATAACCTGCGAGAACCGCTTCAGCAGTTCATAGCCAAGGCAACAGTCGCTCTCACATTTTTCCCGGAGGCATTTTCCATCCAGGGCCAGAGCCCGCGTCAGCTCGATGGCGCGAGCGTCGAACCTCCATCGGTAAGGCGGTACCAGCCACGACCAGCCCAGAATCTCGCCTGCTCCGACCGTCTGAATATTGATCGAGCCGCGCTCCGGAGCATAGACTTCAAGCGCCGCTTTCCCCTGCCGGATCAGGTAGAAGTTGTTGGCGTCCTCTCCCTCGCGCAGGATGAACTGGCCCGCGTCGAAGCGCACGTTGGACGCGCATCCCACCAGCAGGTCCATGTGCTGCTGTTTCATGCCGGCAAAGAAAGGGTGTTCCATGAGGATGCGCTCAAGAGTTTCCATTTCCATTCCCCTTTTTTGAAATCGGCGATGCCTCGGTCTCGCGAATAACCCGCGCTTCCTCGGTAATATCAATGGCCACCGGACACCACGTGATACATCGGCCGCAGCCCACGCAACCGGAACTCCCGAACTGGTCGATCCAGGTGGCGAGTTTGTGCGTCATCCACTGGCGGTAGCGCGCGCGTGCCGTGGAGCGAATGCTGCCGCCGTGGATGTAGGAGAAATCCGTGGTGAAGCACGAGTCCCACTTGCGCCAGCGCTCGGCGTGCTGACCCGTCAGGTCGGTGACATCTTCCACGGTGTTGCAGAAACAGGTCGGGCACACCATGGTGCAATTGGCGCAAGTGAGACAGCGCGTAGCCACCTGGTCCCAGCGAGGGTGCTCGTAGTTGCGGTACAGGAGTTCCTTGATGCCTTCGGTTTCGAGGCTCCGGCCCATATGCTTGGCGGTTCGCGTGACGACGGCCTCAGCCTTGGCTTTCTCATTTTCGGAAGCCGGCCGCAAGGGAAGTCCCGCCAACACGTCTCTCCCCGCCTCAGTTCCCGGTTCCACCACGAAGTAATGAGTGCCTCGCTCCAAGACTTCGGTCAGAGCCAGATCAAATCCGAAGCTAGCTTTGGGGCCGGTCTTCATCGACACGCAAAAACAGGTCGCGCCAGCCTGGCCGCAGTTCACGGCAACGATGAAAGTCTTTTCGCGCCTCGATCGATACGCGGGGTCAGCCCAGTTCCCGCTCAGAAACACCTTATCCTGAATCGCGATAGCGCTCAGCTCGCACGCGCGTACGCCGAGAAACGCCATCTTGGGAATCCCACCCGCCGGCTCTTCTTTGATCAGGAAACTGGCGCCCGCGCGCTCGGCCTGAAACAAACGTAGTAGGGGTGGATGGAGGAATCGCTTCCAGGAGTGCGGCCCGACGTTGTATCCAAAGAGGGCCTGGTCCTTGCGCTGCTCGATCCGGTAGGTTCCGCCCTCCTGGCGATCCGTCCAGCCCGCGGGTAGGTCGGCGGCGGAGGCCAGTTCGTCGTAGACGATAGCGCCATCCCTTACCGTGGGTCCCAGAACTTTGTAGCCGCGCTCGGTGAGAGCGTCGAAGAGGGTCTGGAAGTGGTCGAACTCCAGAATGGACTGGTCTGGAGTGGAGAGGAGAGGCTCCGTCATGAATCCTTCTCGAACCCGCAAACAGGTTCTCCGCCGGCGAAGGTCGCCGGCCGCTTATGGGTGACCGGGGCTTCCGCTCCCGATCCCTCTCCTCCTGAGACTAACTCTACCACTCTCCGGAGCAAAAAATCCAGAGATGCCCGAACTGACCCCGATAATTCCTCCCCGTAGCCCAAGGACTCGACGCCCACCGAGGCCGCAAACGCCTCGGGGCGCCTTCCATAGAGTCCGCCGGCGAAATCCAGCAAGGCGGGGGGATCGAGGTGATGGGAAAGGGATGAGCGGGTTGGGGCCGATGACTCGACCCGATGGAGGTCCACGCGGCCGGGCGTTTCACCCACGCGCGCGTCGATGAAGATCACGCGATCGGCGGCGCTAATGGGCTCAGCCAATTCCGGCGTGAGCTGGTGACAGGAGATCATCTCGATGTCTGTCGTTTCCAGGCCGGGCCACCGCTTGAGTTGCGCCAGTGCTTGCCAAGCCAGCCCGTCGTCGCCGCGCAACGGGTTGCCGCACCCGATGATGAGGACCCTGGACATCTAGAAGAATTGACCGTTGAATTGCCGATCGAAAAACGGTCTCCGCTGCGAGTCTTGCAATCAGCAATCGCCAGTTGAAGTACGCCTCAGAGTGTCGAGCACTCTGCCGTCGGCGGCCACGAGTTGTACCTGCAGGGGCATCTGGCCAAGCGCGTGAGTGGAGCAGCTCAGGCAGGGATCGAACGCCCGGATTACCGCTTCCACGCGGTTCAGCATGCCTTCGGAAAGGCGCTGGCCGTCCACAAAGTGCCGGGCCGCCTGGAGGATGCCCCTGTTCATCGCCAGATTGTTGTGGCCGGTGGCGATGACGAGATTGGCCCAGGTGATCAGGCCCTGTTCGTCGACTTTGTAATGATGAATCAGCGTGCCGCGAGGCGCCTCGGCTACACCGATGCCTTCAAGATTGTTCACTCCGGCCGTGGCCTTGACTTGCCGGCTCAAGATGCCGGGGTCGCTCAGGATCTGCTCGATGCGCTCGATCCCGTAAAGGATCTCCACCAGCCGCGCGTGGTGATAGTGGAACGAGCTCAACACCGCCCCCCGCTCCAGTTGGCGGAACTCGGCCCACTCCTGATCGGCGCGCACCGTCCCGCACCGGTCGACGATGTTCAGCCGGGCCAGCGGTCCCACTCGATACATGCCCTCCGGGTAGCCCCGCGGCTTGTAGTACGGGAACTTCATGTAGGTCCAGGGCTCAACCGCTTCTTCGAGAAACTGGGAGTAATTGACCGGATCGAGTTGGTCCGCCACGATGTTCCCGACGGCGTCGAGGATCCGAATACGACCGTGATAGTGTTCCAACTGACCTTCGGGACCGGTGAGCCCGAGGAAGAGAGAAGGGAAATTAGCAAACGTGCGCATTTCTTCGCGGTGACGTTCGAGCCCGCGCTTGAACCATTCGAGGGTTCGGACGGCGAACGCCAGCGCATCGGGGATCATGGCCAGGATGCGATCGCGAGTCTCGGCCTTCAGCGGGTCGCTGACGCCGCCGGGAACCGCCCCTCCCGGGTGAATGCGCTTTCCCCCAATCATCTCGATCACTTCTTGGCCGAATTGCCGCAGATGAATCCCGTCCCGCGCCAGCGTGGGATGCGATTCGAGAACGCCGAACAGGTTCCTCCTCTCCGGCGGGGCGTCCCATCCCAGCAGGAGGTCCGGCGACGAGAGATGGAAAAAGCTCAGAGAGTGAGACTGGATCATCTGGGCCAAGTTCATCACTTGGCGGATTTTGATGGCGGTTTCAGGAATGCGTACCGCCAGGATCGCATCGCACGCTTTGGCAGAAGCAACCAGGTGGCTCACCGGACATATTCCGCAGATGCGCGACATCAGCGCCGGCATCTCGTAGAAGCGCCGGCCCTCGCAGAACTTCTCAAAGCCACGAAACTGCGTGGTGTGAAAGTGGGCCGACTCCACCAGCCCTTGATCGTCAAGATGGATGGTGATCTTGGCGTGGCCCTCAATCCGCGTGATGGGGTCGATGTTGATTACTTGGGACATTTTTGGTTTTGGATTTTGGATTTTGGATTAAAGACCAAAACCCTCCATCCGTAATTTCCTCCCCCTGCGAGACTCTTCTTCGCTCTCTTCAATCCAAAACCCAACATCGAAAATCCAAAACTAAACGCCGAACCGCGTCCGATCCGTGAGGTCAGGACTGCGCCCTTCCACCAGTTCGCTCAGCGTGTAGAAGATCGTATCCGCCGAAGGCGGGCACCCTGGAATGAACACGTCCACCTTCACCACTTCGTGCACCGGTCGCACGCGCGCCAACAAAGCGGGAACGACTTCAGTGGGAATCTTCGAGTCGGGCCGCGCGTTCTCAATGTAGGCGCGCCGCAACACGACATCGGGACGATAGGGATTGCGCATGGAAGGAACATTCCCGGTGACGGCGCAATCGCCCAACGACACCAGGATCTTGGTCCGCCGCCGCACCAGCCGGATCTTCTCCCGATCCTCCTCGCTGCTGACGGCGCCTTCCACCAGCGTTACGTCCACGTTATCGGGAAACTCTTTGGTGTCCACCAGGGGGCTGAACACCAGGTCGGCCTTCTCCGCCAGCGCGATCAGCCGCTCGTCGATATCAAGGAACGACATGTGGCACCCGGAGCAGCCGTCCAGCCACACCGTCGCTAACCGCACCTTGGGAGTTTCTCCGCTCATCTCTGTCCTTCCCGCATGATGGCCAGATAAGGCAGGAAATCGCGCCGCTTCGCCCGGTTCAGGGCCGGCTTGCCCTTTTCAAACAACGCCCCGGTGGGGCACACCTGTACGCACTTGCCGCAGCTGGTGCAAGTCTGCGATGACCCCCATGGCTCGTTCAGGTCCGTAATCACACACGAGTCGATGCCGCGACCCATAACGTCCCAGGTGTGCGCGCCTTCAATCTCGTGGCACACCCGCACGCAGCGCGTGCAGAGGATGCAGCGGTTGTGATCCACTACGAAGCGGTCGTGCGACGCATCCATCTGCAATTGCGGGTAGCGGTAAGGGAACGGTACGTGGGTCAGGCCTTGCGCTTGCGCCAGGCTCTGCAGATCGCAGTGGCCATTGGCGACGCAGACCGAGCAAACGTGATTGCGCTCCGCGAACAGCAGACCCAGGATCATCTGGCGGTAGCGTTGCAGCCGCTCCGAATTGCTGGTGATCTCCATTCCTTCTTCCACCCGCGTTACGCAGGCGGGCAGCAGCTTGTTGGAGCCCTTACTCTCCACCAGGCACAGGCGACAAGCGCCGACGTCACTGAGACCATCCAGGTGGCACAAGGTGGGAATGTCGAGGTTGTGTTCGCGCGCCGCCTCCAGAATGGTCTGGTCGCCGCGCGCGCTGACATCGGTGCCGTCAATGGTCAGCGTTTTGACAGTAGCCGGAGGATTCATCCTTATGTCCTTAGTCCCTTGTCCTTAATCCTTGCTTCTTGTTCGTTCAGTAAACGTTCTTAGCCGTCCGTCGTCAGTTGCGAGAGCGCCTCCAGATTCTGCCTTGGCAACCGACAAAGGACCAAGGACAAGGGTTCAATCGGCAACCGACAATTCCGCGCACTTGCAAACGCCTGCGGGGCAGCGCTTCTCCTCGATATGGGCCAGGTATTCATCCCGGAAGTAGCGCAGTGTGCTGATCACCGGGTTGGGCGCCGTCTGGCCCAGGCCACAGAGGCTAGTGAACTTCACCAGGTCGCACAGTTCCTCGAGCATTTTCAGATCGTCGTGGGTGGCGCTGCCGTCGGTGATTTTCGCCAGCAGGTCGTACATCTGTGCGGTGCCCGCGCGGCAGGGGATACACTTGCCGCACGACTCGCTCATGCAGAATTCCATGAAGAATTTGGCGACATCCACCATGCAGGACGTCTCGTCCATCACGATCATCCCGCCCGAGCCCATGATGGAGCCCGCCTGGGCAAGGGAATCGTAATCCACCGGCATGTCGAGCAAAGGCTCGGGAATGCAGCCGCCTGAGGGTCCGCCAGTCTGCACCGCCTTGAATTTTCTGCCCTCCGGGATGCCGCCGCCCACGTCGAAGATAATCTCCCGCAAGGTCATGCCCATGGGCACTTCAATCAGCCCGGTGTGGGCGATGCGCCCCGTCAGCGCAAATACCTTGGTACCCTTGCTCTTCCCCGTGCCCCGAGACGCGTACCACTCGCCGCCGTTGCGGATGATCGGTGGCACGTTGGCGTAGGTCTCCACATTGTTGATCAGCGTTGGCTGCCCCCAGAGCCCGGACTGCGCCGGATAGGGAGGACGCGGACTGGGAGTTCCACGCTTCCCTTCGATCGAGGCGATCAGCGCCGTCTCCTCGCCGCAGACAAAGGCGCCCGCGCCGAGGCGAAGATCGACGTCAAAGCTGAACTCGGTGTCGCAAATCTCGCGTCCCAGCAATTCGAGGTGCCTCGCTTGGCGGATCGCCGTCTGGAGGCGCTTCACAGCCAGCGGGTACTCAGCGCGTACGTAAATGTAACCTTGGCTCGCGCCTACTGCGTAAGCGGCGATGGTCATGCCTTCGATGACCCGCTGCGGATCGCTCTCCAGAACGCTGCGGTCCATGAAGGCGCCCGGATCGCCCTCGTCCGCATTGCAGATGACGTACTTCGGGCTGCCCTGCGCCTTGGCCACCGTACCCCATTTGAGTCCAGTCGGGTAGCCGGCTCCGCCGCGGCCGCGCAGCCCGCTCTTCGACACCTGCTCGATCACCTCGTTGGGCCTCATTTCGGTGACGGTCTTGATCAGAGCTTCGTACCCGCCCGCAGCGATGTAATCTTCAGCGCGCTCGGGATCGATGCGACCCGAATTCTCCAGCACGATCGCGACTTGGCGCTCGAAGAACGGCACCTGACGGGAGCACTCGAGGCGGCTCACCGGCTCCTCCTCCGAGAGGCCGCGTATGATGTCCGTGGCATCGTCGGGGCCCACGCCCTGATAAAGGGTGCCCGTCGGCTCAACCGAAACCAGCGGTCCGGCTGAGCAAAGCCCCATGCACCCAACCGACTGGACCTTGCAACTTCCTCGCAGTCCGACGGTCGCAATCTCCTCCACCAAAGACTCTTTCACAGCGTCGCTGTGGGCGGAGAGGCATCCCGCCGCCATGCAAACATTCAGGCAGTGGCTGAACTGCTGCCGCGATTCTTTCTCTTTGGAGGCGATCTGTCGCAGCTCTTCAAGCGTCATGTTGTGTCCACTTCTGAAGGGCCGCCAGCATGGACGCTGGCGCCACTTTGCCGGCCACCTCGCCGTCAAACACCACCGCCGGGGCTAAGCTGCACGAGCCCAGGCACCGAGCCGTCAAGATGGAAACCTTACCGTCGGGAGTCGTTTCGCCCGCCTTCACGCCCGTTGCGGTCTCCGCCTCCGCCAGAAGCTGCGGCGCCCCTTTGATGTAGCAGGCCGTGCCCATACAGACCACGCAGGTGTGCTCGCCCGGTGGGCGCAGACTGAAGAAATGGTAGAACGTGGCGACGCCGAAGGCTTGGCTCAGGGGCACACGCAGCGACGAAGCCACATAGCGGAGCGACCGCTCGTCGAGATAACCGAAAGACTGCTGGACCGTGTGAAGCGTCTCGATCAACCCGTCCCGCCGGTAGCCGTTCCGCCGCATCGTTGCCCCCACCAGTTTCCAGCGCTTGTCGTCGGTGGGTGGTGCGACAGTACTCAAATAAGTGTTCATCGAGCCTCATTCAAACTTACTGGTACCTACTTTCAACCCCATTTGATATTGCTCCTGGCGTGAAGGTTTGCCAAAATCGTGTTCTGTCTCTTGTTGTAAGCAAATAAGTTGTTCGTCGAATTTCGATTAAGTCGTTTAGTTTCAATGAACTGGGAACTCTCCGAGTGTGTGAAGTGTGACTGACTTGTTTCTGGCTCCGTTGGTCGAGCACATCGTGAATCTTACTCTTCTCTGATTTGGGCCGGCCACTCAAGACTGGTGAACCATACTGCGTCTTATCAGTACTGTCAATGAGAATATTATCCACAGGCGGAGTGCCCGCTGAAGATTCGGAAAACCGGGAGCGCGGGCTTCGTTGCCGCTGAAAACGACGCGGCGCCAGGAAGGGCGGGTTCCTGGCGCCACGTTTGTTAAGGAAGGTCCGGGTGCTTGGTGACCCGTGAGGGCCACACGGACCGTCCCTACACCAAGAAGAACTCGTGAGTAAGTTCGCTCCAAGCCTGATCAGGAAGGTGCGCCGCTACGTCATCGACGGCGACTCCTCCGTCCTGAGCTACCGCACCTGCCATTGCAGGCATCCGCATCCGGAGCCGAGCGGCCGCGTCCTCCATCCACCGCCGGGCCAGTGTGCCGTTTAAGAGATTGCGGAAGCTGACCTTGGCGTCGGGCGCCATCACCGTCAACAGCCATCCGTCGCCGTAAGGATCGCGGCCGGGCAGCGCGTTGTCGGCAAGGACGGCATCGTTGACATTACTGACCTCGCCCTCGATCGGAGAAACCAGCTCGGCTTTCGTTCCATCACGCATCACGGTGACGATCTTCTGCCCTTGCCGGATCCACTGGCCGCGCTTAGGCAGGGAAATTCCCTGGACCTTGCCGATTAGCGACGCGGCAAAAGCATCCACCCCCACGCGCACCAAGGTAGGACTCTCCGCCAAGGCCCAAGTATGCCCAGGGTGGTAGCGCAGATTCTCGGGAAGCTCAAATCCACTTACGAACGCGGGCTGAAGTCTCGGCGCGGGTGCGGAGGATTGGGCGTGCGTTGCTGCCGGCACCGCTCGGCGCTTTCGGCTCCGCACATAGTCTATAGTTAAGAAGACTACAAATGTTGCTAGGACTGCGAGTACCGTCATATAACCCTCCTCGGGGGCTGCTTTTGGCATCCGCCCTCGCTCTTGTGGAAAGCACGGCGGATGCCAAGCGGCGCTGATCTGCCTTTCAACCACCGTAATGCGCTGAAAAAGAAGCACGATCGCGATTGCAACGGTTTGGGTTTCGGCGATTTCTTCCTTCTCCCAGACGGTGCAAACTGCTGAAAATCACTACAGACGCGAGCCGCCATTCCGAGGCTTAGCCTCGTTATCTACCGAAGAATGTGACGCTTCCACATGATTCGTCTCGCGATGAATATTTCAGCCGCATACTGTTGAAGAAATCATCGAGCAACTGCTCCAAGATGCTGGGGGGCGGGCGACCGGAAACGGATTTCATTGCAGAGTGGGTTTCGAGGTTTGAGGATAGCGGTTCTAAGAAGAAAGGTCGAATTCGAGGCCTTAGGCTTTCTGCGAATCCCAAACCGGGGCTTGAGCACCCCGCTGCTGATTTCCAATTGACGGTTGCAGAATGAAGCTACCCCTTTCCTATAGGCCACTGGCAACAGTCAATGCCGCTTGTCTCGCTTGTCTTCAAATCGATCGGCAATCGGCAACCAGAATCGAAGATCCCCAGGGTGTCCGTTCTTGGGACGCCGTGTTTCGGAAGCGGACATGCGCAATAGCCCCTAACGCCGTTCAGAGCCGAAAATAACTCTCGTGATCGCATTTACTTACAGATATGCTTCTAATGGCAGCGAACGTGCCTTTGTAGGACACTACGAGCGGGGGTTAAGGTGAGCAGAAGCCCTTGCGCATTGCCAAGGGGCGATTGTCGAGTGCCGATTGGAGAAGAAACGCCCTGGCTGCTGCCGGTCTGGCGATTAGCAATCGGCAATTAGGCAATTGGAGATCTGGCGGGACGCCCGCGCTCCCAAGCTTTTCGATAGCTCCCGTCTCCAGGAGGACAGTCATGGTCCAAGCAGACCCCCGTCGGTGGGGTGCGATTTTAGGTATAACGATGTTGGTCTCGCAGCTCGCGCCAGCGGGTCTTAACGCGCAACAGCCTTTGGTGGAACATAAGGCGCAAGCGGCGGACATTCAGTTCACTCGCGGCACCGCCTTTCCTAACATCTTTGCGCCCTATGGCAACCCCGTGGTTCCCCAGCCGCGCATGACCAACACTGAGCTCATCCACTCGCTGCTGCGCGACGGCAGGTTGCAGCTCTCGGTAGACGACTCCATAGCCTTGGCGTTGCAAAACAACCTGGATATCGCTGTGCAGCGCTACAACATTGCCTACGCGCAGACTGACTTGCTACGCGCCCGGGCCGGCGGTGCCACCCGCGGCGCCGCAGGAGCCTTCCAGTCGGCGGCTGAATTCCGAGGGGCCATTGGCGGCGGCATCAGCAGCAGCGGCGGTGGCGGCAGCGTGTCTGCCGGCGGATCCTCGGGCACCGGCGGAGCCTTCGCCTTCTCCGGGTCGGGCTGCTGCGATCCGTATCTTCAATTCAGCTACGGCTGGAACGAGGACGTAACGCCCCTCGGAATCTCCCTTCTCCAAGGCGTCAGCACCCTCACGCAGCATACCGCGGGCTATTCCTGGTACCTGGGCGACGGATTCCTCACTGGCACCAGCGTCGGTTTCGGCTTCTTCGGCGAACGCCAGAGTTCCAACTCCCTCAACACCATTTTCAATCCGCTGATTGCCTCTGAGATGGTGGTCGGCGTTGTCCAACCGCTGCTCAACGGTTTTGGGTACCGCGTCAATGCGCGGTTCATCCGCATCGCCCAAATCCAGACGAAGTTCGCCGACAGCGTCTTCCGCCAGCAGGTAATTACCAGTCTGACCACCGTCTTGACCGCCTACTGGAACCTCGTTTCGGCGCGCGAATCCGTGACCGTAGCGCAGAACGCCCTCGAGCTTTCCCAAAAGACTCTCTCCGATCTCGAGGAGGAGCTCAAACTCGGCGTCGTCGCCCAATTCGACGTGGTGCGCGCCCGTTCGGAGGTGGCGAGCCGCAAGCAAGACCTGGTCGTCGCCCAGACTACCCAGGATGACCAACAACAAATCCTCAAGGCGGCGATCGCCAAGGACCTGACGAAGGAGGTGGAGGCCGCTGAAATCATTCCCACGGACCCCATGCCGGAGCCCAAGCCGGACGATATTCCTTCCGTCGAGGAAGCGTTGCGGATCGGCATGCAGAACCGGCCGGAGATCGAGCAGGCGGACCTCAACCTTCGTATCCAGGAGGTTAATGTCCAGAACACGCGCAACGGGCTCCTGCCGTCCCTCAACGCCTTCGCCACCTATGCGCCGAGTGGCCTCTCCGGCGTTGCCATCACCCCAGGCATTATAGCGGGAGGCGCCAGTACGGTGCTCTCCCAGACCTTCCGCAACCAGTTTCCCGACTATTCGATCGGGGCTACCTTTACCGTCCCCATTCGCAATCGTGAGGGCCAGGCGGACGCCGCCCGTACTTTGCTGGAAGAACGCCAGCTCCGGCTGCAACTCCAGCAGAAGAAGAACCAGGTGACCCAAGACATCCACACGGCGGTGGTGGATGCGACCCAAGCCAAGGTGCAGATGGACGCCGCCCGAGCGGCTACAGAGCTGGCGCAGGAAACACTGGACGGGGAACAGCAGAAGTTCAAGCTCGGCGAATCGACCCTCTTCCAGATCATTCAGGATCAGCGCGACCTCTCTACCGCCAAGGCTAACGAAGTCAAGGCGCGTACCGCCTATGTCACGGCGCTGGTGAAATACCAGCAAGCCACCGCCACCACGCTCGACCAGTATCACGTGGTGCTGGCGGATGCGAAGAGCGGACACGCGTCGCGGGTTCGGAACATCCCGGGTTCGCCAACCGAGGTCGGATCCGGAAACTAGGTCCCTCGAGTTCACTGCTCTCGGTCGACGCCTCGCGTTTCCGTTATTTCGACGGCGAGGCGCCAGCCATCGCCACCTCCTGCTGCAAGCGCGGGTCACGCGAGGACGATCCGACGTAAAGCGTGCGGCTGCCCGTGGCTGTCTCCCACCGATTATCCGCCGTTGACCAGTACTCCAGCCTCCGGCGCGGCAGTCGCAGGGTTACCAGCTTCGACTGGCCTGCCGGGACGCTGACCCGGTCGAACGCCGCCAGCGCCCTTACTGCGAACTGGGCGCCGCTGGGCGGCTCCTTCGGGGCGCTCAGATAGACCTGCGGCACCTCGTCGCTGGTCATCTTGCCGGCGTTGTGCAGGGTGAAGCTCACCTTGAGCCCGCCGTCGGCGGCGTTCGACACCTTGAGGTCCGAGTACTCGAAGGTCGCATAAGAAAGGCCGAACCCGAAGGGAAACAACGGATCGATCTTCTGCTGGTCGAACCATCGGTAGCCTACATTGATTCCTTCGCCGTAAGTCGTCTTGCCTTGAGATCCGTGCGATGAGCGCTCGGGGTGCGCGGGATCATTGGCCGGATCGTCCTCCAGCCGCTTCGGCCAGGTGAAGGGCAACCGGCCCGCCGGGCTCACCTTGCCCAGCAGCAAATCGGCCGTAGCCCAGCCGCCCTCGTCACCCGGGTACCACATCTGGAGCACCGCCTCAACCTTGTCGAGCCAGGGCAAGGCCACCGGCTGGCTCACGTTCATCACCACGATGCTATTCGGGTTCGCAGCGGTGATGTCGTCGATAAGCTTCGCTTGATCGCCAGGCAGCGCGAAGTTGGGCCGGCCGCGGCCCCACACAAACAGCACCACGGTCCTGGATTGCTTAGCCGCAGCGAGCGCGGCGTCGTAGTTGGCTTTCTGCTGCTCGGGGGTCACCCAACTCAGGCGGATCTCGACGGGCGCGCCGGAAGTGTCCGCCTTAGCGATGACGCTGAGCGCGTGTGGACCTGCCGTCAGGTTCACGCGGCGGCGCATATTATCGAGACCGTCGGTGGTAGGCAACACGTTGTGCTCGCCCGCCTGGATCACGTTGCCGTGCAGATTGCCGAGCGGGTTTCCGGAGCTGGCCACGCGCTTTCCGTCGAGGTTCAGCGTGCCGGAGGTGCCGAGAATCTGCAGGTAGATGAAATAGTCGCCGGCGCTGGGCGCGTTGAGGGTACCGGTCCACGTGTACGACCCGCCTGCCGCGAGAGCCTGACGATTGGATCGGGTAAAGCTGAGCTGTCGGTCTACGCGCGTTGCCTTGGTCTTGGTATCCGTTCGCAAAAGTCCCGGCTTGCCGTCGTGGGTGAGGAAAGCGGCCGGAACTGCCATACCGGTCATGTCATCGGCGACGGCGTAGGTGATCTTGGCGGTCGGCGCGAGCTTGCGCAAGACTTCGAGGGTACCGATCTGACGCGCGGGGATTCCAAGAGCTTTCTCGCCCGGCTCGCCGATCGCGATGGTCTGTCCGGCGCCGGGGCCGATCAGGGCCAACGAGGCGAGATCGGCCGGCTTCAGCGGCAGGGCGCCGTGGTCATTCTTGAGCAGCACGGCGGCGTCCTCGCCCGTCTTGCGCACGATGGGCGCGTTGGCGGCGGACTGGATTGGGGTAATGCTGTGTTTGCCTTTGCCGTCGAGCAGCCCGAACTTGTCCATCTGCACGAGGATCCGCCCCACGGCACGGGTGATCGTCTCTTCCTTGACGTCGCCCCCCTTCAGCGCGGGAACGATGCCCTCCACGGCCGGCGGCTTTCCGAAACCCGAGAAGTCGAACGAATTCTGCGGCTCCTCCGGTATGCCTCCGGCGGCGAAACCAAAATCCACATCCTCCGGCGCGCCTGCTGCGGCGGGATGGGCTGGAGGTGGTGGTGGCGGCTCAGCCGTGAAATAAGTTGGAATGCTGAACGGAGCGTCCGGCATCGGGCCTGGCATTTCCAGGTCGAGGCCCTCATTAATGAAGAGCGTGCCATGCGTCGCCCCCCAGTCGGAGGTGACGAAGCCTCTGAAGCCTAACTCGCCCTTCAGGATGGTTTTGAGGGTGTCGCCGTTCCCACAGGCGTAGGGCCCGTTCACCTTGTTGTAGGAGCACATAATCGACGAGACGTTCGCTTCCACCGCGTCCACGAAGGGCGCGACGTAGATTTCGTGCAGGGTTTGGGGATCCACAAAGACGTTGTCGCCGCCGTCGTAGGCAACATAGTGTTTGGCCTGCGCCATCACGCCCTGGCCCTGAACTCCGCGAATGACGCCGGCTCCGATTTGGCCCGAGAGCAGCGGATCCTCACCATAAACGTTGTAGCCGCGCTCGAACGTGATATCACGATCGATGTTGATGAAGGGCTGCAGCACTACGTCGATGCCGTTCGAGCGGGCGTCGCGGCCGATCACCACTCCGTTTTGCTCCGCGTCCTTCCGGTTCCAGGTGGCGGCCAGACCCATGGTGGCGGTGAGGCCGGTTGCCGGTTGACGCGTCAGGACCCCCGGAGGGCCGTCGGCCAAGCGCAGCGACGGAATGCCCAGCCTCGGTATGCCGGGCAGGTAGCCGGCCGCGCCTTGATTGGTCGCCGCCGGTTCCTGGGCGCCGTGGATCATGGCGATCTTCTCTTCCAGCGTCATCTGGCTCAGCAGTTTGTCCACCCGGGCATCGCCGGTCACCACTGGAGCGGGTTTCTGTGCCAGGAGTGGGATGGCGGCGAGGAATGCCGCCGCGGTAAGAAGTAATGTCTGAATCGCCCGACGCGGTCGCGTCTGGCCCTTGGTGAATTCGTACATGAACTTGCCCCCCTTATGATTTCAGCGAAAGCTTTCGGTCCACTCTCGCTTATGTCGCTGAACACTCGCTTCCCCCAAAGGCTCAGCGGCCGTCAAGCCATTCCCGCCCAGTTCAACCGTCACCCAAATTCAGCGAGGGATCATTCTAATCAGGTAGGACGTCATCAGCCCTCGTATCCGGGTAGCCATCCAGCCCAAGCGAAGTTTGACAACGCTTCAACCGCCCTGCCCAGGTTAACTTCGACTGGGGTCACATCAGGCCAGGAACGAGAACCGTGGCGCGAGCTTCATCAGCTTCAGCACCTTATAGACATCGACGCTGACGCCGCGCAAGACCACCTTCGTATCACCATTCACAGCGCTGGCCAAGCTTTCCATCGCTCGCAGCGCGCTCGGATCGAGACGGAGCACGGACGAGAAATCCAAATGCACCTCGCCCTCGGCCTTCTCCAATTGCTCCAAGGCTCGCTGCAATGTTTGAACCACACCCTCTCCATTAATCTTCAGCCAGACGTCATTCGTTGCCATATGACACCTTCCTTCGCTCCGGTCACGCTCCCGCTCCTACTGCCGTCAAACGCGCCGGGCTCAAGCCGGCCTGCGCCCGTCACGCCTAATTCTTGACAGCCGTTCAGCGGCTCCGCCAGCCGTTGTCAAGTCTTAGGTGTAACAGGACACTAGCGAGGCTTCGCCTCAGACCAACGAGTCAGGACCCTCACCCACTGCTGCGCGGTCCCCCCTCTCCCAAAGGGAGAGGGCTGTTTCCTCTGGTTTTTAGCCCTCTCCCCGGGGGAGAGGGTGGACCGCGGCCGGCGCTTTCGTCAGCCGGAGCGGGCCGGGT